>Ga0207416_1002450_pt1 | contig 20256 bp, 13 predicted proteins | sample PaiPotPPM11metaG_FD_184107 | JGI IMG/M metagenome (GOLD analysis project Ga0207416, IMG submission 184107) | Iron sulfur acid spring bacterial and archeal communities from Banff, Canada, to study Microbial Dark Matter (Phase II) - Paint Pots PPM... ...
CGCTGCATTCGAATATGAAGCCCGCATTTGTGGACCGCGTCATCGACGGCGTCGTCAGCTTTTTCGGTTAAACGTGCGGCTTTCGCTTGAGGCATCGGACCTAAAATCGTACCTTCGCACGCAATTGCGATTTCATTTCCCCGTCGCGGACGGTGCTTTTGCAGGCTTCGACGAGGTTGTCGATGAGGCTTTGCGTCGACTCGCCGTATGTTTTCGAGACGTCGTTCTCCCAGGATACAGAAAAAACGGCGAACCGTTTTTCAATCATCTCCACGCAGATCAGAACGCGAGTTTCTACTATTTCTGCGCCAATAGTGCCTACCGATCGGGGCTCCTAGAGCTTGCGTCGCTCTTCTTTCTGTTCAACAAGATGCAGAACGGCCTCGTTTGCATGTACGATACCGCGCTTCCGGACGTTTTTTTGCTCATCCACACGGTCGGGACGGTGCTCGGCAAGGCGTCGTACGGTTCCAATTTCGTGGCTTACCAAAACGTCACGGTCGGAACGGAGTCCGGGCGCCAACCGGCGATTGGAGACGGCGTGGTCATTTACGGCGGCTCTATGATCCTCGGCGGGACGAGCCTTGGTAGCGGATCGGTCGTTTCCGCAAACTCGACGGTGATCGACGACACCGTCCCGGCCGACCATATCGCCATCGGCCGATCCCCCGAATTGCTGATCAAAGCCCGGCGACGGAATTTCATGGAGCAGTATTGGGATTCGGTTGCGCCATAGGCTAGGGCAGCGCGGCTTCATCCAGCGTCGGCCACGCGCTATCGGCGTTCGATAGCGCGGTCACTTCGCGCGGCCACGCTATGCCGAGCGCCGGGTCGTCGAACCGAACGCCTCGGGCCGACTGTGGAGCGTAAGCCCCGGCGATAAGGTAGAGCGCTTCCGTATCATCTTGGAGCGTCTGATAGCCGTGCGCCAATCCCTGTGGGATGTACAGGGCCAAGCGATTCTCATCGTCGAGCCGAACGCCAACCCAGCGCCCGAACGTTGGGCTATCGGCGCGCAGATCCACGGCGACGTCGTACAGAGCACCGCGCGTAGCGCGGACGAGCTTCGATTCGCCGTGCGGTCGAACTTGGTAGTGCAGACCACGAATCGTACCCGCACGGGCGTTGTACGCTATGCTCTGCTGATCGAACCTATCCGCGAGACCCTGGGCACCAAACGCCTGCGCGTCGAACGTTCTAGCAAAAAAACCGCGCGCGTCGTGGTGCATCTCGGGTTCGACGATGAATACGCCGGCAAGCGCGGTCGGCGCAAACTTCAAAATATCTCTAGTTCCGGCATCGCAACGACGAATCGAGCTCCCCATTCGCGCGCGAACGCATTTTGAGCGACCACCTCATCCCGCAGATTCCACGGAAGGATGAAGATGTAATCCGGCTTCGTCTGTTTGTAGCGGTCCGTTTCGAAAACCGGGATGCGCGATCCGGGCAGAAGCGTTCCCACCTTGGCCGGATTGCGATCCACCGTGTACTGTAAGAGATCCGTGCCGACTCCGCAATAGTTCAGTAGCGTATTACCCTTGGCGGGCGCGCCGTAACCGACGACGCTTTTCTTCTGCTCCGCCGCGTCCAGCAAGAACCGAAGGACCTGGCGCTTGCGCAATGCGATCTTGGCCGAGAAATCGCGGTACACGCCGATCGACGTAATGCCGAAATCGCGCTCTCGCCGCCTGAAATTTCCGAGGGACGCAGACTCCTCGAACGCTCCTTTGTGGCCGATCCAAACGCGCAGCGATCCACCGTGAGTCGAGAGTTCTTCGACGTCGTACGCGGCTAAGTTGTGCGCTTCGAGTACGCCCTCTAACGAATGCAGGGAGTAGTAGGAAAAATGCTCGTGATAGATGGTATCGAACTCCACGCCTTCGATCAGCCGCATGAGGTGGGGGAACTCGACCGTCAGGGATCCCCGCTCGGCCAGAAGCGCAGCGAGCCCGCCGAAGAAATCGTGGACGTCCGGTACGTGCGCGATCACGTTGTTAGCTATCAGTAGGTCTGCCGCACCATAACGCCGACGCAGTTCGCCCCCACTCGTTTCGCCCAGAAAAACGTTTTCGGTCGCGATGCCGCGATCGAGGGCGACCGCGGCTACGTTCCTGGCCGGCTCGACGCCGAGGACGCGAACGCCGGCATCCACAAAATACTGCAAGAGATAGCCGTCGTTGCTGGCAGCCTCTATCACCAGCGACTGCGCCGTCAAACCCAAGCGATCGATGGCCATCCCGGCGTAGTTCCGGCTGTGCGCCAGCCACGAGTCCGAATACGACGAGAAATAGGCATATTCGGAGAAGATGTGCTCGCGCGACTGGACCACTTCCAATTGTACGAGAAAGCATCGCTCGCACACGTACGCATGAAGCGGGTAGGTCGGTTCCATCGCGCGGGAGCGATCGCCGGGAATGTAGGAATTCGAGAGCGGGGACGAACCGAGGTCGGCGAACGTCACCGAGAGCGGGGCGCCGCACGAGCGGCAGCATAACTCGCCGTTCATGCGCCGAAGTACTCCCGAATCTGCCCGAGCGTCAGGTCCCGCATATCGGCCCCCTCATCCCATTCGCGATACCATTCGGCAGTTCGGCTGATCGCCTGCTCGTCGCTCATCCGATTGCGCCAGCCCAGCCGGTCTCGCGACTTGGCGGAGTCCAGCAACAAAAGATGCGCCTCGTGCGGCTCGTGGCGATCGACAACCTTCACCTTTGCATGAGAGCCCATTTCCGTTAAGAGCCGCGCGGCCATCTCTGCAACGGTTATCTGCTGCATCCCCGCGGGCCCGAAATTCCAAGCCTCCGCAAAAGCCCGAGGATCCTCGGCCGCGCGCCTAGCAAGAAGCAGGTACCCCGAAAGCGGTTCTAAGACGTGCTGCCATGGCCGAACCGCGGTTGGATTTCTCAATTCCAGCTCGCTGCCGCGCAGGACCGCCCTTACGACATCGGGGACCAGGCGCTTTTTCGACCAATCGCCGCCGCCGATCACGTTACCGGCGCGAGCCGAGGCGATCGCAGGCCCCGACGAAAAAAACGAACGACGGTACGCGTGAACGACCAGTTCCGCGGCGCCCTTGCTGCTGCTGTAGGGGTCGTTTCCGCCCATGCGTTCGATTTCGCGATAGCCCCAAACCCATTCGCGGTTCTCGTAGCACTTATCGCTACTGACCACCACAACCGCGCGCAACGAATCGATCGCCCTGACGGCTTCGAGCACATTGACGGTTCCCATGACGTTCGTTGCGTAGGTACCCACCGGATCCGCATAACCGTCGGCCACCAATGCTTGTGCCGCGAGATGAAATAGGTATTCCGGCTCCGCGGCGCGGACGACCCTACGTAAAGCCTCGAGGTCTCGAACGTCCCCAACGTGAGAATCGATTTCGCGTTCCAGCCCAAGCAGCGTAAAAAGATTCGGCTCCGTTGCCGGCTCCAACGCAAAGCCGGTGACGCGCGCCCCCGCCTCCAATAGAACGGCGCTTAACCAAGCCCCCTTAAAGCCCGTGTGCCCAGTTATCAGTACACGTCGGCCCCGCCAAAACTGCGCGTCTATGGTCACGCCGATCATTCCCACGCAGGGGCGGATAAGCCCTTTCTAAGACCGAATCGACCGTCATGGACGAGGCGCACGTATCCGTCAGCATCATCGTTACGTCGTTCAACTATGCGACGTACCTTCCGCGCGCCCTCGAGAGCGCGATGCATCAATCGGTCCCGGGTATGGAAATCGTCGTCGTCGATAATGCATCGGAGGACGACTCGTGGCGGATCATCGAGCATGCTGCGGCTCGCGACGCCCGCATCCGCGCGTTTCGAAACGAGCGCAATCTCGGCATGATCGGAAATCACGTTCGCGCATTGGAACACGCTCGCGGCGAACGCGTGCTCTTTCTCTCGGCCGATGATTATCTGTTGCCCGGCCACGTCGCGCGTCTGGTTTCCGCCCACCGGGAGCACCCCGAGATCGACTACATCTTCACGTCCTACGTGAAAGTCGACGAGCGCGAGCGCTTCGTGCGGTTTTTTGGCCACCCCGGCCACTTACGAAGCTCGTATTTTGGTGGCCGCAACGAATTTGCCGACTTGCTCACCTACGACTGCTACATGTGTTTTCCGACGACGCTGTTTCGACGCGAAGAATTGCTGGAGCATGGCGGATTTCGTACCGAGCTCACGGCCGGCGACCTCGACACGTACCTGAGGCTTGCGTCTCGCGGCTCCCGTTTTGCGTTCCTCGATACCGCCGGCGTGGCCGTTCGGCTCCACGCCTTAGAAATCACGGGGGAGGAACGCTACGTCGCCACGGGACGACAGCTGCTCGATCACATCTTTTTGCTCGAACAATATCTGAACGACGCTAACGAACCGCTCGTCACGGGACGAGAACGAGGAATCGCGCGACTACTGGAGGCCAAGATCAATAACCTCCGGGCCTACCCCAAGGTCGCAGCGGAGATCCTCCCCGATGCCCAGCCGCGCATCGAAGATGTCGTGGCGCGGCTCAATCGCGCGCGTACCCAGCCACGCTCTCGCCCGAAGGCACTTAAGGCCGCAATAAGTGTCGTACTCGTGTGCGGGAACCAGACGCAACAAGCGCTGGACGCCATCGATATGGTCGCAGCCCAACGGTATGAAAATCTTGAGTTAGTTCTCGTCTCGGGCTCACCCGAGGACACCCTCCCGCTCTTACTCGATCGAGCGCGCTCGCTAAACGTAAAGGCAATCCATAGCGCGCGTCCGTTGAGCGAAGCCGCCCGGCATAACGACGGCCTCCGTTTGACAAGCGGCGAAATCGTCACGTATCTCGCGCCTCACGTACGCTGGCCCGACGACCATTTAGATCGGATCTCAAAGCTCATCGCCGAGCAACCGGTGGACGTGCTGATCGTTCCCGGGGATCTCATCGTCGAACGCCGCAATACCAACGCGTCGGAATTGACGGAAATAGCCCATTTTAAGGGATTCGCGGGTACGCCGGTAGCGTCGACCACCATTCATGTCGGAGAGGGTATCCCGTTACATGCCGTCGCCCATCGCCGCGTTCTGCTCGATACGATCGGTGTATTCGAAGAGCGCCTGCCGGTGCTCGCCGATATCGACTTCGTACAGCGGCTCCTAGCCACGGGAAGAATCGCCGTGGACGATCGGCTCCCGATCCACATTCACCGTGGGTCGGATGAATCGCATCCGGCATTCGACGATCCGAACGCCTATATCGCGACTTTACAAGCCCTTTATCGCGCGCGCCCCGCAGATGCGCCCCTTGCGGCGCTCAGGGAGGCGCATATTGCTCGCGTGCATGCCGATCTCGTACGAGCGGCCAAGTTGCGAACCCCCGGTTCCGCCTTGGCTTTTGCTTTTACCGCACGCGGCCCGTTACCGGAAAAGAGCCGCGAACCGCGGAAACGCCAAAGAGTGCTCGTTATCGACGATCGGGTGCCGTACAACGCACTCGGCCGCGGTTACCCGCGCGCGCGGAAAATCATAGAAGATCTGCGCGATGCGGGACATGACGTAACGTTCTACCCGATGCTTTCGTTGTACGACGAGCCACCACTTGCGGGCGGAATCGACGGCGTCGAAATACTCTATGGACGCGGTAGAGAGCTTTTGGCGGCCACCCTCTCCGAGATGTTGCCCGAGATCGACACTCTCTGGGTAAGCCGGCCGCATAATATGGCCGACGTGAAAGCCGCCCTCGGGCCGCTCCCACCCACGCGTTCCTGGGCGTGCATCTACGACGCGGAGGCCGTCTACGCCGTTCGCGAGGCTGCAGAGGCGGCCTTAAGCGCCGCTCCACTGGAACCCAACGAATATGCGAGAAAACTCGAGCACGAACTCTCGCTAACCGATGGTTGCGATGCCGTGGTGGCCGTTTCCGCGGGCGAGCGCGAGCTTATCGCCCAGCGGTTTTCGGGGCCTATCGAAGTGCTGTCGTTTTCGATCGCGCCGGCTCCGACACCGAAGCCGTTTTCGGAGCGCGGCGGTCTGCTGTTCGTGGGCGCGATTGAAGCCGGGAGCCCAAATGAGGACGCGCTGCTCTGGTTTACCGATAACGTCGCCACGGAGGTGGAACGGGAGCTGAGAGCGCGCACGCGTCACGCCGGCGTGGTCGTTTCACCGCAGCTCGCCCAGCGTCGTGCCAGCATCGACTTTCTCGGGGTCGTGCCCGACCTGCGAGAGGTGTACGGAAACGCGCGGATATTTATCGCGCCGACCCGCTTTGCCGCCGGCCTGCCGCAGAAAGTCTATGAAGCGGCGGCCAATGGCCTGCCCGTCATCGGGACGACGCTGCTCGCGAAGCAATTGGGCTGGGAAGACGAGCGCGACATGCTGGTTGCCGACTCCGTCCAGGAATGGATCGCAGCCGTGCGGCGTCTGTATGGCGACGCTACGCTCTGGCAATCACTACGCGAGGGTGCGCTCGAGCGGGTACGCCGGGAGGTCGATCCGATTGGCTTCAAGGAGCGCACGCTCGATCTATTACGCCGAACGTCTCTCGCGCGCCGCACTTCCGGCGGGGCATCAATCGCTTAAACGAGAATGCTCGGCAATTGATGGCGCATTACTACCGGTTCTTTGGGCTTGAACGCGACCCGTTCTTAGACACCGCGGATCCCTATTTTTATTGCGAACTGGGCGCCTTGCGTAAGGCCAAGGAACGCCTCACGGAGTCGGTCGATGCTTCGCGCGGGCTCACCGTGGTCATCGGGGAGCCCGGAACCGGCAAGACCAGCTTGAGCGGGGCACTCGAGCAAGATCTGCTTGCCGACGATCGCGTCGTCCTCGGGAAGATCCTCGACCCGACCTTCGCCACCGAAACCGAATTCCTCATCGGCGTAGGGCGCGTGTTCGGGCTAGCGCTTCCGCCGCGGTCCAGCGCGGCGCTCAAGAACGCCCTAAAGAACTTCTTCTTCGAAACGGCCATCCTGGAGAAGCGGACGCTGGTCCTGGCGATCGACGAAGCGCAAAATTTGAGCGACGAGAACCTCGAAGCTTTGCGGTTGCTCCTGAATTACCACGTGCCGCAACGCAAGCTATTGAACATCTTGCTGTTCGGGCAGAGCGAGCTTGAGGCGCGCATTCACGCCAAAGGGAACTTTGCCGATCGCGTGGATAGTTGGATTCGCCTGGCTCGGCTCGACGAAACGATGGCCGGCGCGGTCCTGGATTTTCGGCTCTCCAGAGCCGGGTTATCGCCCGGGCAGGCGGTCTTCAGCCCGGACGCCCGCGCGTTGCTTCTCGATGGAGCGCAAGGCCTTCCTCGCCGGCTTACGATGCTGGGCCATCTCTCGATGCAAGAAGCCGCCGACCGCGCCAGCACGCTGGTCGCGGAGGATCACGTCCGCACCGCTCTCATTTCGCGCGGCATCGAAATCCTACCGCAACCGATCCCTCCAGCGGCATTTGAAATCACGGCACCGGCCGTGAATGCGCCCCGCTCGGGCTTCCTGAGCCGCCTCTTCCCGCGGCGCGCGGAGAAATGAACCGAGAGCCCGATTTCGACGCCAGCGCCGATATGCGGCTGATCGAACTCCAGCGTTCGGCCCTCGGGCTCGCGATACCGGACCGCGCGAGTTGGCAAAGCCGGCTCTCCTCCGAACCCGCACTCGGCCTGGATGAGCCCGATCAGCCGGCGCCTCAAGGCGCGGTAATCGTTGTCGAAATCTCCGCTTCACCCGCGCGCGGCGTGATTCCGGGAGCGGTCGTTTCGGTCGGCGTGAGCCTCGCGAATGAAGGCGCGCATACCGCCCGCGCGATCGAAATCAGCGTCCCCATCCCGGGAGCGTCATCCTACCGGAGCGGGAGCTTTGAGCGCGACGGGCGTCCTAGCGACGATCGCTTTGCCGAGTCGCTCTTCGGCCCGGGTATGACCATCGAGGGCATTCCACCGGGCGGGCGAGTGACGCTACTTTGGAAGCTCGGCGTGAAGCTCGGCTCGCAGCCGTTGATTCTGGCGCCGCAAGTGCGTGCCCAAGGAGCGGCGATCGTCGGCGCCAAGCCCATCTCCATCTCGCGCAAAGGCCAGAGCGTCAGCGCTTTCTCCGCCGATCTCGCGCGCGCCGATGCGGCGTTCTACGATCCCAGGCCGCTCATCCCCGTGGACATTCCCGCGAACGAACTGCCCATCTACGAACTCGACGACGAAGAGCAACTCGTCTACGAAGCCGCAAACGCGGCGCTCTCTTCGGCGGTCGAAGCCCCCGCCGAGATCGTTCCCGCGGTCCCGCCACCGCAGCCGGAGCCCGAGCCTCGACCGGTCGCCCCCGCGGTGCCCGAGCCGCCACGCGAAGCGATCGTGCTTTACGGCCGCTTCGATCGTACCACGCTCGCATTCTTCGCTCGCACCTTCAACGGTTCCAAGCCGCCGACCATGCTGCAACACTGCATCTTTGCCAGCGCCCTCGCCTGTTCGGTCGACGGTCATCGCACCGACGCCGGCGGTATCAAACAACACTTGGACGCGCAATCGCAGGTGCTACACCGCGTCGTCTTACACGAAAAGTTAGGAAAACGCGAGCCCATCGGCGACTATACCGGCGATCTGCTGGCCCGCCTCGATGCTCTCGTGCCGCAGCCCGTAGTCGACGTCGATAAACAAGATGATGCGGTCGTGCTCACGACCGAGCTCTCCGCACCGACGATGCAAGTGGTGCGCCGCATTGCCGACGAACGCGAACGGTGGGATTTCGTGCGAGCGCGGCAACTCACGCTTGCGCTCCAGGCGCAAGGCGCCACGCACGTCGCCGACCCGGCCGCGTTGGCCGCCCTCGAAAATGCCCTTCGCGCCTACGCGCAAACGTCCATGACCGCGCTGCAGCGGCTCTTCGTTCGGATTCGCCTCGATCGGACGACCGGGATCCTGTTTGCTCCCGAGCCGAGCCTGGATGCGGCCGCGCGCAGCCTGCTGGCCGCGTTCGAAACGCTGCTGCGTTAGAACCGCCCTCGATTACGTCTGTCGATCGAGCCCGGCGGAGCGCCGGGGGGCATCCTTAGCGCCGACCGAACGCGCGTAAACCTTCCAGTTCGAAAGGGTTCGTAAGCGTTCGCCTACGCCGTCGTGAAAGGCGCGCAGCCGCCCGATCTGTCCGTCGCGAACCTGCATGATCCGCTGGATGCGGGCCCGGAGCTGCTCCTCGAACGCTTCATCTCTTTGCCCTTGCGTCGCTTGAAGAGCATTGCGCAGCGCATGCGTTGAGCGTCGCATCTGGGCTAGAAGCCCATTACAGCTCTCCCAATCCGTTGCCGCCATGCCCTTTTCAAGCTCGGCGCAGAGGCGCTCGAGGTCGCCGACCTCGCGTACGATCGTTTCGATCTCCGCCCGCCTATCCGACGCTGGCAAAACTCGCCGGCTCACCCGAGGCGGAAGCGCGCTGCATCGCCTTAAATTGCGCGACGGCCGTATTCCAGGTTTGGCGATACTCCTTAAAATCGGGAATGAGCCGCTCGACGCGCACCGGGTCCTTCTGCATGTTCGCCATGACGAGTTCGTGGTGCCAGAATTCGTACACGCGGAACAGATTTTTCGAAAGCTCTCCGCCAATTTCCATATTGAGCGAACCCATGAGTAAACAGCAAGCTCGTTGCGCACGAAGCAACGCGTTGTGAATGCCCTCGATGTCGTTGCGATCGCCCACGAGCCGCTCGTGTCCCTGTTGCGCGGCGATGATCAACACGTCGAAAATCTTGACGATAAGGTCTTCTTTCGACGCGGTCGCTATCGACGTCTCTAGATATTTTTGTTCGGCTGAAAGATTCTTCACGTTCGCCCTACTATGACGACGAGCTCGATGAGGATACGGTAAAGCCCAAAGCGGCAGCTAGTTGCTGCTGCTCGGATTGCAACCCCGAGATCAAGGTTTCGCTTGCGACGAACTGGCTCCGCAGATTATCGGCCTGCTGGTTGGCATTGCTGGTAATCTGTTTGATCTGCTGTTGAAGATTCTGAATGGTGTTCGTATTGTTATTCTCGAAATTTTGCAGCAGCGACACCGTGGGGATGTTGCCGACAGGGCCGCTATTGAGCAAGGTTGGGGCGCCGGTAACGCTGGTCAGATACGTGCCGAGTTGCTGCGTCAGACCGTTGGCCCCATTTAGGACATCGCTCACCGCGTTCGGATTTGCTTGCAGCGCCGCCAGAAGGGCTGTAGTATTCAACGGCTGGAGCTGGCCATCGGTGCCCTGGTAGGTCGTGTTTTGAATCGTACTGCCGCTGGTGCTGCCGGGAGATGCCGTTCCGCCGTTCGATAACTGCCCGTTGTTGCCGGTCGTGACTGTCGAGAAGCTGTCGTCCAGCGTTAAACCGATTTTTGCGAGCGAATTGTATCCCGCATCGGAAGCCCCGCCAAACATGCCGCCAACGATATTGGTGAGCTGATAGCGTAGCGACTGCACGTCGGAATTGCCGTACAACACCCCTCCGCCGAAACTTTGCGAACTGCCGGTGGAGAGCGTCCCCGGCTGCACGGCAGATACGATCGGCGGTGCCGAAGCGCTGTTGATTTCGCCGATGGCCGCATTATAAGCCGACACAAACGTATTCAACGCGGTGACGAGTTGAGTCGTATCTTTCGCCACCGTAATCGAGACCGGCGACGTAATCGCGCTGGTAAGGTCGATCTCTATCCCCGGTATCGCCGTCGTTATGGCGTTAGATCCGCCGTAGACCGTCGAGAGGACGCCGCTGGCGTTTTGCACGCTCAAGATCGATTGCTTGCCGACTGCCGTGGTCGCGCCGCTGCCCGAAGTCAAGCCGACGGCCGAAAGAAAATTGCTGGTGTCGCCGCTGGCTCCAAGAACGATGCTCTGCGGGCCGGTAGCATTATTGACGAGCGAAATCCGATTCGTAGCACCGTTGTACGAAGCCGTAACACCGGCACTACTCGCGTTGATTTTTGCGAGAATCGACGCAATATTGTCGCCGGTAGCGTCGACCGAAATTTTTACCCCGTTGATCGTGAACGTGCCGGACGCGATCGGCGTGATAAGGTTCGCATCGTTCCCCGTATCCAGCGACGCCGTTTGGCTCAGCCCGCCGACCCCCGACGTGCCCGTAACGCTGGTCGTATTGTTCTGCGCCTGGTCCAGCTTGAGGACGGATAACAGATTCCCTTGATCGGAGGCACTCCCGAGCGTGATCGGCTGACTGCCCGTGGCCTGCACCACGTCGGTCCCCGCTTGGAACCCGATATTGAAGCTCGCGTCGACGCCGGCCGAATGCACCGCGTTGTTGATATTGGTGAAAATCTGATCGATCGACTGAGCGTTGACGTTGTATTGGATCTGAACGCCGTCTACCGTAATTTCGCCCATGCCGGACGATCCGGTACCGTTATTCGGCTGGATCGCCGCATACGAATCTGCAAGTGGGACGGTATCGGACGCTAAGCCCGCATACGTGCCCGACGTAATGGTATCGGTCTCTTTGTGTCCTACCGATGTGGAACTCGTCACGACCGTCGATGTCGCCACGCTGGCGTTCTCGATCACGTACGTCCCGGGCGTCGCAACCTGTCCCGCGATGCCCTTGGCGGTTGCCAGGGCCGAGTTGCTTGAGGTGGCGTCGTAAGCGCTGTAAATCGAGGGATCGGAAAGCCCCGCTATGGCGTTCTGCACGGACTCGAGCATGTTATTGATCTTGATCAACTCGAGGTTCGCGTTGTTGAGCGTGGTGAGTTGCGCGTTCAGCGCATTCGTCGGCGCGAGCGTGAGCGATGTCAGCTTGGTGATGATCGAGTTGTAATCGATACCCGAAACGATTCCCGGGAACGTGATCGGGGCGACGTTGGTCCCAGGGACCGAACTTGAAGACACGCTGTAAACCTCTTCTCGTTACGCGCTACGGTCGAGCGTAGCGCCTTGCTGCTGGTCGAAAAACTCGGCCAGACCGATCATGATCTCGGCCGGGAACTGCGCGATTTCTTTGCCGGTGCTCGGGTCGGTGAAGACCGTGACGATTTCGTTCGGATCTTTTACCACGCGGTAAGAGACGTTCAGGCTCAGCGGAAGCGGGATACCGCGCGCGCTAAAAATCTTCGCGATCGCCGGAGCGAGGCCGGCATTGGATTGCCCGGGAACGGCTGCGGTAGTGGTGGTCGCGGGGCCCGAAGGACCACTCGCAGGCGTCGCCGAGGAAGAACCCGTGGCTTGCGGGCTCGCCGGCGCTGCCGTTATGATATTTGCCCCTGGCGCGGGGGGCGGCGGAACATCCATGTGCCTCTCGTCTCCTTCACGTCCTATCTTCTATAATCGGCTCTTAAAGAGGCGTAATTTAGGCGTCCTGCGTTAAGAAGGAATCGCCCCCGAACTTGCTTGCTGGTACGCGCGAACGACGCCGACAAGAGCCAGTTGTTGGTCGAAGGTGCGAGCCGCCTCGTTCGCGAGCGTCTCCCCGCGTACCGGCGCCGCTTCCCAGGCCCGCCGTAGGCCTTCTACGATAGCATCGACTCCCGCCGGGTCCACAAGCTCGACCGACGCCCCAAATACCGAGGATGCCAGGCTCGTCGACGATGCAACCAGAGCGGCCCCGCTGGCTGCGGCTCGGGCCAAGCGATGCAATCCATGCCCCGACCACGATGCGTCCAGGAACACTCGGGCTCGGCCATAGAGGCCCGCTAGCTGACCGGCTTCGAGCGAGCGCTCGGGAAGAAAGATCACGCGATCGTCCGCCAGCATCTGCAGATAGGTGTAGTACTCGCTATTGCCGATCGGGCCGGTAACCACCGCCGTGAAGCCCGCTTTCGAGGCGGCCAGGGCTGCAAAGATTGCGCCGCCGCGGGGCTCGATGGAGGTATGGACGAGTACGAAGTCGTCGTGCCCGACGAGCGCATCAACGCTCGCAGGCAAGGCCGTATCGAAAAGCGCCGGCACGCACGTGGCCGGGCCGCGATATCCAAATCCAGCTCTGGCGCGTTGTTCCTCTTCTTTCGAGACCACGACGATGGACGACGCGAGTTCGAGCAGCGCGCGAACGTCCGGATCGGGAGCCGGCGCCGCGTTGGGAATCGGGACCTCCCAAAACAGGCGCTTCATGGCGATCGCACCGAGATACTCTTCATAAAATGCGTCATCCGGAATCGCGCGAAGCGCTCCCAGGGTCGTGGATGTTCCCCAGGCGGCGACGCCGCCCGGATCGTCCAGGTAAGGCATAACCACGATCGGTATCCCGCGTTCCCGGAGCGACTTCAGGTTGGCATGAATGGCCGATGCGTGCCGATGTCCGACGACGTGGACGACGTCTACAGCGTCGGAATGGAGCGGCCTGCTAGCGATGCTCACCGATGGCGTGAACCCCTCGGCTTCCAGTCTTCGCGCGAGTACCCGCACGGCATCGGTATCGGCGTCGGGATTACTCCATAGATCCTCGCGGACGACGATTGCGACGTTTCCAGCCGAACCGCCCACGGCGATGGGTTCCGCAAGCGTCGGGGCGCGCTCGGCCGCCTCTGCCCGAACCGCAACGGCGAAGGATGCATCCGCGACAGAGTCGTCGGAATCGAACGACAGCATGACCGTTAGGGGCAGCGGGCGCGCAGCGATAATGGGGTGTTCGTTCGCGAGCGCCGCTCCTCGAACGACCAGCTCGGCACCGGCCGGCAAGCGTTCGCGAAGACCCACGGCAACGTCGACCGTGGCAACCTGCGACGGCGCAAACGAGAGAGTCGAAAACCAACGCCGGACGAACGCATTCTGCTCGGCATTTCCCGAATCGAAATACACCGAGGCCGCACACCCGATCAGGAATGCCGCTCCGTTGCCGCCGTCCGGGTCGTACACCCCGGCACTTCTTCCGCGCGCGAGCCGCCGCGCATACATTGCCGCGGCGGCGGAGCGAATCACGTCGGAAAACGGGGCCGCGCCCAGGAGCCCTAGCGATCGAGCTCGCCCGAAGTCGCTCCGCGTCGCATCGCTTTCCGAGAACACGTGGATCGATTCGTCGTTTTCAAAACGCGCGAGCACTCTTGCCCGCAACCAAGGGAAAATCATTTCCTGAATACGGTCCGCGGCGTCGCCGGGGAGAAGATCGCGAATCCAGCGCGGCCAAATCAACGGATCGCTCTCGCGAGTAACCAGCATCGCGGCTTCCACTTTCAAAAGCGGAACCGTCAAAAACCGGCCGTCCCGCTCGAACGTCAGGTCGAGTAGCCCCTCGTAGCGTATCGACAGCGTCGGTTCCAGACGAGCGACTGCGAGACAATCGGGAGAGAGCAGCCCTTTGGCCGCGCCGGCATCCAAGCGCAGATCGAAGGCAGAGAACATTCCGTGCGTTCTCACGGGCGCATCTCCCTCATCAGCCTACGGAGCCCGCTGGGGCTTGGGTCCGCAATGGAGACAGCCTCAACGATAGCGTCCTCCTCAAAGGCCCCGACCCACACATCGACGTCGTCCTCGTCGCTCACCTCGAGATGCGGCGCGCGGAGCGGATCGATATCGAGGCGATTCAATAGGGACTCGATCCGGCTACCGATGGTTTGCGCTACCAAGGGACCGGTGGCGCCGATCGCCAGCACGACGGGATCCTCCGCAGAGAATGCCCGTACGAACCGGCGCACGAACTGGGCAACCGGAGGCCATTGACCTTCGTCATTCACAACACAATAGAAGCGCACGGCAGCGTTAACGGCGCGCGGTCCCCCGGAATCGGTCCTTATACCGATTGCGGGTAGAGCGACGTAATCGCGTTCGCGCACGAAGCCCCCCATATTTGCGGAGCGAGGATCGTACCCACGCTCCGGGGTCGGCATCGCATAGCCCCATTTGCGCGCAAATTTCGTCCAGTTCTCCTGCATGCTCTTCGAATAATCGACTTCGTTCGCGACAAACGAGCGGCTCCCGAAGTGATGGATAAAGACATCGTCACAGACGTAAATCTGGTAGCCGGCCGCTCGGATCCGAATGCACAGATCGTCGTCTTCGAAATTGCCCATCCCGAAACGGTCGTCGAAGCCGCCGACTTCGTCGATCACTCGCCGGTCTATACAGAGGCACAGGCCGATGGCGCGTTCCGTAATGTAGCCGCTGCGGTGCCAGCGCTTGCGCCGTTCGCGAGCGTAACGTTGAATGCCGTCGGCGTCCGCATACGACGCATCGCCGACGACTTGCGAGCCGGCTACGCGATTGCTACGAGGGGCGGAAACGCCTAACCCCGGGATTCGTGCGAAAGGGTCCAGCAAGCCGTCGAGCCAGCCTTCGGTGACGATCACGTCATTGTTGAGCAAGACGACGTAGTCGCCGCGTGCGTGCGCCATGCCGATGTTATTCCCGCCACCGTAGCCGAGATTACGGTCGTTGTAGACGATGCGAACGTGCGGGTCGTCGATCGACTGCAGATAGGCCACGGCGTCCGGCCGCGAACCGTTATCGACGACAACGACTTCGTATGGCTCGCTGGTATATCTTTCGATCGACTCGAGCGCCAGCTTCGTAAACTCCAGCGCATTCCAGCTCAACGTGACGATCGAGGTTAAGCCGCGAGCCGGCTTAGCTCGTCGCGCAAGACGCCGTTCGATGCCATCGCGATCGTCGCGCAAGATATCCGATACGGCAAACCCGTAGGCCGCCTCGAATATGCCATCGCGGACGGCGCCCCCGAGCGCGGCGATCGGACGGGATACACCGCGGGTGCCAAGCTCCAAATCGAGAGCACGCAGCGAAAGGTCGGCCAACGCGCCGCCAAGCGTAGGGAAGCGTCCTAGCCTCACGTGCTGCGGCAAACGGTGCAAGGCCAACAGCGCGCAACGCGCGTCGGCCCCGAGCGGCGCGACGTTCGTCCCGATCGGCAATTCCGGCGCATACGTGGCCGCGAGAGCATCGACGCTGCCTTCAACCTGGCTCGAGAGCTCGTCGAGCCACCCCGGAGCGATTGCGGCGGCTCCGTGCACGAAGGCGATATAGCGGTGCCCACGCACTTCCATCGCGTCGCGAGCGACATCGACAACGTCGTCGCCCAATGCCCACACAATCTTGTGAATGGGTACGGACGAAGCTCGCAACGTATCTTCGAAAGCAGTGCGGCCGGCTATGGGCTCGGCTCCGTGAACGAGCACCGTGGTGGCGGGAATCGAAAATACATTCCAGATCATTCCTCCACGCGGCTCGCGGGTAACGCGCCGCACGAGCCCACGCGACAGGTTCGTCACGCCGGCATCGAATGCGACCTTTCCCCGCCAACGCTCGTCTAAAAGCTCCGTATTCCACGAGGCCTTACGAAAGCGCTGGACGCCCGACTGCGACTCGTAGTGATAGAGCACGGCATCCGGCTCGTAGACGACGCGAAGGCCGCGAGCGCGGACCTTCAGGCAGTAATCGACGTCTTCATACCCGTTCCAGTAACCCTCGTCCAAGCCGCCGAGTTCGTCGTAGAGCAGCCGAGGCGTGAGCAGACAGGCCCCGGTCACGATCTGGAAATCCCGCCGGACCAGGACGCCGGGCTCGTCGCACGGGACCATAAAATTGTGGTGGAACGGCGAAATGCTCTGCCGGCTCAAGAGGCTCTGCGCAACCACCACGCCCGCATGTTGAATCGTATCGTTCGGGAAAAGGAGCCGCGCTCCGACCGCTCCGACATCGGGATCCTCGGCCGTGGCCAACATTGCGTTCAACCAGCCGGGGAACGCTTTCGTATCGTTGTTGAGCAGCACCAGATACTCGCCGCGCGCGACGCGAGCGGCTTGGTTGTTTGCACCGGCGAACCCGGCATTTACTTCGTTGCGGATCATCCTGATCCACGGGTATCCGGCAAGCAGTTCTTGCGTTTCGTCGCTCGAAGCATTGTCGACGACGATGATCTCGCCTTCGCCCGCTCCCTCTAACGTCGGGCGAAGGGTGTCGAGGCACTGCCGGGTGAACGCGGCCTTGTTAAAGACCGGGATGATGATGGAGTACTTCACAAATCCGGATTTACGACCGGCTTGCTAACGCGCGCTCGGCGATCGCCGCGGCATCCGCATAGCGTTCGGCGCGCATGTAGAAGCCCGCGAGCTCGATGCCGACCCGCGCGGGATCGAGCTCGAAGGCGGCGATCAACGATTCCTCGGCGGCCGCCGCGTCCGACATCTTCTCCCAGAGCGAGGCGCGAGCCAGGATCGCATCGATCTGCGTCGGCGCCACGGCCAGCAACCGGTCGAGCGCGGCTTTAGCTTCGCTCGGCCGGTCGAGTTCGCGAAGAATGACGGCACGTAGCAGTTCCGAGCGTTGATAGGCCTCTTCGTGGCTAGCGTCAACGAACTCAAGGTGCTCGAGCGCCAAGTCCTTGTTATCGAGATTCACCGCGGCGATCGCCGCGTTGTAGTGTAAGAGTGCGTCGCTCGGAGCCAGCGCGATCCCGGATTGCGCCAGCGCCAAGGCATCTGCGAAGCGGCTCTGCGCGATCGCTTGAAACGAACGACGCAGAAAGTCGGAGGCGGTTTGCGGCTGGGTCTGCGCCTCTTGTGCGAGCAAATCTCGAATGGCGTCATCGTCGCCTCGATGACGCAGCTCCGCCTCAAGAGGGTTCAAGATATCGGCGCTTCCCGGAGCTCGTTTAGCGGCCGCGCTCAGATAACGCTCAGGCGCCTCCACAGCATTCTTTTGAGCGATTTGGTAACCGGCGACGAGAACCGCGCTCGCAGCGCCGTCGCTCAATCGCTCGTGAGCGGCGGAGATGACCTCCAGCGCGCGCATTCCTTGGCCCGTCTTCAGAAGCGCGTTCACGTAGTCGATGGTGGACATGTCGTCGCGATGCATCTCGTACGCTGCCCGGAGAACCTCGAGCGCTTCGTCGAAGCGCTCCAGGCGTAGGAGCGCACGGGCAAGATTGATTTGGACGGGCTGAACGTTCGGGGCCGCTTCGTGCGCCTTTTTAAACCACTCAACCGCCTGGACATCGTCGGACTGCATGACGAACGTCGCACCGATTTCGCTCTGCGCCTTCCAAATGTAAACTTGATCGTCGATCACAAACTGCAAGTGCGCGTAGGCGCCGTCCGCGATCGCCTCGCGATACGCGCCTCGCGCCTCATCCAGCTGCCCTCGCGCGACGAGCGCCTTGCCTAACTGAAAGTGCGCGTTCGCGTAGTGCGGAGCAACCAGCAATGCCTCGCGCGCGAAATGCTCCCCGCGGATCGGGTCGCCTAGTTTGTCCATATAGACTTCAGCCAAGACCGCATAGCCGTTTGGAATGAATCCGCGTCGAGCTGTGCCGTTGCGGCGGAGCATCTCCTCCAACGCATCGCGTGCCCCTTCGAAATCCCCAACGAGGAACGCGGTATTTCCCAGGTTGAACCAATGAAATGGATCTTCAGGTTCCTGTACGGCTGCGGCTCGAACGATGTCCAAGTTTCGCTGCCCCTTATTGCGCTCGGCAACGACATCTTTGAGATACCCGTGGTGCACGATCGAAATGGGTGCGATCACCGCTTGCAACCCGGTCGGATTATCGGCAGAACTCGGAAACTCGTGAATGAGCCCGCGAAAGCGAATCTCCGCATCGTTTGGAAAGATGCGAATGAGGGCGTGCGACATGTCGCCCGTCCCTAAATAGTCATCGGCCTTGTTGAAACAGCGGACCCAAACGGCCTGGCGATATGCCGGGGTCGTGCGTAGTTGAGCTAATGCAACCTTCGATTCGGGGACGAGTTCCTCGTCCGCGTCGAGAAACATGATCCACCGCCTCGTGGCCGGCGCGATCGACTCATTGCGCGCCCACGAGAAGTCGTTCCGCCACTCCCGCTCGATGACGGTGGCCCCGAAACCCTTTGCGATCTCGATGGTCTTGTCCGTAGAGCCGGTATCGACCACGATGATTTCGTCGACGGCATCGGCCACGCTGCGCAGACACTGCGCGAGGAAGCGCTCCTCGTTCTTGACGATCATGCACAGGCTGATGCCAGCGGGCTTCTGCTCGTGTCCGGGCGGCGGGGCCGGCAGGCCAAACGGAAGAGCGGCGCGCGACGAAACCGGCGCTGAGACTGGGCGTTTAGACGTAACCCGAATCGGCATCTGTTATGTAATCGGCACCAGCGCACGGCGGCGTTAGATAAAAGCGAGGGCCCGCCGAAGCGGGCCCTCGCTCTAGGGCCGACCGAGTCTCGAGCTACCGGCTTAGCGGAAGAGCGAGAGGACCGATTGAGCGTTGGCGTTCGACTGCGAGAGGACCGACGTGCCGACTTGCACGAGGATCTGCAGTCTGGTGAACTGCGTGGTCGCGGCGCCGACGTTAAGGTCGCGGATGTTCGATTCCGAGGCCTGGAGGTTGGTCGCTGCGGTGTTATCGCTGTCCTGATCTTCGTTCAAACGGACCACGACTGCGCCGAGTCTGGCCTGCTGCGAGAGCAGGTTCTGCAAGGCATTGTCGATCTGGCCGATCGCGTCTTCCGCACCCAGTGACGGGTTGTTCGAGGACGAGATTGCGACGTTGATGTTCGAGATGCGAAGCGTCTGCGTGTTGGTCGCTTCGATGCCGACCTGGATTACGTCGCCTTCGTTAGCGCCGGACTGGAAGTTGAACGCCGGGTTCGACGGATTCGTCAGTGCGGCGACGTTCTGCGAGACCTTGATGTACGAGGTCGTGCCGACATCGGCCGTTGAGATAGCGCCGATCGTGATCGAAACGTTATCGAAGTCACTTGAAACGCTATTCCCGCCGATGCTTGAGCCACCGTAGAGCGTCGAGGAGACCGAGATGGCACCCGTCGAGCTATTGATGAAGGTCTCTTGCACGGCGATCGAGACGCCGGTGTTGACGACCTGCAACGAGATGGTTCCGTCGACCGTGTTGTACTGCCCGGTGCCGCCGGCGCTATACGCCGATACGGTGTAGGCCGAGGTGGTGTTGAAGTCGGAGCTCGTGGCCGAAACGGTTGCCGCGAGGAAGCCGTAGTTGACGCCATTCGCCGACGAAACGCCGCCGTTGGTGGCAAGCGCGGTGTTCGACGAAACCGTCAGGAAGGCGGTCTGTTCTGCCTGGAAGCCGGCGTGGCTGCCATCGAGAAGTGCCTGACCGTTGAAGTTCGTGTTCTGCGAAATACGGTTGACTTCGAGCAGGAGCTGCGAAACTTCCGTTTGCAGGTTGGCACGATCGTTCTGGCTGTTGATATCCGAAGCCGCTTCGACAGCGAGGCTGCGAACGCGTTGCAGAATGTCGGTGGTCGTCGTGAGCGCACCGAGCGCGACCTGAGCCGCGTTGTTTGCGTTCTGAACGTTCTGCGAAGCTTGGTTGAAGCCGTCGACCTGCGTTTGCAGGTTGGTCGCAATCGCCAGACCCGACGGGTCATCTGCG
>Ga0207416_1002452_pt1 | contig 20246 bp, 14 predicted proteins | sample PaiPotPPM11metaG_FD_184107 | JGI IMG/M metagenome (GOLD analysis project Ga0207416, IMG submission 184107) | Iron sulfur acid spring bacterial and archeal communities from Banff, Canada, to study Microbial Dark Matter (Phase II) - Paint Pots PPM... ...
GCCGGAATGGCTCCCTTCGCGTCGGCGCTTGGCGGCGGCATCGCCTTCAGCGATTCGCGGTAGTACTCCATTGCGCGGGGCGCATCGCCGCGCAACTGTTCAAATCGCGCGCCGAGGAGAAGGATCTGCGGGTCCACGGGATACTTCGCCAGCGCAAAGCGGAGCCATACCTCCGCGTCTTTGTTGTCGTCTGTCGCCAGGGCTGAACTCACCGCGGCCTGGTAGTCGGCTGAGCTTACGGCGGACATGTTCTGTCCTTTGTAGATCTGCACGGCCAGCATCGGCTGCCCGGTCTGCGCGTATCCGTTCGCCACTTCCCTGAGGACGGCGGGATTGTCGGGGAACGACTGCGAGGCGGCATTCAGGATCGCCAGCGATCGAGTGGCATTTCCCACGGTGGCCGCCTGGTTTGCGCGGCGCACGGCCCAGTCCGTCCAGATCGACTGCACGGCGCGACGTTGCTCGTCGGTCAGATCCGTACGGCTGCCGAGACCCAACAACTGGCGGTACAGCCCGGCGTCGTCCATTCCGTCGTAAAGCTGGCGGGCGTTCTGGATCTCGGGGTCAGTCGGGGACGGCGCTCTCTGCACCGCAACAGTCGGCTGGTTGCTCGCGACGGCCGGTGTCGCTTCACGGGGGTGATCCAGATTGGAATGTACCGAGGTTATCGTCTCTACATAGCTTGAGTTCGCCTCAAGCTGGGGCTGGATGGCAGCTGGGACGGTCGGCAATTGCGCGATCACGTCGGAATCGTGACCGGTCAGATGCAGCGTCGAGAACAGGCCGGCCCAAGCGTCCACGTTGTTGGGATTGTCGCGGAGCACCTGCTTGTAGATCGGGAAGGCAAGCTGCGGACTGCCGCGCTGGATGTCGATGCCCGCCAACTGCAGCTCGATTTCCGGCGAGGCGGAGCGGCCCTGGCTGGCCAACTGATTCACTGCTTGCAGCAGCAGGTCCTGCGCCGTGTCGAGTTTGTCCACGGCTCGATAGCTTCCGGCCAGCGCAACGTCGAAGGTGGGATCACGCACAGCTTCGTCGTGACTCGCGGGTGGCATGCCCAGCGCAGTCGCGAGTGCTTCGTCGTCGTGTCCCATGGCGTGCAGGGTCTCTATCAGTCCCTTCCACGCCGCCGTGTTGGTGCCATCCGCCCCAAGCATCTGACGGTACGCCTCAACTGCCTTCTCGGGTTGGTCCGTGGAAAGTCCGGCGGCGAGTTGCAGCTGATCGCCATTCTTCGCCGGCGCCGGCGTGGCCTCGGTGGGAGAAGACGGAGTCACGGCGCTCGCGAGTACCTTCTTCGCGTCGGCGTCGCGACCCAGCGCCTTGTACACCGAAGCCAGCGCAGATACAAAGGCTGGATCGCCCTTGAGTTGGGCCTGGATTGCCGGGGGAATCCGCTGGTCCGCCGTCAGTGCCTCCGGCGCGTGTCCGGCCTGATACTGCGCCATCACCAGGCCGCGCCAGCCGTCGACCGAATCCGGTTGCGCGGCAACCACCTTTTCGAAGGGCGCGATCGCCTGCTGCGGCTGCTTGGCCTTCAACAGTGTGTTCCCCAGGCCCACGAGAGCTTCCGGGCTGTCCGTGCGAAGTTCCAGTGCGGCCCGGTAGTTCTTCTCCGCGGCCACCAGGTCGTTCGCGGCCAGCGCGCTCTGGCCCTCGCCCATGATGGACCAGAAGCGGGCCGTATCCAGCGCCGCAGCCACCGTTCTATCGCTGGGGTCCTTCTGCTTCGCCTGTTCGAGGTAGCTGATCGCGCCGAGGAAGTTCGCCTGCTGCAGACGGACGAATCCCATCCCCGCGAGAGCAGACTCGTTGGCCGGATCCTTTGCCAGGATCCCCTGGAAGTCCTTCTCTGCTTCGTCGAAATGCTTCGTGTTCAGCGCGTCATACGCTGCGTCTTCCGCCGATTCGGAATCGGAAGCCGCAGGCTTCGATTGGGAAGGAGGTGCCGCAGAGGGAACGGCCTGTGCCCTCGACCGAGCCGGAGCTGCCGCCAGACACAACAGAATGGAACTCACCCAGAGCCGGATTACCCAAGCTTTCATCATCGCGACAGGAACCAAGATTGATACTACGGTACCTTGATTTGGGTCGCCCGGGGACCTGCTTTTTGGCGCCTGATGCAAACACTTGAGGATATCTGGGCAAGATTCAGAATTATCTGGACCTTGCGGCTGTCGAATCGGAGGTTTTCGGCGAGAATTCTTCGGCAGACTGGAGTGCGCCGGACTACTCGGCGCCCTTCAGCCGCGTACGGGCGTGGCGGCGGAGCCTGGCCTGAATCAGCACCGCCATCAGGAAGCAGAGGAGCAGCGTCATCCCGGCGATGAGCCACGGAAACGACTGCAGCGCTCTCGTCAGGGGCGCCAGCGAGGACACCTCTCCCACCCGGTAAAGGTCGCGGCCGATCCGATAGGAGGAAAATCGCGAGCCGTGCAGCATAGAGACCGACTCCGCAATCTCCGGCGACTGCGATGTCGTGAGGAACGCCGCGAGGAAATTCGGAACCGAGTCCGCATCGCGCAGCACAACAGCCACCACCGACCGGTTCGAAGCGGCAGGCCACTGGAGTTCCTCGATCAGCGCATCGGGTAGACCGCCCCCGGTCGCGATCTGTCCTGGTTGAACGTTCGTTTCGCCGCTTCGCCACCAGACAGCGCGGTCGAAGAAGCCGCGCGTGTCGCGGATGTGGAGGCCAGCCTCGTCCTCGGCGACGGGCAGGGATGCGTCCAGCGACTTCAGCGCGGGCTGGTCCTCCACGGTGCCGAGCACCAGGTAGTCCCTGGAGCCATCGCGAGTCATGCCGGCGGCGTTGGTCACTGTGAGATTCAGCGCCGGGTAGCCGGTCTGCGCGCCGAAGTGCCCCATCATTGCGAGGAACATCTCCAGTTCGGCTGTAGAGGGCTGATCCGGCAGCACGACCGTTGTGTCGCTGAGATCTGCCCTGCGCGTGAAGGGATATCCCGCGTTCGCGAACAACTCGAGGTTTGGCAGAGTCACCGAGTGCGGAATGCCGGCGATGTCGAGGTACGAGTCCTTCAGGATTGCGCCCTGCAGATTCGTGGGCGCACCACCCGCGCAGCCGCCCGCCTTCGCCGCCTGGAACATGAACTTGAAGGTCAGGGTGTTCGCGTAGGGCCGCAGATCGACTACCGGGATCGGCACCACTGTCTCCAGCACCGCTGAGGCCTTGTCGGTGTGCGGCATCGGCGTCGAGCTGACGAAGTTTCCGTTCATGAACACCTGCAGCGTGCTGCCGGCGGCGAGCGGAACGCCGCTGTAGCGATAGCTCATGTGGAACGCGAGGTTCTCGCGGTCGCCGTAGTCGAGGTCCGGCGGCAGGCGGAAGGTGAGGCTGAGCGGCACCGAGCCGTCGCCCTGCAGATCGCGGGTCACACCAGCGGATTTCACGCCGGACTGGGCGATCTGTCCTACGGTTGCGACGTTGTTCTTGTCAGTGCTGATCCAGCGCGGAGCGTCGTCCGGCTGGCGTGGTGCGGGCAGCGTCAGGCTCTGGATTCCTACCTGCGGACCTTGCCACGTGTCTCCATGCAACGCGAGCGCGCGGGCCGCGGTGAGCACCTGGTCGGCACCGTCGCCGGTCACCAGCAACACGCTGGAGTATGGGTCGGAGGGGTTGGGACGAATGGCCACCGCTGCTTCCACAAAGGCAGGCCCCAGCGACGGCGGAAGCTGCAAAGGGTGCTCAGCGATCACGATTACGTTGCCGGCGGGGATGGTGCCAAGGTACACGGGAAAGCGTAGCGATCGCGCGCCGTTCTGAATGCCGAACCACGAAGCGATAACGCCCGCGGCCTGCATCGCCGTGGGCGACGGCTGCGCGAGGAAGACGATCGGCACGGCCGGACTCGGGTTTACACCGGAGTCAAGGAAGGGCCGCGGAAGCGCACTGAGATCACTCCCCGGTGGAGCCTGCGTGCCTGCAAGTTCCACCGTCGAACTTGAATCGATCTGACTCCAGAGGGTGGAGTTCGAAGGGTCCTCGCACTGCAGGGTGTAGTGCCCGATGAACTCAAAGGTAAGTTGGTTGTCGGCGACCAGACGTTCGGCCGGCAGTTTCAAGGCGGCCTCGAGCGTATCGCCTTGATCCGCGGTGCTTGTGGAGGGTGCCTTGACCGCAAGCGTGGCAAGCTGCGATCCATTGAGGCTCACGTTGAGCTGACTGATCCCCGGCAGCAGCCCGGGTGAAAAGCGGTAGCGAAGCTTGAGCGTCGCCGTCTTTACCAGCCGGTTTCGCGGCACCGAAAATGCAATGGAACGTGACCCATCGACGCCGCGCAAAGCGATCGTACTCGGTGCGCCGGCATCGGCCAGGGTGAAAGAGGTATCGAAGTTTGCCGTCGAACTTGAAGCTGCCGAACGGTTCACCGACGCCGCCGTTGGCGCTTTGGAAGCCGTGCCTGAATCCTGCGCCGCCCGCGCCACGCGCAGCGATACACCGGCCAGCCCCGCAATCAGAAGAAACGGAGCAATGCTGGTCGCAAGCCTCGTGTGCGACGGATTCCTGGGACCACGCGTCCCGCCAACGGCCATCGCCAGGCCGCGCAACGACAGCCTGAGAATCCGCGCGAGACTGCGCAAAGGATTGTCCGCCTCGCGCGTCTTGCCCCATGCCAGCCAGGAATCCGCACGCGAGTAAAGCAACATCGTCAGCGCTTCGTCCTCCTGCAGGCTCAGGTGGTCGAATCGTGCGCGCAGCTCGCTTCCGTCAACCGCAACCACCGTCGCCGGAAGAGTGGCCGTTCCATCCAGCAGCGGGAAAACGAAGCGGATGGAGTCGCCAACCTTCGCCTGCAAACCGCGGTCGACATGCGTGCGAACGCCGCCGCTGGAAAGATCCGCTGTGCTTCCCTGGATCATCGTGCCGTCCGCCAGGATCACGTCCGAGGGAACCGCCATCGAAACGCGCACCGACTGGCGCCGCTGCTGCGTCTCCCACGAGACCCCGACGGCCACGCCGAGAATCGTCATGTTGAACAACGCCCACGCAACGTTCACGGCCACGATGCCGAAGTGATGGCTGTCGTAAAGATGGGCCGGCCAGTTCACCGGCGAGAGCCACCGCGACACAGCAAACGTGGGAAACCGCACGCATCGGGCAACTGCGCACAGCAACCCCAAAAAGTTGAGCGCCAGCAGCACCAGGAAGGGCCGCGCAATCCGCGCATCGAAGTATCCCTGGTCGACAACGCCGCCCTTGGCGGTCACTTGGAATTTGCCCGACCTGGGACTGATCAGCGCGAATAGCGTGGGCAGCAGGATGTAGGGCGCGAGCACCGTCTCGTAAATCTCGTTCCAGAAGGAGTGCCGGTGCGCTCCCTGAATGCGCGAGTGAGTCATGTGCGCCAGCAGGAGATGCGGGATGGCATACGCCACGATCGCCGCCCAGAAGCCCGGGATGCTGGTCCTGCCGAAGACCAGGTAGATCAACGGCGCGACCAGGAAGATCAGCCGCGGCAGCGCGAACAGAAAGTGCAGCATCGCATTGAAGTAACAGAGCCGTTGCGCCAGGTTCAGGCCGGAGGCGAACAGCGGGTTCTCGGTGCGCAGAATCTGCACCATGCCGCGCGCCCAGCGGACGCGCTGCCGAATATGCGCACTCAAGCGTTCCGTCGCCAGGCCCGCTGCCTGCGGAATGTTGATGTAGGCCGTGTTCCAGCCGCTGCGCTGCAAACGCACCGAAGTGTGCGCGTCTTCGGTCAGCGTTTCCACAGCCACGCCGCCAACTTCGTCGAGTGCGCTCCGCCGCAGCACCGCGCACGAGCCGCAGAAGCAGGTCGCGTTCCAGAAGTCATTGCCGTCCTGGACCACGCCGTAGTACAGCTCATCTTCGTTGGGGATCGCGCGGAACTGGTCGAGATTGCGTTCGAACGGATCGGGCGAATAGAAGTGGTGCGGCGTCTGCAGCATCGCCAGCTTCTGATCGCGCAGCAACCAGCCCATGGTCACTTGCAGAAAGCTGCGAGTCGGAACATGGTCGCAGTCGAAGACCGCCACGAAGGGCGAATCGAGCTGCGCCAGCGCGTCGTTGATGTTTCCCGCCTTGGCATGCCGCCGGTCGTCGCGCGACATGTAACCGATGCCCGCCTCTTCGGCGAACTCACGGAACTCTTCCCGGGCGCCGTCGTCGAGGATGTAGACGTGCAGCTTGTCGGCCGGCCAATCGATGTTCATCGCCGCGAGCGCGGTGAAGCGGACAACGCTGAGCGGCTCGTCGACTGTTGGGATCAGCAGGTCAACGGCGGGCCAGTACTTGGGATCGTCCGGCAGCGGAACCGGAGCGCGCCGCAGCGGCCACAGCACCTGGACATAGCCCAGCACGAGCACCACACAGGCGTATCCCTCTGCGAGCAGAAGCATGCCGATGAAGACTGCGTCGAGCGTCGTCCAGTGTGTTCCCGGATCGCGAAAGAACGACGCTGCTGTCGAAGCGCGCCAGAATGCATAGCGGAACGTGGAGTACACCGACAGCAGCACCAGCGTCAGCGTCACCGCGTGTGACTTCGACGCGCTGTTCATCCAGATGGCGGCAGCAAGTGTCAGCGCGGCAAGCGCGAACTGGTTCTCCCAGCTCAGCGAGAGCGCCCCGGAGAAAGACAGGAACAGCAGGCCGCCGGCCAGGATCAGAAACCGGAGCGCCCCCAGCAGAAAGCCGTCCCCGGACTCGAATTCATGCCATAAGGACGACCGCTTCACCGCTCACCCCAGCGCAGGCTGCGGAGCTCAGCCGTCGCGGGCGGTGAAACGCTGATGAGCCACGATGCGACATCGAGATAGTCCTGCGACACCGGTGCGTCCGGCGCGTAATCCACTACGGTCATTCCTTCGGCGAGCGCTTCGCTGACCGCAGGCGAGTGACGAATGGCAACCCGCAGCAGCCGGTCTCCGAGTTTGCGGCGGAAGACTTCGCGAACGTCGAGATGCAGCGGAAGCGCCACGTCAAACTGGTTCAGTACGTAGAAGGGCACCACTTGCCGCCCATCGGGATCGGTGATGCCCCGGAACATCCGTTCCACGGCCTGCAGGCTGATCACTGAGTTCATGTCGGGTGTGATCGGCACCAGCACCACCGGATGCAGGCGAGCCATCTGACTTACCAGCCAGCTCGAACTTGAATCCAGGTCGAGCAGCAGCCGATGATTTCCCTGGCCATTGCGAAGAATCTCCTGGGTCAGCATCTCCTGGCGCGGCACGTCGCCGATTCTGCCGGCAGCGTCGTAGATCACCAGCGAGACCGGCTCGCCGGTGATGCTCGAGGGCGGCGGGAAGGATAGCATTAACCCGGGGCGGAGTTCGCGCGCGCCGAAGTAGAACGGGAGCAGGCCGTGCGAGGTCGTATCGGTCAACACCACCTTCTCGCCCTTCGCGGACAGCGCCCGGCCCAACGTCGCCACCAGGCTGGTCTTGCCCACTCCGCCGGCGAGGGAAAAGACCGCCAGCAGCGGCGTTCGCACTTCTCCGGGCCGCGGCGGCTGGATCGCCTGCAACTCCGGCCCCGACTGCTCGAAGACACCCTTCAACGCGAACCATCGTGCCGCGACGCGCTCGCGGGAGTCCTGCAGCGTGTGGCCTCCGCCTGCGTCGGCGCCGGAGCCCGGCTGGATCGGTGTCGTCACCGGCGCACGCGGCGGCGTCTGCGATGCATAGAGCCACGCCGGACTCGTCTGTTCCCGGTCGGCAGCTGCCGCAATGTCGAGGGAGGTTCGCGATGGATTGGCTGGGGTTCGGCGGTCGAGTGGCCAGGCCATCGGGACCGGATCCGGCCCGACATCGAAGAGAGGTCTTTGCAGCGACCGGTTGGTCGCCGCAGCGGGAGCATCTGCCTCCGCCTCTCCCGCACCATTCACCATGGGTCGCGGCGTCTCTTCCGAGCTTTCCGGAGCACTGCGGTTTGCGCCGAGGATCAGGTGTGGCTGCGGTCCCGCCAGTTCACGGCGCAATAGTTCGGATTCGGTGTAGATCATGGCCTGCTGCTGGGCGGATGCGTGAGCCTCCGCCAGCTCGCGTTCTTCGCGCAGGGCCAGCATCGTGGCATGCGCGGCTGCCTCGGCGCGGCGCGCTGCTTCCACTCGGTCCGCCGCGGCCTTGCGTGCGGCCGCCTCCGCACTGCGCAGCGACTCAATCCGCGACCCCTGGTTGTGATCCGTCTGCGAAAGCGCGACGGCCTCGGCGGCAAACGCCTCGTGCTCGGCCTGTGCAGCGGACGCTTCCGCCTCCGCTTGCGCCTTAAGCTCCCTTTCCAGCATCGCCTTGGCAGCGCGATATCGGGCCTGCGCCCGCTGCTCCCGGCGGGAGGCCGAGTAATCCCGGTACTTCGCTCCCTGCAAATTGGCCCACGAATAAAGGACGGCCACATCCTCCGGCGTATTGTCCGCCGTGGCTTGGCCGTCAATTTCGGTGCCGCGTGAGCCCATTGGTACTCCAATTTGACTCGGCTGGAGCAATCGGGAGTTTCATGCCCTCAGCGAGAAGGCACAGGATGGCCTTTTCCTGTGAAAAGGCCACTCGCATTTCCCTGGCTGGAGTACAGCTAATCCTGAACTGATGTCCTATTGCGCACCCCAAACTGCGGCCGCAACTCTATCCCCGGGTACACTGACTTCACTTTCGCAAAGCCTTCCATGCGATTGATATCAGGGTACTTTTGCCCAAACCACGAGTCAATCCACGGTCGTGCGACTTAAGTGTGACGACGAAAGTCACTTTGGTCGAGGTTACTCCACCGATACCGGGCCTGACTCGGGTAATTGCGATTGCCCGATGGATCGCGGCAAATCGGCCCAAGCCGCCCCAATGTGCTACCTTTTAGGTGTGGCTTCGAGAGCGTAGCTCAGTTGGTAGAGCATCGCCCTTTTAAGGCGTTGGTCCTGGGTTCGAGCCCCAGCGCTCTCACCATACAAATCAATCACTTACAAACCAGAAGAAGCAGTCAGCGCAGATCTCGCTGCGGCTGCGACTCAGGTCAGGCTGGGCTGGTTGTCCGCCCGTTTGGTCCACTTGTAGACTCGGGCCGAATTCCTCCAAAAATACTTCTCCACCGCTTCCTTCGTTTTCGTGCTGAAGAAGCGTTTCATCAGCCCCACTTCCTCAGGGATAGTCGCGACACCGTAGCTGTTGGGATAGTCGGAGCCGAAGATCACGCGGTCCTCGCCGAAGAGGCCGTAGAGATACTCGAGGCGCGCGCGCAGCGGTTCGTAGTCCTTGACGATGACGTTGTCCGAAAGCCGCGGGTGATACACCTCGGACAGCTTGACGAAGATGTTCGGCCGGTCCGCCATCTCCTTCACCACCGCCTCGTAGGCCTTCTGGCCGTCGGGCGCCGGATCGAACGAAGGCAGGTGATCCATGATGATGCGCAGCGTCGGAATCGCGTTGGCGAGCAGGACGTTCGCCTGCATCAGGTCCATGCTGGGGTTGGCAGTGTCGACCGCGAGGTCCGCCTGCGCCAGCAACTTCAGATTCGCAACCTGTTCGGGCTTAAGCGTGACCTTGCCGCTGTCCGAGTTGTAAAAATGGCTGGCGCGAATCGCCCGGTAGAGCGGGTCGCGTTGAAAATGCGTGACGTAGCGGCCGAAGTCCGGCAAGCCCGGATCGAGGTTGCCCGAAACACCCACCATGAAGGGATCGGCGCGGCAAGTCTCGAGATACCACAGGTTGTCGTCAATCCAGGCGCTCGACTCGACCACGATCGCGCCGACGATCCCAACGGGCCTGGCCAGCGGGCTGTACATCGAGGGCAGCGACGGCTTGTTCAACGCGCGATACTCCGCCGAGCCCATGTACCCCGAGAACACCGGGCGCGTGTTGTCGAACAGATGGATGTGCGAGTCGATCACCGGGATGGTATCGATCCACGACGCGGCTGCCGGCGTCTGCGCGGCAGCCGCGTGCATCGTTCCGGAGAGGGCGGCGCCGGCCATCGCGGCCGTGCCGATAAACTCACGGCGGGAAATCCTGTTCATCTTGCCTTCCCTATTTCTCTTTCTTCGTCATGCGGGGATCCATTGCCGGCGCGGTGATGGTCACGTAGCGGTCCGTCGTGTCCCAGCGGATATGCAGTTCGGTCGAGGTCGACGTCGTGTTCTCAAACGACAGGCTCATCACCTCCTGCGGCGCGGTCATTTCCTTGGCCTGCATGGGAACGCGGCCGAGGTCCATCTCAGGCTTGTATTCCGTTCCCCACTGGCCGGTTTCGTTGTTGATGATCAACTGCCAGTTGTCCTTGTTCGGCAGCGAATAGATGGTATGTGTGCCGGGCGGAACCGTCAGTGTGCCGAAGACCAGCGGCACCGACGTGATCAGGGTGGTCGCGGGATTTGCCCCCGTGCGCCACACTTGTCCGTAGGGAACAATCTCCGGACCACCTACATGCCGTCCGCGTAGATGCGGCGTGTTGTAGCGGATGTCGATGGAGCCCCCGCCGATGGTTACGCTCGCGGTTGCAGCCGGACTCGGCATCGGCGCATCTGCCTGTGCCGGCGCCGCCTTGGTGGCTCCCGCCTGGGCATGGAGTGGGACGACCGCACCCGCAAGTAGCAACGCCACGGCGAGGTCGCAGAACAGGTGTGTGGAAAGAACACGACGGTACAACGGAAGCTGTTTCATGGATTCTCTCTTCAGATGGACTTGAATAATTTGGTTGGCAGGCCGCACGATTCCTGCAGCCCGGTTTCACTTTCCGAGTCGAGTCGATGCTCGACCATCCGCGTGGTGCTGTCAAGCCAACAGCCTGCAAATACGCCGCTTCCCGTGCTAGGCTTAAGACACGCGCCCGTAGCTCAGCTGGATAGAGCGGCAGCCTCCGAAGCTGTAGGTCAGAAGTTCGAATCTTCTCGGGCGCACCACTTCCCTTCTCCCTTCCTTACACCACTGACGCTTCCTTTGGCGGCGTCGGCTCAGTGCCCATCCCTGCGAACAACCGGATTGCAACCGACGCGCTCAACAGCGGTCCCGCGACGCTGAACAGGGTGCGGCCAATCGTCCCCGGTGCGCCCCCGTAGTAGGCGTCCAGAGCAAATGCTGTAACGCACGTCGCCGCTGTGGCCACCTGCCAGTTCAGAGGAAGCCGCCGGAGCCGCAAGAGCGACAGTGGCAGAAGCCATAGGAAGATGTACCAGAAGTTGCGGTCCGTAAACGATCGGAGAAAGTGGCTGAAATACCCACCGTTTCCGTGGAGGTCCAGACCAAAGCGCAGCGGCGACCGGTAGACGTGGGTGATGGCCCGTTGCAGTACCATGAGCGTCGTCAGCGCAGCGATCCACGAGCCCACCATCCACGCTGCCGCACGGTACGGACGAACCATCGTCTTGCGCGAGCAGATCCACCACACCAGCGTGAAGACCATCAGGTAGGGGACGAACGACTCCTTGGCCATCGCGCCGAGGACCGCCCACAACGGCAGCGTCCAGTAGGAGTCTCGGCAAAGACTCCACACCAGCAGCATGAGGAACAACCCCTCGCCTGCATCAATAAAGCCGATGAGCCTCAGGTTGGGCACGGCGAAATTCAGCAGATAGATCAGCGCAGCGCCGAGAGCAATGCTGTAGTTCCCGAGCAGACGGTAGACCACGGCAAGCAGTACAACGACAGTCGCCGCCACGAAGGACGAATTCACCACCAGCAGGCTGAACATGATCGGGTCCCACGTCCCGAGATGGTGCTTCGTAATGCGGTAGATCGGCTTCGCCAGGTACGGCACCAGGATCCGGAACTGCATATGATCGTCCGGATCCCCGGTCGGCGGAGACATCACCATCGCCGCGTACTTCTGCAGATCCACCAGACCGCCGGGCGCCTGCCGCCAGTCGATGCGATTCAGGCTGGAGTAGCCGAGCCCGCAGCAAATCAGGAAGAAGAGCACAAACAGCAACGCCAGCCTTGGACGCGGGATCGACGCTGGATGGAGACTTGCGTGCATCCCCCTCATACTACGTCAGCCTTACCGGCTCGTCCGCGCGCTCCGAACCGCCAGCGCCGCTACAAGTCGATGAAAACCCTGTTTCTGGGAGAGAATATGGTATGAACGTCAACTTCGCAGAGCGGGCACACAACCACAACTGGAAGCTTGACCCGATCGTTCGGTCACTGCTGGACACCGACTTCTACAAGCTGCTGATGCTGCAGTTCATCTGGAAGAACTTCCCCACCGTCCACGTGACCAGCGAGGTCGTGAACCGAACCACGCAGGTGCGCCTGGCCGACGAGATCGAAGCCCACATGCTGGCGGCACAGATGGAGCACGTCCGCGAGTTGAAGTTTCGCAGGTCGGAGCTGATCTGGCTCGCGGGCAACACGTTCTACGGCACGCGCAGTATCTTTCAGCCGGAGTTCCTCGCCTGGCTGGAGACAGACTTCCGCCTCTCCGACTACGAAGTAACGCTGCAGGAAGACGGCCAACTGAGCATGCGCTTCTCCGGGTTGTGGACCGAGGTGACGATGTGGGAGATCTACGCGCTCGCCCTGGTCAGCGAGATGCGTACCCGGGCAGCCCTGAAGAAACTCACCGAGATGGAACTCGACGTACTCTACGCGCGAGCAAAGACGAAGCTGTGGGACAAGATCGGTCTGCTGCGCAAGGCGCCGGACGTCAGCATCTCCGAGTTCGGCACGCGGAGGCGGCACAGCTTTCTTTGGCAGGAGTATGTCGTCGAGGCAATGCGGTCCCGGCTGGGACCCAGTCTGTCCGGCTCGTCGAACACCTTCCTCGCCTACAAACACGATCTCGAAGCGATGGGCACCAACGCCCACGAACTGCCGATGGCGCTGGCCGCGCTCGCCAACAGCGACGAAGAACTGCACTCTTCGCAGTACCGCGTACTGGAGTTGTGGCAGCAGAGCTACGGCGGCGAGCTTCTCATCCTCCTGCCGGACACCTTCGGCACCACGCAATTCCTCGAGGGCGCTCCGGACTGGGTCGCCGACTGGACCGGCCAGCGCGTCGACTCGAAGGATCCCTTCCTTGCCGGAGATGAGTACATCCGCTGGCTGCTGTCGCGCGGCCGCGATCCGCGGCGTAAACGGCTGATCGCCTCCGACGGGCTCGACGTCGAAGAGATTCTGCGGCTGCATGAGTACTTCCACGGCCGCATCCGCTTCTCAGCCGGCTGGGGCACGCTGCTGACCAACGACTTTCGCGGCTGTCATCCGCGCGGCTACAACGACCTGGAGCCGATCAGCCTGGTGTGCAAACTGATGACCGTCGAAGGCCGCCCTGCAGTCAAGCTCAGCGACAACCCGCGCAAGTCGACTGGCCCAGAGGCAGAGGTAGAGCGCTACCGGCGGGTCTTCGGTACCGTCGCCGTCGACGCTACCGAAGTTTTGGTCTGAACCTCGGTGGCCAGCTTCACGATCCCGCCATCGCGTAGAGAATCCCAATCGCCTGCTGCGCCTTGGGCTCACGGAAATCTCCAGCAATCTCGCCGGCCAGAGTCATCACTGACACGGCGGTCGCACCGGCGTTGCTCATGCGCAGCAGCGCGGCCTGCTCCGTCCGTTCGCTCATGCCGCCGCATGCGTCCAGCACCACGAAAACCTTGTAGCCCATATCCGCTGCCGTCAGTGCTGGCAACTGCACCGCGAGTTCCGTCGCAACGCCCGAGAGGAGCAACGTCTTGCGCCCCGTGGCCTGGATCGCCGCGAGTATCTCCGCGTTCAGGAACGAGTCGCAGGTCGTGCGATGATGCGTGGGCAAATCGCCCAGCGCCTGGGCGATCTCCGGGATGATCTGCGCCGGGCTGCCGTCCTGTCCCTCGATGCCGGAGACAACCACCGGCATTTCAAACAGCCGGGCCAGCTTCGCCAGCGCGAGCACACTCTTCTTCAAGCGGTCCAGCGGCGTCGTCTGCGTACGCTCCACAATCCCAGCTTGCAGATCGGCGAACAGGATCACCACGTCGCCTGGATCGATACGTGAGTTCGAATTGGTCATTAGGAAGTTCCTCCGGCCCGCTTCGCAGGCTTTTGTCGCGCAGAATATCACTTCGAGATCGACGGTGCGCAGCGAGCCGCGATCGAAACCGGAAGAACGAAAGCGTCAACAAAAATTCATTGGTCGGTGCCGGGCCAGAGATTATATTTACTGCAGATGAGACATATGAGCGTAGTGCGCGTGGCGGTGGCAATTCTGTTGCTGCCGATGGTTTTGGTGCAGCAGAGTTTTGCGTGGGGCATGGACGGCCACATGCTGATCAACCGTCTTGCAGGTTCGACATTGCCTACAGATGTGCCCGAATTTCTGCGCTCCTATGGGGGAATCCAGGCGCTCGAATACTACGGCCCCGAACCGGACCGTTGGCGCTCGCCCGCCGAGCCGGAACTCAACGCCGCGCAAGCGCCCGAGCACTTCATCGACCTCGAGTGGGCAGACCTTGCCGGCCCGTTGCCCCGTCGCCGATATGACTACGTCCGCGCCCTCGCCGCGGCCCAGGTGAAGCACCCGGATATAGACCTGAAGCCTGAGAAAGTCGGCCTGCAGCCGTACGTGACCACCGAAGTCTATGAGCGGCTGCAAAGCGCGTTCCGGGACTATCGTGGGGAGTTAGCCGCCGGCAAGGACACCCGGCCGTCGGAAGGCGAGATCCTCTTCCTCGCCGGATGGCTCGGGCACTACGTCGGCGATGGCTCCATGCCTCTGCACACCTCCATCAATTACAACGGCTGGGTCATGCCCAATCCAAACGGCTACACCACCGAGCATCACATTCACTCGCTGTTTGAAAGCGAGTTCGTGCACGCGAATGTAAAGCTGCAGGATGTCGCTCCCCTGATTCCTGCGCAACCCATCGTACTGGGTGACGTGTTCAACGACTATATGGCGTATCTGCGACACTCCAATTCGCTGGTGGAACAGACCTACCAGTTGGAGAAGGCGGGCGGATTCGCCGGAGCCGGAACGCCCGAAGGCAAGGCGTTTGTCGACCAGCAACTCGCCGCCGGCGCAACCGAGTTGCGGAACATGATCTACACGGCGTGGGTAAAGTCCGCGGAACCAGTGCCCCAATACCACGGCAACTAGTCCGCGACTGCAATCGCACTCTACAGGTGTGTCGTGACCACAGGGTACTGATGCCGCTGGACGCGCACATCCAGCCGCCGCAGCACCGGCATCAAGCCGAACGCGATCAGCGGCGCCGCAGCCGCTGCGAGAACTGCCCACGTCACAAAGGCGTGCCACTCCCACGACCAAAGCTGGCGAGTCAACGCGAGCGGCGCAGTCCTCACCGCCTGCAGGAACAAGTGCGGCGAGAGCGGCATGGCCGCCGTGTGGAAGACCCATGTCCCCAGCCGGATGAACGGAATCACCAGCGCAAGTTCGAATGGAAACATCGCGTGGTTGGCGATCTGAACGGCCACCACGTTCAGCCGGCAAGGGAACGTAACGGCGAGGCACAGCAGCGTGGTCGTGCCAACCACCGGATTAATCCCGATCAGCAATCCGACCGCGATGCTCCAGGCCAACGTCCGCGGTGAAGCTCCCATGCGCAGCAAGGCCAGGATCGGCAGGATGCCGCGACGATAGAACCAGTTATGGTGAGCGGCGGCAGCGGAGTCGGGCATCTTGACAGCATAGAGCAATCCATCGCAGGCATTCCATCCGAAGAACCGCATCCACAATTGTTCGCCCTTGCAACACAGCGAAACCAATCTTGCACTAGACTGTGCGTGAGAGTTCGAAAGGCAACTACGCGTCGGAAAGGCTGGGAGCTTGGGTCGAGTGTTGAGGTCTCTTTTCAGATTTGTCTGGCTGCTGGGGATGTTTGTCTACGGCGCGCTTGAACTGGCCATCACCCGGCCAGCCACGCGCACAGAGCAGGCGGAGTGGCTGCACCGTTTCGCCGTCCGCGCGCTGCGGACCATGGGCATCTCCTATCGCGTCGAGGGACATTTTCCCAAGCATGGCGCACTCGTCTCGAATCATCTTGGCTATCTGGACGTCATGACCTTCGCCGCGCTCGGCCGGGTGGTGTTCGTCTCGATGATCGAGTTGTCGAAAGTCCCCCTACTGGGTTGGATGACCACCATGTCGGGAACCATTTACGTTGAGCGCGGACGCGGCGGCTCAGCCGACAGGGCGCGCGCCGGGCTCGAGTCCGCTGCGGAGGAGGGACTCCCCGTAGTCTTCTTTCCCGAAGGCAATACCACCAACGGGAGCACAGTGCTGCCGTTCCACAGCGGCATCCTGGCAAAGTTCCTGGAGGTCGGCGAACCCGTAACCGCGGCCCACGTGAAATATCGCTTCATCGAGGACAACGGCCCCGGAATGACGATCGAGGATGATGTTTGTTACTGGGGAGAGGACGTGGAGTTGTTCTCGCACATGTTCCGCCTGCTCGCAGCCCGTGGGATAGAAGTCTCGGTAAAGATTGCAGATGCGCCGATTGCGTTTTCCGTCAACCACGAGCATCGCAAGATTGCCGCGGAGGAAGCGCGCGCGGCAGTGATGGAACTCGGCGGCGTAGTCGACGCGGTCACCGCTGGTTAGAGTATTGATTCCCTCCCCTGCTCGACCGCAGGATTCAACCGATGTTCATATTCCAGAGACGTTGTGTTTGAACACGACTGGCAGAATCCCCTCAAACGCTTATCGCACCCGGCGTTTGAGGAGAATCGATGCCAACGGTCAGCGAGTCCCCCGCGCTCGTACTGCTTCCTGCAAGGCCTTTAGCACCTCAACTCCCTTCGAAGAAAGACATCCGGCTTGAGTCGAACGGCTACGTGGCTCGGCTCGCGTTAACCGACTCTGACCGCGCCGCGGCATTCCGCCTGCGGTTTGTGGTCTTCAACCTCGAGATGCAGGAGGGGTTGGAGTCGGCATTTCTGACCGGCTACGACACCGACCGCTACGACGAGGTGTGCGACCACCTGATCGTCGAAAGCAAGGCCACCGGCGAGGTTGTCGGAACCTACCGGATGCAGATGGGCCATGTCGCGGAGACCAACTTCGGTTACTACGGCGAGCAGGAATTCGACTTCACTCCGTATGAACCTCTGCGCTCGCAGATCGCCGAACTGGGCCGCGCATGCATTCACCGCGACCACCGCTCGCCCGACGTCCTTAACCTGCTGTGGCGCGGGCTGGCGCGCTATGTCCTCGTAAACGGCGGCCGTTACATGATGGGCTGCTGCTCCCTGACTTCGCAGGACCCGCATGAGGGTCACGCGGTGTATGCATCCCTGAAGAGCTACATGGTTCCTGCGGAGTTGCAGACGAAGCCGACCGTGCAGTACTCCCTGCCGAGGTGCAAGGGCGAACTTGCCCCGGCGCAGGCACCCAAACTGCTGCGCGCCTATCTCACCATCGGCGCCAAGATCTGCGGGCCGCCGGCCATCGACCGCGAGTTCCGCACCATCGACTTCCTCACGCTGCTCGATCTGCATACGCTGCATCCTCGGGTCGCAGCGCGGTTCCTCGATGTCCGCTGAGAGCGCCCCTTTGCGACTGGTCCGGCTCGCGCGTTCGGTCGTGGGCACCACCTCCTTTATTGCGCTGCTGGTCGCGGCCACTGTGGACGGGCGCGTGCGCCATGCACTTGGCCTGCTCCACACCGGACCCGAGGGTGCGGTCTGGATTCACCGCTGGTGCCGCCGCATCATGCGCGCCATCGGCATCCAGTGCATCGTGGAAGGCAAACTCCCGGGGCATCTTGCAGCGTCGGGCCAGCGGTTCGAAGCGGTTGTCTGCAACCATCTCAGCTACATCGACATTCTGGTAATGAGTGCAGCCCGGCCCTTCGTCGGAGTGGCCAAGACGGAAGTCCGCGGCTGGCCTCTGCTGGGCTGGCTGACGGCCCAGGCCGGCACTGTTTACGTCACCCGCGGCGGCCGTCCCGAAACTTATCCCGCAGTCAACGCTGCCATGGCGCAAGCGTATCGCAGCGGGCTTCCGGTGCTGTTCTTCCCCGAGGGAACGACGACTGACGGCAGCGAGACTCTTCCGTTCCGCCGCGGACTGTTTCACTCTGTGCTCCGGGACAACGTCCAGGTCCGCACCGCCGCCCTGAAGTACGAACTGACCCGCGATGAGCCGGGAGTGAGCGTCGCGAACGACGTCTGCTGGTGGGGCGATGCGGAGTTCCTGCCGCACCTGTTCCGCTTCATGGGGCTGCGTGGCCTGCGCGCGACGATCCGGTTCGGCGAAGCGGTGGAAGGTGCCGACCGCTTTGCCCTGTCCGAAAATGCCCACGCGGCGGTTTCGGCGATAGTCGAGGATCTGACCTCTTCACGCGCCGGGGCCAACGTCGGGCAAGGGCACACCGACGGCCGCAGGCATGAGGCCGGCCTGGTTCAGGCGCTGTAGGATCTGCTCGACCGACCAGTCCAGCGCATCGGTCCCTTCCACAATCAAGGATGCGCGCGCGGCCGACGGCAACACGTAGAGGTCGGCCATCGGGCGAGCTGTCGCCTCGAACTGTTCCCGCACCGAGGCTTCCGTGCGCCCGCGCTCCATCATGTCGCGATAGATCCGCCGCTTCAGGCAGATTTCGTTGGGAGCGTTGACGTAGATCGAAAAGCTGTAGAGCGGGATCAACTCCTCAAAATGCAGCGCCAGAATGCCTTCGACAATCACCACGCGCGCCGGAACGATGGTGTCGAAAGCGCCAGCCACGCGCGAGTGCGTCTTGAAGTCATACACCGGCCGCTGAATCGGCTCGCCGTTTGCCAGCGCGCGCACGTGCTCGAGGATCAGTTCCGATTCCAGCGAGTCGGGATGATCAAAGTTGCATGTGTGCCGCGAGTCCAGCGGGAACTGCGACAGATCGCGATAGTAAAGATCCAGCGGAAACAGCGTCGCGTCCAGTTGCCGCGCGAGTTCGACTGCGAGCGTGGTCTTGCCCGAGCCGGAGCACCCGGCAATCCCCAGCACCAGCGGCAGAACCCGGCCGTTTTCTTCGGACGAGGCAGTCATTTGCGATCGCCTATCCCAGTTGGGGCACGAATGCCACCAACAGCGCCGTGAACTGCTTCTCGATGCGACGGCCAATCTCCATGACATCTTCGTGGAAGATCGCTTCGCCGCTGACGCCCGCCGCTTTATTGGTCACCAGCGAGAGCCCCAGCACCGCGATGCCCATGTGTCGCGCCACAATGACCTCATGCACCGTGGACATTCCGACCAGGTCCGCGCCCAGCGTACGGAACGCGCGAATCTCCGCCGGCGTCTCGAAGCTGGGCCCGAGCACTGCCAGGTAAACGCCTTCGCTGAGCGTGATCTTCTGCTTTGCCGCTTCCGCCATCACCAGCTTGCGCAACTCCGGCGAGTAGGCCTCGGACATGTCGAAGAAGCGCTGCCCCGCGCCCGGCAGGCACGCAAATCGCGCGTCGTTGGGCCCAGCCGCCGCGTTCATCCCAGTAAAGTTGATGTGGTCCGTGATGGCCACCAGCGCACCCTGCGGCAGAGTCGCTCGGATGCCTCCGGCTGCGTTGGTCACAACCAGAATGCGAACACCCAATAGCCCCAGCACGCGGGTCGGAAACGTGACCTGCTCGATTGGGTAGCCCTCATATGCGTGCACGCGGCCCTGCATCACGGCCACGGAGGCGCTTCCGATTGTTCCAACCACCAGCTTGCCGGAGTGGCCAAACACCGTCGACTGCGGGAAGTGAGGAATCTCCGCATACGGAATCGTCACCGCGTCCTTGACCTGCGACGCAAACCCACCCAATCCCGAGCCAAGAATGATGCCCACACCCGGGACGACGGCCGTCTTCTGGCGAATGTACTCAACCGCTTCCTGCGCCTTGCTGAACGTGTCTGCCATTGGCAATTCCTCTGTGGAAGGGTTCAACTAGTGTACCCGGCTCGGGTGCCTCCCCCCTCCCCCTATCAAAAATCCTATAATCTTCTAAACAAACGACTTAGACACTATGATCCTGATTCCATTAGACTTACCGCGGAACATTCATTCTACGATATTTACCAGCATTTAATTCATTGGAAAATGAGACCCAGGGCCAGACACAAGGCCGCGCTCCTATGGTTTTTCCGTTTCCCTGATTGTATCCAGTCCGTGCGGAATCGGGATGTGTCTGCGGTCACTTGTGTGCGTAGCGTGCCAGCTCGAAGTCCATGGCGATCGTAGTTACTCAAAACCCGTGCCAGCTCAACCGGTCGATGCAACACTTGCTTGCAGTTTATCTGCTGGCGTTTGAAAGCCCAAGGTCTCTCTCGGTCGTTGATTGAGGCGCAGAGCGATCTTGTTGAGATGGGCTTGAGAGTGGACGGACAA
>Ga0207416_1002456_pt1 | contig 20188 bp, 18 predicted proteins | sample PaiPotPPM11metaG_FD_184107 | JGI IMG/M metagenome (GOLD analysis project Ga0207416, IMG submission 184107) | Iron sulfur acid spring bacterial and archeal communities from Banff, Canada, to study Microbial Dark Matter (Phase II) - Paint Pots PPM... ...
TAAACTAAGCCATAAACAAATACAAAATAAATTACTGCCAGATGAATACAAAGATATTTTATCCAATTTGATTAGCAAAAACATTGTACAAGAAAAAACGTTAGAGACTACTTACGGAAGCCCTCCTGAAACTTTGATAAAATATGATCGGTATTTAGCGTTCACAAATGAGGATATGACACATGAGATTTTAGCAAATAGTGAAGCATTGGAACAAGCAGTAAAAATTGAGAACAAATTGGATAATTGTATCTCGCTAGATCAGATCTGAATGAAAAAGAAGTTTCTCAAATATCAATCTCCCGAGGTACTGCAGCAGCCCGAATTCATACAACTGCAGGTCTTAGTTAAAATCACAAGCCCAGATACAGTGTGAAGCTCGGTTGTATTCCAGTTAGAGACATAGATACTTAATCAGGTTTAGTCTTAATCCTAACATAATAGTAATTCGTTATAACACAACCTTTTGGATTTAGACGCCATTCGGTATCCTGGTTGCCTCTGAATTTGCTTTAATATCATCCTTTACCAGAAGAACTTGAAGGAGAAGTCGTACTTGTATTCAATGAACTCGTATTTGTATTCAATGAACTCGTATTTGTTCCTATAGTTGAGGCAGTAGTACTGACATAAGAATGTGAAAGACCAGAATGGGCTTCAAGCCATGCATAAAGATCTGCTAAAACATATGGTTCAATCGGTCCAATTCCAGTCAACCAATGAGATGAAGGATAGAACACATGACCAAGATTTGGATATGTTATCAACGTATGATCAGGATGGTTTACATCAGTTAGCCTTTGTTGCAAGAGAAATGCTTGTTGAACTGGAGTCTGAGAATCATTTTCACCGTTGAGTATTAGGATACCTGTAGATTTAGAGACATTACCAATGATGCTTAAGTTTGGTGTCATATTAGATAACGCTCTCCACAATATAGGACATATTACAGGAGTGTTGCATTTGAGCAAATTGAAGGCTGTAGTGTTTTCATATGCCTTTATCAGAACGGGTTTAAGTTGTTTATCAATACTTATGTAGCCATTAGTACCAAAAACCTTTGCTATAGTCGTAGTTATGGCTTTAGTATTATTAGTACGTAAGAGTGAATGTGGCAATGGTAAGAACTTCAATAGCAGAGGATCTTTTTCAATTTGCTGTATTGATATCAATCCAGTGTGATTTTTATCCAATACTTGTGTAGCGTATTCTGAGGGTAAGGATACGTCTTGATAGTACTCCACTACTTTTAAAGGGTTCTGAGCTAGGGTGCCCATAAGAATAATGTTCTTTACTTTCGTTGAATTATCAATTGCGACTCTTGGAGCGTAAAGTGTACCTTCGCTATGACCGATTATACTTATCCTCTTAGGATCTACTTCAGGTTGTTGTATAAGAACATTCAAAGCTTTCTTACTGTCTTGAATTAGATCATTGGTTGTAGTATTTCCCCAAGCATTTTTGTCTAAAATAGTATAATTTGCACCAACTCCCCTTTTATCAAATCGGAGTGTCGCAAATCCCCTTTCAGATAGATATTGAGCTATCTGCCAATACGGTGTGGGTGGTTTAGGACCATTCTTGTGAACAAATCCCAATGTTCCATTCTTATCGACAGCACCAGAGCCAGGAAGAATAAGAACACCAGGGAATGGTCCTTTTCCAATAGCAGGAAGAGTTAATTGAACATTAGTCTTTACTCCGTTACCTAAGTCTATAACTAAATTTCTATATCTTATTGTCTGGATGTACTGTTGAGCTAGAGCTTGGTCTTGTTGTTTGAAAATTGTAGATAAAGAAAATAATCCAAGAATACCTATCAATAATAATCCCAAAGATAGGGTCACAGTTTTTGTTCTATACAACTTACGATAATAATGATCTGCCACTTGTATTTGACGTTTGATGGTTAAGCCTAAGATAAAGGTTAAGTTGGGTTAGGTTACGTAGAAAAGTCCATTCCGAATATGCAGATTCATTAGTTGCAACTTGTACTCCTATTGAAGCCCAGAAATAACTTGAAAGGATTTTGATGTATTATAATGTAAACTCTCATAATTAGAGGAGCTACTAAACTACGACTAGGACGAACTAATCTATACAATTCAAATGTTACCCATGCTTTCAAATTTTAGCTGCTTGCTACCATCTATCTATAATACCACACTTCCTGACGAGCTAGGTCGTAATGGTAAAGCCCCAGAACTGGAAGGTGTTGAATGATCCGAAGCGAATACCGTGGTTGTGGCCATGAAAATTATGTTCTAAGATTCATATCTTGTATACAAAATATTTCACCTTCTCTATGAATTTTCTATATAATATGAAGTAAGCTATTGACTTTCTACTCTTAATCGAAGTTATTCACTTATGCACTTACAGGGTAATACTAATACGAACTAGCTACGGTGAATTAGTAACTTATTGCCTATTTAGTCAGAATATAGTAATAATACATTCTGAATCTGGAATTGTACTCATAAACGGTAGTGAGGCCATCTTAAATAGGACCGTGACGTTGTACTGTCATACTAAGATATTAAACGAGCGGCTTAATTGAGCAAAAAGCTTTTGGACTGCCAAAGCAAGCTAGCCGCTGGTCTTTATCGGGGCTGGAGCTAATCAAGAGGTCCTTATCGGCACCAGATGAGACAGTAAGAAACCGCAACCACATTTTTGGACAAAATAAGGGTTGAACCAATAAAATTCAACGAGGGAAAAAAACAAAATGAATAACAACAAAAATGAAGATAGTAGAAACAAAGTCAGAACAGACATGATAGTCATCCTAGTCACCTGTTTCGTCTTGCTTATTGGAGCAGCTCTAGTCACTAGTGGTTCCGCAGCCACAGTAAGGTGAAATAGAAAAATGGCAGTAATGACAATAGCTAAACCAAGGGTGATGGTAGTAGATGATGAGCCAGACATTAATCTTACCTTCAAGACTGGTTTAGAAGCAAATGGGTTTGTAGTAGACGCTTTTAGCGATCCAGTTCTGGCACTATCAAATTTCAAGCCTGGCGTATATGATCTCTTACTGCTAGACGTTAGGATGCCACAGATAAACGGCTTTGAGCTATATGAAAAATTCAGAAAGATAGACAGCAAGGTCAAAGCATGTTTTATAACGGCACATGACGTCTATTATCAATCACTGAAGGAAATATTCCCCCCTAGGAAGGAAATGTTGCTATCAGGAGCAAAAGGAGTACTCAGAAAACCAATATCAATAAACGATTTGATAGAAACAGTAGAAACGTTCAGACGAGATGGAGATCAGTAAAGGTAGTAGCAGAAATATGATACTAAAAGGTACTCAAAATGTGATAGATGCAGAAGTACAGTCTTTCTCTAAAGCGCAGACTAGAGTTGATACATATATGAACTACACTCGACCACCGTTGGCCATCGGGCTTGACCCGATTAGAAAGGCTTTTCTTCACTCTAAGGATAGAGGCATATATTTAAGATACATTACTGAAATTACCAAAGAAAATCTATCTTGTTGCAAAGAGCTAATCAAAATAGTCGATCAGATGCGACACCTGGACGCAATTAAAGGCAATTTCATGGTAAGCGAAAGTGAATATGTCGGTCCTTTAATCTTGTTTGAACATGGAAAAATAGCTCCACAAGCAGTCTATAGTAACATAAGCGAAGTTGTAGAACAGCAGCAATACCTATTTGACAATTTCTGGAACCAGGCAATACCTGCAGAAGAGAGGATAAAAGAAATTGAAGAAGGAGTAATGCCTGTTCGAACAAGACTATTAGAAAACCGAGTTGAAATTATCAAGCAATTAAAACATCTAAACAATAGCGCTAACAAATTATCGATTTGCTCAACATTTGGTGGAATGCAAATGAGTTACAATTATCTCTTTGACTCATACAACAACGTCGTAGATAAGCATAGAACAGGAGATAGCAAGGAAGGTATGAGATGGATTATTAATATAGACATGGAGAGTCTAGATTTGGTCAAAATATTTCTGAATTCGGGAATACAGATAAGGCATGTCAAAAATATACCACCAATGAATTTTGGTGTTTCAGATCAAGAGATGGCGGTAACGCTAGAAAAGATGGAAGCTGGTAAGATGAGTCAAAGTTTCTTAATTAGTAATGAGCATCTTTATACCAATCATTTCAATTCCTTATTTGATGAATTATGGAAAAATGGAATCGATGCCAAAGACAGAATAGAAGATGTTGAGCAAGGAAATCTTGGTGATATAGAGGTTATCCCAAACTCGGCCAGAGCAAAGGAGCTATATCTGAACTTGGTTAAATCTGCCAATGAAGAAGTATTACTGATATTCCCTACTACCAATGCTTTCATTCGTCAACACAAAATGGGAGTAGTGCAGTTAGCAAAGGAGGCAGCACAACAAAGAAATGTAAAGGTTAGAATATTAATGCCTAAGCATGAATCGACCGAACCATTAGTGCGTAACTTAAAAGAAGATACTCATCATTATCGTAATTATGATATTGATGTTAGATATTACATTGAGCAAACTTCAGGTACCAAAGCTACAATATTAGTAGCAGATAGAAAACATTCTCTAGTAATGGAATTAAGGGATGACTCAAAGAATAGTTTCGACGAAGCAGTTGGGTTCTCAACTTATTCTGATAGCAGACCTGGTGTCTTATCTTATGTTTCAATATTTGAAAATATTTGGCTTCAAACTGAAATGTACAAAAAAGTAAAGGAAACGGAGAGGATGCAAAAAGAGTTTATCGATATAGCCGCTCATGAATTAAGAAACCCTATCCAGCCGATACTTGGGTTAACAGAAATTCTTCACTCTCAAATAAAGGATGTCAAACAAAAGGAATTATTGGATACTATTTATAGAAATGCAAAAAGATTGAATCGGCTTACAGAAGATGTATTGGATCTTACAAAGATTGAAAGCCAGTCATTACAGTTGCATACTGAACACTTCAACCTACGCGACATGATACTAAACACTATTGCAGACTCCAGAAATGAGATTAAAAAAGAATACAAAGATAATATAGTGTTAGAATTTGTACGCAAAAATGATATCTTCATAGAGGCAGATAGGGGCAGGCTTAATCAAGTGGTTTCGAATCTTCTAAATAATGCCATTAAATTCACAAAAGAAGGTATCATAGTAACCACAGCAGAAAAAAAAGACAGTCATGTTGTTATTAGTGTAAAGGATACTGGTACGGGCATAGATCCTGAGATACTACCAAGGTTATTTACAAGATTTGCTACAAAATCTGAATCTAAAACAGGTACTGGCTTGGGTTTATTCATATCTAAGAGTATTGTAGAAGCTCATGGTGGTAGGATATGGGCTGAAAATAATAGTGATGAAAAGGGAGCCACATTTACTTTTAGCCTGCCTCTGGAATGCTAATACAAAAACAAGGAACAGAAGAACACAAAACTCCAAGTAAAGGAGGAGAATATAGGATGCAAGATCACGGGAGAACGAGAATTCGTATCATAGACGATGAGTCCGATATTACTTTAGCCTTTAGAAAAGCTCTAGAGGCTAAGGGTTTCAAACAAGTTGAGACAGTTAACGATCCCCTATTAGCTTTGAAGAACTTCAAGGCAGGTTCGTATGATCTGCTAATTATAGACATTGTAATGCCAGAAATGGATGGATTCAGTCTATATGAAGTTAGGAAAATAGATAACAAAGTTAAGGTTTGTTTTATCACCGCATTTGAGATAAATTATCAAGCTCTAAGAGATCTATTTCCTGCTGCCACTACCACTGATGATATCGGATGCTTTATCCGAAAACCAGTTGATATGGATGATTTGGTAAAAAGAATAAATGCGGAAGTACAGTAGGTATGTATCGGCTCGTTGATTGCCTATTTGAAGGGGAACGAAATTTAGGCTTCTCAACTTGTAACTGGAGAACACAAAGAACAATATCACGAAATCCTAGTTAGTATTGCAGTATATTGCAGTATTACCTAGAACCAAATAGTCTGTGCTAGTAAGCATACTCAGCGGAAGTATAGGTAAGACTTGTGCTAAGGTATTCAGGTTTTATCTTCTCTGTAGAAAAATTAACTATTCCTCTAGCCGCAAAGTTTCGTTGATATCCTTCTTTATAATTTTTGCTTGCATTCTGACTGAAGGTTGGTCTTCATGTTTTTCAAAAACATGAATAATGTATTCTTCATAGCTTAGAAATTCAGAGTTACAAGAAGGGCATACGACCAGGTATTTGACTCCTATACTATACTAGTAAATGTATGCCTCTTAAGAATGCGCATAGCATGTCCCTGATACCTTCTCTTATTGACATATGGCATTATATGGCATATTTTTTTTGAGATCATAGCTAGACTCCGAAATGACATTGTTTCACCCACAACTAGAAACGAAAGAAAGAGTTCCTTTGTATTCTTGCAAATTCGCTGGGATTCTGCTTTGATCTGACATAATCTAACCTAGAATAGTAAATCAAGGATGTTGTTCCTAAATATTCAGAGGAAGTATGACAACGACTAGTTTATCTTAAATCGTAAAGGTGGGTTGTTAGTGAAGACGATATTTTTAATCATGAATTAAAGGTTTCAAATAGGTCGAACCTTATGTATCGTCTAGCTTATCGATATTATATTTCAGTTTACTTCACTGTTACCTTAGGCAGCGACTCCCTACAATATGAGAAGCTCAGAAATTACTTTCCCAGAATATTTTGATGTAATTTAATGTAAACGGCTATAAAAAGAAAAACTAAATTACAAGGCGGATTGAAACGATTTTGATCTTGAATTCACCCAACAGCACTAGACATCCTCTTGTTCCAGTTCGTAGAACAGACTACTATCACTCTCTTCTTCTCAGGTTTGATCTTCTTTTGAATTAAATACCTCCTAAAGTCACGTAGTATCCAGTTTATGCAAGGTCTCTGACCGTCCAAGTGCTTTTACACCTTTGCGAAAAAAGAACCAGTCTCTTATTCTTTTTCTGGTATAACACCCATTATAGAGACTAAAAAAATCAGTATAATTTTACACTGTATTTTTACATCTGGCCTACAACTCAATTGAAATGGCATAACGGCGCTGCGTTGATATTAGTGCATGCTTTCAATCAACCTACGAGTCCGCAATCACGTAACCTAGATCTACTTAGGGAAATGTTTAGGGAATTGGATCTACACGTTCAGCTACATGGTATCGAGCTTAGAGATTATTTCCAGGTGTTGACTGAGGAACAGTATTGGATACGGAACGCGTTGCCTGGTCGGGAGGACAAAGATAGGTTAGTCACTTTCGAACCTCCAAAGGCTGAGGAACTAGCGTATCAGAAAGAGCTTAAGGCAGAAATGAAGAGAATTGAGGAAGAGGCATATGAGTACGTAATGAAGCAAGACACCGACGAAATAGAGAAAATGAAAAAGGAAACGGTAGGATTTGAAGGACTTGATGCATTTGAAAAGGTAGCGAAAATAATTGTTAAGAGGAGAACAGAACCGAAACAACCGAAAGAATCAAGTATAAAAAATCTCTGTATTGATTGTAGTATGCGAGCGGAAGATTATGGAGTTGAACGGAGTATGAAAAAATGTTCAAAGGTGAAATTCTGCAAGGTATGCAATTCAGCCCATATCACAGCTCACACATGGAAGGAGCAGCCTAGATAACTCTAATCTTCTCATAGTCCTTTACATTACGGATCATGTCTAGTTGACATTCAACTGGCGAATATAACTATGTATATTCCACTCTTCTCTTAGTTTTCTTTCGAATCATACTCTTAATTACTCTTACGAGCTTCTTTCTAAGACTCAATATACTCTTATTAAAGAATTCAGAATTAAAATATGATTGTATTTTAAGTAAATCCTTCTTTATTCGTTAGACCTCCTTAACTAGAAGGGCATAGTTATGCGTGCGAGTGATAATAATGACCAAAACTTTTATAATAATTATTAGCATGTAGTTTAGTTACCCGACATAGACGTGTTGATAATAGTAGACTATACTTTGAAGTAGGATTCACGGAGCTGATGTTTTATCTTCCTACCCTTCAGGGCCCAGATGACCAGGTAAGGTGCCAGGATGGCAATCGCATTGACAGTTCGGATAGTCATGATCATATGGCTGCTGTACAGGACAGTGATTGTGGTCTCCTCTCTGACATGGTTCAGAAATTCTAGCCATTTTCTCTTCCTATTAGCAGCGCAGTAACTTATTACTCTTCCATTGACAGAATTTAGTATAGGCTCCCCTAATGAGGAAAGAGACGATGGAATAATAATTCAATCGTTCATGAAGGAGCTTTGCAGGAGAGACGACGAAGATAATCGTGCTATCAATAGAGATCCAAACCGACCTCCTAATGTATACTTTGAATACATTCTTGAATACGAACACCTGTGTTAGGAGGATATGTGTTAGAACGGGTGAGACTTGTTCTCAGAGGATATATTCTGGAAAGCAGCGGTAAAGGAGATGATTGACTCTTTCCAGGCAATAAGTGTCAGCGGAGCTAATAGCACTGTGCTACCTCCTATGCCATAGAATCTCTGCTCCGCTTACGTGAAGCAGCTACGCAAGCAAATCGCTGATCCTCAATGAAAAAAGAAGAAAAATAGGAGACAGTCATAATCGGTATTTTTACTTTAATTTGAGTTGTAGTAGGTACCGTTAACAGAGACTTAGCAATTCTCAAATACTATGAGAAACAATCTAATGTAATGGTGCAAAGGCAAGTTGCTTTTGAAAAGACCAAACAACAGCAAGAAGCGTTAACTTTGAGCGAGATCTCACCTAAGTGGGCTAAACGACTAGGAGAGCAACAAGAACTAACTGTTCCTATATCAATTACGTGGCTACGATATTGGTTTGAAATTATTAGCGCTTCAAAATGCGTAGTAGGAGAAGCACATAGTTTGACAAGTTCTTATACAACTAGATGCAGAGAATGCGGTAAAATTGGCGACAAGTTTACTCTCTATTTTACTCTCAATTTATGTTCTAAACTGGAAAAGAACAAGCAGAGTTTTGTCAATCATTGGAATAAAGAACATGTTCGTCTTCAAGGACCCATCACTAGTTTGGAGCAATCTGACCAAGTAGACTGAAGTCTACCTCCTTTTATTTTGACTTTTATAGACAAGCACCTAACATAGCTTGTAAATAAAACCCACAATCTACGACTAATCGGCATTTTTAAGCTCTCAAACCTATAGTTTCCTATTACCCTGTGCATATTCCGCTATCTTCTTTCTTGCCCTCAATTTCGCTCTGTATTTTAAGTTACGTGGCTTCATTCTTAGTCTGTAATTACAGCATGGACACCATAATCCATCCCAGTTTATGAAAATTTCACATATTTGACATCGCTTCTGTCCTATAGATTGACATTGCTTTCAATTGGCCTGACAGCTTTATGACGAATGCATATACCTTTGCAAGTCATTAATTATGGTGCCCTTCCTCCCTCCAGTAATCGTATGAGAATGAGAATTTATGTTATTTTAAGAATTTGAATAGTCTCTCTATTCAAAGTTGAATACAAATATAAGACAATTCCAATGCCTCCGCATTAAATATAAGAAAAAATATATTAGCACTTTCAGTCAAATAAGAATGAGCCTCCGTAGGTAATCGTCTGTTTTGCATAACCACATCTACATACGGGGGCTCTATAGAGTAGCCGTACCTTCGCAGCATCTCTAGACGCAAAATATCATATATTACCTGAAATAAATATCGAATCATAGAGACTCCAGGTGAACTATCAAGCCAAAACCTAAAAGGAGTAGCGGCTAAATGAAAACAACAACCTGTGGCGTCACCACCACAGCCGACCTTTTCTAACTGTTCATCATTGCAAAGGACAGAACTATCATGAGATTTGGATAATTTTTTGTATTTTTGAGCTAGACACGGCATATTTTAATATGGAAGTACGTTCTGAAGACGCAGCAGTTGAATTAGAAATGGGTACCCAAATGAGTAGTGCTAGGAGAGGAATAGCAACTGAAGAGATGATTCAAGTTGCAAAAAATGAAGACATTGATTTGAATTTCCTTGTTCAAAGAGTTGCTAATGGTTCAATTATTATTCCAAAGAACAATTCAAGAAAACAAAACATAAAAATAGTTGGAATTGGACATGGACTAAGAACAAAGGTCAATGTAAACATCGGCACTTCCACTCTATATCAGAATTTAGATGAGGAGATTTCCAAAGCTAAAGTAGCTGTCAAGTACGGCGCAGACACAATAATGGATTTGTCTGACGGCGGTGACATTAACCTTATCAGAGAAAAGCTAATTGAAGCTGCACCGATAACTTTTGGAACAGTTCCAGTTTATCAAGCATATGCATATGGCGTTGAGAAATTCAAGAATCCATTAAATATCACAGACGACGATTTTTTAGATGCATTTGAAAAAAATGCTCAAGATGGCGTAGACTATACTACAATACATTCTGGCATAACAAGAGAATTAGCAAAACGCGTGCTGGAGGTAAAGAGACATGCCGGAATTGTTTCAAAGGGTGGAACAATAACTGCTGCATGGATGCTCAAATACGAAAAAGAAAATCCATATCATGAGCACTTTGACTATATGTGTGAAATTGCAAGAAAATATGATGTCACTTTTAGCTTGGGAGATGCATTAAGACCTGGTTCAATCTTAGATTCTCATGACGAATTGCAAGTTGCGGAAATGATAAATGTTTCAAGACTAGCAAAGAGAGCACATGAAAAAGATATCCAAGTTATGGTCGAAGGTCCTGGTCATGTTCCCTTAAACGAAGTAGCTCCAAATGTTAGACTTGCAAAAGCGTTGATAGGTGATGTTCCGTATTATGTTTTAGGCCCATTAGTAACAGATATTGCTGCAGGATACGACCATATTGCTAGTGCTATCGGAGCTGCAATATCTGCTGCCGAAGGTGTAGATTTACTTTGTTATTTGACTCCTGCAGAACATCTAGCATTACCAACAGCTGAAGAAGTGAAAGAAGGATTAATTGCATATCGGATTGCAGCACATGCAGGTGACTTGGTGAAGATTAGAGAAAAGGCAATCAAGTGGGATATGGAAATTACTGAAGCAAGACGTACTTTGAACTGGGAAAAACAAATCGCCTTAGCAATTAATCCAGAAGAAGCAGAAAGAATCCATAAACGAGAAGGACAGATCGAAGGTAACAATGTTCCTTGTACATTGTGCGGTGCTGCATGTGTGTATATTATGTTACCACAGCAAAGAAAAGAAAAGCATGATACGGTGATGACTACCAAGATTAAAAGGAATGAAGAGCATGAGGAAGTCTCCATGTAAAATATTAATTCCATGTTCGTTTAGCTTAAGCATTTGCTTTCTACTGCATCGACCTTTCGTTTTAGTTCAGGTAACTTCTATTCCTCTTTGATTCTGCCCAGACTTTTATTTATCTTTTGATTATTTGTGTAGGTCTGAATGAACTTTGCGGTTACTGCTCCTATTGTCGTAGCCGCTGTCGTTATTGCAATTATACTCTCGGTGAGCCCTTGAATTTCTATCCCTGTTACTTGCGCTGATTCATTTCGTTAGATAGATAAATGGTGGAATACGATAGGTAAAAAAATATTTGGAATTACTGATCAGTTGCACGGTGCCTGAGCCTGGACTACGCTTTCGTCTGACCGATAGATGCAACGTGGTCTTCGTGGCTGGTAACCGATGAAGACGGTTTACAATTAATCTTCGACTGCTTACATACAAACCAATGTTTACATTTAATACAGTAGTGAATATGGTCGAAGTCATAGTCAAAAGTTGACTTTGGATTTAGTAGTCTAAACTACTTAGCGCCTCCTTCGTAGTAGTTAGTTAGAATATCTCTTTATATCTAATGGTAAGGAAATATTGGCATTATAGCATTTCTTATTTGTTTTTCATGTTATCCAACTTATAGCCAATTGTGGCTCAACTCCACGGAACTCGATGTGGTGCTGTTGTTGTAGTTTGTGAACTCGTTGATTATTACACTCTTTCATGGATTCTAGTCGAAATCGTCCACGTAACCGCTCGACATTCCTATGGCGTTGTTGCATGCGTTGAAGAATGAATTAGTTGATTATTAGTAAAGATATTATTCTTTGACGTCGGATCTTGCTCAATCTCTAGTCCTTCTGGTGTAGCACTGACTATTTTATTAGAGGTAAATGTGTTACCTGATGCACCACTCGCTACGAGTATAGCATTAGATATAGAGTGTGATATAGTATTTGCGAAGATTTTGTTATTAGAAGAACCAGAATTTACATTAATTCCGCTTCTACTCTTGGATATTGTATTATTATATATCTGATTATTGTGTGATTGTGAAACAAACACACCTGATGGCTCATTATAAACAATATTATTTTTTGCAATAGAATTATACATATTTCTACTAAAGTCTATTGCATCGCCTGCATTATCGTGAACTTTATTATTTTCAATTAGAATATTGTAGCAATTCAGGGAACATATTATTCCGCTTCCGTTGTTATCATATACTGTATTATTTCTAATTATCATATCATGTGTTCCTGTATGAGGATCAAGTCCATAATGGCCGCTATTACGAATAATATTATTTTCAACAATCATGTGACCAACATCTAAAGTGTATAAACCAAAGTAAACTTCACGTATTATGCTATTTCTTATCACACTTCCATCACCGCCGGAGTAATAGCTAAGTCCTGAGCCACCTTTATGCTTCCCTTGTTCATACCCAAGGTATGCAATCTCCGAATTTGTGATATCTGTTGTGCCCGTAGCATTGTTCTCAACTACTATAGATGGTCTAGGCGCACCTAGAATAAACACATCAGTTCCAGTTCTTGAACCGTTAGTTCTAGCGTAGTAATTTGTTGTGGGATCCCAAGATGTTATTTTTACCGAGTCAATCTTTAGACTACCATGAACATCAATCCAGTATGCAGGAGCTAACTTAGCGACATCAGTGCTACGTGTTACCTTTGAGCTTATCTTCAGCCATTTAGTATCTGTAGAATCAATATGAAATATAGCCCCTTTAGCAATTACTAAATTTGCATCTAGAAACCACGTGCCAGGTGATTGTTTGGCCAGAATACTATCACCATGAAGTTCATTGAAAACGTCCGAAAGCCTTGCCGAAGTGCAGCTCACAGTAATTGTTCTAGCTGTCGGATTATAAGAAATACAAGAGGAAGCAGGAGAAGTAGGGCTAGCTGCAGTCGACGAAGATGAAGATGAAGATGAACCCGAACCCGTATTATCGGCGTCCTCCTTTGTGACAGACTTAGGTTCAGTAGTAGGAGTTTTGTGTTCGATAGCCTTTGACTCTTGTATGGACAATGGAAGCACATTAAACGGAATATATTGAGATATCAGGGGAGCATTAAGCGATAAGGAAAGAATAACGAAGGCAAAAACAACCCAAAAATCATTCTTCAACTTCTATTAAGAAATTCCTATCATGGAATATATGTTTTTGAGATTTCTCTATTCCGATGGCACCTACTTATCTCAAACTATGCCCACATTAACAAAGAATGTTAAATAGTATTGTTCTATTTCCCACTAAGACAAGTGTAGATCTCAGTGAAATGGTAAGTGAAACGGAATTCGAATTTCTGGAATTCGTATATGCGGAATTGATATTATGCTTAAAGGGTGATTGTGGTTAGCATTATTATCATTGTTATTATTGGTATCGCTATTACCTGAATTTGGCTGAACAGAGTTGTTACTATTGTCGCTGTTGCTAGCTGAGCTACTTACTGGTATGGAATTGACTTTAAACGATTTCGAAGCAGTATAGTTTTCATAACCAGACTTGCACGTCCACTTTATACCTACCAATTGCATCATTGTGACCTACTAGCCATGAGTATGATGCTTCACCACTAGTATCCGTAACTCCATCCAAATTCTTCTTGGCTGATCCAGATGGATTAATTACGCTTCCTGTTAGTTTGGCACCAGCAATAGCATTACTGGTATTTGCGTCACTAACCTTAAGTGTAATAGTCTGCCTGTCTCCAGGTTGAATAGCATTCTTGCCCAGATGAATTGAAGTTGATAGTGCTCTAATAGTATTATTCTTTGCACCACCAGAATAAGAGGAGGCATTCGATAATACTGGAATACGAGTTTTATCAGAAGTAGCATTAGCTGCTGTGAAATTCGTTCCTGATCTTGTTGTTTGTATTGGTAATGGTTGCTGTTTTTGTTGCTTAGGCAGTTGGTTGGTATTAACAATGGAAGTAGTTAAATTCGTATATACACCAGTTACATTCACACTATTATGCGAAACGGACTTAGGATCATTACCACAGGAGAATTTGGCAGTAATTTTATTTTGTCCATCTTTAAGAGGAGGGTATTTGGGTGTGAGCATAAAACTCCATTTTGAATAGTCACCAGGTCCCCTAGAACCAGTTGGTGTAGCATTTTGATATGGCTTAATTCCATTTACAATCACTGATACTTGACAATTTATAGAAGTAGAATTACTATTGCCTGCAGATGTTCCAGAAATCGCAAGACCTTTACCTGCTTGCACATGTTCACCTTTGGTGGGAGATGTAATTTTTACGCCATGTGGTTGTTGTTGAGATCGTGATGGCGTTGTATTAGAATTATTAATACCAGATGTATCGGGTTTCAGGGATAGTTGTGCGTACGCTATATTAGTCAAAATAGCAGAGCAAAGAAGAATAAGAATAATTATTCCAGCGGTAAGATGAGAGAATAGTTTCTTATACGATCGAATCCCAAGTTGAGTAAACCGTATCATATCATAAGAACAGCCCAATTACATCTACGCGTTTCCATGAATGTATAATGAATTAGTGCTTGGATCATATCCCAGATTAGCCATCGTCAATACTCTGAATCCATTATCATGTAGATATTTCATTTCTAGATCAAATAGATTTACCGTAGTTTCGGCAGCGTCTTTACTAAAACTTACATCAGGATATGTAACAAAATTATGATATATTACTATCGGAATAGCCCTTATTATTCCACCCTGATTGAACTTAAGTTGGCTGTTTACATCTGCGATGAATACCTGCAACATCTGCGGGTTATCATAGGAATGACAAACACCTGCACATACACTTCCTTCTTGGGAAGAAGAGTACGGACCATCAATATGTCTATGAGTCCAGCTCTTAATAGAATATCTATTTGCGAAAGTTAATTTTCCATCACTAGAATAAGTTCTACAATCAGTCTGTGGATGAGTTTTCCAGCCATCACAATGTAAGAAAGTGACTGGAAAGCCAGTATCAGTTCTGGCTAAGGAATAGTATCTAGCAACAGTACTAACTACCGCAGGATTATTCCAACCTTCACTATAGGGGTATGCGAATATTGTTGGGTTAATTCCATGATCAAGAAAGCATTGCTTTGCACCACCAATTTCAGAGTTCAATTCAATCGGAGATAATGTATTTAGATGTGGATGCGTCATAGTATGTGACTCTATATTCATACCATCCTGTTGTAATGCAGCAATATCTTGCCAAGATTTCTTTTCGCTTGATTTTCCTATCCACCCACAAACCTCAAAGAAGGTCGCCTTAAATCCATATTTGTCTAATATTGGCTTGGCATATAAGGACTGACTCTTAAATGAGTCATCAAAGTTTATTATTATTACCTTATTGTTACTGCCATTGCTGCTGATGCCACCACTAGTGGAGGAGATACCAGCAGGCAATGATGGTGAAGGAGCAATAGAACTAAGATGATGGGAACCTTTAGAAGAACTACCAGTGGCCTTATGTTCAGTTCCTTTTACTCCTGTCGTTTTAGGTTTGTCTTTGGTAAAGCTTACTACTTGACTTATTGGAAATTGTTGTTGTTGGTGGTTGGGAACAATAAATGAAGCCTGAGTATAGGCTGCTATTGGTGTCGAAAATATGAGAATTACCAATACAATAATAATAGGAATATTGGATATAATTTTAGCAAGATCAGAAGGTAATAGTTTCATGAGGATAAATTAACCGATATTCTCTTGTGGTGATAATATATAAAAGATGATTATCTATGTTAATGAAGAACACATTTAATGAGAGGGAGAATATGACATATAGAACATCTTGCTAATGATGTTAGTTATATGACATCTGATTGCCAATTATGTTTTTTATTATATAAAATATGCTTCTAACTGCAGAAACTCATTACTGTCTGACCATCGGGTCTTATGACATAGAGTAGGCTTGCATCCATTACTGTCTAATACTTTATTCTTTTTCTGTTGTTTTTCGGATAAGTTTATTTTGTTACTCGAAATGAATTGATCAATTCCTGTATAATTGGCAGATAATTATCATTTTCATTTATTCCTGCTTCGTATGTTAGGATATAAGCCTTGCCGCCCTTTATTGTTCCAATTTCCATATCTTTGAAAATAGTATTTTCATTTACATATGTATATATCGATTTGTAGGCTGGTAATCCAGCGAGAACGTTATTTGTAGTTAATCCAATCGATTTGAAATTCTTAAGAGATCGTTCTAAATCACTAATGCCATTACCTGCATATTGAGCCAAAGCTATACCTTTTTCATCTGAAATATCATCTGTTGATATATCAAGACTTGCATTGGAGTTTATCGCTGGTGGATAGAATGTAACGATGTCAGTTTCTGTGTCCTGTCTTGTACCATTTTCTTCTTTATCCCAGCTGGAAGGATATTGTAGTTTAATCCCGTATGTGGAATTTACATATGGCAAGAAATTCGTCGTTAGTTTGATTGTCTGTTGTGCAAATACTGTTTGCTTAGTTGCTACAGTTGGATACACATAAGATATGATCACAATCAATACTAACGTGGACAATATGGATTTATTTTTCATAGATTGTCGCCACTAATGCTAACTAGCTCTCATTTGAGCAGATCCATTTCCACTTCTCATACATAAAAAAATAAAAAATGGGCTGGTTTTGTCTTTTCACTTACCAATTTCTTTATTTCAACTTTTGATGTTCAGTTGTTCTAGTTCTAGTGATGATGGGTGGTGGTTGTCGCCGAAACCTAATGCTTGGTGGTTTCCTATGATAGGACCTGATGCAAACAGTAATACCACTGCCGCAATAGCCAGACTATTGAGAGCTATGCTTGTTTTTGAATTCATTAGTCTGTATCTCTTATGGCACATGAAAAGGCATTTAGAAGCATGGTGGATGATTATAATTCCTAACATTTATGGGAAATCTAATCTGTAAATTTGTCTATGACGTTTTATAAATGAAAATTTAATATATTTTATTGTCGTATTATTCTTTTAGTGTTTAATATTGGCACGCAGCAATTCTCCTTCTGCTGATTGGGCTTCACATGAGAAGCGTAAATTGTTAAGAGAAATGACCGTACTAGCTTCAATCTTTGTTGGTTTAATGATCTTAGCTATTAGACCATTTGGATTTAGAACATTTCTGAATGGACTAGGGCATGATAATATATTCTCTTTATTGCTGGTAGCCTCTGCTGTTGCAGTAGTATTGGTTATGTTGCAAAGAACAGGCTGGATGTTTCCAGATGGAGGAGAAAGGGAAGGACAAACCTAACAATAAAGGAGGATGTTTTTGATTACAAAGTCTCTGAACTGCGCTATCTTGTAATGGTAGCAGCGTTGGTAGTTGTAGTTGCAGAAGTAGGCGATGGAACATTGTTTATATAAAATAAGTTATTGGTCGTATCATATCCAAGCTGATTAATTGTCAATACCTTAAACCCATTGTCATGTAGATAGTTCATCATTTGAGCGAACAATGGCACCATAATAGTAGAAGGTAACTCGTTGTAAACTTCATTACTATACGTAAGGTTATGGTATGTAATTATAGGAAATGCGTTTATTGTTCCACCTTTATTATATGGAACCTGACTATTGACGCGTTGAACAAACTGCTGAAAAAGCTGAGTAGGAGTTAACGCAATGTTACTATGAATATGATCAAAACTTTGACTTCTAATATCATATTTGTTCACATAGCTTAGAGTACCATCAGATAACAATGTCCCACAGTCTGTCTGAGGACGCTTAGTAAATCCATTACAATGCAAGAACATTAGTGGATCACTACCTGTTCTTGCTAGACTATAATATTTAGATACGACATTTACTACTGTTTTATTATCTGATCCTAAATTATCAGGATATCCAAAGATAGTTGCGTTGTATCCTTGATTAGCTAGACATTGCTTTGAAAAACCTACTTCATAATTCAATTTGCTGGGTGATACTGAGTTTAGGTGAGCATGAGTCATAGTATGAGATTCTATATCCATTCCATCATTTTGCAATGCTGCTACGTCTTGCCAAGACTGTCTTTCACTCGTTTTTCCTACCCAACCACAAACTTCAAAGAAAGTGGCTTTGAATCCATATTGATCTAGTATTGGCTTGGCGTACAGCAGTTGGGTTTTGTATGAGTCATCAAAGTTTATCATTATTACTTTATCGTTGCTACTACTACTCCTAGCCCCGATATTAGTATCAATACTGTTACCAGATGATTCACCTGTCTGCGTGCTACTTAGGCCATCTACAGACGCCGATTTACCATGGTGTGGCGATGAGGAGAAAGTCTTACTCTCAGCTGCTGGAGTTGATAAGGGTCCGACAAAGACGATTAGTGCTATTGCGATTCCATATAAAACTAGCGCGAAAATTTCAAAATTCTTAAGCCTGCGGTTATTTGCCAACTCTAGCAGTTACTTTTAGCTGCCCAATTATCTATCTTCATTATCGAGTTAAAATAATAATGGTGTATTTTGTTGTAGGAATAAGACATGTCGATGTCACGCACTTGAGCTGGTTGAACTACCAGAGCTATGATGGTGCGAGTGGCTGCTAGATGAACCTTGTGCAGAGCTTGAGCTGCTGCCGCTACTACTACCACCATTACTAGAGCCGCTAGTGCCCCCAGTAGATAATGTTGAGGCTGTAGAGTTCGTAGTACCTGTGGCATTTCCAAAGGCTTGGCTATAGCAATCCAGAACCTGACTCTGACTAAGTCCTCCTGTTGCTGTTTTAGCCAAAGTAGTCTCACATGTGATAAGAGTTTTTAGACCCTTGCCCGTTGATGAACTTGTAGAAGACGTGCCGCGACCGCCGCCGCCCGTGCTTGTACTTGTGCCCTTGTGAGAACTACTCGTCTTTACTGCTAGCACTGAATCAGAAGTAAAACTAGATGCTGTTATGAGAGCTAATCCAGTTACTGCTAAGATAGCAAACATAGTGAATGTCTTTGTTTTTGTATACATGTGCTACGCTCGGTTCTTCTTTGAAATAAATGTTGGTTAACCAAGTTAACTAACGAATATACATTTCTATTAGACTAGTACAGTGTGAAACATTATACTTTCGTGAATCAATTGATTTTCGTAGTTGCGATCTATTGTACAATATACTACTAGAACTACTACTAGAATCTAGAAAATTGTCCCAAAGATTTGACAAGGGAAAAACGAGCTTGTCTAAATTATAACACTGGGTGTCCATTAATAAATGGCCATCAAGAATATTTCAATCTTGCTCTTCAAATTTCTCTTGAGCTCCAACAGATGTAAGCCTTAGATAACAAGTAGCGAATGAGAAATTAAAAAAATTAAAAAAGACTCTCGTTTTATAGATGTCTTTCGGTGTGTTTGCTTATGTGAAGGTTGAAGAAATCAGTCAGACAACCTGCAAACTCAGATTTGCTAATGTGTGTTTTGCCATTTTCTCGAAAGCAATTCAAGAACTGCTTGACATCGTGATGAAACTCGTGTGTCGATGAGGAGCTTGCAAATGCAGGAGTCAGAGCCGTGTTTCCCATCAAGATTGTTGCTACAGCAGCAAGAGCTCCTATCGCTGCTAATTTTGTATTGATCATGTAACCACTTTTAATCTTAAATTTATAATTAAACATTGCTTAACGAAGTTAATTAAATATTTGAATAAAATGCTTAAATGTTCACTAATTCGATTTAGTAGATAGATACATGTAGATGAATCTACAATTAAGCTAAGAGGCTTAAGTTAGAAAGATTCGAGATATTAGCAAAAAGCTGAGGATTTCACAAATCGAAACAAATACTCTTTTAGCTCCTAGAATGTGAATTCTCTTTGAAATTTGTTTGCGCATATTCTACAATACATTGTCTCGCAGTATTCAGAAA
>Ga0207416_1002457_pt1 | contig 20184 bp, 20 predicted proteins | sample PaiPotPPM11metaG_FD_184107 | JGI IMG/M metagenome (GOLD analysis project Ga0207416, IMG submission 184107) | Iron sulfur acid spring bacterial and archeal communities from Banff, Canada, to study Microbial Dark Matter (Phase II) - Paint Pots PPM... ...
CCCCCTGGCGGTCGCCGCAGGCACGGCGGTGACCCTGGGCAACGTCCTGGACACGGGCGCCAACCTTCAGCTCAGCACTGAAGGCGTGGTCGAGCTCGTGATGGTGGCCGGAGTCGCCAGCTTCGGTCGCCACCTGTTCGGGCAAGCGGAGCAGAGGACCGTCACCGCCCTCTCCCGGCTGAATCAGCTCGCCCAGGCCAACACCCTCCTTCACCAGCTGAACCTCATCGCCCAAGCCCTGCCCTCATCGCTGGATCTCAAGGGCACCGTGAACTCCACCGTGGAGCAGATCCAGCTCCTGCTCCATCCCGATGCCATCGCCATCTTGCTCTGGGATGCGTCGACGCAGGCCTGGACCAACGCTGGATCCATCGGCGTGCGAACCCCCCCGACCATCGCCGACGCCGAGGTGCCCGCCCCGGTCCGACGAGTCACCCGCTTGGGCCCATCCGGCCGGCGGGCCGTGATCGTCGATCTCAGCCAGTCGGGCCCGGGTCTCACGCCGGCTGCACGCCTTGGCATGTACACCCCCATGATGTCGCGCGGCACGATGGTGGGAGTCATCCTCGTGGAGTCCAAGGAGCAGGACGGCTTCAGCGCCGGCGACCTGGAGCTCTTCGAAGGCCTTGCCGAGCAGGCCGCCCTCGCCATCGACAACGCCGTCTGGTTCCGACGGCTGCGCACCCTTGGTGCTGAAGAGGAGCGCTCGCGGATCGCCCGTGACCTTCATGATCGCGTCGCCCAGTCTCTCGCCTACCTGGCCTTCGAGTTGGACCGACTGGTCGATCTGTCGGCCGACGAAGGGCCCAAGGTGCAGGCGCTCACTGGTCAGCTCCACGTCCTCCGCCAGGACGTTCGCAAGGTCGTGACCGAGGTCCGCGACACGCTCTACGACCTGCGGACGGACGTCAGCGAGGAGCACGACCTCACCGCCACCATTGACGCCTTCCTCGATCGGGTTCGCAGCCGCAGCCGCCTCACCGTCGTCTTCGAGCACCAGGCCGAGCGCCGCCTGGCCATCCCCATGGAGCGGGAGCTGTGGCGGATCGCCCAGGAGGCAATCGTGAACGCCGAACGGCACGCGCACGCCCAAAACCTGACCGTGCGGTGGATCGTCGATAGCGACCACGCCGAGGTGGTCGTCTCCGACGATGGGATCGGCCTGCCCGATGGCTCACCGGGCAGGCTCGACTCGTACGGTCTGGTGGGCATGCGCGAACGTGCCGATGCCATTGGGGCCACGCTCGAGATGAAATCGGAGAACAGACGTGGGACCTGGATCCGTTGTCGAGTGGAGGTCGCGTGACCGACGAGCAAGCAACCTACGACCGGTCGGGTCAGGAGGATCAGCCCCGTTCCGAGCCATCCCTGCGAGTCATGCTCGCCGATGACCACACCATGCTGCGCGAGGCGTTGCGGCGTTCGGTGGAGAGCGCCGGGTCGTCGGTCATCGGAGAAGCGGGCGACGGCGAGGAAGCCGTCCGCCTGGCCCTGGATCTGCACCCCGACGTCGTGTTGATGGACGTCAGCATGCCGATCCTAAATGGGGTGGAAGCGGCTCGCCAGATCCACGAACGCGATCCGGCCATACCCGTCGTCATCCTCACAATGCACGCTGACGCTGACGTCGTCCGCCAAGCCTTCGCGGCTGGGGCGGTCGGCTACGTCGTCAAGGACGCCTCGATGAGCGAGGTGCTGGCCGCGCTCCGGCTGGCGGCGAGCCGCGAGACCGTGTTGTCGGCGGACGTCGCCGCCTCGATGTTGATCGAGGCCCATCGGCTCACGGCCGTTCCGCCGGACACCTCCTGCCCGGCCCCTGCCGGAAGCGAGCCGCTCATCACCAAGCGCGAGGAGGAAGTGCTCCAACTGGTGGCTGAAGGCCTCTCCACGCCCGAGGTCGCCGCCCGCCTCTACATCAGCATCAAGACCGTTAAGAACCATTTGGCGTCGATCTACGCCAAGCTGGATAGCCGGGACCGAACCCAGGCCGTGATCAGAGCCCTGAAGATGGGCATCGTAAAGCTCAACTGAGCTCCGCCAGATTGGGCCTCGTGACCTATGGAACTGCCCGTCGGCATGCCGATAGTAATGGTGAACAAGCGGCCCCATGGCGGGGCAACCAACCGGAAACCAAGGAGATACCCAGTGGACCTCGTCACCGTCTGGCAGCGGTTTGCCACCTTCCTGCGGGCCAAGACCCGCAACGAGCGTGGGGCCAGCCTCGTGGAGTACGCCCTGCTCGTCGCACTGATCGCCGTTGTGTGCATCGTCGCCATCCAGTTCCTCGGCCACAGCGCCAGCACCACCTTCAGCGGCGTCGGCGGCTCGCTGGCCAACCCGTAATCACCAAGTCACGTAGCGGCAAAGGGCGGGCCGACTCGGCCCGCCCTTTGCATATATCTCAAGTCCGGAAAGGACTGGCGGCAACATGATCGTCTCGGTGGTGCTGTGGCTTGGAAGTCGCCTCAGGCCCTTACGGTCCGAGCGTGGTGCCAGCCTGGTCGAGTACGCGCTTCTCATCGCCCTCATCGCCCTCGTCTGCATCGTGGCGGTGGCTTACCTCGGCGGCGCGACAAGCACGGGCCTGACCAACGACGGCTCGAGCATGTTCGTCAATCCCTGACCCTGGTCGTCAGGAGGCGGGGGCCTCCGGCGGGACGGACGGGTCCTTCACGAGAACCTGCCACAGACGGTCCGAGTACACCGTCCGCCAACCCCCGGCCAAGCGCAACTCGTCGGGCAGGCCGGCGTTCCGGCCCCACATGACGACCTGGATCTCCCACTTGGCGAGGACGCTGACGGCATCAGGACGCGCCGCCAGCAGCCGGTCGTAGTCGGCGGACACCGACGCTGGATACATGTCGTAGCGGTCGTCGATGAACACCTTGCTGGGGTTGACGCGTTCCACCAGCTCGCGGTAATCCCCGACGTAGTCCTGAGTGGCGATGCGGCGTCCGTCGAGCATCCCGTGAGCACGGAGATACACCTCGGCACCCACCGGATAGGACCGGAGGTTCAGGCCGCTGGTCCGGTAGGCGGCGGCAAAGAAAACGACGGCCGCCAGCGCCAGGACGACCGCCAGCAGCTTGACCGGTCGGGCAACGGGTCCGACTGCCTCCCCGACCGGAGCGCCGTTCTTCGGCCGCAGGGCCCGGCCCAGGGCGGGAGCCAGGACGACGGCGGCGGGAGCCAGATTTCGGACCGAGACCAGGCCGAGGGCGAGGAAGCCGACGACGGCCAGGATGTCGCCCCACGGTCCGCCTCGCCGCAGCAGGACCAGCAGGGCGAGGGAGAAGAACACCAGGGCGAAGAGCCCCTCCGCCTGTTGGAAGTTGGGCGAACGCCACTCGACGATGGTGGCGAACACGGCATGCTTGGATTCGACCACGAGCGGGAAGGCGATGAGCCTCGGACCAATGGGGTTGACCGCTCCCAGCACCAGCGAGCCGACGAAGGCGGCGAGGTACGGCTCCAGGTGGCGCGGCCGTCGACGCTGGTCGAAGAGGGAGCCGACGTACACGGCGCCGAGCCACAGCAGTCCCAACGGGAATGACCCGTGGGTGTTGACCCACACCCAGCCGATGGGCAACAGCCACCACGGGCTCCGCCGACGCTCGACCACGAGGATGACCAGGGCCAGGGCGAGCAAGCCGAAGAGCAGGGGTCGCTGGGACCACAGCGCAACGCCTGCGCCCACGGTGATGCCGGCGGACGCCATCGTTCGGGCCGTCGTGCCCGCCCGGGCGATCGATGCCACCACCCCAGCCAGCGAGGCCATGAGCAGGCCCTGCTCGACCACCACCAGATGAATGCCGCCGAGCCGGTAGGCGATCCCGTACAGCAGCTCGGCGAACCAGCTCTGGATCACCCACGGGTGGTGTGGCGCGGTGAAGGAGTACGGGTCCGTGCGCGGAACGTGCCCGGTCCTCGCCATGTCGATGCCCGTGCGGAGATGCAGGAGCATCGAGTTGTCGTGGATCGGCTGCAAACCCACCCGGAGCCCGAAGAGCGCAAGGGTGGCGACGACGAGCCACTCGAGGGGCAGCTGACGGTGCGACCGAAGATCCCTCGTCGGCAACCCATCGGTCTCCGCTCCCGAGGTCTCCACGTCGGAGCGTCCCCAGGGAGCCCGGGCCTTCATGCCTAAGAGTGGCCGATGCCGTGCTTGAAGTTGTGGAGGAGCTGGATGGTGGCGGGCCCGAGGATGACGACGAACAGGGCGGGGAAGATGCAGGAGATCATGGGGATGAGCATCTTCACTGGAGCCTTCTGGGCCCGCTCCTGGGCCAACTGGCGGCGCTTGACCCGCATCTCGTCGGCCTGGGCCCGCAGGATCTTGCCGATCGACACACCGAAGGTGTCGGCCTGGAGGATGGCCAGGACAAAGGACCGCACCTCCGGCACGTCCGTCCGGTCGTCGATGGCCCGCATGGCGTCCGCCCGGCTGGCGCCTGCACGAACCTCGCCGAGCATGCGCACGAACTCATCAGAGAGATAGCCCGGGACATTGCTGACGGTCCGGTCAAGCGCCTGCTCGAACCCCAGGCCCGCCTCGACCGAGATCGTCAGCAGGTCGAGGATGTCCGGGAGCTGGCGTCGGATCTTGAGCTTTCGCTCTTCCATGCGACGGTTGATGACGGCGTCGGGTCCCAGGATCAGGCCCACGATCAGCAAGAGGGCTACGGCCAATCCCTCCTTGCCGTGGAGGTGGAGGCCGAAGAAGACCAGGATCAGCCCCAGCGGTATGGCCACGATGGTGCACACCCGGATGGCCAAGAACCGGTCGACGTCGGACGGCCGCCCTTGCCCGGTGATCGTCAGCTTCTTCTTGGTCTTCTCGACGTAGCCGAGGGGCGTGAACCGGCGACCGACCTCAACAAGGCCCTGGAGCAGCGGCGCGCCGACCCGAGAGCCGATGGACTCCAGGAGCTGACGGTCCCGGACGTTGGCCACCTCGTACTGGTTGAGCTGGCGCAGTGACGCCCGTACGGTGGCTCGCTCCTGGTAATGGTCGGCCAGGACGAAGACCAGCATGGCGATGCCGACGAAGGCGGTGATGGCGATGAAGAGCGGCATCTTGACCTCACACGTCGATGCTGACGATTTTGCGCATCCACACGAAGCCGAGGACCATGGCGACGGCCGATATCCCGAGGGCGATCTGGCCGCCGGTGTCCGTGAAGAGCACCTTCATGTAGGACGGGTTGGCCAGATAGAAGAAGACACCCAGGCCCGGCGGCAGCACGCCGAGCACGATGGCGCTCATCCTCCCTTCGGCGGTGAGCGACTTGACGTCTCGCCGCAGCCTCTCGCGCTCGACCATGGTCTTGCCGACCGTGTCCAGAAGATCGGCGAGGTTGCCGCCGACCTCTCGTTGGATGCCCACGGCCATGACAGCCCACTCGTAGTCCGGCGAGCGCATCCGCTGAGCGGATTCCTCGAGCGCCTCCTCGAGGGGGCGGCCCAGCCGGCTCTCGACGATCACGCGCTGGAGCTCGGTACCCATCGGGTCCCTCACTTCTTGGGCGACCGCTTCGACGCCTTGCATGAAGGAGAACCCGGCCCGCAGGCTGCTCGCCAGGAGCTGGAGCGTGTCAGGGAGCTCGGAGTTGAACTTCCGGAGCCGCTGGCCAGCCAGGAAGTTGAGGATCGACGGGGGGAGGAGGAGCAACACCAAGAAGACGATGAGGCCGAAGAGGACACCTTTCAGCGCTCCGGCCAAGAGGGAAAGAACAACGACGCCGGCCAGCCAGAAGAAGATTGCTTCGGCGGGGCGCAGGGCGACGTTGGCTTGCTCGAGCTTGGCCTCCACGGTGACCAGGAAGCCCCGTTCCTCAGCGATGCGTGCGGTCGTGTCAACGGCCCGCTGGATGATGGCGGTCTGGACCAAACCGCCGCCCCCGCCGTCGTCATCTTCATCGCCGCCCCCTTCGGCGGCGTGACCCCGGGCATAGACGAACAGGGCGGCGGCCACGAGCACGAGCAACCCGATGAACGCCAGACCCACCTTGCCCCGCAGCGGCCCCGGCGCCTGGCGCTGGTGGACGCCCGGTGGATTGACGGCCGCCCCGACCTCCGAAGTTCCGAGGACCACCTGCCCGCTGGCATGGACTCCACCCAGGGAGACGACGATGGCGGCGGGGCTGGACTTGGCGCGGGAGGTGTAGGAGATCTCGTACTGGTTGGTGAGCGCCTGGCGGATGGTCCCGAAGGCAGAGGTGACCCCCGCATTCGTCGTAGCGTCGAAGAACTGCCCGCCCTCGGAGGCGAAGCTCCGCAGGGCCGAGACGTCCGTCACACCGAAGTGCAAGCCGATCGTGTAGGTGAGGGCGTTGGTGCCGAGCAGACCCCCGGCAGCAGCCGTGAAGGAGGTGCCTTGCCCGGCATCCCCCCCGTCGCCGACGATGATCACCTGGTTGAGGGCGGTGGGGACCCCCTCGAGCAAACCGGAGGCGAGCGCCACACCGGCGTACAGCTGGGGCTCGCCACCGATCGCCAACCGCTGGACGGCGTTGGAGAGGACCGCACTGCTGGCCGTGAACTGCTGCTCGACGCGGGGGGTGCCGCCGTAGGCGACGATGGCGACCTGCTGGTCGGCCGGCTTGGACTTGATCAACGACAAAAGGCCGCTGCGGGTCTGTGACATCTTGAAGCTGTCGTTCATCGAAGACGCGGTGTCGACCACGATCACCGTGGCCGACGGCGTGTTGGTGGCACCCAAGGGGGCGGCGCTCACGGGCACGGTGTGCCCGTTCTCCTTGGCAGAAAACGACGAGGGTGTCGCCGTGCCGCCGAGCACCTGGACGTCCACCGTGACCCCGGGCGGCGTGCTGGCGTCGATGCGACGGATGCGGAGGGTGGTAGCGGCGCTCGAGGTGCTGGCGGCCGATGCCACTCCAGGGGTCGCGAGGACCACCGCCATCAGGGCGACGCTCCCGAGCAGCCGGGCGGCTCGGCGGCGGACGGTCATCGGCCGGCCGCCCGACGGCTGAAGCCCTCGGCAGCGAACATCTCCGGGTTGAGCTTGATGCCGTAGTCGGCCAGCTTCTCGGAGAACTTGGGCCGGATCCCAGTCGCCTTCAGGTGTCCCTTGTATCTGCCGTCGTCGTCGACCCCCATGCCGTAGTCGAACAGGAACACATCCTGGAGGGTGATGACATCGCCCTCCATGCCCTGCACCTCGGAGATGTGGCTGATGCGGCGGGTCCCGTCCCGAAGGCGGGTGATGTGCACGATGAGATCCAGGGCCGAGGCCATCTGCTCCCGGATGGCCCGAACGGGCAGGTCGAAGCCCGCCATCAGGGTCAGCGTCTCGAGACGAGCGAGGGTGTCGCGTGGACTGTTGGAGTGGACGGTGGTGATCGACCCGTCGTGGCCCGTGTTCATCGCCTGGAGCATGTCGAGCGCCTCACCGCCGCGGCACTCTCCCACCACGATGCGGTCGGGTCGCATGCGCAGCGTGTTGCGGACGAGGTCACGGATGGTGATCTCCCCCCGGCCCTCGATGTTCGGCGGCCGGGCTTCGAGCGACAACACGTGATCCTGGACGAGCTGGAGCTCCTTGGCGTCCTCGACCGTCACGATCCGCTCGTCCTCGGGGATGAACGACGACAAGACGTTGAGGGTCGTGGTCTTACCGGTGCCCGTGCCACCGGAGACGATGACGTTGAGGCGGCCCACGACGCACGCCTGGAGGAACTTCGCCACCTGGGGCGTCATGGTGCCGAACCCGATGAGGTCGTCGACCGTGAACGGATCGGCGGAGAACTTGCGGATGGTGAGGAACGGGCCGCCGATGGCGAGGGGATGGATGACGGCGTTGACCCGGGAGCCGTCGAGGAGACGGGCATCGACCAGCGGGGTGGCCTCGTCGATGCGCCGGCCGACGATGCCGACGATCTTGTCGATGATGCGCCGCAAGTGGCCCTCGTCGACGAAGGTCGTGTCGGTCTGCTCGAGGCGCCCGCTGCGCTCGATGTATACCCGATCAGGGCCGTTGACCATGACCTCGCTGACCGAGACGTCCTTCAGGAAGCGGTCGATCGGGCCATAGCCGAGGATGTCGTCGGAAACGTCCTGGATGAGCTGGGCTTTGTCGGCGGCGGACAACGGGGCCCGCTCCTTGGCGAGGGCGCTCTGGAGCTGATCCTGGACCCGCCGGCGGAGGTCGTCCTCGGAGAGCCGCTTGTCGTAGAGGACCGGGCCGAGCTCCTCGATCAGGTGGTGGTGGATCTTTTGACGCAGCTCGTCGAGGACGGGATCCCGCCGGTTGGTCGTAGTCGGGCCCGAGGGTCCTTGCACCTCTTGTAGGCGCTTGTAGAGCGACACGGTTCCTCCGATGCTGACTTGGTTATGCCTAGCGCCGGCTTCGGCTGGCGGCGACAGCGTCCGTGTCGAACAGGGCGGCGACGGCCTCCATGCTGCGAGCGACGCCAGAACGGGGGGCGTCGATGGCCACAGGCACACCCTTGTTGATCGACTGGGGCACGCTGATGTCGCTCGGCACCAGGGTGTCCGCCTTGATGCCCAGCGCCCGCTCGACTTCCCCGACGTCGATCTTTACCTTCGAGTTCGCCCGGTTGAGCACGAGCTTGACGCGGGACTCCGGGACGTTCAGGAGCCGCAAAGTGTTGAGGCCCAGCTTGACGTTCTTGATGTTGGGGACGTCCATCCCGGCCACCAGGACGATGTCATCGGATTCCTCGAGCAGGCGGATCACCACCTCCGTGAAGTACGAGGGTGTGTCGATGATCACGTGCGAGCAGAATGACCGGATGACGTCGACGATCCGCATGACCTCGTCGACCTTGATCTGATCGGCGAAGGCCGGCTCAGTTGGGGCCGGGAGCACCAGGAGGCCGCTCGACTGATGGGTGACGAGCAGGCTCCGGATCAGGGGCACGTCCAGGCGGTCGACGTGGGCAACCGCATCGGCGATCGTGTGCTGGGGCACGAGCTTCAGCATCACGGCGGCGTCGCCGAACTGGAGGTCGGCGTCGATCAGGCACACGGGCTTGTCGGACTTGCGGGCGAGGAGGACACCGAGGTTGGTGGCGACGAAGGACTTGCCCGCCCCACCCTTGGTGCTGAAGACGGTGATGAGCTTGCCCACCTCGGCTGCGCCGGGCCCCGGATCAACGTCCACTGTGTGGATGTCGAGCTGGACGGATGCCCGGTCGACGGCGTCCACGAGCTGAGCGGAATCCTCTGGGATCGTGATCACGTCAGCGACGCCGGCACGGATCGCCTGTTGGAGGACCTGGGTGGAGAGCTCCTCGACGACCAGGATGGCGCTGATTGCCGGTCGGTCCCGGAGGAAGGCGGCCACGTCAGCGAGTCCGGACGCGGACGAGAAGGAGGGGCCGAAGAGCACCACGAGCGGTCCGGTGCCGACCTTGGAGGCCATCGCCGCGAGCGACGAGTGCGACCCCGCGCGCGCCCGGTCGCCGAGCATCATGGCCAGGCGTGTCCGCAGGCGCGGGTCGTCGTCGATGACCGCGATGTTGGGTGAGCTGCTCACGGGTGGGACCAAGCCGAGCCTAGCCCCCTCAGTCCCATTCGCAGCGCCCAACGTGGGCCGGCCGCCGCTCACTGGCCGTACGGCGTGAGGGCCGGTGGGTTGGCCACCACGTTGTTGGCGCTGTCAATGGCGCCTCCCGAGACCACGGGCACATTGACCGGCTGGTTGTCCGGAGGCACCAGGGCGGCGTAGATCGTCCCGCTCGTAGAAGCCAACAGGATCCGCTCGGCCGCCTCAGGCGGCACGGCGAACGTGTACAGGCTGGAACTGGTGCCATTGGCCGCAGGTGCTGTCGTCTGGCCCTGCGTCGGGGCGGCGGCCGTCCCGATGGCGATCACGTTGACGTTCTGGTAGAAGAAATGCGCGTACTTGGTCGATGCTGCCGGCGGGATCGGCGCCCCGGACTTGTCCGTGGGCTGGATGATCGCCATGAGGTCGACCTTGTCGCCGGGCACGATCAACCCGGCTGCGGCCTGAGCGGGCGGGAGGGTGACGGTGACTGCCACCTGGCCGGCCGGGATGCTCGTCCCGCTGAAGCTGGTGTCGGCCACCGACGGCTCCACGAACTGGTCAGCCACGAGCACCTGGCCGGGGGCGAGTTGAGCCGGGGTGACCTTGCCCTTGATCTCATTGAGGTCGACCACGGCGGTCGCCGGGAAGAACTGCCGGGGGATCGAGCTGCGCTTGATCGCCCCGCTGGAGATCGCTACGTCTCCGGTGGCCCCCTTGGCGATGGGCTTGTTGATGACGTAGACAGCCACCAGCTTGGCGTTGTTGTTGGCTCGGCTCTGGGCGCTGTTGACGTACAGCACCGTCGAGACGGCGGCCACGACCCCAAGGGCCAGGGCGATAATGATGATCATGGTCCGACGTGCGCTCACCCATCACTCCATTCGGGTCAGTCAGTCATGGCGTGCGCTACCTCGCGGCACCGCCGATGTGTCCCTATCGGCACCGCCAGGGCGGTACCAAAGCTCCATGGACGTCGATTTCTAGCTGGAGCTGTCGTCGCGGACGCGGATAGGTCATTCGACCCAGTCGACCCACAGACGACGGTCGGCTCCTACCAGCCAACACGAGTTCAACGGATATCAACGTCCGGCTCTCCTGTTTGTGCCCAGGACCGCCGATAAGCCTGAGGGATGATGGAGGATACGCGTCCAGGGGCTCCCGATTCTGGTGGGCACGACCAGCGCCGTTCGACGCGCCGCAGATCAAGGATGGTCGACGAAGCCGACCCATGCCGGTACTCTCACTACGACGCTGTGCAGATCGGGTCGGGTAGGGGACGAGGACCGGGTGAGTTCGGAGCAGCGGGAGAAATGGCTCGCCCCACACACACGATGCTGAGGCGAGGGCGGGCAACATCCAGGCGCGACCAGCGAGGCGTCGCCATGGTTGAGTTCGCTCTTTGCCTCCCGTTGCTCACGCTACTGGTATTTGGAGTGGTCGATTTGGGGCGGGTCTACCAGCTTCAGGTCCGCCTCAAGAATGCGGCTCGTACCGGAGCAGACTTCGCACAAACCGATCCCCTCAGCCAGGAGCCGTTCAACCCGGATTGCGTCGACCCGAACGACATCCAGTTCCAGGTCTATGCCGAGGCCGGGACGACGGCATACACCGTCACCGTCACGCCCACCGAGCCCAACGGCTGCGGTACCGGCGTGATCCTGTCGGGCGCAACTGCACCGGGCAATCCGGTGATTCCTCCGGGATGCCCGATCAAGGTGGATGTGAGTAGCCCGTTCACTCCACTGACCCCGATTCTGGGCCGCTTTATCGGGAACCCCACCATTCACGAGGCCGTCACGATCAATACCCAAGGCGTCGGTACCGTGGGAACATGTCCGCCAACATGAACCGCCGCATTCGGGCACACGGCGATCGTGGCGCGACGATCGTCGAGTTCGCCATCATCTCGTCACTCCTCTTCATGCTCCTCTTCGGCCTGGTCGATCTTGGGATCATCGAGATCGGGAACTCGGTCGGTTCGAATGCAGCCCGCAATGGTGCCCGTGTAGGCATAGTCAAGTTTCTCTGCGCAGACGACGACCCCGTCGTCTACTCGGGTTGTACGGCCGGCCCCACAGATAACTACAACTCGATCGTGAACGCCGTGCAGTCTCAGATCGTCGGCTTGGTGTCGGGGCTCAGCGTGTCCGTCCGATGCATCGACGGAACGACCAACGACCCGACCTATCCGGCATCGGCGACCAAGCACTGTGACTCTTCGATTGTCCCCGGCATCGACTTGCTTGAGGTAATTGTCTCTTGGAATGCCAAGACCACGAGTGCCTTCGTCCAAAGCGCGCATCACTCTGAGATCGCTCGGATGGTAATAGTCGGGACCCCAAATGCCGCGGCGGCGCCCCCGCCGGGCTGCGTTGTGACCAGTGTCACCTTTTCCCCCAATCCTGATGGCCTCTCCGGTGCAACGAGCGGCGCGCTGTCTTCCGCCCTTACGGTGACTGCCATGACCAACAATGATCCGGCGTGCTCGGGTATTCAGGCTCAATTTACGAGTGCCAGTCCAGTTTTCAACCAAACCTTGGTGATCGTTGGGTCGGGACCAACCTACTCCGCTACGGTGTCAACTCTCTCGACGTATAACGAGGCCAATAATCCTCAGAATGTCAACATCTTGAGCGCTGACGGCTCTCTAGATTTGTATCCAGGTGCCCAGTTCAACGTTGGCGGGTGCCTGGTCAACTCTATTACATTCGCTCCAGTAGGAGGCAGCCCGAGTCAACCGATTCCTGTTGACGGGCAGTTCCAACCCACAACTCCGGTCACCGTCACAGTGGCAACGAATGGCGACACTGCGTGCAGCACGCTGAAGGCGGTTTACACAACGGCCACCTCGTATGGCACTCACGGACCACCCCTCACTGGCTCTGGACCAAACTATACGGACCTGATTGGGACCGGCTCGACTAGCCCAACCTTCCCGAATGGGAACCCACAGAGCGTCTCGATAGAGTCTTCAGGGGGAGTCGTACTCCTCAGTCAATCCTTCTACGTTCAGTCAACAGCTCCAACGATCACGTCGTGCAGTCCAGGCATTCACAAGTCCACGACCGCGACGATGACGATTGCCGGCACGAACTTCGTATCTGGGTCGACCGTCTCATTCTCCGGCGGTTTCACCATCAACGGCAGTCCAACCGAGACCGGAGGCAACCAGATCACCCTCAGCGTCACCGCGGCTAACGCTCAGAACACGAGTTGGGATGTCACAGTGACGAACCCCGGTCCACAATCAGGCACGAAAGCCAATTGCGCGAGCATCATCCCGTGAGCGGAAGGAAGAGGACTTCTATGTTTAGGAGTATTCGTCAATCCAATGATGAACGTGGTGTCACGCTTGTCATCATCGCCCTCAGCCTCCTTGCACTCATGGGCATCGCCGCGTTGGCAATTGATGGGGGGGTTGGCTTTTCGAGCCGCCGGTCGACACAGAACGCCGGGGATGCTGCAGCCTTGGCGGGAGCGGAGGCACTCAACACCTGCGTTACGACGGGATGCCTAGGCTCAGAGACAATCATCAATCAGGCAGTCAAGGATTCCCTGGGCGTAAACCATGTGGACGCTGCGTACACATGCCAACTCATTGACGACCAGTACTGGCAGAGCCGCTCTCCGTCCGACATTGTGGCTCCTTGCCCGACCGCAAACGGGAGTGCCATCCCTGCGAACGCTGACGGCGTCCTGGTGACCGACTCGACCACCAACAAAACGGCTTTCGGACAGGTCGAAGGTGTGAACCAACTTAAGGCCGCTGCCTTGGCTGCCGCTCAGCTCGAGAAGGTCACGCTGACGAGTGGGTCCGCGCCCTTCTTTGCCTGCGCGGTTTCAGCCGCGGATGGCGGTACGGACCCAGCTATTTTGATCCTGACGGGCAGTACGTACACAGTCAATCCATTGGCGGTTGGACACCTCTATAACGTCTGGGGTCCTTCAGTGCCAACGTGCGACATACACGGCGGTCAGGGAGGCTTCCATGGCATCGTCGGCCTTGATACGTTTACCGTTGGTCCCCACAGTTGGATTCCGGATCAGACTGGCGTCCGAGCGGGGCCCACAAGAAACGTGCTCGCAGGACCGAATGGATGCGGCGTCACGTTGGTCGACGGCTGCCGCATTCTCTTGCCACTCTGCGTTCGTCGCCTTTTGCAGGGCAACAACTCAACACTCAACTGCGTCATGTTCGGCGAGTTCCAACTCGAGAACGTGACGACAAACAGTGCCGACGCCTTGTTTATCGGAGGAAGTCCGGTTTTGAGCTTCGGCGGCGGGGGCGGTCAGCCTGGACCGGGGGACTTTCGGGTCATTCGGATCACCATCTGAACTAGGCGTCACACCGAGGAAGGCTCGCCTCCTCGGTCCGACGGGAGCCGCGCTGAGCAGGCAGGAAGGCTCAGGTTGGCTCGTTAATCTCCGACATAGGTCGTGTGGCCTACACGCGGAGATCCTCGGATCAGCGTGGGGTGGCGATGATCGAGTTCGCTCTCGTGCTGCCGGTCCTCTCGCTGCTGATCTTCGGCTCGATCGACTTCGCGCGCGCATACATCCTCAGTGAGACTGCCAACAACGCCGCCCGCGAGGCCGCCTTCTATGCCGCCGTCCACCCCGGCCAGATCCACAACTCCACGGGAACGGCGTGCGCCGACCCGTCCAACGCCGACTGGCACGGCACCCAGGAAGAGGGCGGGACCTCCACGTTCACCTTCACCTACTCCCCCAACCTCACGACCTGCAATCCCTCGCCGATGCCGGCAGACCTTCAGCCCGGCCAACCTCTGCGGGTGACCGCCCACAGCTCGCTGACCCTGCTCACCCCCATGCTCGGCAGCCTCATCGGCAACGCCGTCAATGTCTCCGCTTCCGTCTGCGTCGACGTGGACGGGCCACCGGCCGCCATTGCCTGTTGATGACGAACGGGTTCCTCCAGGACCGGGCGACCGGTGAGCAAGGCTCGACCCTCGTCGAGTTCGCCATGGTTGCCGGAGTCCTTTTCACCATGGTCTTCACCGGCATCGCCTTCGCCATCATCGAGGCGGGCAACAACGCCGGGGCCAACGCCGCTCGCGAGGGCGCCCGGGTGGCGACCCTGAACTACGGCTGTGCCGACATGTACACAGGTTGCACCTCCAGCTCCGCCCTCACCGCCATCACCGCCGCGGTGGACCAGCACCTCAGCGGGCTCTCCGCTGGCACCCCGACCGTGGTGGTGGCCTGCCTGTCTGGCGCGGTGACACCCCCGACCACGAAGCGCTGCGATCCCTCGGTGATCGTTCCCGGTGTCGACCTCGTACGGGTGACCGTCACGTGGACGCACCTCGCCTCCAGCCCCTTCAGTAGCGCCACCACCCAGACCAACAGCGCCACCATGGTGGTCGCCGGTTCGGGCGTCGGCACCAGCGACCCCTCGGCGTGCATCGTCATCTCCGGGAGCGTCAGCCCCAACCAGGCCTCGATCGGCAACGTCGCCTCCGGCCCGATCACCTCTCCCTCGGGCGGTGTCACCGTCACCGCCGCCACCAACGGCCTGTGCGCGTCGCTCTACCTGAGCTTCAGCACCGGGACCACCCAGCAGACTCCCATCGCCATGACCCCCAGCGGGTCGAGCTTCACCTATCTGATCAACTCGTCCTACACCTGGGACCCGGGCACCTACAACATGACGTTCAGCGATTCGAGCGGCAATGCCTATGCCGTCTCGCCCATTCCCACCCTGACCATCTCCGGTGCCACGTGCAGCGTCATCTCGGCCACCCTCAACCCGTCGGCGGTCGTGATCAACGGATCCACGAGCCCCGGGTACCTGACCCAGAACGTCACCTTGACGGTCACCACCTCGAGCGCCTGCACCGCCCTGTCGACCACCTTCACCCCCAACACCACCACCGGCCCGATCACGCTGGCCCTGACCGGCACCGGGTCGCCGTTCACGCTCACCATCGGCGAGAACGCCTACCAGTGGGACGCCGGATCCAGCCAGTTCACGCTCTCCAGCGGTGGGACCGCCCTCAACTCCGGGAGCAACGGCACCTTGCTGCTCCAGGTCAACACCCAGTGCGCCATCAACGTCGCCATCACGCCCGAGACCACGTTCAGCGCCAGCTCCCCCCCCACCCTGACGGTGACCGCCACCCCGGTCACCCACGCCAACTGCACGGGGTTGACCATGACCTATCAGTACGCCCCCGGCACCGCCCACATCGTCACCTCGTCCATGAGCAATCAGGGCAACGGCACGTCCACGGCGACGATCCCATCGACCACCAGCTGGCACCAGGGCACGTGGACCATGACGTTCTCCTCGACCAACGCCACGACCGTCTCGACGTCACCGACGCCCATCCAGGTGGTGGCCACGTGACGACCGCCCCCGCCGGGGAACGTGGCCCCATCGCCGGCGGGCGCGACGAGCAGGGCATCACCCTCATCTTCGTCGCCCTTTTGCTCACCACCCTCATGGCCATCTCCGGCCTGGCGATCGACGGCGGGCGGCTGTTCACCGCTCGCCGGCAGGCCCAAGACGGGGCCGACGCCGCCGCCATCGCCGGCGCCAACGCCCTGTTCGCCTACCAGTACTACGCCTACTGCACCGCCGTCCCGTCGGCCTGCGCGGCCACCCCCTCCAACCCCGGGACAGCCAGCGTCAACACCGCCGTGCTCAACCTGCTCTCCTCCAACAGCGTGGCCACCAGCCCGGCCTGCCAGCTCACCGACGACACCGGTGCGGTGCTCGAGCCGTGTGCCGGCGCCACTGACGCCCAGCTCCAGGCCGCGTCGGGGGTCCAGGCTTCGGGAGCGATCACCCAGAGCGCCTCGCTCATGCAGGTGGTCGGGATCAACAGCTACGCGGCGCCGGCGACGGCCACCGCCGCCATCCAGCCCCTGGTGAGCACCGGTGCGCCCTTCATCCTCTGCGGCGCCAGCGACAACGGCTACGACATCCTCAATGCCTTCGACCAGATCACGTCGAACGCCATGAACCTCCAGAACATCCCCCTACAGTCGGCCAACCCGCCCGCATGCGGCGCGCCCACCAGCAAGTTCGACGGGCAGGGGTACTGGAACAACAGCGTCAGCGCGGGCTCATGGGAATCGGTCGTTCCGGGGAATGGCTCCAGCACCACCACGGCCAATCAGGTGGCCGGTCTCGTCCCCTGCCCCTCCGACCCGACCCAGATCCCCTCCACGGGGTGCGGGATGATCGTCCCCGTCGCCAGCCGGGCCAACACCGACCCGAGCAACCCCCAGCTGCTGATCGTCACGTTCGCCATCTTCAACGTGGTCCCGACCAACGGGGATGCCGGGGCCAAGTACCTGGGGACCTACGTCCCCCCCTCGGTCGAGGCCGTGGGCGGCGCCGGCGCCTTCGGGGTCCACTGCACGTCCGGTGTCCAGGTCTGCACCACCGTCCTCGTCAAGTAGGGCCCGCCCGTACGTACTTCTGGCGTACACTTTGAGCCCTTCCGGCGTGCCGCCGGGATCAACGACGAGTCGATGAGCGAGTACGTGCCCCGCCATTCCATCGGAGCCGCCGAGAGCGACCTGGCCGATCGGCGAGTCTTCGTCCTCGAGGACGAGGCCTGGGATCGGCTCCAAGCGACTCTCGATCGTCCCGCGGCCCGTAAGCCGGAACTGGCGGAGCTCCTGGCCAACCCGTCGGCCCTCGAACGGCGGTGAACATCGAGGGGCCCTGCTCCTCACCGCCGACCATCGCCTCGACCACTTCGATTCCGGCACGCCCGCCCTCGACAACTGGCTGCGCCGGCGGGGTCTCGACAACCAGCGCAGCGGTGCGAGCCGTACCTCGGTGGTCATCGACGATGCGAACCGGGTGGTCGCCTTTACGCATCCGCCACTTCGGCGATCCTGCGCTCACGGGCAACGGGCCGCGCCGCCCGCAACCAGCCCGATGAGCTCCCGGCGGTGCTGCTTGCACGGATGGCCGTTGACCTTGGTCAGCGGGGCGCCGGGCTCGGGTCGGCGCCCCTGAAGCACTTCATCGTCAAGTCGCTGGAGGTAGCTGAGCTGGTCGGAGTCAGGGTCATGCTCGTCCACGCCAAGGACAACGCTGCCCTGGACTTCTACGTGCACCATGGCTTCGAGCCATCCCCGATCGATGAGCTGACGTTGATGCTGCTCATCGCCGACGTGAGGGCCTCACAAACGTGAGACCAGCCGGGAACTTCGACCGGGCCGTGGTTCTGAACGGGGCCGTCTGCGCCTCGAGCCCAGCGGCGCGCTTGAGCTTGTCCCCGCGGAGCCAGGTTCCCAGGACGCTTCAGTTGCGGCGGCCCTTTGTCGTTCGGCCGGGACGCGGTCTGAGGAGCAACTGGCGCGCCTGGGCCGTCAGGCGCTCCTCGCACTCCTCGAGTGTCCAGCCAAACAGGTCCGCAGCTGTCCGGTGGACCGGTCGTAAGCCACGAAGCCGCTGCCGCCCTGAGCCACCGCCTGGTAGCCGGCAGGAAGTTGCCAGACCGGCGAGTCGTCCCCGCTCGTGCCCGTGGTCGACACGAACTGCACGCTGACCGGTCCCGGCCCCAGGCCGCGCTGGATCCCCACGAGCCCGGGACCACCACCACAGTGTGGCCATCTTCATGACGGCAGGAATATAGCCAACATGCTATACTCACACGAGGTGGCTTCCGGACGCATCCCCAACACAAACCCGCCCGTCTCGGCGTCGCTGGTCCGAGAGGCGCGCCGGCGGGCCGGACTCACCCAGACGGAGTTGGCCGCCCGGGCGGGGACGACGCAATCTGACATCGCCCGGCTCGAGAGCGGGAGGCGGCTCCCGACGCTCGAGCGGGTACGCGCCCTTGCCGGCGCGTGCGGGTTCGAGCTGGCCCTTGGTCTGCGCAACCAGGATGACGACTGGGCCGCGGTCAGCCGCAACCTGGCGTTGAGCGTCGAGGCCCGATGGGACAAGACGGTGGCGGCCGCGAGGTTCGTGCGGACGGCACGCACCGCGCTGCCGGCGGCGGCGAGCGATGAGCTTCGATCCCACTGAGATCGTGCGGGTCCTCGAGGCCAACGCCGTCCGATACGTGCTCATCGGTGGCATGGCGGCGACCATCCATGGGGCCGACTACGTCACCGGCGACGTCGACATCACGCCGGCCACCGACTCCGGCAACCTGACGCGGTTGTCCAAGGCCCTCCACGACCTCGACGCGCGGATCCGGGTCGCTGACGAGCCGGCGGGGCTGCCGTTCGACCCCGACGCCGGCTCCCTCGCGTCCGTCGCGATCTGGAACCTCGTCACGAACGCCGGGGACCTCGACATCTCCTTCGTCCCCAGCGGCACCCGGGGATACCGTGACCTCCAGCGCGACGCCGTGACGGTGCTGATCCACGGTGTCGCCGTCCCGGTCGCCAGCCTCGCCGATGTCGTCCGCTCCAAAGAAGCCGCGGGGCGAGACAAGGACCGGCTCGCGCTCCCGATGTTGCGCAGGCTGCTGGCCGAGAGCGTCAGTCGTCGATCATTCCGGCGTTGAGCAATTCAAGGAAGGGTCCGAAGAGGTCTTCGCCGTCGACGCGGGCGGCGTAGGTCAGTCCGTCGGCCGCCGCGAGGATGATGCTGGCGAGCGTGGGAGCCGGGAGCCGAAGGGACATGCCGGTGCGGTCTGCCACCTCCTCGATGAACTCGGTGACGAGGGCGCGCTGCTTGCGCCGGTGCGTGAGGGCCCGCTCTCGGGCGGAGGGGTTGCGGAGCACGTAGAGCTCGTGTTCCAGACCGATCGTGTAGAGGTCGTCGAACTCGGCGGCACTGGTTCGCCACAGCTCGGCGAGCCTGGAGATGTCCCAGTCCCTGGTGTCCGGACCGCTGGGAGCCACGGCCCGGAAGGCGTCGATCACCTGCTCGTTGAGGCGGTCGATGACGGCGAAGAACAGGTTCTCCTTGCCGTCGAAGTTCTTGTAGATGGCCCCACGGGTGAATCCCGCCCGTTCGGCGATCTCCTCCAGGGAGGCCCCCTCGTAGCCTCGCTCGGCGAACACCTCGGTGGCAGCGGCGATGAGCACGTCGCGGGTCTGCTGGCGCCGCCGCTCCCTCGTGAGCTTCTCGACGGCCATGCGCTCAACATACACACTTGACAGTCGGATACAGACTCATATCCTAGAAACATGACTGTATCTGACCTAGGTCCGGCGATCGAGATCGAGGGCCTCCACATGCGATACGGGGACCGAGCGGTGCTGCGAGGCATCGACCTCACCGTCCGTCGAGGCGAAGTGTTCGGGTTGCTCGGTCCCAACGGCGCCGGCAAGACGACCACGCTGGAGATCCTGGAGGGGTATCGGGACCCCACCGCCGGGCGGGTGCGCGTGCTCGGGATCGACCCGGCCACCCACGCCGTCGAGCTTCGCGAGCGAACGGGTGTCGTGCTCCAGGAGTGCGGGTTCCCCCTGCACCTTCGCGTCGGCGAACTGGTTGACGCGTGGTGCACGTTCTACCGGGCGCCCCGTCCACTCGATGAGCTGCTCGAGATCGTGGAACTGACGGCGGAACGCCACAGCGTCGTCCGGCGCCTCTCGGGGGGCCAGCGCCGCCGGCTCGACTTCGCCTTGGCGCTCGCCGGGAACCCGGACCTCATCTTCCTCGATGAGCCGACGACCGGCTTCGACCCGGAGGCGCGACGCCGATG
>Ga0207416_1002459_pt1 | contig 20179 bp, 18 predicted proteins | sample PaiPotPPM11metaG_FD_184107 | JGI IMG/M metagenome (GOLD analysis project Ga0207416, IMG submission 184107) | Iron sulfur acid spring bacterial and archeal communities from Banff, Canada, to study Microbial Dark Matter (Phase II) - Paint Pots PPM... ...
TCGAGCGGCTGTTAAAGGATTATTGAGCGACGCGGGGCCCCGGGGTATCGATCTTCAATCACCGCTAGGCTTCCGGCATCCACCCCGTAACCGCGCGGTGGTCTCCGAAATCAGATCAACTCAAAAAAGCAACGCCGCCTTACGCGCACTGACTCAATCTCTCGCGAACGCGGATAACCTGCATGGCGTGCCACTTGCCGCCCGCTGGCGTCGGCACGCCATCAGCGTTCAATTTCTCGGCCGCCCTGCGAGCGGACAATCCAGATAGCCCCTCAAACACGCTACGAAGCCCCTCAGCGCGCTCTTGCGCTTCACGACACCGCGTACAAACGGCACGAGCGAGGGGAGATCGACTCGGAGGAGTTCTTTGCCAATCTTCGAGCATCCCTCGGGATTGATATTTCGGACGCACAACTACTTGACGGGTGGAACTCCATCCTTATCGGAGAGATGCCCGGCGTCTCTGAATTGTTAGTCAAGGCGGCGGGAAGCTTCCCGCTGTATGCCTTTACCAATTCCAACCGCGAACACGAACAGTACTGGTCAAAGCAGTTTTCCGGCATTCTAGGGCAATTTCAAAGAAGTCTACGTGTCGTCGACGATTGGGTTGAGGAAGCCCGAAGCCGAGGCGTACGACTATGTTGTCAGGGCAATCGGCGTGTCGGCAGACCGTATTGTATTCTTTGACGATACCATTGAAAACATTGAGGCAGCACGAGCCCGTGGATTGCAGGCTGTTCACGTAAAGTCGGGTGCTGATCTAACCAATGCGCTCACTGTCCTCATTGAACGAAGCCACTTCTGCGGCAGTTGAGGAGCGGTTTCCTACCCGTCGTCGTTGCACTACGCCGAGCGTATGCCGCCCGGGGTCGCTGCCGACATATTCTGGCTTAAGAACCGAGATCCGGAGAATTGGCGTGACATGCAGAACGTCGATCACGTGGCTCGGCAAATACATCATCAGCGATCGTCCGATGACCGAGGAAGACTCGAGCCATGACCAGGCGTATCGGCGCGTGCTCGACCGACCCAGGCGGCGCGCGGCGCGCGGTCGAGCAGACGTTGATAGGAGGTAGGTTCACGAGACGGGTCCGAGTCCTTGGGGGTTCGACGTGACCACCCTAAATGTGATGATGCCACGCACTTCCCTCGATCGTGCGACGTCAGTTAGGCTCGATTGGCGGATGGCACGCGTGCCTCTGAGAGGCCGCGCAGACGCGCCGGATCAAGCGGCGGCAAGCGCCCGGGCGCGAATGGCGCGAGGTCGACGTGCCGCGCCCCACCGTCAAGGAGCAGTTCGCTCATTGCCTCCCATCATTCGTTGGAATGACGTATCGAATGAACAACCAGGAAGGCACGAGCGGGCACCGCCACCATCCGCTGCACGCATTTCCGGAGCCGCCGCGGGGTCCCGCCCTTGAGGATGCTTCGGCGATGTTTCGGGCGCTGGGCGATGCGTCGCGCCTTCGTCTTTTGACGCGACTCGTCGCCGGGGAAATCTGCGTGACGGAGTTGGCCGACCTGGAAGAGGAGAAGCTGACGACCGTTTCTGCCCGGCTCAAAACGCTCTACGCCGTCAGGCTAGTCAAGCGACGGCGGGAAGCAAAACACGTCTACTACGCGTTGGCTGACGCCCACGTTCTCGATCTGGTGCAAAGTACTATCAAACACGCAGCCGAGCGCCGGTGATCGATACAAACAAACGTTGTCAGACCGTGAAGGAGAAAACCCATGACCACTTGCAACGAACCGCACCACCCCAATCACCATCACAAGCATAACCCGAATTGCGGACATACCGCGATCCGCCACGATGGACACGTTGACTATCTGCACGACGGCCACTTGCACTACATGCATAGCGACCACGCCGATGAGCATGTGCTGGCGGTCAGCAAAACAAACCCGGTGCAATGCACGCCCCAGGTCCGATGTTCCGGGCATACCCACGGGCCCTGGTTGCGGTCACGAAGCCGTACCGCACGGCGACCACGTCGACTACCTCGTGAAGGGACAGCTGCATCATCCGCACGGGGATCATTGCGACGACCATGGGTCTGTGCAGCCGGCCTAGCAGGAGTCTCGAGTAGAACGAGGGTCGAACTTCCAACGTCCCTCGCGAATGTCCGCCGGACAACACGCTCAAGCTTGCCCTGCCACTCCAAAGCGGACTAACGAGACAGCGGCGCAAAGAATGAGGCTGGTCCTTGTAATCATCCTGCAAGAACAGGCGATCGGTGCCCATTCTACGAAATCCGCTGTTCCGAAATTGGCTCGATCTTCGATCCGTCACGCCGTCGCGGAGTTGCGATGGACCCGAAATAGGCGACGGCGCTTAGGATGGCGATGCAGAAACTCACCGGCCAATCCGTGTAATACGCCAGCGTGATGCCGAGCCAGGCTTCGCCAAGCGCGAGGGCGGCAGATAGGGTAAGGCCGGTCCACAGTCCCGTAGTAAGGGCCTGCGCGGCCGCCGGCGGTCCTACCATCAGAGTAAAGACCAGCAGCACGCCGACGATCTGCGCACACTCTGAGACAGCAAGGGCAACAACAGCCAGGAATGCGGTAGAGACGAAGCGCAGCGGCACGCTTTTCGCCGCGGCTAATTCCGGCTGCAGGGTTGCAAACACGAGCGGACGCATGATTGCGGCGAGCGCGACCAGCGTGACCACGGTGAGGCCCGCCAGGATCGCAATGGTCGAACGATCTACCGCCAGCACATTGCCGAATAGGATCGCCGTCGCCTGAGTAGCGAAGGAAGTGTAGTAATGGAGGAAGAGCAGGCCGAAGCCGAGTGCGAGAGTCAGCACGACGCCGATGGCGACATCGCGGCCGGTGATCCGCTCACCAAGCATCCCGATTCCGATGCCGGCGCCGAGCGTGAAGCCGATGAGGCCCCAGATCGGCGCGAGCCCGATCAATCCAGCGCCAGTCGCACCAGCGAAGCCGATATGCGAGAGCGCATGGCCCGCGAAAGTCTGGCCGCGCATCACGAGGAAAAAGCCGACGATCCCCGAAACGACCGCGACGATGCCGGCGGCAGCAAACGCATTGACCATGAAGTCATATTGAAACATGGCCGTGGTCATGCTGCTGCTGATGGTGCCGGTGATCCTCCTCGTGCAGATGCACCACGTGTTCGACGTTGCGCCCCTTCGACATGACGAAGATATGCCCATCGGCATGGACCACGTCGATTTCCGTTCCGTAAAGCCGTGACAGGACTGGGGCGGTCACCACCTCCTCGACCGTACCGAGCGCGGCCCGTCCGCGACCGAGATAGAGTACACGGTCGAGCACCCCCAATAGCTGGTTGAGCTCGTGGGCGCTGAACAGCACTGCGATACCCCGCTCGCGGCTGAACCGCCGAACGAAATCAATGGCGACCTCCTGGTGGTGCGGATCGAGACCGATCAGCGGCTCGTCGAGAAGCAGTAGCCGTGGCGCCCCGATCAGTGCCTGGGCGAGCAGCAGCCGTTGCCTTTCGCCACCGGACATCTCGCAAAGCGGGCGGTTTGCGAGTTCCCGCGCACCCACTGTCGTAAGCGTCTCCTCGATCATGCGGCGGTTTGCAGCGGTCAGGGTCGGCAGCCCCCAGCGCTCGCCGTTCATGGAGCTCGCAATCACGTCGAAACCGCGTATTCGCAGGTCTGGCAGGACGGTGCGCAGCTGGGGCATGTAACCGATTACCGAGCTGCCGCGCTGCGGCGGTCGGCCGAACACGCGCACGCTGCCGGCGCTCGGCTGGATCAGCCCTAGAAGGGTTCGCATCAATGTAGTCTTGCCGGAACCGTTAGGGCCGAGCACGCCAACGAACTCGCCTGCGCCTATGGACAAGCTGATGTCCGACAGAACAGGCCGGCCTCCGACCTCGATAGTCGCCCGGTCGAGATCGATGACGTTCATGTCGATGGCTGCGCCAACGCCTTTTGCAGGTCCTCGAGGTGAGACAGCATCCAATCCTGATACGACATGCCCATGGGCTCTGTCTCCGTTACGCCGACCACCGGAACATTCGAGCGATGTGCCAGATCAAGCATGCCTTGCGTCAGTTTCGTGCTCGCTTGTTTGTTGTAAAGAAGTAGCTTAACTTTGTGCTCTTTGAGGTCGTCCTCGAAGGCCGCGATTTCGCGGGCGCTCGGTTCGGTATCGTTCATAACGGCCATCTGGAAGCGTTCGTTGCGCACCTTCAGTCCAAGCGCAGAGGCCATATAGCCGAACACGGGCTCGGTGGCGGTGATCGCAACACCCGCATACTTGGCGCGGATCTCTTCAATCTTCCGGTTGACGCGATCGAGCGAGCCGATGAAAGCCTGAAGCCGGGCGGCGTAATCCGCTGCATGCGCGGGATCGGTCCTGCTGAAGGCGCTGGCGAGCGCGCGAGCGACCGTCGGCATCGTGGTTGGCTCGTACCAAAGGTGCGGGTTGTCACCTGCCTTTTTGTTGACGAGCTCGGCCACAGTCACCACCGTCCGCTCGGCCCGCGGCGCGGCCTTAAGCAGCTTGTCCATCCAGGCATCGTAGTCGGCGCCATTGAAGATCACAATTTTTGCCGCGGCGATCTGGCGAACGATTGTAGGCGTCGCCTCGAAGAGGTGCGGATCCTGATTAGGATTGCTCAGGATGCTTGCGACTTCGACGCGGTCGCCACCGATCTGCCGGACGATGTCGGCATAGAAGTTTTCCGCTGCGACTATGCTGAGCTTCGTATCCTGTCCCGCCGCACCTATGGTCATGGCAAAGAACAGTCCGGATGCTAGGGCGAGTCGTGCAACCGTCCTCATGCATCCTGTCCTTCTTTGAACTTTGTCTGACTCGAAGATCGACGGATCGCTTAGTGTGAGGCGAAACCATCAAGGCTCATGAACGAATGGCATCATCAAGCCCGCGAACTCCCGACACATGAAGCGCAGAGGCCCCGGATTTCAATCGTGGTCTGGTCGATAGCGAATCCATGTTTTGATGTCATTCTCATAAGCTGCTCCACGACGCCGTCTTCATGCATTTCGTCTATATGGCCGCAGTCGTGACATATTGCGAAAATCGCCGTTTCATGCCTGCGTCGCGTGTCGGCACAGGCCACGTAGGCGTTCATTGACTCCAGCCGGTGCGCGAGACCGTCTCGCATCAACCGATTTAATGCGCGATAGACGGTGGGCGGGGCCGAAATGCCTTTCGGTCGAACCGCGTCAAGAATTTCATAGGCCGTCATCAGGCCACGCGCCGACCGGAGCACGCGGTAGACCTGCTCGTGGCTTGCGGACCGCGGGTGCGTGCGGTTCATGGCGCCTCCCTGCAAGGCCGGATCAGCCGAGTTATATTATACTATACGCCGGGACGGACGACAGCTGTTTTCGAGGCCGGCGATTGCTGGTGATCCTGTACAACCAAATCGGCACTCGCCTGCCACCGGCAAGGACGCGCCACTACGCCGGATGAGCCACCATTTTGATGGGAGAGGCTGGTGGCGCCTCTTGAAGCCTCTGGCGTCCCTGATCTTACATTGGTTGCCGCGATGTTGAGCGAGATGATCCCCCGGATGGGTCACGAGAACGGACCCGAGTGAGCATGTCATCGAGCATCAGGTCGGCCACACGCTGCCAAAGGCTGTCTTGCGGGCGGCGTCGCATTGCCGATCAATGGCAAGAGCTGGCAAGTGATGCGCCTGTCGCGCAACCGCAATTGGGGCCATCCGAGCCTCGTGCAATTCCTTGAACGATTGGCCGAGCGCGCGGCCGAGACCGGCTGGCCCGGACTTCTCCTTGGCGACATGTCGCAGCCGCGCGGCGGCCCGATGCCCACGGGGCGTGCCAGTCATCAGGTTGGTCTCGACGCCGATATCTGGCTCACCCCCATGCCCGCCCACGAGCTCACCAGAGAAGAACGCGAAGAGCTGATGGCCACGATGGTCGTCGCCGAAGACCGCAAGGACGTCGACCCCGAGGTGTGGACGCCGGCGCACGTCGCGCTGATCAAGGCCGCGGCGGAGGATCCGCACGTCCTGCGCATATTCGTGAATGCGGCCATCAAGAAGGCGCTTTGCCGTGACGCCGGCAAGGACCGCGCTTGGCTGCGCAAGGTGCAGCCCTGGTGGGGCCACGACTGGCATTTCCACGTCCGTATCAACCTGCCCGCCCGACAGTCCGGAATGCAAGCCGCAGCCCCCGCGCGATGCGGGGGACGGCTGCGGCAAGGAGCTCGATCATTGGTTTACCGGCGCGATACTGCACACCAAGCCCGACCCGACACCCTCGAAGCCGCGGCCGGGACCCAAAATGGCTGATCTCCCGGCAGCCTGTCGGCTGGTGCTGCAGGCGCCGTAGCGCACGTCCTTCTCACGCGAACACACGCAGTGGCCGACGACTGCACGACCGGCAAGTCCGCAGGTTTTGCTGACTGAACTTAGCGTTGACACGCATCCGCTCGCCTCAGCCTCCGGCGGTGCAAGCGCTGGTGACGAGACATAATTTTCCCGTTTATGCGGGGGTAGTTCGTCGATCAGACGTCGAGGTCGCTCGACTGAATGCGCTTGACCCCTGCCGCCGTCATATCGGCCCACGCCTTGGTCAACGAGCCGTTCACATCAATCGCACGGCAGGCATCCTCGACGACGTAGGTCGTGAAACCGGCGTGGCACGAGTCTACCGCCGACCAAGCCACGCAGAAGTCGGTGGCAAGGCCGCCGATGAAGACGGTATCGATGCCGCGCTCCTTGAAATAGCTCGCCAGCCCCGAATGGGTTTTCTTGTCCGCCTCCAGGAATGCCGAGTAACCGTCGACGTCTTTGCGGAAACCTTTGCGGATAATCAAGTTGGCCTGGGGAATGTTAATGGCCTTGGCAATCTGGGCATCCTCGGTGTTCTGCACGCAATGGTCCGGCCACATCACTTGATCGCCGTAGCCGACCTTGATCATTTCGAACGGCTTTTTGCCGTGGGCAGAGGCGAACGACATATGATGCGGCGTATGCCAATCCTGTGTCATCACCACATTTTCAAAACCTGTGGCGATGCGGTTGATGACCGGGATCACCTGGTCGCCGTCTTTGATCGCAAGGGTGCCGCCGGGCAGGAAACAATTCTGCACATCGACTACGATAAGCGCGTTCGAGGCAGTGGGTTTGATCTTGTCAGCGGCGAGCGCCGCTTCGGTTCTCCCAAGAATAGCTGGGACCGCTGCTGCGGCGGCAAAACCGATGATCACTTCACGCCGTTGTAGATGAGTCATCTCATCCTCCATCGTGCTAAGGTAGCGGTCGATTGGAAGCGCAAGATACCGAATCTCGTCGCTAGGGTCCACCATACCGCCGCTATCAGCCTCGCCCGCGCGACACTGTAGGCCTATCTCCGTCGCGCAGTCTAAACGCCTGAATAGTTTCCATTTTCGAAGTTGGTTTCTGATAGCCGAGGTAGTCCCTGCGCCGCTGTAACTCCTCGGCCACCCGAGCGCGGCACAGCGCGCAGCAGACGCGAGCGGCTTGATCCCTCATGCCGCTTGTTCGTCTCCTGCGCCCGGAAGATCGCCACCCCCCCGACATCCATGGTCGCGCCCTTGCTGGTCATGACTCATGATTGTGCATGCCAGACAGCGTGTCTAGGTCAACTCGCCTGTGGATCGCGTGAGGTCCTACGCCGTCTTGCGCTCCTCGATCGGCGCGCGGCGCATGTCCTTGGCCTTCAAGTTGTCGCACGCTTGATGATGTCGTGACGATTCTCGCGCAACATCGGCGGCGCACAGGCCGGCGATCTTGCCGAGCCGGCGCGAGATCGCTTCGTCGCGCACTGCCGAAGACACCCGTCGGCAAGATCGACTATAAGTCGCTGGTGGCCAAACAAGTCGCACATTACGAAATCCGCCAGCCCGTCACCCACGGCGGCGATCGCGTCGCGGCGACCCTGCAGGCGCACGGTGTGCGCCTCGTGTTCACTCTATGCGGCGGACACATCTCGCCGATACTTGTCGGCGCAAAAGCCCGCGGCCTTCGCGTCGTCGACGTGCGCGATGAAGCGACCTCCGTGTTTGCCGCCGACGCGGTGGCGCGGCTTACCGGTGCGCCGGGCGTGGCTGCGGTAACCGCAGGTCCCGGCGTCACCAATATGCTGACTGCGCTCAAGAATGCGCAGCTCGCCCAGTCGCCCGTGGTCGTGTTGGGCGGCGCCGCCCCAACGGCACTGCAGGGACGCGGTGCGCTGCAAGACATCGACCAGGGGCCCATCGTTGCGCCCCACGTCAAGCTCGTGAAACGGGTTCGTCGCATCCGTGATCTCACGCCCGCCCTGGAAGAAGCCTTCGCTGTCGCCCGCGACGGTGTGCCAGGACCGGCCTTCGTCGAGTGTCCGGTCGACCTGCTCTACGAAGAGGCAAGCGTGCGCACGTGGTACCGCGAGGCGTCCGGGAAGGGGACGTCCATCCCCGACCGGCTGCTACGCTTTTACCTCAAGCGCCACGTCGCCGGGATATTCGCTGGAAGCGGCGCGGTGCAGCCCTCTCAGGCGCGCGACGTGGTGGCGCTCGCCGCGCACAGTTCACGCATCGTCGCGGCCGCAGAAAGCCTTGCCAAGGCTCAGCGGCCCCTCCTCGTCATCGGCAGCCAGACCCTGGCACTCGCTGACGACCCTTCACGCATCGCCGCCGCCGTCTCGCGGCTTGGGGTGCCGGTGTATCTCTCGGGCATGGCGCGCGGCTTGCTTGAACGTGATCACCCGCTCCAGATGCATCATCAGCGCCGGCAGGCACTGCGGGAGTCGGACTGCGTCGTGCTCGCCGGCGTGCCGTGCGACTTTCGCCTCGACTACGGCCGGCACGTGCGCCGCTCCAGCACTTTGATCACTGCCAACCGGAGCCCCAAGGACGCGCGCTTGAACCGTCGGCCCGACATCGCGGCGATCGGCGACGCCGGGGATTTTCTTGAGCGTCTTGCAGCCGTATCTGGTAGCACGGGGGCGCGCCGCAACGATTGGATCGTCGTGCTCCGGTCCCGCGATTGTGCGCGTGAGGCCGAGATTGACGAACAGGCGAAAGCCGCAGGCGAACACGTGAATGCGATCGCGCTGCTGCGCGCTGTTGATCATGCGGCAAGCGATAACGCCATCTTTGTCGCCGACGGCGGCGACTTTGTCGCCACCGCATCCTACGTCGTGAGGCCGCGCGGCCCGCGCAGCTGGCTCGATCCCGGCGTCTTCGGAACCCTCGGGGTCGGCGCAGGCTTCGCCCTGGGGGCAGCGCTCTGCCGCCCGGACGCTGAAGTGTGGATTCTCTTTGGCGACGGCGCCTGCGGCTGGGGCCTCACCGAATTCGACACCTTTGTGCGCCACGGCATCCCGGTGATTGCCGTAGTCGGCAACGATGCCTCGTGGGCTCAGATCGCCCGCGAGCAGGTGAAGATGCTTCATGACGATGTCGGCACCGTGCTCGCCCGCACCGCCTACCACGAGGTCGCGGCGGGCTTCGGAGCGGAAGGCATCTTGGTGAAGACAACCGCCGAGGTTCCCGATGCCCTTCGGCGTGCCCGTGCCACCGCTAAGGCCGGCAAGCCAGTCCTCGTGAATGTTTGGCTCAACCATAGCGACTTCCGCGAGGGGTCAATTTCGATGTGAGGTGGCGCTGCGAAATGAACGATAGGGTGAGGCCGTCGCCTAACTGGGTCCGGAATTCCCGCTGAAGGTCTGGCTGTCGGGCTGGGTGTTTGGTTTAAAATTAAATCGACGGCAAATGAATGGGCCTACGCAGCCGAGGTGGCCAACTCGATCGGCTCGACGATCGAGGGATCGTCGTTTTCCGGTTTGTTGACCCTTGTCGAGATCGGCCACATCCGCATTGGCTCGGCCGGGTATGGCCGCATCAAGTCGCACGGGTCGGGCTCATCACTCAGCCAACGGGCGTAATCGGTGGGCGCGAGGATGAGCGGCATGCGATCATGGATTTCGGCTACCAATTCATTGGCATCGGTCGTGATGATCGCGAAAGTGCGAATCCACTCGCCTGTGCTTGGGTCTTTCCAGTTCTCCCACAGCCCGCCAAGGCCGAACGGGCTACCGTCCACATGGCGATGGCATAGGATTGCTTGGCTTTCTGGCCCTTGATCGCCTTCCACTCGAAGAAGCCATCGACCGGGACGATGCAGCGCCGCCGGCGATACGCATCGCGGAAGGTCGGCAGACGGTGAACGGTCTCGCATTTTGCATTAATCGGCTTGCGCCCGCCCTTTGGGTCCTCGCACCAATAGGGAATGAGACCCCAGCGCAAAGGGTCGAGCGACACGGCGCCAGTTTGATGATTGCGCCGGATCACCAGCAGGTCCTGGCTGGGCGCGGCATTCCACCGCGGCGGATAGTTGCGCGTGCGGCTGTCGCGCACGTCCATGCCTTCGAGAATGGCATATCGTAAAGGTCCGCTGCTTTGGATGACCCTCCCGCACATGCTCGTTTATGTGGTGCTCCAATCAATCGGTGTCCACGGTGTAGGCCGTGGGCCGCCGACTTGACCGCCCCGGCGTTAGAGGTCGTTTCGAAATTTGGTTGTCAGGCGTGCAGCTCATTGAGCAAGTTCCTTGGCCTCTTTCAGATCGAGCGTGTCGAAGCCTTCGGTGAACCAGCCGTAGATCGGAGCGAGAAGATCGTGGGCCCCTTTGCGCTTGCCCTGGTCGCGCCAGAGCCGCGCCATGCTCATCGCCGCGCGCAGTTCCCAGGATTTTGCCTGCTGTTTGCGTGCGACTGCCAATGCGCGCTCGAAGTAGGCTTGTGCTTTGTTCCTATCCGATTCCGGCGACTTAAGCGCGATTTCGCTTGCAACACGATTGACCTCGGCCGCACCACCTTTCCTTCGTTGTTTCAACCATCGTCACCGCTTCGCCAATGGAGCGCCAGGCATCATCGAACTGGCCGAGTTCGGCATAGGCTCTCGTCAAATATGTTAACGACAATGGCATCCATATTGTTGCTTCCGTTGACCGCAATGCGGTGACCCCTGTGGCGATCGCCTGGATTGCATCCGAGGCTTTGCCGGTCAGGGCAAGAAGCCAACCTTGCACCGATATTCCAAGCGACTTCCATAACAAGGCGCCCTTTTCGTCCGCCAACGCAGCAAGTTCAACAACATCCGCGCTTGCTGCCGTGTAATTTCCAAATTGGACATGGGTCAACGATGCGTGATGAAGTGCAAACATTAAGCTAGCGGCTTGGCCGATCTCGCGCGCACTATTGAGCGCATGGTTTATGTCTGCTAGCGCGGCGTCGGAATAGCCAAGCAACCACAGGGCTATCGACCGATAGGACCAAATTGATACCCCAGTATCTGCACCAAATCGCGTCGCCAGCGGATGATGCTCGGCGGGGTGGTAAAGTGCCACCGCCTGATCCAAGTGGTTCCGGCCTTCCAAGATGCCTCCCGTAAGTAGTAAGGAAATACAAATGACACGATGCCCCACCATGAGCGGGACGGTGGTCGTCTGCTTCTCCGCGAGCGCCAAGAACTGCGTTGCAAGCTCGCGCACCACGTCGCCGTTAAAGGCAATACGGTTCACCCCCCAGACACCAAAGAGGATTGAGAACAGCAGCAACGGGTCTTCGGGAGGCTCACCTACCGCTTGCGCTAGCTCGATGAACAAGCGTGCCTGCTCCAACGCTGCTTTGGTTTCGGGTGCCGCATAGCCTTTGGTAGTCATCAAGGCACTCGCAAGGGCGATTTGGAGCTTGATCTGCTCGCGACGTAGAGCGGGCGTGGCGGTTAAGCTCGCGATCTGATCGAGGGAACGGGTGAGCTGCTCTGCAGCTTCGACCAGGGCCGAGCGTTCCAGCGAGCGTTGTCCCGCTTTGCCCCACAGGCCCGCGGCCTTCTCGATCAGCCCGGCCTCGGTGCAGTGACGCGCCAGCAGCTCCGGTTGGCTCTCGGCGATCTCGGCGAATTGGCGCTCAAGGGTTTCGGCGATACGTGCGTGAAGCGCGCGTCTCGGTTCGCGCAGCAGCGTGCCATAGGCCGCGTCCTGCACCAGCGCATGCTTGAACAGGTAGGTCGCATGCGGCGGCACGCCCTGCCGGAACAGCAAACCAGCCTCGATAAGACGATCCAGCGCCGATCCCAGCTCCGTCTCCGGCTGGCGCACCACCGCAGCGAGCAGGCCATACGAAAACTCGCGTCCGATAGCCGCCGCGATCTGCGCCACCTCCTTGGCGGGGCCGAGCCGGTCGAGCCGCGCCATCAGCGAGGCTTGCAGGCTTGCAGGGACCGCTAGGGTTGGAGAAGGAACCACGGCAGCGGTCCGCCGCGCTTCGCCCTCGCTCTCCGCCTCCAGTACCGCTTTCGTCATCTCCTCCACGAAGAGCGGAATGCCATCGGTGCGCTCCACAATCTCGGCCATCACCTCCGCCGGTAGCTCCTTGTTGCCGACAAGGCGCGCGATGATGGCCGCCGTTTCACGCTCTCCAAGCCGGTTGAGCGCCAAGCTCGTCACATGTGACCGTCCAGCCCACGGTGCGCTGAACTCGGGGCGGAACGTTACGATGAGCAGCACCGGAAGCGTTTTGATCCGGTCCACTGTCCGACCGAACGCTTCCAGACTCGTCGGGTCGACCCAATGCACATCTTCGACGATCATCAGCACCGGCTGCTGGCTTGCCAATCTCGCAACTCGTGTTGTCAGGGCTTCCAGTGTTCTTTGCCTGCGCTGTTCCGGGATCAACTCAAGCGCGGGATAACGTCCATCATTCGAGAGCGACAGCATCTCCGCAAAGAGCGCGGAATCCTGGGGCGAGGTCGAGGTCTGTGCGACCACCGCATCGAGTTTGTCGAGCCTCGCTTGCGGGGTGTCGTCGTGCGCTAGTCCAGCGGCACGTTCCATCTGACTGATGATGGGATAGAACGCGCTGTCCGTGTGTTGCGGCGAGCAGAAATATCGCAACCGCGTGTGCGGTTCGCTGGCGAGGCGTTCCAGCAGCGCAGCCGTGAGCCGCGATTTCCCGATGCCTGCCTCGCCGGAAAGGAGCACTACTTGGCCTTCGCCGGTCTTTGCCTTTGACCAGCGCCGAAGCAGCAATTCGAGTTCTTCTTGCCGCCCGACGAGGGCCGTCAGGCCGCTCGTGTGGAGTGCCTCGAAGCGGCTTTCCACCGAAGCCGGTCGCAGCGCCGCCCAAGCCCTCACCGACCCGGAAATGCCTTTGAGGTCTTTGGCTCCAAGGTCCTCAAGCTCGAATAGATTGCCGAGAAGCCGCCGCGCACTCTCAGCGATAACCACCATGTTCGGCTCGGCAATGCTCTGTAAGCGGGCCGCAAGATTCGGCGTCTCACCGACGATGCCGCGCTCCTGCGCCTCTCCCGATCCGATCAGGTCGCCGACGACCACGAGCCCAGTGGCGATGCCAACCCGCGTTTGCAGCGAAGCGCCGGTCTTCACCGCGTTCACCTCTGCGATCAGCTCCAGCCCCGCTCGCACCGCCCGCTCGGCATCATCCTCATGTGCCTGCGGATAGCCAAAGTACACGAGCACCCCGTCGCCCATGTACTTAGCTACGAACCCGCCGAAGCGGCGCACGGTCTCCGCGACGCACTTCTGATAAGCCGAAATGACCTCGCGCAGGCCTCCGGGTCCATGCGCGCTGCGAGCACGGTCGAACCGACTAAGTCTGAGAACATGACCGTGACTTGTCGACGCTCCGCCGTGTCTTGGGGCTTCTGCTCCGCGGATGGGGCCTGCGGCGATGCCGTGAGGGTGTCGGCATGCTCCGCGATGGCTGCCAGCATCTTTCTACGATGACCGAGCGACACGCCAAGCTCTTTGAGGTCCTGATCAGTCAAATGACGCAGGACGGCGATATCAACGTCATTCTCGGCAAAACTCTGAGCGTACTCGGACATGCCGAGCTTTTCGAGCCAGTCCGATATCTCCTTCATCGCTGCCGTGCTCACGACGCCAACTCGTCCAGCAGCGCCTTAGCCTCCTTCAGATCGAGCGTGTCGAAGCCTTCGGTGAACCAGCCGTAGACCGGCGCGAGAAGATTACGGGCCTCATCCCGCTTACCCTGATCGCGCCACAACCGCGCCATGCTCATCGCCGCGCGCAGCTCCCACGATTTTGCTTGCTGCGCACGCGCCACCGAGACAGCGCGCTCGAAATACGCTTCCGCTTTCGCCGCATTTCGCTCTGGTGACAGTAACGCGATTTCACCGGCAGTCCGATTAATCTCGGCTTCGCACCATCTTTCCTTGGTTGTTTCGACCGCCGTCATCGCTTCGCCGATGCAGCGCCAAGCACCGTCGAATTTGCCGAGGTCCGCATACGCTTGCGTCAGATACGTCAATGACAACGGAACGTGCGCTGTAGCTCCCGTGGAGCGCCAAATGGCGATCGCTGAAATGATCGTGGTAATGGCGTCTGAGGCTTTGCCGGTCAGGACCAACACGCCGCCTTGATTCATCATTGCCCACGCCTTCCAGAACAAGGCGCTTTTTTCGTCTGCCAGTGCGATAGCTTCGTCGGATTGCACAGTTGCGGTCGCGTAGTTTCCGCAGTGCAAATGGGCAAACGCTGCGTGGCCGAGTGCATGCATTAAAGTAACAGCTTGGCCCATTTCGCGCGCATTGCTGATTGCTTGATCGGCGTCGGCCATGGCGGCTACTGGCCAGCCAAGTATCCATAGCGCCCATGACCTATAGGAAAGAATTGACCCGGCAGCGTCCACGGCAAAGCGCGTTGCTAGCGGACGATGCTCGGCAGAATCGTAAAGCGCGATTGCCTGGTCGAGATGCGCTCTGCCTCCCCTAATGTCTCCCATACATAGCAAGGAAATGCCCATGATGCGGTGCGCTATCAGGAGCGGAGCTGTCGCTCCTTGCTTCTCCGCGAACGCCAGGAACTGCCTCGCAAGCTCGCACATCACGTCGCCGTGGAACGCTATGTAGTTCGCCAGCCAGAAACTGTAGAGGACCGAGAACAACAGCAGCGGGTCCTCCGGAGCCTCACCGAGCGCTTCGGCTTGTTCGATCAGGAGGCCTGCTCGTTCCACAGCCGCCTTGGTCTCCGGTGCGGCGTGCCCCTTGGTATGCATGAGTGGATTGATAAGCGCGACCTGAAGCTTGATCTGCTCGCGGCGCAGCGCCGGTGTGGCACGCAGGGTTGCGATCTGGTCCAGAGCACGGGTGAGCTGCGCCACAGCTTCAACAAGCGCCGAGCGCTCCAGCGACCGCTGTCCCGCCTTGCCCCACCATTCGATAGCTGCTTCGGTGAGGCCCGCCTGGGTGAAGTGATGCGCCAGCAACTCCGGCCCCGCCGTGGCACTGTCGGCAAACTGGTCGCGCAGGACCTCGCCTGCCCGTCGATGCAAAACTTGGCGCCGACTCTTGAGCAAGTTCTCGTAAGCTGCGTCCTGAATAAGCGCATGCTTGAAGCGATAGTCGGAATCCGGCGGTAGGCCCTGCACCAGGAGGATGTCTGCCTCGGCGAGCCGGTCTAGCGCGGTCTGTAGGGCTCTGTCCTCCGTCCCCGCCACGGCGCGCAGCAAGCCATAGGAGAAGGCGCGTCCGATCACAGCGCCGATTTGCGCCACCTCTCGCGCTGGGCCAAGCCGGTCGAGCCGCGCCGCCAGGGATTGCTGCAGCGTCGGCGGGATCGCCTGGATGCCTCCCTGCTCGCCGCGCTCCAAAAGCAGACGTGTTACTTCCTCAACGAACAGAGGCACGCCGCCAGTGCGGTCGGTCACGCCATCAATGACTTCCTTCGGGAGCGCGTGGTGGGCTGCAAGCTCGCCAACCATCTGCCGCACCTGCTGGCCATCCAGTGGCGCGAGCGCAATCATTCCGTGATGCGAGCGCATGCTCCAGGGGGGCCGGAACTCCGGACGGGCAGTGGCGAGCACGAACAAGGGTGACCGCGCCCCGCGTTCGGCGATGCCGCGTAGGACATCGAGCGTGGTCGGATCGGCCCAATGCAGGTCTTCGAGCGCTAGCACAATGGGCTGCGTCCGTGCTCCTGCGATCACCCAGTTTGTCAACGCCCCCAACTGCCGACGCCGTAGTTCCTCGGGCACCAAAGCAGGCGCACGCTCCGCTGGCAGCGGAATATCGACCAGCGGGGCGAGCAGCGCCGCGTTCTCGGCTGGATCGAGCTTGACCTGCGCCAACGAGCTTTCCAGCTCGGCGAGCCGTTGCTCTGCTGGCACCTCGGCGCTGCCGAACCGCATGCGTCCCCATTCGGTGATCGGATGTAGCGGCGTGTTCTGCAACAGCTGTGAACAGCTCCATTCCACCCAGGTGTGCGGCACATCGCGCAGTCGGGTATGAAACTCCTCAATCAAGCGAGACTTACCGAGCCCCGGTTCGCCTACGATCAGCACCAACTGCCCGTCGCCCTGCCGCGCCCGCTCCCAGCGCCGCATCAGCATGGCCATTTCCTCGTCGCGACCGACGAGGCGCGTGAGATGGCGCTGCCCGGCGCGGCGTCCGCCGCCGCTTGCCCGAACGATCCGGAACAGCATCACCGGCTCCGGCACGCCCTTGAGTTCATAGCTGCCGCACTCCTCCGCCACGAACAGGCCTGCGATCTGGCGCTGCACCCGCGCCGTGACCACGACCGAACCCGGCTCGGCCAGCGCCTGCGCCCGCGCCGCGATGTTCGGCACGTCGCCGAATATTTCGCCCGATGCATCCACCACCACCGGCCCCGACTCGATGGCAATGCGCGCCGCGAGCGCGGGCCTGCTAGTCCCTTCGTTCTTGCGGTTCTGTTCAGCGAGTGCGCGTTGAATTGCGAGCGCCGCCCGCACCGCGCGCTCGGCGTCGTTCTCCTGCGCCACCGGATAACCGAAAAGCGCCATCAGCCCGTCGCCGAGCTTCTTGGCGACCTTGCCGCCCATCTCCATCACTGCCGCCGAAGCGTCGTCGAGATACGCGCCAACCAAGTCGCGCCATTCCTCAGCATCGAGTTGCGCTGCGATGCCGGTCGAATCCACCAGATCGCAGAACATCACCGTGACGTGCCGACGCTCGCCCGCCGCTTCGATAACGGTGGAGATCGATGTCGCCGCCGCGGTGGGCGGGCTTGGCCCTTTCCGGAGACGTTCGGCGGTCTCCTGAGCCTTCGGCTCGACTGTGGCTTCACGCGCAGATAGTGCCGCGGCAGGACCGCCAAGCTCGCCGATGGCGGCGAGCATTACCCGCCGATGCCCGAGCAGGACACCAATGTCCTTCAGGTCTTGATCGGTCAGATAGCGGAGCGCCGCGACACCAATTCCGTTTTCAGCAAAGCGCTGGGCGTACTCGGCCATGCCGAGCTTTTCGAGCCAGTCCGCAATCGCCTGCATCGAGGCCCTTCCTCCCGCACCGTTTTATCGAGCCGAGCTTCTGGACAGGGCAACGGAGAGTTTAGCCGACAAATTACCAGCGTAGTGCACCGCCGCTGGACTAAACCGCCCAAATAGACTGTTCTGTCCTTGGCGCTCAATTTGCGAGCGGATGTCAGCGTCAATCGCGTCGACTAGGTCGTCTATCCACTTTCACCTCGGCGCTGCGCCCTAGTCCATAACAATCCGCGTGCTGGTCGCACCATTCAACAGCCGCTTGAGGTGAAAGCTGGCGAGTTGATCATCTGCGTGTCTCCCAACATGCGCCGCAAAGGCAGCCATCGCGCCGGGATCGCCTGCTTCCAGTTTGGCAAACGCCTCCAGATAACTCTTCGTCGCGGGGTCTTCGTATTGTGCATCCCTAAGGGGTTCGAAAGCACGCAGAGCCTCCATCCTACCCCTCAGAACAAGGTCCCCGACCGGTCGGCCTCGGAACTTTTCCACCCTCGCCGCGAGCGTTGCACTGGCGCATATGCGGGTGCCGAGTTGCTTGTTGGCAGCTTCCAGCCGCGCCGCAACGTTGATGGTGTCACCATAGGCTGTGTAGTCGAAGAAGCGCCCGCCACCAAAATTGCCGACGATCGCCGGTCCGGCATGAACGCCAATGCGCGTGACACCCAACGCAACGCCCTTTTTATGACAGCGCGCGCGGAACGCCTCGGCGTACTCGTCAAGAGCCAATGCGCAGGCAACCGCGCGAGCGGCATGGTCGGGCTGCTCGCCTGGGGCTCCAAACAGCACGTGCAACGCATCGCCGACGATCTTCGCCACCGTGCCGTCATGGGCGAACACGATATCTGTCATGCCCGTGAGGTATTCATTAACAAGCGGTCCGAGTACGCTGGGTTCCAGCGTCTCCACCAGCGCGGTGAAACTGGTGATGTCGGTAAAAAGGGTCGCAATCTCGCGGCGCTGTCCGCCGAGGTCGACGGCATCAGTATCGCTGGCGAGCTGTTGTACCAGATTTGGTGAAAAGTAGCGCGACAGCGAGGCATAGGCTCGTTCGGCTACTGCCTGACGCTGACGCGTGTCCCGCAATAATTCGATGTGCCGGATGGTCTTGGTAATAGTGGTCTGCAAATCCTGGAAATCGATCGGTTTGGTCACGAAATCAAATGCGCCGCGGTTCATGGCGGTGCGGATGTTGATCATGTCGCCATAGGCCGAGACGACAATGGTCGAGACCTGCTCCTCGTTCTCCTGCAGCTTCTGCAGCAGCGACAGGCCATCCATCCTCGGCATATTGATATCGGTCACTACGAGATCGATCTGCCCATTCGCCTTCAGCGCCGCCAGGGCTTCAACGCCGTCGCGCGCGAACAGGAAGCTGATCGCTCCGCCTCGGATTTTGTGGCGGAACTTCATCAGGATGAGAGCCTCGACATCCGGCTCGTCGTCAACGACCAGGATGTGCGCTGTCATGCGGTACGTTCGACCCGCGTGTCGATCTCGCTGCGAAGCATCACAAAATCAATCGGCTTGGTCAGTAGCGCCTCAGCACCGCCCTCCAGCGCCCTGCGCTTCGTCTCCGCATCGCCGTAGGCGGTGATCATGATGATCGGGACGTCGGGTCGCGCCGCCCTCGCCTGGGGCAACAGCTCAAGGCCGCTCATCCCCGGCATATTGATGTCGGAGAGGATCAAGATGAGAGAACGGTCGCCCGCGTCGGTGATGCGCTGGAGTGCAGCGGGGGCGGATTGGGCAAAATCCATGGTGAACCGGCCAGCGCGAAGGTCGCGTCGGAATTGCTGCCGGAACAGCAACTCGACATCAGGCTCATCATCGACCACGAGGACGAGAAGGTTCACGCGCGTTCTCCTGACTTGATCAGGGACGCCCCCGCACGCGGCAGAACGATCCGAAATTCGGTGAACTCGCCGGGCTGCGTATCGACCTCAATAGATCCGCCGTGTTGCTTGACGACGATGTCGTGACTGATGGACAGGCCTAGCCCAGTCCCTTCTCCGGCTGGCTTTGTCGTAAAGAACGGGTTGAACAGCTTCTCCTTCACCTCGGGCGGGATGCCGGTGCCGTTGTCGCGAATCCTGATTTCGACCCGGTCGCCGAGGTTCTTGGTCGCGGCAGCCAGTGTGGGCTCGTAATCGCCCCCATTGGCTTCCACTTTGCGCTTGGTCGCGGCATAGAAGCCATTTGAGATCAGGTTGAGCAGTACCCGGGTGATCTCCTGCGGGAAAAGGTCGACCTCACCAGCAGCCGGGTCGAAGGACCGCTCTAGGGTGATATTGAAGCCCTGCTTCTCGGCCCGCGCCCCGTGATAGGCGAGGTTGAGGCTCTCCTCGACCAGGGCATTGATATCGACTGGCCGGTGTTCTCCAGAGCCCTGTCGCGAATGCAATAGCATGTTCTTGACGATCGCATCGGCGCGCTTGCCGTGCTGTACGACCTTGTCGAGATTGCCTTGGAGCATATCCGCAATTCCAGCGATCTCCGCGCGCAGCTTGCTGTCGAGGTGCGCGCCTCCAAGCGCCTCCCGCAGCTCGTCGATGAGTTCGACCGAGACGGCCGAGAAATTGTTCACGAAATTGAGCGGGTTCTTGATCTCGTGCGCGATGCCAGCTGTCAACTGGCCGAGCGAGGCGAGCTTTTCCGTCTGGATGAGCCGGTCCTGCGTGGTCCGCAGTTCCTCTATCGATCTCGCCAATTCCTGCGTGCGCTGTTGCTCGGCTTCGAATAACCGTACGTTCTCGATGGCGATCACCGCTTGGTCTGCAAAGGTCGTGACCAAGTCGATTTCGCGCTCGGTAAACGGGTCAACCCGGCTCCGTGCCAGCCCGATGACGCCGATCGGCTCGCCTTCGCGCATGAGCGGCACGCCGATCATCGAGCGACCC
>Ga0207416_1002460_pt1 | contig 20168 bp, 17 predicted proteins | sample PaiPotPPM11metaG_FD_184107 | JGI IMG/M metagenome (GOLD analysis project Ga0207416, IMG submission 184107) | Iron sulfur acid spring bacterial and archeal communities from Banff, Canada, to study Microbial Dark Matter (Phase II) - Paint Pots PPM... ...
TTTCTAACGCGCTGAGCCGGCGCCCTACATGGCCTCGGCGAGGAGCGTGACCGAACGCAGCCGGTCCTCGATGCCGGGTGCCTGGTGAACGACGATCAGCTCGTCGGCGCCGGTTTTGCGCAGGAAGCCGTCGAGGTAGTCGCCGACCTCGCGCGGCGTACCGACCGCCGAGTAGGTGAGCATGTGGTCGACGTGCCCGGCGGCACCGCTCGCGAGCAGTTCGTCGGCGGCCTCGTCGGTGATCTCGGCCGGGCTGACGCCCAGCCGGCGCGCGAACAGGCTCGCGGCCCGGGCCCGGCGTACCTGCTGGAACTGGGCGGCCGCGGCCTCCGCCGAGTCGGCGGCGGACACGTTGACGCCCGCGATCACGTACGGCTCGGCCAGCTGCGCGGACGGCTTGAACTCGCTGCGGTAGGCCGCGATCGCCGCGTCGAGCTCGTCGGGGGCGAAGTGCGACGCGAACGCGTACGGCAGCCCGTAGGCGCCAGCCAGCTGCGCGCCGAACAGCGACGACCCCAGGATGTACAGCGGGACCATCGACCCCTTGCCCGGGACGGCGTCGACGCCGGGCACCCGGCTGTTGCCCGCGAGGTACGCCTGCAGTTCGAGCACGTCGCGCGGGAACGCCTCCGCGGCCCGCGGGTCGCGGCGCAGCGCGTAGGTCGTCTTCTGGTCGGACCCGGGTGCCCGGCCGAGGCCCAGGTCGATGCGGCCCGGGTACATCGCCTCCAGGGTCCCGAACTGCTCCGCGATCGTCAGCGGCGAATGGTTCGGCAGCATGACGCCGCCGGAGCCGAGCCTGATGCTGGACGTCTGCGCGCCGATGTGCGCGATCAGCACGCTGGTGGCGGACGACGCGATGGACGGCATGTTGTGATGCTCGGCATACCAGACGCGCAGGTACCCGAGCTCTTCCGCGCGCTGCGCGAGCGCGACGCTCGCGGCGAAGCTCTCGCTCGGGGTCTGTCCGCGGGCAATGGGCGCCAGGTCCAGGATCGACAGGCGGGCACGCATGTTCATGATCACCTCTCCCGCCTTAACGCCGCGCGGCGAGATCCTATGCCGTCCGGCTAAAGCCGCCGCTGACCGGGGCGGGCGGCCTCGCGCAGCGCGCGGTACAGCAGGCGCGGGTCGCCGAGGCGGCGCCTGAGCTCGCGTTCGAGGCCGGCGATCGGGTACAGGTTCTGCGGCGCGCGGGAGTCCTTGTAGCTGTCAGAGGCGAACCGGCCGAGGCTGCGCTGGCTCAGCCCGGCTAGCCTGGTCACCTCGTCGACCGGAAGGTCGGCGGGGCACTCGATGCGGACCACGCCGGACCACGGTGCGCCCGCCGGCCCGGGCAGCCGCAGGTACCAGCTGTGCCTGTCCCAGCTGGTACCCATGTGGAACGCGGGGGTCCGCTGACCGGGCGCCAGGGTGCCGACCAGCGCGTTCAGCTCCGGCGGCAGGTACGTGGCGTGGTGCGACTTGATGTACCCGAGCGCGCGGGGCAGCCGCTCGCGGCCGCGCAGCGGCCCGTCGACGATCAGCAGGTCGCTGGTGCTGTCCGCGGGGTGGCCGCTCGGTGCGGGAAGCGCGTCCCCCGACATGCCGCGCGCCTCGGCGGCGGCGATCTTCTCGACGTCGGCCAGCTTGCCCTGGAGCGACTGGGAGAGCGTGGGTATGACCGGAGCGCCCGGCCGCTTGATCGTCACGTGGTGCGCCTGGTAGCCGCCCGCCCTCGTGAGGATGTCCCGTGCGTGCGGGGCGACGGAGAACAGGCCGCGGCGCAGCTTCGTGACCACCAGGTGCGCGCCGGCCGCGCAGCAGCAGACCACGCCGGCCGCGTAGGACGCGCACAGGGCCGCCGTCGGCTCGCCCGGCGCGGCGTCTTTGTGCGCGGTGTCGGCGGGCGCGCCGTCCTGAGGCGCGGTGTCGCCGTCGATCCATACCTGCGCCTCGACCCGGCGCACGCCGTCGACGAACAGCAGCGCCTCGGGCGGCGGTCCCGCGGCGTCCGGGTCGATCGGCCGCCAGCGGTCCGCCGGCACTTCGACGCCCGCGTCGATCCGCGCGGTGGACTCCTCGAGCTGCCCTTCAAGCTCAAGGCTCGCGCCGTAGCTGGGGTCCCAGCCGTCGACGCTGAAGCTCATGCCGCGCCCGTCCGCGCGCTCAGGCGCGCCGAGCTCGGTCCCCTGCGTCATGGCTGCTCCGTTTCCGCCGCGGGCAGGCCCTCGCGGGTGATGGTCGAGGTCCGCGCGTTGCGGGCGACGCGGAACCTAACCGGCACGCGCTCCGCCAGCTCGGCCACGTGGGTGACCACGCCGACCATGCGGTCGCCCTGGGCGAGCGCCTCGAGGGTGGTGGCCACGACCTCGAGGGTCTCCGCGTCAAGCGTGCCGAACCCCTCGTCGAGGAAGATCGAGTCGAGGCGGGCCGCGCCCGCGGCCGCCAGCGCGGAGATCTGCGACGACAGGGCGAGCGCCAGCGCGAGCGACGCCTGGAAGGTCTCGCCGCCCGACAGCGTGCGCACCGACCGGCGGGCGTCCGCGTCGGCATGGTCGATGACGAACAGGTCACCCTTGTCGTGGGTGAGGTCGAACTGGCCGCTCGACAGCGCCGCCAGGGTCTCCGAAGCGGCCGTGACGAGGTCGTCAAGGGCCTCGCTGACCAGCCACTGCGGGAACTGCCGGGCTTGCAGCAGGTTGCCGAGCAGGTGCGCGACCTGCTGTTCTTCCTGGGCGGCGCGCTGCTTTCCCGCCAGTTCCGCGGCCTGCGCGCGGCGTTCCGCGACGCGCCTGGCGGCCGCCCGCGCGCCCTCGAGCGCGCCGGTCACCGCGGCGGCGCCCGAGGCGGCGACCGCGTCGGGCGCGAGATCGATCCCCGCCGCGGCCAGGTCGGCGCTCAGCCCGCGGGTCAGCTCGCTGATGCCCGCGCGGGCGGTTTCCGCCTCGCGCGCGGCCGTCTCCGCCTCCTGCTCGCGGGCCTTGACCTGGCCGGACGCCCAGGTGACCAGCTCGGTCCAGGCGTCGAGCAGGCCGTGGCCGTCGAGGGCGGGCGCACCGAGCGCGACCACGCGGTCCCTGGCGGCGGACAGCTGGCCGCGCGCGTCGCGCTCGGCCACCTCAAGCGCCGCGAGCGCCGACTCGACCCTGGCGCGCTCGGCGCGCGCCGAGCGCAGGGCGGTGCCGGCCGCGGCGGCGGCGGACTCGAGCCGGTCGAGCAGGGCGAGCTCGCCGGTGATCTGCTCGTCGGTGAGCGCGTCCTTGAGCAGGTCGTCGAGTTCGGCGATCCGGGCGGTGACCTGGCTCAGCCGGGCCCTGGCCCGCTGGTCGTCGTCGGAAGCCTGCTTCGCCGCGCCGCGCAGCCGGTCGACCGCCCGTTCCGCGTCGCCGAACTCGGCCGCGAGTCTCCGGTGGGCGGCGACGGCGGCCGTTTCCGCCTCCCTGGCCTGCTCGAGTTCCGCCGACCGGGTGCGCCCCTGCTCCGCGACCCACCCGGCGAGCGTGGCCCACCCGGCGGCGAGGCCGGTGCCTTCGACTGACGGCGCCCCGAGTCCGACGAGCGGGTCGCGGGCGGTGCGCAGCGCGGCCTGCGCGGCGGTCAGCGCGGCCTCGGTCTTGGCCTGGCGCGCCTGCGCGGCCCGCTCCCTGACCCGTGCCTCCTGGGCCGCGGCGGCGGCGCGGTCCGCGGCCTGCTCCGTTTCCCTCCGTGCCCGGCCGAGTCCCCCGACCTCGGCCAGCGCGTCGGCCAGGAGCGCGTCGAGGCCCGCGGTCTCGCCGACCACGGGCCCGCCAACCACGGTCGCGCGGGCGGCGGGCAGCGGGAAGGCGGCCAGCGGGCCCGTGAGCGCGGCGGTCAGGTCGGCCGCGAGCGCGGTACCGCGCGCGGTGCCCGCGGCCAGGTCCTGTTCGGCCCGGACGGCGGCGCTGTCGGCCGCGCGGGCGGCGATCTGCGCGGCGCTCAGCGCGCGCTCCGCCTCGGCGAGGCGCGCTTTGGCGGCGTCGACGGCGTGGGCGGGCAGCGGGGCGGGGATGGTCGCGACGGTCTGCTCGCACACCGGGCACGGCTCACCCGCGACCAGGTGCGGGCGCAGCCCGGCGACGACGTGGGCGCGCCTGGCCTCGTCAAGCTCCGCCTGGCGGGCGGCGCGGGCCGTCTCGGCGGCGGCCAGGCCAGCGTCGGCCGCGTCACGCGCGGCGACGGCCCGCGCGGCCGCGTCCTGGGCGGCGGCCCGGCCGGCCAGCAGGGTCCGCAGCTCGCCCAGGTCGCGGTGCGCCTGGACGACCGCCGTCTCGGCCGGCGCGGCGGCGCGCGCCGCCCTGGCTTCCGCCTCGGCGCGCTCGGCTTCCTCCAGGGCGGCGGCCGCGACGGTGACCGCGCTCGCGGCGGTCGTGCGCCGTTCGTCGAGCTCGGTGACGTCGGCGGGTACGCGCACGGCGGCGAGCCTGGCGTGCTCGGCCGCGAGGCCGGCGACCAGGTCCGCGGCGGCCTCGGCCGCGCGGGACGCCTGTTCGCGGCGGCCGCGGGCCTCGTCGAGCGCGACGGCCGCGGCGTCCACGGCGGCCGACGCCTGCGCGGCGCGCACGCCGCGCTCGGTGACCTCGGCCGCGAGGCCGGCGATCGCGGCCCGGTGCCTGGCGTGCTCGGCGCGGTGGGCGCGGGCGAGCTCGAGCGGCGCCCGCGCCGGCCCGGCCGTCACGGCGGCGCGGGCGGCGCCGTCGGCGTCCTCGGCGGCCCGCTCGCCGTCCCGGCGGGCGTCAAGGCCGGCCCTGGCCGCCGCGACGTTGGCGTCGAGCGTTCCCGTGCCTTCAGGGACGCGCAGCGCGGACAGGCTGTCCGCCTCCGCCCGCGCCCGTCGCAGCCGGTCGTCCGCTGCCCGCAGCCCTTCTCGCCGCGCGGTGATCAGCGGCAGCGCCCCGGCCACCTTCTCGCCGAGGGCGACGAGCGCGGCCTCGGCGGCGCGCGCTCCCCGCTCGGCCTCGGGGGTCGCGTCGGCGTAGCCGAGCAGTTCCTCGCCGTAGGTGCCCGCGCGCTGAGCGGCCGTGCTTGCGCGCTGGTTCGCCTTCGCCATCATCAGCCGGTAGTGCTCGGCGCCGAGCAGCCGCAGCAGGATGTCCTGGCGTTCGCTCGGCTTGGCGTGCAGGAAGGCGGCGAACTGCCCCTGCGGCAGCACCACGCACCCGACGAAGTCCTCGTACCTCAGGCCGAGCAGCTTCTCGACGGCCTCGTTGACACCGTCCAGGTCCTTGGCCATCGGGAAGGTCTCGTCGCCCGGCCGGGCGAGGCCGCGCGGGTCGGCGAGCCGTTCCAGGCTGGCGGCGCGCTGACTGACCGTGCCGCCGACGCGGCGCAGCTCACGGGCCACGACGTAGCGTTCCCCAGCGGCTTCGAATACGAGCTTGACGGTGCCGCGCGCGACGGTGGGGGCGAGCGCGAGCGAGACCATGCCCTTGCGGCCCCAGCGCGGCACCGAACCGTAGAGCGCGAACGTCATCGCGTCGATCACCGTGGACTTCCCCGAGCCGGTCGGGCCGACCAGGGCGAAGAAGTCGGCGTCGGCGAAGTCCACGCGCGCCTCGTCCCTGAAGGAGGCGAAGCCGTGCAGGTCGAGCATGATCGGGCGCATCGTTTTCCTTCCTTCGTCAGCCGGCCGCGGGCAGCTCGGTACTACCGGAGTCGGCCCGGTCGGCGGCGGTGACCTCGTCGTGCAGCTCTCCGAACAGGGCCGCGACCCGCGGGTCGCTGACGTCCCGCGTGGCGCAGTAGTCGGCGAACAGCTGCGCCGGCGTCCTGGCCGTGCGAACCTCGGCCGGCCGCGGTGCCTGCTCCTGCTGGGCCGCGAACTCCGGGTCGATGCGCACCTCGAGGGCGTGGGGCAGGATCTCGAGGGCATCGTCGCGCAGCCCGGCCCTGGTGGGCTCCCGCAGGTAGACCCGCAGGTAGTCGTCGCCGTACGCGCCGGACTCGGCCTCAAGCTCGGCGAGCGTGCCGTGCACGGTCCGCAGCCTGCGCCCGGTGGTAATCGGCATGTCGGTGACCCGCGCGGGAACGCCGGGTGCGGCCTCGACCAGGCAGACGACGCTGCGGTTGTCCTGCTCGCCGAAGTCCACCGCGAGCGGCGCGCCGCTGTAGTGCACGGGCGCCGGGGCAGGCAGCGTCTGCCGCCGGTGCAGGTGGCCGAGCGCCACGTAGTGCGCGGAGATCGGGAAGACGCTGGCAGGCACGCTGTACTCGAAGATCGACTGCGCGGACCGCTCGCCGCCGCCGAAGGTGCCGCCCACGCAGGTGATGTGGGACATCACCAGGTTGACGGTGTCGCCGCCGAAGCCGCCGGTCAGCGACCCGATGACCTGGCGGACCTGCTCGTCGTAGGCGCGGACGTTCTCCGACGGCGTGTTCGCGACGATCTCCGCGGCGCGGACGGCGTAGCGCTGCGACAGGAACGGCAGCACCGCGACCTGCGTGTCCGCGCCGTCCGAGCGCGCGGCGAACCGGATCACGCCACCGCGGTCGGCCGGCCTGACCGTGCCCGCCAGGGTGATGCCCGCGACGCCCATCAGCGGCCGGTAGGCCTCGAACGTCGGGCCGTGGTCGTGGTTACCCGCGATCACGATGACCTCGGCGCCCGCCCGCCGCATCCGCAGCAGCGCCTGCACGACGGCCTGCTGCGCCGGTGCCGACGGTGCCGACAGGTCGTAGACGTCGCCGGACACGAGGACCGCGTCGACCTGGTTCGTCTCGGCGATCGAGGCGATCTCGGCGAGGACCGCGCGCTGCTCGTCGAGGCGGTCGCGGCCCTTGAGCGTCTTGCCGACGTGCCAGTCGGCGGTGTGCAGGAACTTCATGCTCCTCCTCGAAGCCCTCGAAGCCCGGCGGGCCGAGCGAGGCAGGGCTTATCCCCGCAGGTGCCAACGATCTCCGACCCCAAAGCCAACGCGTAACACCCTAGAGGGTGGCGCCGACAATCGTCCGGGTTCGCGGCTGATCCGGGACATCGCCAAGCGGCAGTCGTCACGCTAGGGCCGGGGGCAGCGGTCGCCGGCTCAGAATGGCGGGATGTCGTCCTCCGGCGGCAGCCGTGACATCAGGTCGCGGGGCTGCTTGCCGCCACCGGGGCCGGCGGCCGGTCCCCGGACGGGTCCCGCGCACTCCGACAGCCGGGTCGCCCAGGCGGGGAACGGGAACTCGATCGCGAGCGGCACCGGGATCTGCGGCTGCGAGACGAACATGGCGCCTGGCTTGGCGATCGTGGCGCGGACTCGTTGCGAGGCGGGCAGGAAGCCGTACTCGGGCCGTCCCGCCTCGGCGGAGTCCAGCCGCCCCACCACGCGGATCGCCGAGTTGGACACGATGCGCCGCTCGACCTCGCTGGCGGTCTGCTGCGCGCCGATCAGGATGATCCCGAGCGACCGGCCGCGCTCCGCGATGTCGAGCAGCACGTCCTTGATCGGCGAGCTGCCTTCGCGGGGCGCGTACTTGTTCAGCTCGTCGATCATCGTGAACAGCAGGCCGCCCGCTCCCGCGTCCTCCTTGCGCGTGGTCTCCGCGGCGAGCACGACGCCGACAACGAAGCGCTGCGCGCGCTCGGGCAGGTTGTGCAGGTCGACGACGGTGAGCTGCTGGTCCTGGGTGGAGATCTGGCGGCGCGGCATGTCGGTCAGGTCGGCGCGGATGATCGCGGCGAGCGGCCGCAGCGACGAGCGGAGCCTGCGGACGAACGCGTTGACCGTTCCCGAGCCGGTGACCGGGCCCGCCCAGTCGGCGCGGGTGTCGTCGTCGAGCAGCCGGTCGACGATCAGGTTGACCAGGTTCTCGTAGGTGGAGACGACCACGCCGTCGATCTTCACCGCGCCGTTGTTCCCGTAGGCCTCGGCGTCGCGCCGCAGCCGGGCGGCGACCTGGTGGATGACCATCGTGTACTGCTGGCGGTCGTCCTCCGCGTCGGCGAACACGTAGGGCAGCAGCTGCCGGTCGCAGAACTCGGCGATCGTCCACCAGAACGCCTCGACCCCGCTGGTGCGGCCCGTGACGTTGGGCCTGCCCGTCGCGTCGTCGGGGATCGGCGGCGCCCAGAAGCCGGCCGACGCGAACGGCTCGGCGGGCAGGCCGAGCTCGGCGTACTGGGTGCGCAGGTTGTCGTCGAGCCGGACGTTCGGCTGGTCGAGGAAGAGCAGGTCCTCCCCCTTCACGCTGAACACCAGGGCCTTCGCGTTGACGGCCCGCTCGCGCAGCGCTCCGGAGCGGAAAATGGAATGCAGCAGGAACAGCGCGAAGCTAGTCTTCGTCGCCACGCCGGAGATGCCGCTGATCGAGACGTGCGCCCCCCGCGTGCCGTCGAGGAACTCCATGTTGACGAAGATCGGCGAGCCGTCCCGGCCGCGCCCCACCGGGACCCGGTTGGCCATCTGGTCGAAGTAGAGCGCCTGCGCCCGTTCCGTGCCGGTGGCCCGGCGCACCACCTCGCCGGGGCGCGGGGGCACGTAGATCTCCGGCTCCACCCGCGTGGTGCTGACCTCGGCGATCTCCTGCGTCCGCGCGGGCAGCACCCCCTCGGAGATCAGGAACACGTCGGAGCCGAAGCTGGCGCCCTCCTGCCGGGCGCGCACCTGCGTGACGATGCCGCTGGTCAGCACCGGCCCGACGCCCGGCACGTGCCGCAGTGTCACCACCACGTCGTCGAGCTGCAGGTAGGACGCCTCGTCGAGGGCGACGGCGAACTCAAGCGGCGTGGAGTCCTCGGTCCCGGCCACCAGCCCGACCTCGTCCGGCGGGGCCGGCTGGTCGGTCGGGCCGGCCGGCGAGACGCTTGCCGCGACGCGATCAACCACAGCTCAACCCCCGCAGAAGAACGGACCAGGGACCCCGATGCCAGTGGCTAACACCCTAGAGGGTGCCGCCGACAATCGCTCTCGCCTCGCGAAGGTCCGCGAGGTAACGGGCCGACCGGAGTCAGTCGCACCCGTTCGGAAGAGTACTGAATATCATCAGTCCGAACGGGTGCGTGCGTGCTCCGCCTGTGAACAGGCCCGGTCGTTAGCAGCAGTGCTGCCTGAGCTTGGTGCGGATCACGTCTGAGCGGGCGTAGCCGACGCCCGGGCGGGGGACGTCGGTCAGCTGGTCGAGGATGCCGAGGGCGAGCCGCCAGGCGTGGCAGGCCTGGGCGGTGTCGCCGGCGCCGTTCAGGGTATCGCCGAGGCGGTCGTAGTCGGTGGCCTGGCAGTAGAGGTCGCCGAGTTCCCGGTCGATGGCGAGGGTCCGCTCGAAGTAGTCGGCTGCCTGCTGATAGTCGCCGAGGTGCTGGTAGACGTAGCCGATGGTGTCGAGCGCGGCCGCCTCGCCCCAGCGGTCACCGAGATCCCGGAACAAGGCCAGGGACTGCTCGGAGTAGGTGAGTGCGTCCTTGGTGTGGTCGAGTAGGGCGTGGACCCATCCCAGGCTGTTGCGTGCGGCGGCGAGCCCTTGCGGGTAAGCGCCGTGCGCCTGGGCCAGGTCGGCCGCCTGCTGCATGTGCGTGAGCGCCTCTTCGTAGCGCTCTTGGGTATGGAAGGTCATGCCCAGGAGGTTGTGAGCGTGGGACTGGCCGGCCTGGTCGCCGAGTTCCTTGAACCGGTGCAGGGCTTGCCACAAGGGGGGGCGGGCGCCGTCGAGGTCGCCGGTCCGGGCGCAGGCATGACCGATTCCCAGATAAGCGTGGGCTTGTCCCCGCTGGTCGGCGTGGTGCTGGGTAGCGGCCAGGGCGGTGCGGTGGGTGGCGACGAAGTCGCGCCAGTGGCCCTGTCGTTCGAAGAACGGGACCAGCGCGTGCGGCAACTGCCAGGCGTGGGTGTAGTGGCCGGTGTCGGCGGCCAGCTGGACGACGGCCAGCAGGACAGGGTATTCCGCGGTGAACCAGGCGCGGGCGGCCGGGTAATCGGCGAGCTCCTCGGGTGCCACCCCCGGCCGCGGCGGGGCCAGGGCAACGGCTTGCTGCTGGTGAGGGTAGAACCGGGACCAGGCGGCCTGTGCGGTGTGCAGGTAGTGATCCAGCAGGCGCTGCCGCGCCGCCTCCACGTCGGCGCCACCGGGGTCATGAGCTCGCGCCTGGACCCTCGCGTAGGCGCGGAGCAGGTCGTGGAAGGTGAACCGTCCCGAGACGTACTGGGTGATGGTGATGAGGTTCGCGCGGGCCAGGCCGGCCAGCATCTCGCGGGCGTCGGCGAGCGGGACGGCGGCCAGGCTGGCGGCCGCGGGCGCGGTGATATCGGGCCCGGGATGCAGGCCGAGCAGCCGGAACAGCCGCGCCTCCGGGTCGCTGAGCTGCCGGTAAGACCAGGAGAATACGGCGGTGACGCTGGCGGCTGCCTCGCCCGCGTCCAGCGGTGCCGGCAGGCGCCCCTCCTCCTCGCGCAGTTCCCCGGCCAGGTCCGTCAGCGGGAAGTCCCGGTAGACGGCGGCCCGGGCGGCCACGATGCCCAGCGCCAGCGGCAGCCGGGCGCACCGGGCGATGATGTGCTGTACGGCCTGCGGATCGGCCGCGACCCGGGCCGCGCCCAACCGGCTGGCCAGCATCTCGCGGGCGTCGGCATCGGTGAGCAGGCCCACGGTCAGCGGGTGAGCGCCGCCGGCGATCAGGCTGTCGAGGCGGTAGCGGCTGGTCACTACCACGCTGCAGCCCGGCTCGCCGGGCAGCAGCGGCCGGACCTGGTCGGTGTCGCGGGCGTTGTCGAGCACCACCAGCACCCGTCGCCCGGTCAGCAGGCTGCGGTACATGGCCGCCCGGGCGTCCAGGCTGAGCGGGATACGGGCATCCGGCACCCCGAAGGCGCCCAGGAACCCGCGGACCGCCTCTTCCGGTGCGGCCGGCGTTCCGGAAGAGTCGAAGCCGCGCAAATCCACATACAGCTGCCCGTCGGGGAACCGGTCGGCGACCTGACGAGCCCACCTCACCGCAAGCGCGGTCTTGCCGATCCCCGGTGTGCCGTCGATCGCGGAGATCACCACCGCCCCGCCGGGCCGGGCGGCCTCCGGCAGCAAGCTAGTCAGCGCTTCCAGCTCCGCGACCCGGCCCGCGAATCCCGGGACGGTGTGCGGCAGCTGCCGGGGCACCACCACTTCCGGCGGCGGGGGGAGGTCAGCATCCAGGGCCGCCGAGTGCGGCACATCGGCGTGCTTCTGATCCGGCCGCGGATCCGGGGCATCGGGCACGGCCTTCCAGGCCAGGTACAAACCAGGCGCGAGGAGCAGGACCGACGACAGCGCCGGCGGCCACGCCTGGTGCGACCAGACCGACAGCAAGACAGCGGCGGCACCCGTCGCCACGAACGCAGCCGCGGCGATCAGCCCGGCCCGCCGTGTTCCCGGCCCGGCCCAGGTCTTCGGCAACCCGCCCATGCCTCAAAGAGTCGCACAACCGCGCCCGGCCCGGCACCAGCGCGGCCCCACTCGCGTCGGCCGGGCACGGCAACTGGCCGCTGCCATGGCCATGGCCATGGCAGCGGCCAGTCGGCTTTCCGGTGCTACAGCGCCGCGAGGATCTGGTTGAGCAGGCTGGCGATGCCGCTCAGCGCTCCCCCGCTGTTCAGCAGGTTGGCGACATCGCAGAGCAGGGTACCGAGCAGCTCACCGGGGACGGCCGTGATGTTCAGGTGGACCTGGTTGAGGGTAACCACCAGGCCGAGCAGGTTGAGGTTGAGCGGCCCGAGGACCAGGTTAAGGACGTTGCACGAGGCAGCCGGCACGGCGGCGGCAGCTGTGTGGATGGGCAGCGAGGCCGTCTGGGAGACGCTCCCCAGGGACTTACCGGTGGCGTCGGTCAGCGTTCCCTTCACCAGGCCGGTGGCCTCAAGCACGCCGTTCACCACGCTGAACGAGGTCGGCGTGAACGTGCCGCTGAAGGTGCCCTGCCCGGCCGCGTTGGTGAACGTGCCGGTCACCGGCTCGGTGATGCTCTGCGCCGACGCGGCGCTGGTCGCGGCCGGGGCAGAGGTAGCGGCGGAGGCGCTGGTCGCCAGGATCGCGGGGACGCCTATCCCCATCGACAGCGCGACTGCTGATGCAGTGACTACGCGCGCTTTGAGTAGCCTCATGTGTTTACCTCTCTCTCATTTTTCTCATGCGGTAACAACGTGAGGCAACTTGCCTCGATGCGCGTCCTTAAACTGGATCAACCGAATTCGCCTGCCCCTTCATGATCATTTACTTGCGATACTGTTCATATTTCCAGGTCAGCGGCATAGCACGACAGAAGCCACCATCATTGAAATTTTTCGGCGAGTGGCCGGGGCGACCGTGCTTCCGGTGCGGAAATCCGGCATAGGACGACGGCGGTTACCCTGATCTCAAGGCTCGCCGGGAAGTTGAGATGGGCGCGGGGACCGTGCCGCAGCCGATAGCCGTGCCGCCGAAGCCGCCGGTCAGCGACCCGATGACCTGGCGGACCTGCTCGTCGTAGGCGCGGACGTTCTCCGACGGCGTGTTCGCGACGATCTCCGCGGCGCGGACCGCGTAGCGCTGCGACAGGAACGGCAGCACCGCGACCTGCGTGTCCGCGCCGTCCGAGCGCGCGGCACCCGCCCGCCGCATCCGCAACAGCGCCTGCACCACGGCCTGCTGCGCCTGTTCCGACGGTGCCGACAAGTCGTAGCCGTCGCCGGACACGAGGGGGTGGAGCCGACAACCGCCCCGCTCAACGGCCCAAGGCGGAAGACCACGACCCGACGGGCGGTGAAAGTCTCGGGAAATTAGCATTTCGCTACACCTTCAACGCTTGACGGAAAACCGGGCAAGGAGTCCTCTTCTCGTATCTCGCAATTCGGGGAGTGGCCTGCGGGGCCGGGTGAAATTGCAGATCATATTCGCGAGCGGTGGCGCTTGCGGCACGGCACCAGGCGGGCCCAATCGGCAGAAAGGATCCTCCATGCTCATTTCCAAGATCGGCGCCGGGGCCGCGATCGGCACGGCCCTGGTCCTAATCGCCGGCACCGCGCAGGCCCAAGGCGGCTGGACCACTGTCGCCATTCCTCCGACCGGGGTGAACGCCGCGCTAACGGCCGCCGCCGCAACCTCCGACACCAACGCCTGGGCCGTCGGTCACTCGAACACGGCACCCAACTTCCTTGGCGCGGTCCCGGTGATCGACCACTGGAACGGCTCTGCCTGGTCGCAGATGACCGCGCCGTCAACGGGCTACAGCACGAACACCCTCTCCGCGGTCGGCGCCAGCGGCAGCGCCGACGCGTGGGCCGTCGGGTGGTCGGAGCCGCGGCGCTACACCTTCTACCCGCTCGGCCTGCACTGGAACGGCACGGCGTGGTCCGTCTCGACCAGCTTTAACACGGCGATGGCAGGCCAGGTCGCGGACGGCGTGGCGGACATCAGCACCACCAACGCGTACGCGATCGGCGGCGGCCTCGGCAGCGCACCCTACGGCATCGTCGCGCGGTGGAACGGCACGACCTGGAACCGTCTCACCGTGCCGGTGCCGCCGAAGGACATCACCACGGACTTTAGCGCGATCTCCGCCGACCGCCCGAACGACGTCTGGATCGTCGGTTCCTACACGGCGACGGTCTCCTCCACCCAGGAAACCTTCGGTACCTACACGCTGCACTGGAACGGCAGTTCCTGGAGCGTCGTCTCGATGCCGGCGGATCCATCGGGCGTCGAGTACCAGCTCGAGTCCGTCAAAGCGATCGGCCCGGCCGACGTGTGGGCGGTGGGCCAAGCGGTCAACTCCAGCACCCTAGCCAGTGAGGGGACCCTGATCGAGCACTGGAACGGTACGGCCTGGAGCGTCGTCCCGAGCCCGACGTCCGGCACTAACGACTACCTGAACGGCGTGACCGCCAGCAGTTCCGGCGACGTGTGGGCCGTGGGCGCTTACCTGCCTTCGGGTGCGTCCAACGAGCAGACCCTCACCCTGAACTGGAACGGGACGGCGTGGAGCACGGTCGCCAGCCCCACCGCGAGTAACGGCAGCTCACTGACGTCGGTAGCGACGACCCCGGGCGCCTCGATTGTCCAGGCGGTCGGGTACACCGGCGGCAGCGGCACCTGGAACCCGCTCGCCGCGCAGAACGGCTAGGTGCAACCGGGAACGATCGTCAGCATATGTTGACGCCCTGTCGGTGTCAGCATATGCTGACGGCATGGAACCTGTGCGCGACGTCGCCGAAGATGCCGCCAGCACCGACCCCGACGTCGGACTCCGCGCCGTGGCCGCCCTGCGGGCACTCACCGAGCGGCTGGAGATCCTCCAGGTCGACAATGCCCGCGGGCTCGGGTGGTCCTGGCAACAGATCGCCGAGCGGCTCGGCGTCACCAAGCAGACCGTGCACCGTAAGCACGGCAAGCGGACCGGAGGGCAGTCATGACCAGGCACTTCAGCGAGGACGCCAACGCCCTCGTGGTGCGGGCCTACGAGCACGCCGTCCGGCTCGAACACCCTTACCTCGGCGGCGAGCACCTCCTGCTCGCCCTGGCCGGGGCCGACCAGCCGGCCGGCGCCGTCCTGCGCGAACACGGCGCCACGCCCGAACGCACCGAGGCGGAGATCGTCCGCCAGTCCGGGGCCGGCCTGTTCGGTGACCTGGACCGGGACGCCCTCGCCACGGTCGGGGTCGACATCGACGCCGTGCGCGCCACGACCGAGGAGTCGTTCGGACACGCGGCTCTCGCCCGCGCGGCCCGGGCCGCCTACCCCAAGCCCCGCTGGTTCGACCCGCGGCGCGTCGCCTTCGTCGGAAAGGACGGCGCCTTCCTCCGCCTCGGCCCCGGCGCCGGGCAGGCCCTCCAGGCTGCCAGGCGCGAGGCGCAGGCCCGGCCCGGCGGCCGGCCCGCCGGCGTCGAGGACCTCGCGCTTGGCGTCCTCGCCGTCAGCGAAGGCCTGGTGCCCGCGCTCCTGTCGCGGCTCGGCACGTCCGGGCCGGCATTGAGCGCCACTATCCAGGACCGCTACCGGCAGGCAGGCTGACCCGGTCGCTAATGGTGTTCCCACGGCGATGAGGGCACCCACGATCAGCCCGGCGACGACGTAGACCGGGGTGCTGCCGCCGGTGGTGCGCCACGCCTTGATCGTGGCGACGATCAGGGTCCAGGCCAGCGAGGCCGGGATGAGGACCTTCCAGCTCAGCTTCATCAGCTGGTCGTAGCGGAGCCTCGGCAGGGTGCCGCGGAGCCAGATGAAGAAGAACACGAACATGGAGACTTTGGCGAGGAACCACAGCAGCGGCCACCAGCCCGCGTTGGCATCCGGCCACACCGAGACCGGCCACGGCGCCGCCCAGCCGCCGAGGAACATGGTGGCGGCCAGGCCCGACACACCAAGCGCTGATGCCGCTCATGTGGGCGGGCATCCGCGGCTACCACGCCGAGCCCAAGTTCCCCGGCGTGCTCGCCGACGACGAACTACGCGAGATCGCCGTGCCCGTCCTGCTGATCACCGGGGCGCGCAGCGCCATGGTTACTCCAGCGGAAGCACGCGCGCGGGGAAGTCTCATGCCGCACGCCGAGGTCGCCGTGGTGCCCGGCAGCCACGGCGGCTTCGACCGGATCGACGCGCTGAACGAGCGGATGGCCGCCTTCGTCTAGATCGTCATTCCGAACGGCGGCGCGGTGACTGCCCGGTGAACTCGGTCGCCACGATCCGCTCGCCGGTGACGCCCGTCGCGTCGGCGGAGGCGAGCCAGACGATCGGCGGGCCCATGATCTCCGGCTCCAGCAGGTTCCGCAGGCCGGGCGCCTCGGGGTCCGGCACCATGCCGGTGCGGGTCGCGCCGCCCGGCAGCAGCAGGTTCACGGTGACCGGGGTTCCGAGCAGGTCGGCGGCCATGATCCTGGACAGCGACTCCGTGCCCGCGCGGGACGGACCGTAGGGCACGAAGCCGGTCCTGGTCATCGTGCTCTCGTTGACGGAGATGTTGACGATGCGGCCGCCGGCCGCGTCGAGCATGCGCGGGGTGACCTCGCGGGCGACGAGGAAGTAGCCCGTGAGGTTGGTGGCGATCACGTCGCGGAACCCTTCTGGCGGCACGGTCCAGAAGCCGCGGGGCTCGGTCATGAAGCCGGGATTGACCGTGCGCATGCCGATGCCCGCGTTGTTCACCAGCAGGTCGATGCCGTCGAGGCGCGACCACGCCTCCGCGACCGCGTTCGCCACCGACTCCTCGTCGCGGACGTCCATCGCGACGCCGAACGCGCCGGCCAGCCCGCTCGCGGCGTCTTCTGCGCGCTCCTTTGAGCGGCCCGCCAGCGCCACGCGCAGGCCGGCGCCCGCAAGGGCCTCGGCCATCGCGAGCCCGAGACCGCTGGTAGCGCCGGTCACCAGCGCCGTCCGGCAGCCGACGGCGGGTTCAGTGCTCTGGGTCATGCTTAGGAGCCTAGCCGTGGGTCTTCAGGCAAGCCGATGAAGGATCATGTCTACTGCTGTTAGTTAATGGCGGTCCGCGGACGCGGCGACCGTTCCGTTTGCCCGATTTGTCGCGCATCTCGGCAGCTCAGGTCCATGATCGCGAAGGATTTTCATCGCATGCGATGAAAATCCTTCGCGAAAGGAAAATCCTTCGCGATCATGAAACCGCCCCGGGTGCGGACGGCTACGCGTCGACCCGGTGGCGCTCGGGGGTGGAGTCTTGGAGCCTGCGGAGCCGGAAGGCGGCCATGATCTCCATGATGCCGAAGACCAGCAGCCAGATGCCGAGGATCACCGCCAGGCCGAGCAGGGTCAGGCCGGGGAACGCGAGGACGATGAGGCCCGCGATGATGCTGAGCACGCCCATCAGGCTGGACCAGCCGCGGTCGGGCGGGTCACGGTGAGATATCGCGGTGAATATCTCGATGAGGCCGTTGACGACCCAGAAGATGCCGAGGAACACGGCCAGCGCCACCAGGGTGAGCACCACGTGGCGGACCGCCCACAGGCCGATGATGATCGACAGCACGCCGAGCAGGGCGAGCATGACCCGGGTGCCGCCGGTCAGGTCGGCGGAGGCGAGCGCGGCCACGAACCGGAAGATCCCGGAAATGATCAGCTGGATCCCCAGCAGCACCGCGAGCACCAGGAGCGTCTCGCTTGGCCAGGCGAGCACGACGATGCCCGCGAGCAGCGTGAGGATGCCGTAGGCGAGCACCCAGCCCCAGTGTCTTCCGACCCGGTTGATGAGGTCAGCGGGGTCTTGGCTGAACATGGTGGTCACGGCGCCTCACCTCTTACTAAGAAGCGGTTCACGGCGGCTTTATCGTCGCCAGGCGAGCCGGCTAAACGTGGTCATTCGTGTCGAGGAGCGTCAGCAGGTCGCCCAGGGTCTTGCGGTCCTCGGGGGAAAGCGGCGCGAACAAGTCTTCCGCCGCTCGCCTGCGGGCCTCGCGGAGTTCGTCGCGGACGGCGGTGCCCCGGTCGGTGAGGTGCAGCAGGATGGCGCGGCGGTTGCGCGGGTCGATCTCGCGGCGCACCAGGCCGGCGTCCTCGAGCGCGTCGACCACGGTGGTGACCGAACGGGGGACGATGCCGAGGCGGTCCGCGAGCTCGGTCATGCGCAGCGGCTCGTCACCGCGGGCGATCACGCGCAGGGCGCGCTCCTGGGCCGGCGTAAGGCCGAGCGGCGCCAGACGTTCGGCCTGCGCCCGGCGCAGCCGCCTCGTCAGCCCGTGCAGCAGGTCGGCGAGCTGTACGGGGTCCTCGTAGCCCATGCCTCCAGATTACCAGGAGTGCGGCTCATACTGAGCCGGGAACAATTATGAGCTATACTCTGTTTGAGGCATCGAGACTAAAGATCATCCATCCCCACGGAGGCCTTATTGGGTACCGCAAGCAATCCCCGAGTCCCGCTTCGGCGCATCGCGCGGCTGTTCCGCCCGTACCGCTGGAGCCTGCTCTTCGTCGGCGCGCTCGTCGCCGCCTCATCGCTCGTGTCGCTGGTCAACCCGTTCCTGATCCGCGCGGTCATCGACGTCGCGCTCCCCCAGGGCCGCACCGGCCTGCTGACCGTCCTCGCCATCGCCATGATCGTCGTGGCCATCGCCAACAGCTCCTTCAGCGTGTCGCAGACCTACGTCTCCACGCGGGTCGGCCAGCGGGTCATGCATGACCTGCGCACGGCCGTCTACTCACACTTGCAGCGCATGTCGCTCGCTTTCTTCACCAGGACCCGCACCGGCGAGGTGCAGTCACGCATCGCCAACGACATCGGCGGCATGCAGGCGACCGTCACCACCACCGCCACGACGCTCGTGTCCAACCTGACGACCGTGGTCGCCACCGTCATCGCGATGATCGTCCTCGACTGGCGGCTCACGATCGCCTCGCTCGTCATGATGCCCGTGTTCGTCTGGGTGAGCCGCCGGGTCGGCACGGAGCGCCGCCGCATCACCAGGGACCGGCAGCGGCAGCTCGCCGTGCTCTCCTCGATCGTCCAGGAATCGCTGTCGGTCAGCGGCATCCTGCTCGGCCACACGATGGGCAGGTCCGCGTCGCTCACCGACTCCTTCTCCGGCGAATCGAGCAAGCTGTCCGACCTCGAGGTCAGCTCGAACATGGCGGGCCGCTGGCGCCAGTCCACCATCCAGATCGTCATGTCCGCCATGCCCGCGGTCATCTACTGGGTCACCGGCCTGACCGGCCGGGGCGACCACATGGCCATCTCGATCGGCACGCTCGTCGCCTTCACCACCCTGCAGCAGGCCCTGTTCCGTCCCGCCGTCCAGCTCCTGAGCGTCGGCGTGGACATCCAGAGCTCGCTCGAGCTGTTCGGCCGGATCTTCGAGTACCTCGACCTGCCCGTCGACATCGCCGAGCCCGCGCGGCCAGTGACGCCCGCGAAGATCCGCGGCGAGGTGCGCCTCGACGACGTGAGCTTCAGCTACGGTTCACCAGACACGGGTTCACCAGACACGGGCCGGCCGACGCTGCACGGCATCGACGTCACCGTGCCCGCCGGGCGCTCCCTCGCCATCGTCGGCGAGACCGGCTCGGGCAAGACCACCCTCAGCTACCTGATCCCCCGGCTGTACGACGTGACGGCGGGCAGCGTCACGATCGACGGCATCGACGTGCGGGACATGGCGTTCGGCACGCTGGCCGACGCGGTCGGCGTCGTCTCGCAGGAGACGTACCTGTTCCACGCCTCGGTCGCCGAGAACCTGCGGTTCGCCAAGCCGTCCGCGACCGACGAAGAGATCGTGGCGGCCGCGAAGATCGCGCAGATTCACGACCACCTGATGTCGCTGCCCGACGGCTACGACACCGTCGTCGGCGAGCGCGGCTACCGGTTCTCCGGCGGCGAGAAGCAGCGCCTGGCGATTGCCCGCGCGGTGCTGCGCGACCCGCCGATCCTCGTGCTCGACGAGGCCACCAGCGCGCTCGACACGCAGACCGAGCAGGCCGTGCAAGAGGCCATCGACGCCGCGAGCGAGGGCCGCACCACGATCACCATCGCGCACCGCCTGTCGACCATCAGGGACGCCGACGAGATCATGGTCCTCGACCACGGCGAGGTCGCCGAGCGCGGCACCCACGCCGACCTGCTCGCACTCGGCGGCCGCTACGCCGCGCTGATCAACCGCGACGCCGACCTCGCTGAGGTGGCCTGACATGCACCCCATTCGTCCGAACGGGGGCGGGCGCTGCGCCGACCGCAGCCGTGACATGCTTGTGTGATCCAAAACCCAGGACAAGCCTGCGAGGGAGAACGTGATGGCACGAAGGGACCCGGACCGGGACCAGGACCAGGACCAGGACGAGTTCCCCGCGGAGTTCCACCGGGACCGGCGCGAGCACGGCGGTGCGTCGCAGCGCCTCAGCGACGACCGGCTCGCCGAGCTCGCCGAAGAAGAGCGCGTCGCGGCGGGCCTCGACGACTACGACCCCGACGAGGTGCCGCCCGCGACCGACACGCCGCCCGACCCGGAGGACCCGCGGCTGAACGAGGTGCAGGAGGAGGCGCGCGCCGAGCTCTTCCGCGAGATCGACAAGGGCGAGTTCCGCGAGCCGACCGAAAAGGACCCGTTCCCGCCGACCCGCTACGAAGACTAAAAGCGACTAATATGACCCCGTGGTCAGCCTGGCGGCGGGGTCGCGCATAGCCGGTTACCGGCTTGAGGAACGCATCGGCCAGGGCGGGATGGCCGTCGTGTTCCGCGCCCGCGACGAGCGGCTCAACCGTACGGTGGCGCTGAAGCTGCTCGCCCCGGCGCTCGCGGGCGCGGAACACGACGGC
>Ga0207416_1002462_pt1 | contig 20157 bp, 20 predicted proteins | sample PaiPotPPM11metaG_FD_184107 | JGI IMG/M metagenome (GOLD analysis project Ga0207416, IMG submission 184107) | Iron sulfur acid spring bacterial and archeal communities from Banff, Canada, to study Microbial Dark Matter (Phase II) - Paint Pots PPM... ...
AATGTCGGGAATATAGTCGGCTACCAACGTTCAGCTCCGACGACGGTGGAGAGCTGTTCGGCGTGGAGGTTATCGGGCGTGATTAACGCTATGAGCTCGTCTAGCGACGCCTCGTCATTCCGGGGCAGCAACACGATAGCGCCGTCACGCGACACAACATCCACAACGTCGCCCTCGCGAAGCTGCACGTCGTCCAGCGCACCTTTAGGGATGCGAATCCCGAGGCTATTGCCCCACCGCGAAATAGTCGTAATCATTGTCCTTGAGCCTCCATGTCTATACCATGTATATACCACAATACGGCGCCCGGGGCCATGCGCACTACGCGGCCGCGGTTGACTGCAGGCTCGCACCCGCCTATGGTCAGTAATGGATGAGCGGTAAGGAATTTCGAGCAAGGATTACCAGTAAGAACCAGCTGACTCTGCCGGCCGGCGTGAGCGTGCTATTGCACGTTGGCCCCGGCGATAGCATACAGTTCGAGGTTACCGGCGAGCGCATCACGGTGACCCCTGTGCCGGCTCGCGAGCGCTTGGCACCGCTCGTGGGGAGCCGGCGCCGAGGAAGCCGGGAAAACGCGTGACGAGATCGACGCGGAAGTTACTGGAGGGCTATGGGAATGTCTCGTTCCGTTGCAACGCCGGCCGTATTGCGCGCGATCACGCGCGCGGTGTAATTACCGCGTGCGAACCACGGAATATGCGGGGCCTGATAGCTTAGCGCGAACTGGCCAGAGTCCGTGCGGGGAACGTTCACCGAGTAGCTCGCAATGCGCACCTCGACGCTCGCCACATTGGTGGATGTCGTCACCGTACCGGAAACCACGTCGCCTGAGTGGATGACGTTTTGATTGAAATGCACGTCCACGATTTGTGGTGCGGCATCCGGCGGCAGCACCAACGGCGCGGGCGACGCGCTGGGCGTCGGGCTCGCCGATGCTGCCGGACTGGGGATCGGAGCGATCGTCGGGGCAGGAAGCAGCGCGGGAGCCACGGCTTGAGCGGTCGCGGGCGGCGTCGACTGCGGTGCTGCTAGGGCTAAGAGCGCGGACATGAGCATCGATGTAAGCATTTGGGTCCCTGTGGGTGAAGGTGCTCAGGTGCCGGATGTCACGGTCGTCTTTAACCCTCGTGCTTGCAACGTAGCGCAGAGTCGCCACGTTCCGAAAATTGCCTAGATAGCGGCTCTGCGACCAGCATTCTTCGAAGACGCCGAACATTTCAAGGCTTAAACGCTTACCGGGCCGCAGGCGCACCGGTTTACGGCATCATGTATGACAAGCCGGCGGGGAACGCTCCCGGCGCGGTCACACGCTTAACGCCCGCAGTATCCGGCTAGCCGCATCGCGTACTGCCGCATCGCCGTCGGTTTCCGCGGCGGCTTTGATTGCTGCGATACACCACGGTTCCCCGACGAGTGCTAAGCGTTCGATCATATCGATGCGCGTCGCGCTATCGAGAGCGTCGTCGGTGCCGGTTACGGCGCCGGTCCACGATACGGCCCCTGCGGTACCCACTTCGGATTTCGTCTGCGGCTCAGGCGTTATTTCGTTATTCGCCGAACGCACGAGCAGCGTGCCCAAACCGTACAGCGCGGCACCCGCCACGAGCAACAGCGCTAAAACCAGGTAGGGCGATCCCGCCATCGGCGGGAGCTATTCGCTTGCGACGTGCGCGGCGTTGCGCAGTGCGTCGAGCACGCCCGCAAACGCTTCGTCGAGCGTATGATTGACGCTGGTGGTGAGCACGCGATGGAACTCTTCCATCGGCAGTTCGGAAAGCACGCTGAGTACGCTTTGTATTTCGCGACGATAGGCTGCGAGCGCGTCGGATCGCGTACCGTCGTGATAGATCGTTCCGCCCAGCATGTGCGCGTTTGCAAGCCACGGTGCAACCGCACCGAGCGGCGCGTTCTCCAAATCGGGCACGAGCGCGCGCACGAGATCGGCATCGACGGGTCCCTCAACCCGCACCACGCCATCCGGCGGCGCGAGCAAACGCCCCGTCGGCGCCGAAGAGAGCGCATCCACGATGGTCCGCATCGCAACGCGGCTATCGCGGTCTTCCAAATCTTTGCCCGTCACCGCGAGGCGCGGCATGCGCAAGCGCACGAACAGGCGCTCCATCGGCGCGCGCAGCGCGCGGCTCGCGCTGCTAAAGGTCGCGCCGAGTTGCGGCGAACCGCCGATCACGTTTTCGGGAAAGAGCATGCGTAGCGCGAAGAGATGCTGCACGAGCCCGCCCACGTCGCTGCGCTCGAGCATTTTGATGGTGTGCACCAGCCGTTCGGCGGTGAAATCGACATACAACACCGGCGAGGCGAGCTGCGGCCCCTCGGCGGCGCTCGCTGCGGGCGGGGCCGCGCGTTCGACGGTCGGCTCGGCGGGCGCGGTCGGCAAGGCTTGGCGCTCGATCACTTCCGCGAGCGCGCGCGGCGGCGCCTCCCCGGTAACGGCAACGGGCGGCGTGTAGGGCTTGGGCGCTTCGGGCAACGGCGGCGGTTCGTACGCGGGCGCGTCGCTTGGGAAAATGCGCGCGATCGAAATCGCGTTGCCCGCCGTCGATTCGCCTAAGGCCGGCTGCGCCTGCACGCGCATCGTCGGCGCGGCCAGCGCGAGCGTATGGCCGTCGCTCCACTCCAAAACGGCGCGCGTATCCAGTTGCGTGCCAGAGGCGAGCGGATACATCACCACCATCTCCCAGCGAATGCGCAGTTCCACGCCGGGGTTTACGTCGGCAAGCACCATGCCGCGTTGCGACCACAGTTGCGACATGCCGCTGTCGTCGGGCACCGGCATACCGTTGATCGCCGTGCTCGACGGCACGTATACCGCAAGGTTGGTCGGCACCACGCGCACCAACAGCCGATCGGCCGGCCCGTCGCCGTCGTTACGCAAGCGTATATCGTAGTAGAGGCGCTCGCCCGCGTTCACGCTCTCGGTCGGCGCGGATACGAGCTGCGCGTCGCGCTCGAACTCCGGTTGCGCGAACGTCGGGATATCCAGCGCCGGAAACTGTACCGGGCTAATGCCCCGGCCGTGCAGCCATCCGTCGAGCAACAGCGCGCGATTGCCGGGAACCGGGCGCAGCAAGCGCAGCGTCAGGCGCGCTTCGTGCGTGGTCTCGGGCGCGACGTCGCCGAACACCAACCCGTCGCGGTCGCGGCGCGCGTCGACCGCGCGTTCCACCGCAAGGTCCGGCGGCATCGTCAGCACGAGCCGCGCGTCGCGCAGCACGTCCGACCCGCCGTTGGTAAAGCGCAGCACCACATCTACCGTGCGATGCGGGCGCAACACGTCGTTGGTTGCCAACTCCCAGGCAACGGCCCCGCGTGCGACGTGCGGGCGCGAACGCACCACGACGCTGGCCGAACCGAGATCGATCGCGCCGCCGTCGTGCTCGAGTACGACGCCGAGCGAAACGTTCGAGCGGTCCGGCACTTTCGAACCGACGCGCGCGGTGACGGCGAACGTGCGCTCCTGGTGCGGATTGACGATGCCGAGCGCGATCGGTTCGTGATAGGTCGATGCGGGGTCGTCGAACGATTCCGCGATGCGTACGTCTTCGATATGCACGCCCGGAATAAGGCGCAGGCGCACGTTGCGCTCCGGCGCGGTGCCGTCGTTGAAAACGTGAATCGTGAAGCGTACGTCTTCGCGCGCTTGCGCGATGCCGCGGTCGGCTTCGACGTAATTCCGCGCGCGATTGAAACGCGGCGCGACGCGGACCGTGAGCTTGCGCGAAAACGCGCGCTCGCCGCCCTTCCAGCGCAGCGTCGCCCCGATCGGCAGCGCAGGTTCGCCGCCGTTCGGCACCGCAACCGTCCCTGCCAGGCCGACTTCGACGATGCGGCCGGCCGCCAGCGCACCCACGTGCACGTGCAGCCCGGCAATCTCATCGTCGCTCACCGGCTGGCCGTCGACGTGGGCGGAGCCCGGCGAGTAAATCAAGCCCGGCGGTAATTCGAACGCAATCGAGAGGTTTTGCGCGGTTCCCGTGCCCGCGTTGACGGCGCGCAGTACCATGGGCACGCGCATGCCGGGCGTCACGGCATCGTCGCACAGCAAGGTGAACGACGTTTCCTCACCGGCGAAATCGACCGGCGAATCCACCACGATATCGGCCGACGCGATCGCGATTTCGGCGCTCTCGCGCGAACCGACGCTGCCCGTGGCTTTGATCCGCGTGGCGTCCGGCAACGGCGAATCGATCGTGGCTTGATATTCGGCCGTTACCGATTGCCCGGGGCCCAAACGTTCGCTCACGATCGTCGCCGCGTCGTAATCGAACGCTTCGCCTTCGAGCCCGGCGATCACGCGTCCGTCGATGCGCGCGCTGCGCGCGACGTAGGTGGTATGCTCCGGCGAGGGCAGCATCAACACGACGTCGTGCGCGCTCGACGAGCCCGTATTCACGATGGTGGTGCGAATCGTCAACGTCGCGCCGGGCTTAGGCGCATCGGGCGCGGAGATCGTCACCAGCGTCGACGCGTTCTGCAGCTGCGGATGGCTGCGTACGACGATGCGTTCGATATTCGAAGCTACCATCGGCGTCTGGTCGGTCACGAGCGCGGCTTGGAAAACGAGTTCGGTGCCGTCTTCGATCGTATCGTTGACGCGGAAGCTGCAACTCACCGTACGCTGCGCGTTCGGTTCCAGGTTACCGACGTTCGCTCCGGTGGTGTCGATAAACCGTTCGCCCGGCTCGAGCGGGCGTTCGTCGACCATGTCGCCGTCGGCCGCGTGTACGACGCCTTGCGGATGCGCGAAGCGCACGCGCACGCCGGTCGCGGCGGCTCCGCCCAAATTCGAGAACGAGAACTCGGCTCGAATCACCTCACCCGGCGCAACCGCGCGTTTGGGTTCGATAACGAGCGTTCGCAGGCTCTCGACCAACGCGGGAGAGCCGGGAGCAAAGATTCCGGTCAGTGAGGTGGCGGCCACGAGTCTCTCATTCACCCTCGCGAGCAGGCCAACCTATCGCATTGCGAGACGCCGGGCCGGGAATCAACCTTGATCCTGCCCAACCGCGAGATGCTCCGCTCTTGCGGCACGCAGCAACGCGTTATCGCGGGTATAGAGTGCGGCGCGGTGGCGCTTCGCCAACGCCAGATACATCGCGTCATAGATCGTCAGCCCATGACGCTGCGCCAAGTCCATCTCTTCCGCCAATGCGAGACCGGTTGAGGCAACCCGGATCGGCAGCTCTGCAATGCGATCGAGCGCGCCACGCACGTCGCTCTCGGCTACGCGTGCTTTCCTAGCCGCAAAGAGTAGCGCATTGGCGACCTCGGCCGGAAAGATGGCCGGGACGAGCGCCGTCTCCCGCATCACGCGCTCCGCAGACTGCGTCGCAAAATCGTCGAGCTCGTCTTCAAAAAGCCACGATAGCGCGACGGATGCGTCGATAACGATCAATGCCGGCGTCCCGCATTCACAAGTTCCTTTGTTGACGAGCCGTGCAGCTTCCAGCGGCGTGCGAGAAGCCATTGCATCGCCGCCCGGGCCTCATCGCCTTCGGCAGCGATCGGCACGAGTTCCGCGACGGGGCGGCCATTGCGCGTGAGCATGATGCTTTCGCCCCGCTCAACCTCGGCGACGAGCTCGGAGAGCTTGTTCTTGGCCTCAAAGATCCCGACGGTCTTCATGCGGACAGTATAACGCAAATCAAGCTAGCTAGTCTAGCTAATAGTACCACGGCGCTATTCGAGGAGCGCGATGACGTCGGCGATGCGGTCGGCGCGTTCGCCGGCGTGAGCGGCCAAATAGCGATCGACGGTAGCGATGCGGCCGCTCGAAGCCAGGGCGTGGGCGGCGGCGGTGGCGACGGCTTCGGACGGGTCGTCGAGCGCGTGTTCGAGCAGCCGGCTGGAGCGTTCGTCGTCGAAGGCCCCGACGGCGAAGATGAGGTCGCAGCGCGCGCTTTCGGAGAGGCCGGCGAATTCGTCGCCGGCTTCGCTGGTCCAGCCGGTGGTGGCGTTCAATTTCTCGCGTTCCGCCACCGCCGCGACGGGCTCGGGTGCGCGCCGCGGCGCTTTCCACGCGTAGAGCCCGAGCGCGATACCCGCGACCAAGATCAGGACCAATACCGTTGCGAGCATGCGGTTACGCCGGATTCCCGACGCGCAGCGAAGCGCGCACCACGTCGAGAGCGGCGTCGAGCGTCACGTCGCGTTGTCGCTGCAGCGCATCGATGAAATCGCTAGCCTCGCTATCGGCAAGCGCGTCGAGCCGCTCGATCAGCATGCCGCGATAGTGCGCGAGTTGCGCGGTGGAATCCGGCAGCAGCCGCGCCAAGATCGCCCACGTCAGCCCGGTCGCGAGCTCGGCCTCGTCGAGCCGGTCCGCCAAGTCTTGCAACTCGCCGGGATCGAACGAGCCGCGTAGCACCAGCGCCGCGCCCGGCGCTTCGCTGGGGACGCCGCGCACGCCGGCAACGTCATGCAGCAGGCGCTCCACCGTCGAACGCAGCGACGGCGTTTCGATATCGCGAGCCGCGATCGTATAGTTCGGCAGCCGCAGCTTGATGAAGAGCCGATCGAGTTCTTCGCGAAGGAGATCGCGCAGCGAACCGATCGCGCCGGTGTGCGCGTCGCCGATCGCATCCGGCAGGAGCGCGCGAATCGCAAAGAGGTGTGAGATCGCGCCGCCGAAACGCGCTTCGTCGAGAAAGCGCAGCGTGCGCGAGAGACGGTCGGGCGTAAAAGCGGACGCGGTCCCAACGTGATCGCCGACGATCGACGCATCGAGCGCGCTCTCGAGCGCCGGATACTGCATGCCGGAGAGCTGTCCCACCAGGCTGCCGCTCTCGCCGTTGACGGGCGTTGCGGGCGGCAATTCGAGATAGCGCTCTTCGGTGAGTGCGCGCTGCGTGCCCGAGCCGAAAGCGGGCCCCACCATGCCGTCCAAGCCGAACGGCAGTCCGGGTATCGCGTTCGCGAACATCGGCGTCGCGCGCACTTTGAGCTCGTTGGACGCGATCTCGTCGGTACGATCGCCGTCGTACGCGACGAACGCAGCGCGCACGATCGCTTCGCCCGCGGGTAAGCCGTTGTGGACGACGTCGCGGAAGCAGATCGTCGCTTCGACGCCCGGATCGACGTCGTTGAGCACGATGCCGCGCTCGGCCGCGAGCGCCGACTGCGCGCCGACGTCTCGAATCGGTACGCCGTTGACGCTCGTCGAGTTGGGTACGTAGATGAGCGAATCGGGTTGCGCCATATGCACTTGCACCCGGCGGGCGGGGCCGTCGCCGCCGTTGCGCACGTGTAGCGTCCACTCGATGGTTTCGCCGGCGTCTACCACGTCGACCGGCTCGCTGCGCAGCGTTCCGATCGAGAAATCCGGCGCGGCGCTCGTCGCAATCGTCAAGCGTTCCAGCGGCACCGGCAACATCGCATCGGCCGTGAGCACGGCGTCCACCGTGACGGGATATTCGCGCGCGAGGCTGCGCAGCAAGCGCAGGCCCAGCCGCGCTTGCTGCGTCGCGCCCGGTGCGATCTCGCCGAAGACCAGCTTGGATTTTTCGCGCGTCGCACCGTCGACGGTTTCGAGCCGCGCTTCGGGCGAGACGTACAGCCGCACGCGCACGTTATGCGCTACGTCCGTGCCGGCATTGCGCAGGCTCACGATGACGTCCGCGAGCTGATTCGGTCGCAACACCGCATCGCTTGCGAGTTCCAGCGTCGAACTCTCCGGCGCGAACGCGGGGTGCGAATCGACGCTCCAGGTCGCTTCGCCGAGGGTCGTTTCGCCGAGCTCTCGCGTGTGTACGCTCGCGCCGATGCGCAGTTCGCTGCGGTCCGCATACGGCGCGCGCAGGCGAGCGCGCAGGATAAACTTGCGCTGTGCGTAGGGTTCGATCGTGCCGATCTCGGCGGTATCGCCGTCGAGCGTCACGCGCGTCGTCTTTTCGATAAGGCGCACGTCGTCGAAGGCGGGGTCGAGGCGCAGGCGCAGCACCGCGTCGCTCGCGGCGGCGCTGCCGTCGTTCGCAAGCAGCAGGTGCGCTTCCACCTCTTGCCCCGGATGGACGCGGCCGCCGCCGGCCCGCACGATCGCATTGCGGCGCGAGGGCAGCGCGGGCTCGGAATGAATCACGATCGCGCGCTCGAGCCGGCGTGAGGGCGCGCCTTCGCGCGCGGGCTCCCACGCGAGCACGGCCGCAACGTCCAGTTCGGTTCCATCCGCCAGCGGCGCGACCACGACCGTTTCGCAGACCAGGTCCACCCGTTCGCCCGCGTCGATCCGGCCGAGATCGAAGGCGAGCGTATCTTTTTTACCGAGCCGAATCGGGCGCCCGTCGATGCGTGCTCCCCCGCGGACCGGAATCAGGCTCCCGGGCAGCGCGATCGTCGCCGTGACGCTCTCCGCGGCCGCAGTCCCGGCGTTGAAGGCGCTCAAGGCCAAAGTGACGCGGCCGCCCGGCCGAACGTCGTGCGAGGGGTCGGCAGCGAAGGTCGTGCGATCGTCCTCGAAATCCGGCACCGCGCGCACGATCAGCGTGGCAGGATCCGGCGTGAAGGCGGCGGTCTCTTGCGAGGCCACTTGCGCGCTTGCGGTAATCGCGGTGCCGTCCGGCAGCGGGGCATCGATCCGGACGCGGTAGACGAGCGTCGTGCTGGCGCTCGCCGACAGGCTCGCCGCCACGATCGGCGCGTAGAGGCGGTCGAACGCGCTCGCGAGCTCGCGCTCGATCTCGCGGCCGTTCACGCGGGCCGAGCCCGGGACGTAGGTGGTGTGCTCCGGCACCGGGGCCACCACGACCACATCGTGCGCACTCGATTCGCCGGCGTTGTGGACGCGCACGCTCACTTGAGCCTCGGCGCCGGGCACCGGCTCCTGGCGGGCCTCGATCGAGACCCCGGTGAGGGCGTTCTCGAGCTGGGGGCGGCTGCGCGCGATCAGCCGCACCACGTTCGAGCCGACCGGCGCCAGCTCGAAGGAAGCGACCGCCGCCTGTAGTTCGATCGTGGTGCCGTTCTCGATAGCTCCGGCCACGCTATAGGCGATATCGATCCGGCGCTCTTCGCCCGGGGCCACGTCGCCGATGTGCGCCCCGGCGCGCGCGAGCAGCGGCGAGTTGCCCTGCTCGTCGTCCTGGTTGGCGCCGTCGAGTTGGCCGGTTCCGACCAGGTATACCAATCCATCGGGCATGTTGAAGCGCACGCGAACGCCGGTCGCTTCGGCCCCGCCCTGGTTGCGAAACGTAAACGTCGCGCGCACCGTCATTCCAGGTTCCAACTCGCGGTCGGGCGAAACCACCAGCGTTCGAAGGCCTTCGGGCAGCGTCGGTGCTCCGGGCGCAAAAACTTCCGACAAGGTGCGCATGACGCGGCACGTTCGCCGCCGGAGGGTCGCACCCTACACTCAAAAAACTTCAATTCGCCGCCGTACAAAAGGGGTCTCTGTAGGATGCTCGCCGTTCATAAAGATCGCATCGCCAACGCCGTCTCGCGTTTAGTCTCCGAAAACGCATTTCAAGTGCTCGCGCGCGCTCGTGAAATCGAAGCGACGGGGCGTCGCGTCGTGCACATGGAGGTCGGCGAACCCGATTTCGATACGCCGATGCACATCAAGCAAGCCGCGGTCGATTCGCTGATGGCGCACGACACGCACTACAGCCCTTCGGCCGGCATGCTCGATCTGCGCGCCGTGGTCGCGGATTACGCATCGCGTTTTCGCAAATTGTCCACGCCCTACACGGCCGAGAACGTCACCATCTCTCCCGGCGCGAAGCCGATCATCTGGAACATCCTCTCGACCATCCTCAACCCGGGCGACGACTTCGTGTATTTCGACCCGGCCTATCCGGCGTATGCGTCGGCCTCCAAGTACTTGCAAGCCAACGTGCAGGCGATTCCGCTGCTCGAATCGCGCAACTGGCGTTTCGATCTCGACGAACTCGAGCGCCGCGTTTCGGATAAGACCAAAGCCGTGGTGATTAACTCGCCGCACAATCCGACCGGCGGCGTGCTGCTCAAGAGCGATCTCGAGCGCATCGCGGAACTCGCTCAGAAGCACGACTTCTTGGTCATCGCCGATGAAATTTACAGCCGCAACTTCTACCTGGATGCGGAATACGTCTCGATCGCTTCGTTGCCGGGCATGCAGGAGCGCACCATTATCGTCGACGGCTTTTCGAAAGCCTACGCGATGACCGGCTGGCGCTTGGGCTACGCCATCATGCCCGCGGAGCTCTGCAAGAACGTCACGCTCTTCAACAACAACACGTTTAGCTGCGTCACGAGCTTCGTGCAAAAAGCCGGCATCGCCGCGCTGACCGGCCCCGACGAACCGGTGCAAGAGATGAACGCCACCTTCCGCAAACGCCGCGATCGTTTGGTCGAAGGCCTCAACAAAATCCCCGGCATGACCTGCACGCTACCCGAGGGCGCGTTCTACGCGTTCCCCAACGTGCAGCAGATCACGCACGACGATAAAGCGCTCGCGAGTTTCTTACTCGAAGAGGGCGGCGTCGCGTGCGGCGGCGGGTCGTCGTTCGGAGCCGCGGGCAAAGGCTATCTGCGCTTCTCGTACGCCGCCTCGCTCGACGACATCGATTACGCCTTGCAGCAGATCGCCGCAGTGCTGCCGGCGTTCAAAGCCTAGCCAACCAGAGGCGCGGACACGTCGTCGTAGACGTGCGCCGCTGAGATAAGGCCGTTGGGGCCACGCATGTAGATCGCGACGCCGGCCTGCGGCGGCAGATCGTGCGAGCCCCAACGATCGCAGACGTACTCGACCGCACACGTCTTCGCATCTTCGGTGACGGTGCAATGCCGTAGCGGAATGCCGCCGCCGGCACTAAACATAAACCGGTAAAACGGCAGCAAGACGTCGCGTCCGCGGTGCACGTAGCGCGCGCCGCTGGGTTCGCGAAAGTATCCATCGAGTTCGTAACATTCCACCACGCGCTCGGCATCGCCAGAGGCCAACGCGTTGAAGTATTCATCGACGACGCCCGACGGGCTCGCGCGGACGTTCGGCGGCAAGACCGGCGGCCGTAGCGCATGCGTGCCGAGGAGGGGATACCCGCTGTGGTAGATCCGCACGTCGAGCAGATCGCGCCCCTTATCCACCACCACCGCGACCGGCAGATCGTAGGTTTCGCCGTCGCGTTCGAAATCGACGACGTACTCCGCGACGATGCGCGATTTGCCCAGCAGCGTCGCCACGCCGCGCGAGCGGGCCCGATGCGCGGCGAACCAGGCTTTGCTCTCTCGCGCGAGCGTGCTGAAGGCCGAGCCGCGCACGTCGCCGGCTTGGGGGTCGTGCACGTTGGCCATCATCGCGACGTCGCCGTCGGTCATATCGAGCAGCGCGCCGATCTCCGGAAACCACATAGCGCGTAATACGACGCCCTCATCCGCTTCTCATATGTACGGGCCTGCAAATGAGCGCGCGCTTAGAATCGTGCCGTTCTCCGCGGCTCTTCAGGATTTACTAATGTTGCGGCCGCCGCTTGGTATTACGCTCTGGCAACAACAGCACCGCTTTGCTATACGAATGAGGGACAATCACATGCGCACTCCACTCCTTTTCGCACTTGCCGCAACGCTGGTCTTTGCCGGCTGCGGCGGCGGATCTTCGGGCAACCCAAGCTCGCTAACGCCCGGTGCCGGCGCCGGGACGAGCTCTTCACAAACGCAATCGGAGAACGCCATCGAAACGGCCAATGCGTTCGGCTCGCCCGTAAAATCCATCAGCACGTTTAACGGCGCGGTCTCTTCGGCGCTGGCCGTCAACGGGCGCGCGATGCCCCAGAGCGCGAACGGCACCTGTAACAACGGCGTGGAGTTCTTCGCACCGGATAAAAACGGCGACCCGAATTCCACCGAGAAGCAAGATTTCTACGATAGCGCGTGCACCCAACTCGCCCGCGACACCGTCCGCATCTACACGATGAACGGATCGTCGGAGAGCGACAACCGCACCGTAAAAATGTACGCGATCAATAACACGACGCCGAGCGCCGTGCGCACCGACAGCGTGAATATCAGCAACGCAACGTTCGACCAATACGGTTTTCCCCTAGCCGCCGCGGGCTTCGATCGCTCCAGCATGGGCGAGCTCGATATCGCAGGCTCGAAGACGATCGCCTCGGGTGACGAACTCGTGATGCTGCCGGGCAGCAACGGCGTCAATTCGTTCTGCGGCGATTCGGCCGGCTATAACGCAACCGGCATCGCTTCGCTCAACGAAACGTTCGGCTGGGAAGGCGGCGCCCTGAGCGGCGGCACCCGTACGGTCAATAGCGACGGTTCCGTAACTTGGGCGGCCACGCACACCGGCAGCGCGTTCAAAGGCGCGATCGGCTCGCTCTCCCTCGCCATCTCTCCCGCCAATACCGCTTGCCCGATCGCAACGCCGGAGTACAGCCTGAGCGGCGGGACGCAAGGCGGCGCGTTCTCGATCCCGGTCACGGCCACGTATCTGCACGGCATCTTGACCAACCTCACCGTCACCAACGCGGTGCTCGCCAACGGCAACACGCTCAACGTCACCACCAATACCGGCGTCTCCCCGACGAGCAGCAGCTTCATCACCGGCATCGTCGGCAATAACGGCGCGCAGATCGCCACCTTCAGCGTCGATGCCTTCGGCGACGGCACGCTTACCGTCACCTCGAGCGGCGCGCAATACGTCATCGACGACTGGCACGTCGTCAAATAACTCGCCACCTCGCCCTGCGCGAACAAAAGCGCCCCGCCTATATTCAGCGGGGCCGCTTTTGTTTTACCCAAGTTTTTTCGAGCCCGGCGCGTCGCGTTGAAAGGACTCTCGGGTCTATCGCTCTACTAACCGCGCGATTTGATCGCGCACCTCTTGAAGTTGGGCCGTGGTGACGCGCGCTTCTGTAGCCCGAACCCGACGCTTCGGCACCGTCTGCACGTTCCACGACAACGCATAGCAGCGTTTTGAGCAATGGTTCTCCTTCGTCGGGGCAATCTCAACCGATGCTTCGGTAACGCGCAGCGCGGCGTCGCCCGTCAACGGGACGACTAAGAGATAGCCAAAATCGCCATGAAAAAGGTCGTCACGCCCCACGACAACGGCTGGACGTTGTTTACTAGGTTCCCCGGATTCGGCCAGGGCATCGCGCCAATCAACCACGACGATGCTCCCGGGCGTCATCCTTGAAAGAACTCCGCCGGATCATCGTTCCACTCGGGGTATTTTTTGAGGTGCTCCATGACGCGGTGAGTATCGGCGGCGATCTTCGCCGCGTTCGCGCCACCGTAGGCCGCAATGGCGCGCCGGATCACCTCTGTTTCCGAGGTTTTCCCCTCACGGGCAAGGCGCTTCACGATTTCGTCTTGCGCGGGCTCCAGGTACACCATCTTTTTCACCATGCTGACAGCATACCTTCATGACATAGTGCTGTCAATGCGGCAGGTAAGGGCGTACTCTATAGCAGCGCTTCATCTGCCTCGGGTCCGCAGAAGCGGCAGCCTTTCGGTTAGAACTTCATCGCGCGTTTCACGTCGCCGAGGACGTCGGCGGCAATCTCGCGGGTGCGGCGCGTGCCTTCGTCGATGATGCGCTCGACTTCGCCGGGGTCTTGCATGTACGTGCGGTAGCGTTCGCGTACCGGCCGCAAGTATGCATTGAGCTGTTCGGCAAAATCGCCTTTGTCGACGACGCATCCGAGGGCGCCCGAGCGGCACTCGGCGGCAATGCCGTCGAGCTTGAGCGGATTGACGAATCGCCACAGCGAGAACACCGGGCAGACTTCCGGGCGGCCCGGATCGCCGCGACGCAGTTTGAGCGGATCGGTCACCATCGAGCGCACGCGCTTGGTGGTGGTCTCCTCGTCGTCGCTGATGAGTATCGCGTTGTCGTACGATTTCGACATCTTGCGCCCGTCGGTGCCCGGAACTTCGGGAAACTCCGAGAGCGTCGGCTGCGGTTCGACGAGCACGTCGTCGCCGTTGCCGTAGAGATGGTTGAAGCGGCGCACCACTTCGCGCCCCAGTTCCAAATGCGCGACTTGGTCGCGACCGACCGGCACGCGTTCGCCGCGCACGATCGCGATGTCGCAGAGTTGGAGCAACGGATAGCCGAGAAACCCGTAGGTCGCAATATCCTGGCCCAGCGCTTCGATTTGGCCCTTATACGTTGGGACGCGCTCGAGCCACGACACCGGCGTAATCATCGAAAGCAGTACCTGCAATTCGCTGATCTGCGGAACGGCCGACTGCAAGAAGATCGTCGCTTTTTGCGGATCGACTCCGGCAGCCAGCCATACGGCAACCATCTCGATACGCGCGTCGCGAATGAGCTGCGGGTCGGCAAAACCGGTAGTGTATGCGTGAAGATCGGCGATCTCGAAATAGGCATCGGCGGTGTCGCAATAGTTCGCCCACTGCGTGAGCACGCCGACGAGATGGCCCAAGTGCAGGCCGCCCGTCGGGCGCATCCCCGACATCACTCGCGGTTTGTTACCCATGCTTACCGTCATAACCTCACCGTCATTCGATTCCAAAAGCAGCGCTCATGCCAACCGTGCTATACTCGAATTACCGCCTCGCTTCAATACGCGGTCTGCAAGCCTTCAAAGCGATGGTTCCCGGCAATCTTCGCCCGCACGAACGCGCGAGCGGCCGCTACCGCATCGAGCAGTGGAACGCCGCGCGCGATCTCGCACGCGAGCGACATCGCGAGGGTACAGCCGGTCGCGCGCATCTCACCCGCAATCCGCGTACCGGCGAAGATCGCGGTGCCGCCGCCGTGAGCGAGGATATCGGCCGGTTCGCCGGAGAGGTGGCCGCCTTTGAGCAGCACGGCAAAAGCGCCGCGGGCACGCAATTGCTCGGCGGTTCGTTCCATATCGTCGCGCTCGATGCGCTCGAGGCCCACGAAGCGCGCCGCTTCCGAAAGATTCGGGGTTAGGATGACGTTCGGCAGCGTCGCAAGCCGATCACGGAGCGCTTCGATGGCCGCATCGCCGGAGAGCGCGCCGCCGAGCGAGGCGCTCCACACGGGGTCGACAACCGCGAGGATCTGCGGGTGCGCGGCGAGCGCTTCGGCGACGGCAAACACCGCATCGGCCGACGCGAGCGCACCGACGCGCACCGCGCCGATGCGATCCCACGGCATCGCTTCCATCTGCGCGCGAACGATTGCCGCAGGCTGCGGTTGCAGCGCGTGGACGCCGCGCGCGTCCTGTGCGCTCACGGCCGCGACGACGGTAAGCGCGCGCGTGCCGTACTCTTGCGCTATTCGGAGATCGAGCCCGACGCCGGCAACGTTCCACGGATGCGTCGTGCCGATCGAGAGGACTACCGGCCCGCTCATCGGGCTACGCTTCGGCGTTCCAGGCGGCGACGAGCTCGCGCGCCGCAATGGCGGGGTCGGCCGCTCCGGCAATCGCCGCGATTAGCGCGGCCATGGCCACACCGGAGCCTCGCACCAACGGCAGGTTTTGCGCGGTGATGCCGCCGATCGCGGCGACGCGGAGGCGCGTCGCGTTCGCCACCTGCAACAGCCCATCGATGCCGATCGGTGCGCCCGCATCGGATTTTGACGCCGTCGCGAACACCGCGCCGACGCCGAGGTAATCGATATCCATCGCGTCCGCTCGTTCGGCTTCCGCGCGCGTGCCGCACGAGAGCCCGATCAGCCGTTCGCGCAGCAATGCGCGCACCGGCGCCGCGTCGAGAAACCCGGCGTCGTCCGGCCCCAAATGCACGCCGTCGCAATCGAGAGCGACCGCAGCTTGCCAATCGTCGTTCATGATGAGGAGCGCCTCGTGTTTTTCCGCGAGCTTGCGTATGGCGCGGACGTTCTCGTGGATGATGCCCGCCTTGGCGCGATACTGCACTATGCGAACGCCGTTTTCGTAGGCCGCCTGCGCGATGGCGACGACGTTGCGCTCGCCTTCGTTGACGATCGCGTAGATGCCGCGCAAACGTGCGGCTCGCCGCTCGCGCGTCACGCGCGTTTTCTCATGCGTACGTAGAGCACGACGTTCGCGATTAAATAGCCGGCGAACACCACCGCCACGAAGGCCGCGAGCAGCGGGTTGTGGCGGCGCAACGCGAGCGGAACGATCACGCCGAAGCAGAGGACGCCCGACATCGCAACCGCGACGATTCGCGTGAAAGGAATGAGCATCGCCGTGGTTACTCCCGGTCGGCGAGGAGCAGATCGCCTAAGCGCATCAGTTCGCCTTCGTTACCGAAACGAATCTCGATGCGGCCGCCTTTACCGCTGCGAACCAGCGCGACGTGCGCGCTGAGGCGTTCGCGTAATCGCGATTCGAAATCGTGCTCTTCGGGTGAAAGATCGCGCAGTCTGGGCGCGGCTTTGGCGGCGAGCGGCGTGGTGACGGCGCCGGCGAGCCGCTCGAGCGTTCTCACCGAAAGGCCTTCGTTAGCCGAGCGCTGCGCCAGGGCGAGCCGTTGCGATTCGGGCGCGGCGAGTAGCGCGCGCGCGTGACCTGCGGTGATTCTGCCGTCGACCAGCATCGCTTTGATCGCATCGGGAAGCGCGAGCAACCGCAATGCGTTCGCGATTGCTGGGCGGCTCTTGCCCAAGCGCTTCGCCACGTCTTCTTGCGTGAACGCGTACTCTTCGATTAAGTGCGCGAAGCCCGCCGCTTCTTCTAACGGGTTGAGGTTTTCTCGTTGCAGATTCTCGACGATGGCGACTTCCAGCGAGTCGCGGTCGTCGCTCTCGCGCAGAATCGCCGGGACGGTTGCCTTGCGCAACGCGGCGCACGCGCGCCAGCGGCGCTCGCCGGCAATCAGTTCGTAGGTGTCGCCGCGCCTGCGTACCAAAATCGGCACGAGTACGCCGTACTCGGCGATCGATGCTTGGAGATCGGCGAGCGCTTGCGCGTCGAACGTTTTGCGCGGCTGGAACGGGTTAGGCCTGATGTGCCCGACGGGGATTTCGCGGACGGCATTGTGCGTTTCGGTGGGGGTCGCCGTGGTCGGAACGGGAGCATCTCCCAGTAATGCGCCCAGGCCGCGCCCGAGGCCGCGCTTCTGTTGTTGCGCGCTCACGCGCGCGCTCCGACCGGCTCCGCCAGTTCCTTCGCAAGCGAAAGATACGCCTGCGCGCCGCGACTCTTCACGTCGAACAAGATCACGGGTTTGCCGAACGACGGCGCTTCGGAGAGGCGAATGTTGCGCGGGATTTGGGTCTTAAACATCTGCTGCGGAAAGTAGCGTTCGAGTTCGTCGAGTACTTCCATGGCCAAGCGCGTGCGCCCGTCGAACATCGTCACCAGAACGCCGCTCACGTGCAACGTCGGGTTGAGCGCTTCGCGCACGCGGTGCACCACCTTGGTGAGTTGCGAGAGGCCTTCGAGCGCGTAGAATTCCGCCTGCACCGGAATGACGATTTCTTCGGCGGCCGTCAACGCGTTCACCGTGAGCAATCCTAGCGAAGGCGGGCAATCGATCAAGACGAAATCGTATCGCGAGGCTACCGGCAGCAGCGCCTGGCGCAGACGCGTCTCGCGCGAAAGAGCCGACACCAATTCGATCTCCGCGCCGGCGAGGTTGATCGTTGCGGGGACGAGCATCAGGCGATCGATTTCGGTACGCAGCATCACGTCGTCGATCGACGCCTCTTGCATGAGCACGTCGTAAATATCGAGTTTAACCGAGGGCTTATCGATCCCGAATCCGGTGGTGGTGTTCCCTTGCGGGTCGCAATCGACAACCAAAACGCGCTGCCCTTGAACGGCGAGCGCGGCGCCAAGATTCACGGCCGTCGTGCTCTTGCCGACGCCGCCTTTCTGATTGACCAGAGCGATAATGCGACTCAAAGAAAAACCCGCTGTTTCACGTGAAACAAACTCCTTAGCTGCTCGTTGTTCCCGAGCGGGCCACGTGTTGATCGAGCAACGCCAGGAGGGTCTGGCGGTCGTTACGCTCCGGTTCGTCCGTGACCTGCTCGAAAAGCCAGCGCATAATGTCGCCGACACGCGCATCGCCACGATAGGCGGCGCCGACGACCCCGGCACGCTGCAGAGCCTCTATCACGTCCCGGCCTCCTACCCGCAAGTCCGCAATCGAGAACGCGGGTTTGCGCCGCACCTCGGCCCATACGCGCGCTTCGAAGCGTTCGTTGCTATCGTCGCGTTTGGGCAAGCCCGATCCCACGATATCGGCGTGGCGGAGCGCGAATTGGCGCGCTAGATGCGTGACGCCGATCCGGCGGATAAAGCGCCGTATGGCGGCATCGGTGAGCGTCGGGTCCTGCCCGTACATGTGCTGCCGCACCAAATGCTCGACGGTCTGCACCGTCTCATTGGGAAAACGGAGCCGCAGGAGCATCCCGCGCGCCAAATCCGCCCCCACCTGCTCGTGCCGGTAAAAGTGCGGCCCATCTTTAGTACGGGGTTTGCCGACGTCGTGAAGCAGCGCCGCCAAGCGCAAGAGGGCATCGCCCGGCGGCGTCGCATCGAGCGATGCCATGCCGTGGAACCACACGTCGTACGCGTGCCACTCATTCTGCTCGATGCCGACGCCCTCCAGCAGCTCGGGCCATATGTACGCTAGAACCCCGGTCCGGCGGAGAATTTCGAAGCCCGTCGACGGCTTGGGAGCCAACGAGAGCAGTTTGTTGAGCTCGTCGGAAACCCGTTCGGCGGAGATCGTCGCCGCCAGCGGCGCGGCGAGGCGCATGGCTTCGTTCGCCGCTTCGCTGAGCGCGTATGAAAACCGGGCCGCGAACTGCGCTGCCCGCAGCATGCGCAGGGGGTCTTCTTCGAACGTCCGGGGCGTGAGAATGTCGATGCGATGCGCCCGGATATCGTCCATTCCGCCGAACGGATCGATGATTTCACCGCTTGGCAGGGCCCGTGCGATCATATTCATTCGGAAGTCCCGCCGCGCAAGATCGTCCTCGAGCGGGACGTCGGGGCCACCCTGGATGTCGAAATCCCGGTGACTGTGGCCCGTGGAGCGCTCGCGGCGCGGCAGGGCCACGTCGACCGTCATGCCGTCGCGGGTGAGCTTGAGCACGGAAAAGAGCGCGCCGACCAGATCGACCCGCCCGATTGCGGCGAGGCGCTCGTGAAGCTCCTCTTGCGTTATTCCGGTGACGACGTAATCGAGGTCTTTGACCGAACGTTCGACCCCCTCGATTTCCGCGCGCAGCTCGTCTCGCACGCGTCCACCGACGGCATAGAGCGATCCTGGCGCCAGAATAGCCGAGAGCTGAAGATCCATCGGGAGGGGCTGAAACATCACCCCTCTCTTTCCCCGTGAAGCTGCGCCCCCCCGGGTGTCGTTCCACGTGAAACGACTATCATGGGGAAGCAGCTTGCCCAAAACGATCGTTCCACGTGAAACTTAGCATCTCAAGCTCGCGATCCGTCAGCGACAGCTATGCCTAGGGGGCTTCTGCCCAAGGGCTACCACCGCGCCCGTGAAGAGCTTCTCTTTCGCATGAGGCACCCTAAGATCAAAAGCGTCGGCTTTCAGCAAAGATAACATTTGCATGGAGATCGACCTGCTGCCCATTCCCCGATTTAGACGGCGTTCCACGTGAAACTCCGATTCGTAGATTGGAACTGCCGGCCATGGCTCGTCAGAAGCTTCGCCAGCTTCGCCCTTTTTCATAGCGCTGCTTCGGGCACGACGGACCAAGCGACCTCTAGGCCCCAGCCTCCATGGCCCTTCCGCCGCGTGTCAAAATCAGCCTACAGCGGGAGCGTGCCCCCGGTCGCTCTATAGCGAACCGAGGGCGATTTCTGAAGCCGTCGAAGGAAACCATGATGCGGATCGGCCTGAGTTTCGACCAAGGCACTCCGAAGTATCGCCTCTATCTGGGGGCGCTGCTTGCTGCTGCCGAGCAAGCCGACCTCGAAATAGTCCCGCTCTGGATGGCCGGCGCGGAGAAGCCGCTCGAGCCCTATTTTTTGGAGACCCTCGACGGCATCGTTTTTACCGGCGGGGCGGATGTTGAGCCCCAGCGATACGGTTTTGACGATCCCCAGAGCCTTTGCAAGACCTTCCCCAGCCGCGACGAGCAAGAGCTGGTCATGCTGGAGAGCGCCTTCCAGCGGCGCCTGCCCATCTTAGCCATCTGCCGCGGCATGCAGCTCCTCAACGTCTATCGCGGCGGCACGCTGGTCCCGCATTTGAAAACGGCCGCCGATCATCTTCTGCGCGACGACGAGCGACACTTGATTCAGG
>Ga0207416_1002463_pt1 | contig 20155 bp, 17 predicted proteins | sample PaiPotPPM11metaG_FD_184107 | JGI IMG/M metagenome (GOLD analysis project Ga0207416, IMG submission 184107) | Iron sulfur acid spring bacterial and archeal communities from Banff, Canada, to study Microbial Dark Matter (Phase II) - Paint Pots PPM... ...
CCCGTACAGGCGGCCCTCGGCGAACACCGGCGTGTAGGTGACGACGTTGTTCAGGTGCTGTCCGCAGACCCGCTGGTGGTTCATCAGGAACGCGTCGCCGGGCTGGAAGTAGTCGGGCCCGAAGCGCTCCATCGCGTCGATGACGATGACGTCGAGGTCGGCGACGAAGTGAGATACCCCGCCCACGTTCTGTGCGAGCAGTTCGCCGCTGCGCCCGAGCAGTGCGCAGCAGTAGTCCCTGACCTCGTAGATCATCATGTTGTAGGAGGTGCGCTGCAGGTCGTAGGCCATCTCGTTCGCGGCCGCGGGCAGCGAGTTGCGGATGACCTCGACGGTGACCGGATTCAGCATCAGCGGTCCTCTCCTTCTGCCGCCGTCCCGGCGGGGACGGGGCGCCGCGAAGCGACGCTGACGATGATCTCTCCCAGGTCGCCGACGGTGACGATGTCGCCCGGGCCGACCACGATGGTGCTCGCGTATTCCTCGATGATGGCGGGGCCGGTGATCCGGGTTCCTGCGGCGAGTTCCTCCCGCCGCCAGAGAGTGGACTCCTTCAGCACGCAGCCACCCGGTCCCGCGAATCCCACCTGCCGGGTCCCAGCCGGCCTGGCCGTACCGCTAACGGCCGGCGGGGCGTCGAGGTCCGGAGTGTCCCGGCGGCCGGTGGCCACCAGCCGGACGTTAACGATCTCGACCGCCTCATCCTTGGCCACGTGCCCGTAGCGGGCCTCGTGCATCTCGTCGAACCGGGCGCGCACCGCCCCGAGGCCCGTCCCGGTCACCTCATCACCCGCCACCGGCACCCGGAGGGTAAACTCCTGGCCCGCGTACCGCAGGTCGAAGAACGGCTCGACCGCGATCGCGTCGGCGGCCAGGCCCTCGCTGGCCAGCAGCGCCCGCCCCTCGTCGGTCATCTCCGCGATCATCGCGGCCAGCGTGGCCGGCGGCACCTCGTCGAGGCGGCCGTAGCAGGTCCGCACGTAGTCGTGCCGGACGTCGGTGACGAGCATGCCGAAGGCCGAATAGTGGCCGGGCAGCGGCGGCACGATCACGGTGGGCATGTCGAGGTCGCGGGCGATGGCGGTCGCGTGCAGCGGGCCCGCGCCGCCGAAGGCGATGAGCGCGCAGTCGCGCGGGTCCAGGCCGCGCTCGATGGAGACCGCGCGGACCGCGAGCGCCATCTTGTTCACGGCGACGTCGATGACCGCCTGCGCGGCCGCATTGGTGCTCAGCCCGAGCCGGGTGGCCAGCTCAAGCCCGATCGCGCTCGCCGCATTCTCCACGTCGAGCGGCATCTCGCCGCCGAGGAAGCGCTCCGGGTTGAGCCGCCCGAGCACGGCGTTCGCGTCGGTGACCGTCGGCCTGGTGCCTCCCCAGCCGTAGCAGATCGGACCCGGGTAGCCGCCCGCGCTCTCCGGACCGATGCGTAGCGATCCGACCTCGTCGAGGTGCGCGATGCTACCGCCGCCGGCGCCGACTTCGATCACGTCGACGACCGGCAGCATCACTGGGTGGCCGCTCATCTCGTCGCCGACGAAGTAGCCCTCCGACATCACCGGGCTGCCGTCATTGATCAGCGCCGCCTTCGCCGTGGTCCCGCCCATGTCGAAAGCGACCGCATGCTTGACGCCCAGCCGGCGCGACAGCTGGCTGGCGGCGATCACGCCGCTCACCGGGCCGGACTCCATAGTCCTGACCGGCTGCCTGCGCGCGGTCGCGGGTGCCATGACCCCGCCGTTGGACTGCATGATGGACACCCGGCCGCCGAAGCCCGCTGCGGCCAGGGCCTTCTCAAGCTCCGCGATGTACTCGCTTACCCGGGGACCCACGTACGCGTTGAGCACCGTGGTCGACATCCGCTCGTACTCCCGGTACTCGCGCAGGATCTCATGCGAGAGCGAAAGGTAGCTGCCCGGAGTGACCTCACCGACCAGGGCGGCCGTCATCTCCTCGTGCCTGGGCGACGCATAGGCGTGCAGCAGGCACACCGCGATTGATTCCGCCTCGGCGCCGAGCGCGACCTGTAGCGCGTCACGCACGGACTGCGGATCAAGCGGGGTAACAACATTACCGGAGGCGTCAAGGCGCTCTTCGATTTCGATAATTCGGCTGCGCGGCACGAATGGCTTCGGACGCTCGAAAAAGAGGTTGTAGGCCTCCGGCCGATTACCCCGGCCGATGGCATATACGTCGCGCGTGCCCCGGGTGACGATTAGCGCCGTAACCGCGCCCTTACGCTCGATCGCGGTGTTGATCGCCACGGTTGACCCGTGCACGAAGTCCGTGGCCGCGGACAAAGCCAGGCCGCTCTTCTGCAGGCAGCGGATGATGCCGCCGGTGAGGTCCCCTGGATCGGTATGCGATTTCGCGTGAATCGTCGTCTTGCTGTCCGTATCGAAAGCAACCATATCGGTAAAGGTGCCACCGATGTCGGTAGCTATTACGAGACCCATCCATCACCTCAACGTAGAGCCACCGCATTCGCGAGAGCATTCGCTCGCATTCCGCTTGGTTGATGACGGGAGTGTAGACAGCAAGATTTTTTGAAATCTAGCCTTAACGTAGATTGGCCTATGCAGTCATAGACTGCACTCTATGGCCTCCAGCCGCCATATCCCCGGCCGACCACAACCGGGGCCAGCATCAGGACACCAGAGACGGCGGCGTCCGTGGTCGCACTGCGGACGCCCCCAGGGTGAAGCGCGGGGCGGGACAGTCAGCCGTTTCCGTTCGCACCGCGGCAGCCAGGCCGCAGGGCGGGCAGGCACCGCCCGTCGGCGGGACCTTCCCTTCCCGCGATCACGCTGGGCCGCCAGCGTGATCGCGGGTCAAGCGAGGGAAAAGGCAGGGACAGCGCCCATTCCAGCTGTATAAAATAGAACAAAGTATCCTATAGTTAACCGCCAAGAGGTGATCGCGGGTCAAAAGTGGCGATATTCGCCCCGGATGACCCGCAATGAAGAAAACAGCCGGCCGGGGCGTGGGACAAAGCGCCGCAAAGCACCGTAACCGGCACGGCGCCGCGGGGCCGCCCACCCGGATGACCCGCAATCCCGGCGCCCGCCAGCCGGCGGACGGGCGGGCCCTGACGTTCATGATCGCCGGACCGCAGGCGAACGGCTTCACCGACGCCGAGGCCGAGGCCCTCGCCGCGCAACTCAGTACTACAACGGAATCCTGAGACATCGCAGACCCGGATCACCCAGTGCGTTCTGGGTGGCCACATGCCTGGTATCCGGCTGGCGGTCGGTCGTCGACGATGAGGTGGCTGTGGCTGAGGACCGTGACGCCGGCGATGACGACGAACAGGGCCAGCGCCTCGCCGGCCAGATCCGGAACCCCGGCCTTGATGTGCTCGCTGAACAGGAACAGCCCCAGCAGGCTGGCCGAGAACGGGTCCAGGATCGTGAATCCGGGCTGGGACGCGGCGAGCGGGCCGGCGGCCAGCGCGTGGGAAGCCAGCAGTATCGTCGCCGCGCCCACGACAACCAGGACGTACGGCGACCAGTTGGAGAAGATGGCACCGATGCCGTCGCCGAGGTGCGAGCTGAGTTCCTTGATCACCGCCGCCACGAATCCCCAGGAGATCCCGGTGGCGGTCCCGAGCAGCGCCGCCCGGCGGGACCGGGACACGCCCGGGCGCCCGCCTGGCCCGAAGGCCAGGCCAAGGACCAGGAGCACGATCCCGAGGGTGATCAGGCCGGCGAGCCACCAGGAGGAGCCCGGCGCGTGCGGTCGTCCTCCGGAGGGCGATGCCAGGCGGAGAAACAGGCTGATCCCGGCGGACATGGCCACCGCGGCCAGCCAGTCACGCCGCCTCACCTGCACCCGGCGGCTGGCGGCCATGTAGGCGAAGACGAAGAGAAGCTCGAGCGCCAAGATGGGCTGGACCAGGGCGAGCGGCCCGAAGCGGAGGGCGCTGATCTGGAACGCGAACCCCAGGATCATGCTGGCTATGCCGAGCAGCCAGACCGGCCGCCGGGCCAGCCGGAACACGAGCCAGACGTCCAAGCCCGTGACCTCGCTGCTCCTGGCGCCGATCCGCTGGCACACGGAGGCCGTGGCCGTGCAGAAGCTCGCGGCAAGGGCTAGCAGGATCACCAATTCCATCATCATCCCGCCCCGACAAGCTCCAGCAAATCCATAACAAACTAATATAGTACAGTTATACAGCTGTCAGCAGAGTCGACAGTTCAGCGATCGTGATCACCTGCGCCTCTCGGGGGAAGATCTTCTCGATAAGGAAGTCGTGCACGTCAGAGTGGAAGTCCACGGTGGCGTCAGCAAGGACGACGACCCGATAGTCGCGGTCGTGTGCGTCGCGAAGGGTTGAGAGCACCACGCCGCTCGTGGTGATCCCGGCGAGGATCAGGGTGGTGATGTTGCGGTCCCGCAGTTGAGCGTCGAGGTCAGTGGTGGAAAAAGCGCCGACGCGGGTCTTGCGGACAACGATGTCGCCGGGCTCGGGGGCCACGTGATCGTGGACCGCGGTCGCGGGCGACTCGCTGTGGGCCGCTCTACCCGTCGCGACGAAGGGCGCCATCATGCTGTGAGCGGGGACCGCGTCGTACTCGGCGTCCTCGAACCCGACCCGGACATACCCGATGTGTCCACCGCGGTCACGGACGATGGCAATGGCGTCTGCGACCCGCGCGAGCAGAGCCTCGGCCTCGCCGACGGCACCGAGCGCCCTCGCTTGAAAGTCCATCACCAGCAGCGCCGTGTGCCGGGGGTCAATGGCCGGAAGGATGTCAGTCACTGGTTGCTGCCTCTTTCGCTGGGCGTTGTGCGGTCATGCGCGGTGAATTGACGCTGGCGGGCGACAGGGCAGTGGAGCCCCCGTAGCCGAAGGCGCCGTACACAGCGCAGGCCCTTCAGCTACCGCCGGCTCGGCGTCCGCCACCGCCGGCTCCGTCCGGTTCCGGCCCACCATGACCACGGTGACGACGAGGGTGATGCCCACGAATACGGCGGAGCCGGTGAGCGCAGCCGACACGCCGTGGGCCAGGACCTCGGCCGCTTCGCGCTTGGCATCGAGCCCGGCCGCCGGGTGGGATGACGCGTGGGTGCTGGCCGCGGCGAACACCGCCGTCAAGATGCCCAGCCCCAGGGCGGCGCCGACTTGCTGGGCCACGTTGAGCAGGCCCGACGCGGCGCCGGAGTCCTCGGGGGCCACGCCGGCGATCCCCCGGGTGGTGAGGGTGACGATGGCGATCCCGAGCCCGCCCCCGAGCAGGACCATCGGGATGGCAATGCCAGGGAAGTACGCGGTGCCGGCCCCGAGGCGGCTGACCCACACCATGCCGGCCAGGGAGGCCACCAGCCCGCCGATGAGCAGGCGGGTCCCTCCGAACCGGCCGGCTACCTTGGCCGCGACCTGGGCCGTGCCGAACACCACCGCGGTCTCGGGGAGGAACGCCACCCCGGCCTCGATGGCGCTGAAGTTGAGTACCCCTTGGAGGAACTGGGTCAGGAAGAAGGTCGACGAGAACAAGCCGCCGACCACCAGCAGGCGGGTGAGGTAAGCCCCCGACCGCTCCCGGCTGGCGAAGAGGCGCAACGGCATGATCGGCTGCTCGGCCCGCATCTCGGTGAGCAGGAACCCACCGAGAAGGGCGGCGCCGGCCACGAAGGCGGCAATCGTGCCGAGGTCGCTCCACCCCGACGAGCCGGCCCGGACGAAGCCGTACACGATGCCGGTCATCCCCAAGGTGCCGGTCAGCGCCCCCAGCAGGTCGAAGTGACCGGTCGTGCGGTCGGTCTCCGGCAGGTACCGGGGGGCCAGGGCGATGACCGCCGCTCCGACCGGCACGTTGATGAACAGCCCCCACCGCCAGGAGATCCAACTGGTGAGCAGGCCGCCGATGACGATGCCGACGCTGCTCGCTGCGCCGGCGACGGCCCCGTAGTAAGCGATGGCCCGCGTGCGTTGGGGTCCGGGGGCGAAGCTGGCCATGAGCAGGGTCAAGGTGGAGGGCACGGCCACGGCCGCGGCTATCCCCTGGGCGGCCCGGGCGGTGAGGAGCCAGGCCGACGACTCGGCCAGCCCAGCGAAGAGCGAGGCCACGGTGAACAGGGCGATGCCGGCGACGAACACCCGGCGCCGCCCGAGGAGATCGCCGGCCCGGGCCCCCAGCAGCAGGAGCCCGCCGAACGGCAGGGTGTAGGCGTTCTGGACCCATGACAGCCCGGTGGGAGAGAAGTGCAGGGCAGCGTGCATGCTGGGGAGGGCGGTAGTGATGACCGACAAGTCGACAACGGCCATGGCTTGGGCAGCGAGGATGATGGCCAGCACGACCGTCGACGATCGCGAGGACCCTTCAGGGCGCTCAGGAGCGCGCTGAATCTGGGAGAAGGGCATGGAGGTGAACCTTTCCGACTCGTTGCTACGTCTGTCGGCCCCACTTCAGATAAAGTGGAGGGGTACCTCCGCAACTGTACCGGAGGGGTGCCTCCGTTTGCAAACGGGAGACCGGAAAGTTGTAGGAACGCAGATGCCACGACGCAGTGAAGAACCACCAGCAACCGGCGGGGTGAGCGACCGGTGGCCACCGAGCGGACGGTAACGTCCGGGTCGCGGGGCCGCCCGCAGCGGGCCGACGCCCGCCGGAACTACGACAAGCTGGTCGCCGCGGCCCGGGAGGTGTTCGCCGAGGACGGGGTGGAGGCGTCGCTGGAGGAGGTCGCCCGGCGGGCCGGAGTGGGGATCGGGACGCTGTACCGCCACTTCCCCACCCGCCAGGACCTCTTCGATACGGTCTACCTCGACGAGGTGGAGGCCATCTGCCGCTGGAGCGACGAGCTGGATGACCTCCCGGCGTGGGACGCGTTTGTCAGCTGGGCCGACCAGCTGGTGGCCTATGTGTCCACCAAACGCGCGCTGGCCGAGGCCCTCAACCACAACTCCGAGATGTTCCAGAACGGCCGGGCGGCCGTCCAGGAGAGCGGCGAACGGTTCCTGGCCCGCGCCGTGGCGGCCGGCGTCGCCCGACCGGGGCTGAGCTTCGACGACGTGCTGCGGCTGGTGGCCAGCATCACCATGGCCGATGTCGTCGATTCCGGCCAGCGCGACCGCATCCTCCGCTTGGCGCTAGACGGCCTGCGGTACCAGCCCTCCGACACCTGAGCGCCCCGCCGAGGGCTCCCGGTACATGAGTTGGCCGGGCGACTGCCCCATCCAACCCCGCTACCAAGGCCGTTATCCCGAACGAATGCGGCTGACTCCCCGGCCCACCGTGAATCGAGGCCGGCCAAGGAGGCCTGGTCCGGCAAGGCTGACGGCGGCCCCGCTCATTTTGTTTCACGTATTTGTTTCAGCGTCCGCATCATAACGTCGGCGGACCCGCTGCCAGCGCGCCCGTAAATAGTCATTGACGCACCTACCCCGGGCTGTTTTCATCGTCGTATCAGGAACGTTGCAATTCGTTACAAATGTTTCACGAATGTGGAGCGGCTCTGAGGGAGGAGGACCATGTCTCGCATCAAAAAGGTGACGGCGAGCCTGCTCGCGGCCGGTGCCACCGTCGCCGCGGCCGGCGCGGGAGGCCTGAACGCAACTGCCGCGACCGCCGCCGCCCATGTGGCCGGAACGACCTCGGCCCACGTCTGGATCACGACCGCGAACGGGGCCGACAAGCTGAGCGATCTCGGCACCGTCGACTTCTCCACGGCTCCGAGCACCGCCCCCACGGTGGTTGTCGACCCCACCCTGACCTACCAGACGATGCAGGGATTTGGCGGTGCCATCACTGATTCCTCGGCGTCAGTCCTCTACACCCTGCCCGCCGCCCAGCGGGCCCAGGTGATGGCGTCCCTCTTCAGCCCCGTGACCGGCGACGGCCTGGACTACCTGCGCCAGCCGATCGGCGGCTCGGACATGGTCGCAACGGCGCCCTATACCTATGACGATCTGAGCGCCGGTCAGACCGACTACAACATGCAGCACTTCAGCATCGCCCACGACCAGGCGCAGATCCTGCCGCTGCTGCGCGAGGCAAAGGCGCTCAATCCGCGGTTGCAGGTCATCGCCTCGCCATGGAGCCCGCCCGCGTGGATGAAGTCCTCCGACAGCCTGATCGGCGGCCGGCTCATCGCCACTCCCCAGGTCTACCAGGCTTACGCCCGGTACCTGCTGAAGTTCATCGAGGCGTACCGGGCCAACGGGGTCAACGTCGACGCGATCACCGTGCAGAACGAGCCGCAGAACCGTACCCCCTCCGGTTATCCGGGTACCGACATGCCGTCCTGGCAGGAGGCCGCGGTCATCGAGGATCTCGGCCCGATGATCAAGGCCGCGCACCTGCGAACCGAAATCTTCGCCTATGACCACAACTGGCAGGAGCACCCCAACGACGTTGCCTCCACCCCGCCCGACGAGGTCGGCGACATCAATGACTACCCGCAGCAGGTCCTGGCGACCCCGGCGGCCCGGTGGATCTCCGGTGTCGCGTTCCACTGCTACTACGGCGACCCCAGCGCGATGACGGCGTTCCACAACGAGTACCCGAAGCTGCAGATCTTCATGGACGAGTGCTCGGGCAGCCAGTCCGCGGATCCGACGAACACCTTCTCCGACACGCTCAAGTGGCACTCAAGGAACCTGGAAATCGGCTCCACCCGCAACTGGTCGAGCACAGTGATCAACTGGAATATCGCCCTCAACCCGTCTGGCGGCCCGCACGTCGGGGGATGTGGCACCTGCACCGGCATCCTCACCATCGGCCCCGGGGACACTGTCACTCCCGACGCCGAGTACTACGCGCTCGGGCAGCTGTCCCGCTTCGTCCAGCCGGGCGCCGTGCGCATCGCCAGCACCTCGTTCGGCACCACTGGATGGAACGGCGAGGTTATGGACGTCGCGTTCCGTAACCCGGATGGCTCGACCGTGCTGGTGGCGCACAACGAGAACGACAACGCGCAGGCATTCGCCGCCCAGGAAGGCGATCAGCGGTTTACCTACACCCTGCCCGGCGACTCGCTGGCCACCTTCGTCTGGCCGGGCAATCTCGCCGGGCCGCATCCACTCCGGCAGGTCGCGCCCTCAGGCTGGACCGCCACCGCCAGCCCCAGCGGACCAGCCAACCCGTGCTGCACCGCCGACGTCGCGGCCAACGCCGTGGACGGCGACGCCAGCACCCGCTACTCAACCGGTGAGGGCCAGGCCCCCGGCCAGTACCTGCAGGTCGACTTCGGCACAGCCATCCGCGCCCGTCAAATTGTCTTCGACACCGGCGCGTCCACCGGCGACTTCCCGCGCGGCTATTCCGTACAAACCAGCGCCAACGGGACGGACTGGAATACCGTCGTGGCCGATGGGCAGGGAACCGGCCAGTTCACCGCCGTCGACTTGCCGGGCAGCGCCATCCAACACGTTCGCATAACCCTCACTACCGCGGACCCCAACGACTGGTGGAGCGTCGCCGACGTCCGCGCCTACGTTGCCGGGGGTTTTTCGTAGCTGGCAGCGAGCAGCGGGATGCCCGCTGCACCGGCGGTGTCGTCGAGATGCTTCTTCAGTGCCCGCAGCGAGTAGTCAACCGGTCAGTGTCCGACGCGGCGGGCCGTGCGCTCGAGGTGCTCCCGCATGATCTCGGTGGCAGCCTCCGGCTTGCGATGGCGGATCGCCTCGATCAAGCGCTCGTGCTCACGCGTGCCGAGATCGCCCATTTGCGGCGCCACCTCGCGGGCCTGCTGCAGCGACATATGGATCGGGCCGCGGAATGACTCCACTAGCATTACCACGGCCGGGTTGTGCGTTGCCTGCGCGATACGCGTGTGAAATTCCAGTGAATAATCCATCGAGTATTCCCCGGATGCCAGCGCGGCCTCGGATCGCTGGCATATTTCCTCAAGGTCCGCGATGTCCTGATCGGTAGCCCTCTCGCAGACAAGCGGCATGATGCCTATTTCCAGGATCATGCGGACTTCGGTGACATCGGCCGCGCTGATGGCAGACAGCGTCAGCATGTCGGTCAGTCCCGCGCCGACCCGGTCGCCCGACGGGGCGGTGACGAACGCGCCGCCGTGCGCGCCCACCCGGATCTGGACAAGTCCGCTGGACTCCAGCATGCGCAGCGCCTCGCGCACGGTCACCCGGCTCACCCCGAAGCGCTCGCAGAGCTCGCGCTCGGGGGGCAGTCGGTCCCCGGGCTTCAGCTGTCCCTGGCGCATCAGCGCCCGGATCTGTTCGACGATGATTTCTGAGATGCGCCCTACGTTAACCGGACTGAATAGGTCAGGTTCCGTAACGGAGGAAACGGCGACATTTGCGGGTCGCGTGGTCTTTGCCGATTTGGCCATGCGTCGCCTCCGTCGGGGAAGGTGGTGGGGAACTCGGGGGCGGCCGAGGAGGTCACTCTACCTGAGGACTTATGGTTGGTCCAATCGGTCAGCGGCTTGTCGAGGCAACCCGCGCCAACTCCGCGCATTCCCGGATTCTCGCTGCCGGGCGGCCCGCCCGGTGGCGGCACCCGGCGGGAAATGCCTGCTAAGCGTCTGACGGTGGGGTCTGGCGGTCATGCGCGGCCGACGGGGTGCGGCAGGGGGGCGCCGAGTCCCGCGGGATCCCCGCTTGTCCAGATGGCCGATCATCTGCCACAATGGTATGACCTTTAGTCCTATGAAAGGAGCTTGGTGCCGCACCCCCAGTCGTCGCCGTCTGAGTACCGAACAGAACCAGGAACTGAACGAGGACCCGCCTATGCCCTACTTCATCGCCTCGCCGTGCATCGACGTGATGGACAAGTCCTGCATCGAGGAATGTCCCGTCGACTGCATCTACGAGGGCGACCGAAAGCTCTACATCAACCCCGGCGAGTGCATCGACTGCGGGGCCTGCGAGCTTGCCTGCCCGCAGGCCGCCATTTTCCTGGACTTCAAGGCCCCGGCCGATGCGGCGCAGTTCATCGAGGACAACGGATGGTTCTTCACCCAGACGCTGCCGGACCGGGCGAAGCCACTGGGCGCGCCGGGGGGGAGCGCGCAGATCGGCCGGGTCGGCACGGACACGCCGCTCGTGCGGTCCTGGGATGCCGGTCAGCGCTGACCGGCCCGGTCGGCGGACGGCCGGCGACGTCCGATAGATGTGAAAGTCTTCTCGTAGAGGTATAATTGTTAGACCATGAACTGAAGGAGTCGCAATGGCGAAAAGCGGACGTGTGTTCCTGCGGGGAATGACCTCGGCGCACTACGGCCTGAAAGAGTTCCGCGCAGCGCAGCTCGCCGCCCCGCGGGTGCGTGACGACTCCGTGGTCACCGACGACGCGAAGGTGGGGCACTCCGGCGACTCGGACCAGTCCCGTACCTGGTGGCGGGTCGGTCCTGGCGATGATCCGTTCCTGACCCAGACGCTGCAGGTGCACTTCGTCCAGCTTCCGCCGCGTTCGTCCAACCACGGCCACGGCCACCAGAACGAGGCCGTGTTCTACATCCTCGAGGGCCGGGGCTATGAGATCCACGACGGCCGGCGCTACGACTGGACCGCCGACGACCTGGTGATGGTGCACACCGACTCGGTCCACCGGCACTTCAACCCCTATGACGAGCAGGCGACCGCGCTCGTCATCAAGGCGAAGTCCATGTGGATGTACCTGGGCCTGATCCAGCAGGGCCGCAGCGGCCCGCTGCCCGACGCGGACCGCTTCGGACCGCGCGAGGACTGGTCGCGGATCTGGACCCCCGGCGTGGAAAACCGTAAGAAGGTCGTCAAGCCGGCCGACACGCGGTGGGAGACCACCCCGCTCGGCCGCGTTCGCGTGATGTCGTCCCGTGAACGGCCCGACGTGCGCACGTTCAGCGTTGACGTCTTCGAACTGGAAGTCCCGGCCGGGAGCCGGTCGGGCCGGCGCTGGCACATGGCGGACGAGATTCTCTACGTGCTATCGGGCTCGGGGTACAGCCTGCACTGGGAAGTGGCTGCCGACCTGGACGAGAAGTACTACGCCAGGATCGCCAAGGAGCCGACCCGTCACGAGATCAAGGCGGGCGACACACTGTACGTCCCGCAGAACACGGTCGCGCAGCACTTCAGCCCCGACGGGCAGCCGCTGCGCCTGCTGTCGGGGCAGAACCGGCTGTTCAAGCAGCTCGGCTACGACCGCGTGGCGTACCTGGAGAACGCGCCGGAATACGACGCCGCCGACGCCGGAGCGGCCAGGACCGCGGCGGCCGGAGCGGCACGCGCATGAGCGCGCCGTCGCCAGGAGACCCCGCAATTCGCAGCCAGGGCGAGCAGGCCGCCGCTACCTGGCGGGATGCCGAATTTGCCCGGTCGTGGGCCGAGAACGATTCCTTCAGCGACTTGCTCGACTTCCCGCGCCGGATCTCGGCGGCCGTAATCGCGCTGGATAACCCCGAGCCCCGGTGCGTCGTGGACGTCGGCGCCGGGCCGGGCGCGATGCTGGGGGTCTTCCTCACGCAGTTCCCGTCGGCGCGAGGCGTCTGGACGGACGCTTCCGACGCCATGCTCGGGTTGGCGAAGCAGCGGCTGGCGTCGTTCGGCGACCGTGTCGAGTACCACATCGCCGACATGACCCAGCTGGCCGAGGCCGGCCTGCCCGACACCGCGGACGTGATCACTACCTCCAGGGCGGCCCACCACCTGGACCGGGCCGGGCTGCACGCCTTCTACGCGGACGTCGCCGCGCGGCTCGCGCCTGGCGGCTGGCTGGTCAACCTCGACCACATCGGGCCGGCCAGCCAGGCCGGACCGCCGGGCGCGGCCGGATACGACGAGGTGTGGGACCAGCGGCTGCGGGCGGCGCGCAGGGAGTTCGGGGCCAGGCCAGAGGGGCCAAGGCACCACCACAACTATCCGCTCACCAGCCTCAGCGATCACTTCGACGCGTTCGCGGCGGCGGGACTCACCGATGTCGAGGTCCCCTGGCGGGCGTTCTTCACCTGCCTGTTCATGGGCCGGGCGGCCGGGTGACCTGACTGGCCAGGAAGCCGCACAGGCCCGGATGAAGGGAAAGACAGGACGGCAATGCTGAAACAGGAGATCAACGAGCTGCTCACCCAGACCGGGCCGGGGACGCCGATGGGCGCCCTGTTCCGGCAGTACTGGATTCCAGCACTCCTCGCGGAAGAGCTTCCGGAAGACGACTGTCCGCCGGTGCGCGTCAAGCTGCTGTCCGAGCGGCTGATCGCGTTCCGTGACAGCGAGGGCCGGTACGGCCTGATGGACGAGTTCTGCGCGCACCGCGGCGTTTCCCTGTGGTTCGGCCGGAACGAGGAATCGGGACTTCGCTGCGCCTATCACGGCTGGAAGTACGACGTCACCGGGCAGTGCGTCGAGATCCCGTCGGAGCCGGACGAACGGCAGAGCAGCCTTTGCGCGAAGATCAAGCTCACCAGCTATCCGCTGATCAAGATCGGCGAGGTGCTGTGGACCTACATGGGCGACCCTAAGGACACGCCGGACCTGCCGCAGTGGGAATTCGCTCAGGTTCCGCGGGAGCAGAGCTACACCTCCAAGCGGTGGCAGGAGTGCAACTGGCTGCAGGCGCTGGAGGGCGGCATCGACTCCAGCCACGTGTCCTGGCTGCACTCCGGCGGCCTCAAGAATGACCCGCTGTTCAAGGGCGCGCGCGGCAACAATTACAACCTGGCCGACCGCAAGCCGTTCTTCGAAGTGGTGGAGTCCGACGGCGGACTGTTCATCGGCGTGCGCAGGAACGCCGAGGAAGGCCACTACTACTGGCGGATCACGCCCTGGGTGATGCCGAGCTTCACGATGATCCCGCCGCGCGGCGACCACCCCATCCACGGCCACTTCTGGATCCCCATCGATGACGAGAACTGCTGGGTGTTCAGCTACGACTATCACCCGGTACGGCCGCTCACGGAGCAGGAGCGGCAGGCCATGGAAGACGGGCACGGCGTGCACAACGAGTACGTCCCCGGCACCTACCGGCCGCTGCAGAACAAGGACAACGACTACCTGATGGACCGCGAGGCCCAGAAGCGCGGCGACACCTACTCGGGGGTCAGGGGCATCTCGATGCAGGACGCGTCGCTGCAGGAGAGCATGGGGCCGATCGTGGACCGGACCAAGGAGCGGCTGGTGTCCACCGACGGCGGCATCATCATGGCCCGGCGTAAGCTCTGGCGGGCCGTGGAGGCGCTCCGTGACGAGGGCGTGCCGCCGCCCGGGGTGGACGTCGCGCACCAGAGGGTCCGGTCGGCGGCGGTGGTGCTGCCGAGCGACCAGTCATTCGTCGAAGGCTGTGGCGACGCCCTGCGGGTGCGTCCGGGCGAGAAGCACGCGTCCGTCTGACATGCAGCGTCAGCCCACCCTGCTCAGCAGTTGCTCGCGTGCCGCGACGGCTGCCGAGACCCGGTACCGGATCGACGCACCCGGGTTCACCCGCCGCAGCTCGCGGGTCATCGCCCTGGACCCTCATGCCGCCGAGATCGTGCGGCGGTTGGAGGGCCAGCGGTGGAGCGGCGGTCACTTCCTGGTCTTCGAGTCGGCGCTCCCCGGCGACGCCCTGCTGCGGCCCGCGGCCGGCGGCACCGCGCTGCTCAGCGCGGAACTTCAGGGCGCGGACGCCGTGGTAATGCTTGCGTCGGCGCGGGCGAGCGCGGAGGCGGCGTCGGTCATTGGCGAAGCCTGCGCGGCCAGGAGCATCATGTCGGCCGGACTGGTCGTGCCCGGTGCGGGCCCGGTCGGCGAGGTCGTGTCCGCGCTGCGGCCCAACGCGATGGTGCTCGTGGTGCTCCAGGACGCCGGGGACATCCCGGAGGTACTGTCCGCGCTGCGGGTCTAGGGAGCAACGTCGTGAACGACAAGGTCACCATCGGCGGCATCGCCACGCACTACCAGGTCACCGGGGACGGGCCGCCGCTGCTGATGTTCTCGCCCGGCGGATTCAGCGCCACGCTCGCCAACTGGACGTCGTTCGGCCGCTACGCGCGGCTGGCGCTGGTCGAGCGGCTGGCCGCGTCGTACACCTGCATCATGTTCGACCGGCGGGAGTCCGGCGCGTCCGGCGGCCGGGTGGAGCGGATCACCTGGCCGGACTACGCGGCACAGGGCAAGGGGCTGCTTGATCACCTCGGCATCGCGCGCGCTCACCTGATGGGCGGCTGCGTCGGCTGTTCGGCGGTGGCGGCCTTCGCGGTCACCTGGCCGGACGCGGTCGCGTCGATGGTGCTCTACTCGCCGGCCGGCGGTGCCAGGTACCGCATCCGGCAGCACGCCCGGTTCGCGCGGCACCTGTCCTTTGTCTCCGAACGGGGTGTGGCGTCTGTGGTCGACCTGGCCCTGGACGCCGGGGCGGAGTTCGCCCAAGATCCGCGGGTGGGCCCCTGGGCGAGCGTCATCCGCGCCGACCCGGCGTTCGCGGACAGCTACCGTCGGCTGGATCTGCCCTGGTACGAGACCACCGTGACGGGCATGGGGCGGCTGCTGTTCGACCGGGACACCGCGCCGGGACCGGAACCGGAGGACCTGCTGCGGCTGGACGTTCCCGCCCTCGTCGTCCCGGGTCAGGACGCGTCGCACGCCACGTCGGCCGCCCGGTACCTGCAGGAGTGCCTGCCCCGCGCGCAGTACTGGGACGTACCGGTGAGCGGACAGACGGAGCGGACCGCGCCCGCCCGGGTCCTGGAGTTCCTTGACTCAGCCGGCGGTGAGTGACTCGCCGCGCTCGAGCGCCGCGATCTGGGCGAGGCGGTCGGCGTGACGACCGCCCTTGAACGGTGTGCTGAGCCAAAGACCGGTGATCATCTCGGCTAGGGCCGGGGCGACGATCTTAGCTCCGATGATGAGCACGTTGGCGTCGTTGTGCGCCCGGGCGATCTCGGTGGTGAACAGGTCGTGGCAGACCCCCGCCCGCACCCCCGGGATCTTGTTGCATGCCATCTGCTCGCCGGAACCCGAACCGCCGATCACGATGCCCCGGTCGGCCTGCGCCGCGGCGACCAGCCGGCCCACGTCGGCACACAGCACGGGGTAGTCGACCGTCCCGCCGCCGTGGGCGCCGCGGTCGTTCACGGTGTGACCGTGGGCGGCCAGCCACCCGATGAGGTGGTCCTTGAGGGATATGCCGTTGTGGTCGGCTGCTATCGCGATCCGCATGCTTGATCCTTCTGTGTTCCGTTGTCCTGGCCCGGATCAGGCCGTCAGGCCGTGGGTGCTCTCGGGGAACAAGTCTTCGGCTGCGACCGGAGCGTTCAGGATCCTCTGGTCGACGGCGTACCGGATGAGCTGGTCGATCATCGCGCGGTTGGGCGCGATGCCGTAGGGGAGCGGGTCGGCGCCGGTGATCTCGCGGACTCGCTGGTACATGCGGTCCGCGGGCGCGGGATCGCTGATGTCGCCGAGCCGTGCGACGTAGCGGTCCTTGGCGGCTGCGTAGGCAGTGAACAGGGCGGCGGCGAGGTCGGGGTGCGCGGCGAGCAGTTCGTCGCGGACGACGACGACGTGATTGATGGGATACAGGCCGCGGTCCCGCAACGCGCGGTAGCCGGCCTCGGCCGCGTCCGGGATCAGCGGAACCAGACCCGGCTGGTCCGGGGGGATCCCGATGCCCGCGGCCAGTTCGCCGGAGGCGACCATTTCTCCGACGTCCTCGCCGGGGCCGGCCGACACCACGTTCGGCGGCGGCTGGTACTCGGCCACGTGCTCGTCGCCGGACAGCACCCAGGTGACGCGGCTGAGGTCGACGCCGTACTCGTCGGCCAGGATGCCGCGGGCCCACACGCCGGTGGTGACGGTGTAGCCGCGGTTGACGCCGGCCTTGCGGCCCGGCAGGTCCTGCGGGGCCAGGCCGTCGGCCTTCGCGCTGCGCACGACCGCGTCGTGGTGGAAGCCGCGGACCAGGAAGACCGGCAGGGCGGTGAACGGCTTGCCGTGCGCCTTCGCGACCAGGTAGGTGGTGAATGGCATCTCGCTGACGTCGAACGCTAGCGAGCGCGCCATCGCGCGGAAGGCGTGGATCAGGACCGGCACCTCCTCGAAGTCCAGCGCGAAGCCCGCGGGCTTGACGGTCCCGTCCTTCAGCGCACTGGTGGCGCCCTGGGTACGGGTCACGGCAGTGAGAGCTAGCAGGCCCATGACCGGAAGGCTAGCATGGTAATTTGTCGGACCAATAGACCTTTTGAGTAAGGAGTGTCCCGCATGGCTGAACAGGTGCTGGCAGCGGTAAGGACCGGTCCGGGGCGCACGGAGCTCCGGGAGTTCCCCATGCCCGATATACCCGACGACAGCGCTCTGCTCAAGGTGGAGGTCGCGGGCATCTGCGGCACCGACGTGAAGATGTACGCCAAGCCGCCGTTCCCGGACCCGGTGATCATGGGGCACGAGAACATCGGCGTCATCGCGCGGGCCGGCGCTGGGTTCACCGAGCGCCACGGCGTTCGCGAAGGCCACCGGGTCTTCGTGGAGCACTACGTCGGCTGCTTCCAGTGCGACTGGTGCCGGGCGGGGCAGTACCGGCACTGCGAGGCGACCGACTGGCGAACGAACCCGGACGCACGGCGCTTCGGCTATACGTCGGCGCAGAACCCCTATCACCTGTGGGGCGGGTTCGCCCAGTACATGTTCCTGCCGTGGAACTCCGTACTGCACAAGGTGCCCGACGCCCTCTCGCCCGAACTGGCCGGGCTCGCCACGCCCATGTCCAACGGCATCGAATGGGCGCTTTTCGAAGCGGGCGTCGGCTACGACTCGACGGTCCTCATCCAGGGGCCCGGCCAGCAGGGGCTGTCGCAGACCGTCGCGTGCAAGCAAGCAGGCGCCTCGCTGATCATCGTCACCGGGACCGCCAGGGACGCGGCGCGCCTGGAGATGGCCGCCAAGCTGGGCGCGGACTGCGTGATCGACGTCCAGCGCCAGGACCCGCTGGAGCGGATCAGGGAGGTTACCGGCGGCAAGGGCGTTGACATCGTGCTCGACTGCACCTCCGGCGCGGGGACCGCGCCCGTGCTGCTCGGTATCGACGCGCTCAAGCGCCGGGGGGGCACCCTGCTGATCCAGGGCGAGATGGCCGCCTTCCCCGACTTCCCGGTGCGGCAGGTGACGGAGAAGGCGATCACCATCAAGAGCGCGCGGGGGCACAGCTACCGCGCCTGTGAGCTCGCGGTGAAGCAGCTTGCCTCCGGCCGCTACCCGCTTGACCTGCTGGTCACGCACACGTTCGGGCTGAGCGAGGTGGACCGCGCGATCCGGGCGCTCGGCGGCGGTACCGACGACGACGTCATCCACGCGTCCCTGCTGCCCTGGAAGGAATAGCCGCGGAGCCTGACTGCTCAACCGCTATAACACCTGGCAGCGGAAATACAACATCTTGCTAATGGTATGACCTAAGTCCATACTGACAATGGTCTGGGGTACTGGGTAAAGGTTTCAGTCATCCGGGAAACCAGCGAAGGAGGCACGCTATGCCGCAAGGGTCCCCTGGCCGTGATGACGCCCGGGCCAAAGCGTCCGGCGCGGCCCGTTACGTGGGCGACCTGAGCCTGGCGGGAATGCTGCACGTGGCCCTGGTCCGTAGCCTGGTCCCGCACGCGCATATCGTCGGCATCGACACCAAGCAGGCCGAGGCGGCGGCCGGGGTGGTCGGAGTGTTCACGGCCCGCGACGTCCGCTCAGCTACCTACGGCCGCTCTGTCCGCGACATACCGATCCTGGCCCGTGACAGGGTTCGCTTCACTGGGGAGCGGATCGCCGCCGTCGTGGCGGAATCGCGCCAGGCGGCCGAAGCCGCGGCGGTTCTCGTCGACGTGACGTACGATGACCGGCCGGCCGTCCTGTCGGCCGAGGAAGCGATCTCGCCGGGTTCCCCGGCTGTCCACGACGAGCCCTGGAACTACCCGCGCGCCACCGTGCGCGACAGCGACGGGCACAATGTGCAGTCGCGCGTCGCTCATGGCTCGGCCGAGGCCGCCCGGACGGCGCTCGGTGCGGCCGCCTGTGTGATCGACCGCACCTACACCACTCCGTCAGTGCACCAGGGCTACCTGGAGCCGCAGGCGTGCGTGGCCGCGCTGGACGGTGGCCGCCTGCAGATCTGGGCGACCAACAAATCGCCTTACCGTCTGCGTTCCCAGCTGGCCGAGTGCCTGGGGCTGGACCCGGCTTTGATCGACATCCACCCGGGCCCGTTGGGAGGCGACTTCGGCGGCAAGGGGTCTCCGATGGACATACCGCTGTGCGCGGAACTCGCCCGGCTGACCGGACGGCCCGTCAAGCTGGTGCTGCGCTACACCGAGGAGCTGACCGCCACGAACCCGCGGCACCCGGCCCGCATCACGGTGCGGGCCGGGTGCGATGCGGACGGGCGCCTGGCGTCGGTCGAGGTCCGTGCTCTCCTCGATGGGGGCGCCTATGCCGGGTTCAAGCCGCTGGCCAACGCCAGCCTGCACGGCATCGAAGACTGTTTGCTGGCCTATCGTGTGCCGGACCCCTACATCGAATCCGTCATTGCCTACACGAACACCGTGCCGCGTGGCCACATGCGCTCACCGGGCTCGCCGCAGGCGACCTTCGCCCTGGAGTCGGCTCTGGACGAGCTCGCGGCCCTGGCGGGCCTGGACCCGGCGGAGCTCCGGCGGCGGAACCTCGTGCGGGCGGGTGAGCCGAGTGCCAGCGGCAAGGTGTGGGCGCAGGCGCGTGGCGTCCCCACCTTGGACGCCGCGCTCGAGCAGGCGCGGCGCAGCCAGGCCGGCGTGCCGTCCGGCTGGCGGCGCGGCACCGGCGTGGCCGTCTACGCGCGGGAGGCGCCGGGCCTGGCGGCGACGAGCGTCCGGCTGCTGCCCGCGCCGGGCGGCCGGATCCGGGCCGAGGTTCCTATCCCGGAGACCGGGACGGGGAGCCACACCGTAGTGCGGAACCTGCTCGCCGCGGGGCTGGACGTCAGGCCGGCCGACGTCGAAGTGGTACATGTGGGCACGAGCGACCTTCCTGGTGACAGCGGGGTGGGCGCCAGCCGGGTCACCGTGGGCATGGCGGAAGCACTTGACCGGGCTGCCCAGGCCTGGCGGCAGCGACGCGGCGACGGGGAGCCGGTGGTGGTCCAGTCCGGGCCTGGCGCAGCCGGGGAGGCACCTCCGACGGTGTCGTCGTACTGCGCGCAGGTCGCCCAGGTGGCGGTTGACCCGGCCACCGGCCAGGTCAAGGTGCTCCAGATCATCTCCGCCGTGGATGTCGGCC
>Ga0207416_1002465_pt1 | contig 20144 bp, 16 predicted proteins | sample PaiPotPPM11metaG_FD_184107 | JGI IMG/M metagenome (GOLD analysis project Ga0207416, IMG submission 184107) | Iron sulfur acid spring bacterial and archeal communities from Banff, Canada, to study Microbial Dark Matter (Phase II) - Paint Pots PPM... ...
GCCCTGCGCCCTCGCAGGCAGCGAGGTAGCGGCTGGTCAGCGCGTGGCCCAGCACGCCCCGGATGAAGCGCGAGGCTGCCGCGACCTTGTCCAGGTCCACGCCGGTTTCGATGCCCATCCCGTGCAGCAGATAGAGCAGATCTTCTGTCGCCAGGTTGCCCGAGGCGCCGGGCGCGTACGGGCAGCCGCCGAGGCCGCCTGCCGACGAATCGAAGCAGGAGATCCCCATCTCCAGCGCCACGACCGTATTGGCCAGGGCCGTGCCGCGCGTGTCGTGCAGATGCAGCGCGATCTGCTCGGCCGGCAGCCGTTGCAGCAGCAGGCTCACAACCTCCTCAACCTGATTCGGCGTGCCCACGCCGATCGTGTCGCCGATCGAGAGTTCGTTCACGCCGAGGTCGTGCAGGCGCACGGCAACGTCGAGCACGGCCGCTGCCGGCACGTCGCCTTCAAACGGGCAGCCGAAGCAGGTCGAGACGTAGCCGCGCACGCGCAGCCCCAGCGGCTTCGCCCGCGCCATCACGGCGGCGATGTTCTCCAGCGACTCGTCGATCGTGGCGTTGATGTTGTGCTTGTTGAACGTGTTCGACGCGGCGGTGAACACGGCGATCTCGGTGACGCCGGCCTCAACGGCGCGCTCCAGCCCGCGCACGTTCGGCACCAGCACGGGATAGCGCGTACCGCTGCGCCGCTCGATCGCCGGAAAGACCTCGCCGGCATCCGCAAGGCGCGGGATCGCCTTCGGGCTGACGAACGACGTGGCTTCGACTTCACTGAAGCCGGCGGCGCTGAGCATATTGATGAAGCGCACCTTGTCGTCGGCCGGCACCATCACCGCTTCATTTTGCAGGCCATCGCGCGGCCCCACCTCGACGATGCGGACTTTGCCCGGAACCTTGCTCAGTACACCCATGCTTGCGCCCCTCGTGAAGGCGCGGCGTCTGTCGCCGCGTCTACAGCTCCAGTTCAATCAGCAGCGCCCCGCCGCTCACCCGGCTGCCTTCGCCGACATGGACCTTTGTGACCACGCCGTCGGCCGGCGCCTGGATCGCGTGCTCCATCTTCATCGCTTCGAGCACCGCGAGCGTCTGATGCGCCCGCACGCGCTCGCCCGCGGCCACGCTCAGCTTGACGACCACGCCGGGCATCGGCGCCGTGAGCCGGCCGCTCCCCGTCCCGGCCTGTGCGCCGGCCGCGACATCCGGCGCGGGCGTTGCGGCAGACGTGACTTCATAGTCGGCGCCGCCGGCGTTCAGGCGCATGACCTCGCCCACGGGCTGGAGCAGGCGAACGCGCAAAACGTCGTGGCCGCGGCAGGCGAGCAACTCGTCGGCAGCCACGCGCTCGAAACGGTACAGATCCGTCTGACCGTCGCGCTCAAGCCGCCAGACGTTCGCCTCGTCCGCAGGGGTCGCCGTGACTCCGGCAATCGCCGCGCCGGAGCGGAAGTGCAGCGTCCTCGGCACCGCCGAGACACGCCACGAAGCCTGCGACTCCCAGGGATCGCGCTGAGCCGGTGCGCCTGATTCGGTCAACATGAACCCGGCGGCGCCGATCAACGCCTCGCGCGGGAACGCCATGCCGCCGGAGCCAATCTCGCCGGCCCAGAACGGTTCGAGGAAGTCGGTCGTGATGGCGCCGGCAGCGAACGCCGCCGACGCGACGACGGCGCGCAGCAGCGGCAGATTGGTCCGCACGCCTGCGACCCGCGCCGCGGTCAGGGCCGTCAGCAGGCGCTCGCTCGCTTCGGCACGCTCGCTGCCGAAGGCGACGATCTTGGCAAGCATCGAGTCGTAGTAAGGGCTGACGGTTGCGCCGGTGCTGAAGCCGCTGTCCACGCGCACGCCGTCGCCCGCGGGCAGATCGAAGCGCTCGATGCGGCCGGTCGAAGGCAGATAGCCGTTGAACGGATCTTCGGCGTACAGCCGCGCCTCAATCGCGTGGCCACTGAGGGATACTTCGTCCTGGGTGAAAGGCAGCGGCTCGCCGGCGGCAACACGCAGTTGCAACTCCACGAGATCGAGGCCCGTGACCAGCTCCGTGACCGGATGCTCGACCTGCAAGCGAGTGTTCATCTCCAGAAAGTAGAACTCGCCGTCTTCGGCCAGCAGAAACTCGACCGTGCCGGCGTTGGTGTAGCCCACGCGCCGCGCCGCACGCACCGCGGCCTCGCCCATGTGGCGCCGCAGGGCCACGTCCACGGCGGGCGATGGCGCCTCTTCGATCACCTTCTGATGGCGCCGCTGCGTCGAGCAGTCGCGCTCGCCCAGATAGACGACGTTGCCGTGCGCGTCGCCGAAGATCTGCACCTCGACGTGACGCCCGTGCTGCACCAGCCGTTCCAGCAGCATACGCTCGTCGCCGAAGGCCGACAGAGCCTCGCGGCGCGCCCCGGCGAGCTGTTCGGCAAACTCCGTGGCTGCGCTCACCACGCGCATGCCGCGTCCGCCGCCGCCGGCCGCCGCCTTGATCAGCAGCGGGTAACCGATGCGCTCCGCCTCGGCATCCAGCCGCGCGTCCGCCTGGTCCTCGTCCTGGTAGCCGGGCACGACGGGCACGCCGGCAGCGTCCATCAGCCGCTTCGCCTCCGCCTTGTCGCCCATCGCGCGGATCGCGGCGGCGGGCGGGCCGATGAAGACGATGCCGACCGCCGCGACGCGCTCGGCGAACTCGGCGTTCTCGGAGAGGAAGCCGTAGCCGGGGTGAATCGCCTCGGCGCCGCTCGCCTTCGCCGCCGCGACGATCGCGTCGATGTCGAGATAACTTTCGCGCGCCGGCGGCGGGCCGATGCGGTAGGCCTCGTCCGCCACGCGCACGTGCAGCGCGGTGCGGTCGGCATCGGAATAGACCGCGACCACGCGCACGCCGAGCGCACGGCAGGTCCGCGCCACGCGTACCGCGATCTCGCCGCGGTTGGCGATCAGGATTTTCGTGAACAGGGCGCGATTCTCCTATTGGGCGAGCCTGGGCGTCGTCGCCTCCGTTTCGGATTCTACGCGCTTGCCACCGTTGGATGCGCCGCCGGCGCGTAGCCCGCGACGATGGTGTTGACCGTAGAGCGCGGCGTCAGCACGCGCACCTCGCGCGCGGATTCAAGCGGCCGCACCTCCGTATACCCCTCCGGCGTCCAACGGTGCAGGCCTCCGCGCCAGAGCAGCCAGGCATCGCCTGCGCCATCGAGCGTGACCATTACGCCATCCGGCAGATTGCGAAGCTGCGCCGAGAAGGTGACTTTCTCGCGACGGGGCGTCACGCGCTCCCTGTGCAGCACGCGGTCGATCGCGTCGGTGCAACGGACCTTATCGATGCCGAGGGATGAGTTGCCGGCAAGCCAGGCGTCGATGAAGCCGTTGAAGTCGACCCGGCGGCACTGCGCGCAGGGGCGATGGCCGGCGGCAAGCGCTGTCGCCTCATCGAGAAAGAACAGCTCGGTGTAGCGGTTGGGCTGCATCACCTCGCGATGCCGCCCCTTGAACTCGAGTAGACAGGCGATCCAGCGCCGGCCGACCCAGCGCGTGACCGGCAGCAGCTCCTGCCGCTCGTTATGAAAGCAGCCGCCGCGGTTGCCGAACAGCGTGCCGCGCGCCGGCGTGGCAGTGATCTCGCCGAAGGGTGTGACGCGGTTTTGCATGGGCATCGGAGGACTCCCGTTCAGGCGCGGGGTGGCAGCGGTCTGAGTGGAACCCGCCGCTGATCGACGACCGCGAGATAGCCGCGCAGGTCGGGGCCGGCCCGAAGCGCATCGATAATTGGGCCGCGCACGTTCTCATCGGCGAGAAATTCCACGGGCTAGGCGGATTCGAGCGAGAATGCTTGCGTCTCACGCACACACTCTGACGCGTAGGCCAGACAGGCGCGCAGCCCATCCTCGCTGAGCGTCGGCAGACTTTCGAGGAGCTCGGCCGGCGTATGCCCACCGGCCAAGTCATCGAGGATCATGTCCACGGCGAGGCACGTACCGCGGATCGTCGCCTTGCCGCCCAGGATATCGGGGTTGTGGACGATGAGGTCGCGCCAATCAGTACAGCGCGTGTCGTCGTGATTGCCGTTCGCCTCGGCCATGAGGCGCCTCCTGAATGTGTTGCATGTATTGAATGTGCCGGTGCAAGCCTCCGGCTCACCTGAATCTCTGATCAGTCTTCTCAGGTCTACATCCGGAACACGCCCCACTGCGTCTCCTCGACCGGGGCGTTGAGCGCGGCGGAGATGCCGAGGCCGAGCACGGTGCGCGTGTCGGCGGGGTCGATGATGCCGTCGTCCCAGAGGCGGGCGGTGCTGAAGTAGGGGCTGCCCTCGTGCTCGTACGTGTCGAGGACGGGCTGCATGAACGCCGCCTGCTCCGCGGCGCTCAGCTCGCGGCCCTGCGCCCGCAGGCCGTCCAGCCGCACCGTCAGCAGCACGTTTGCCGCCTGCGCACCGCCCATCACCGAGATGCGCGCGTTGGGCCACATCCAGAGCTGGCGCGGTGAGTAGGCGCGGCCGCACATCGCGTAGTTGCCCGCGCCGAACGAGCCGCCGATCACCACGGTGAACTTCGGCACGGCCGCGTTCGCCACCGCCATCACCATCTTGGCACCGTCGCGGGCGATACCTTTATTCTCATACTCCTTGCCCACCATGAAGCCCGTGATGTTTTGCAGAAACACGAGCGGAATCTTGCGTTTGGCGCACAGCTCGATGAAGTGGGCGCCCTTGAGCGCGCTTTCGGAGAACAAAATGCCGTTGTTGGCGACGATCCCCGCGGGAAAGCCCATGATGCGCGCGAAGCCGCAGACCAGGGTGGTAGCGTAGCGCGCCTTGAACTCGTGGAAGCGGCTGCCGTCGATGATGCGGGCGATGACCTCGCGCACGTCAAAGCTGCGGCGCAGATCGGCGGGCACGACGCCGTACATCTCCTGCGGGTCGAAGAGCGGCGGCTCGGCGGGCGTCAGCGGCCAGGGGAAGCGCTTTTCGCGATTCAGATTGGCGACGATGCTGCGGCAGATGGAGAGCGCGTGCTCGTCGCTCACGGCGTAGTGGTCGGCCACGCCGGAGACGGCCGTATGCACGTCGGCGCCGCCCAGCTCCTCGGCCGTGACCTCTTCGCCCGTCGCGGCCTTGACCAGCGGCGGGCCGCCGAGAAAGATCGTGCCGTTGCCGCGGACGATGATCGTCTCGTCGCTCATCGCCGGCACGTAGGCGCCGCCGGCAGTGCAGGAGCCCATCACCGCCGCGATCTGCGGAATGCCCGCGGCCGACATCTGCGCCTGGTTGTAGAAGATGCGGCCAAAATGCTCCCGGTCCGGAAAGACGTCGCTTTGCAGCGGCAGAAAGGCGCCGCCCGAATCCACCAGATAGATGCAGGGCAGGTGATTCTGCAGCGCGATCTCCTGCGCCCGCAGGTGCTTCTTCACCGTCAGCGGATAGTAGGTGCCGCCCTTCACAGTCGCGTCGTTGGCGACGACCAGCACTTCTTGTCCGCAGACGCGGCCGATGCCGGTGATGATGCCGGCGGCGGGCGCGTCGCCGTCGTACATCTCCCAGGCGGCGAGCGGGCTCAGCTCCAAAAAGGGCGAGCCCGGATCGAGCAGCGCGTCGATGCGCTCGCGGGGCAGCAGCTTGCCGCGCCGCCGGTGTCGCTGCACGGCATCCTCACTGCCGCCGGCCTGCACCATTCGCAAGCGCTCGCGCAGTTCGGCGACGGCCGTGCGCATCGCCTCAGCGTTCTGGCGAAACTCGGCGCTCTCCGGGTCGAGAGCGGTGGCCAGCACCGGCAGCGCACGGAGCGGTCCCGCGGTCCCAGCGGCGCCGTTGACGGAATAGGTGTCCAGTGTCGAGGTCATAACGGCTCCCTGGGCCTCACCCCCCGGCCCCCTCTCCAGTTTTACTGGAGAGGGGGAGGCTGGTGGTCCGCTGCTACTTCAGCAGTTCGCGGGCGATGATCAGGCGGCGGATCTCGCTGGTGCCGGCGCCGATTTCGAGCAGCTTGGCGTCGCGCAGGTAGCGGGCGACCGGAGCCTCGGCCATGTAGCCGGCGCCGCCGTAGATCTGCACCGCCTTCAGCGCCGAGCGCGTCGCCATCTCGCCGGCATACAGAATCGCCGCGGCGGCCTCTTTGTTGAAGCGCGTGCCCTTCGGCGCGTTCCAGGCCAGCCACGCCGTGCGGTAGGTCAGCCAGCGCGCTGCTTCCAGCTCGGTATACATGTCGGCCAGCATCGCCTGCACGAGCTGGAAGTCGCCGATGCGCTGACCGAACTGCTTGCGCTCCTTCGCGTAGGCCACCGACGCATCCAGGCAGGCCTGCGCGATCCCGAGCTGCTCGCCGGCGAGAAACGCCCGCTCGCTGTCGAGGCCCGACATCATCACTTCGACGCCGTTGTTCAACGTTCCCAGCACGTTCTGCGCGGGCACGCGGCAGTTGTCCAGCCGCAGCTCGGCCGTGGGGGAGCCGCGGTGGCCCAGCTTCTCGAGGCTGCGGGCGACGGCGAAGCCGGGAAAGTCACGCTCCACGATGAAGGCAGTGATGCCGCGCGAGCCGCGCTCCGGCTCGGTCTTGGCGTAGAGCACAAAGGTCGAAGCGATCGGGCCGTTGGTGATGTAGAGCTTGGAGCCGGTGAGCAGAAAGTCGTCGCCGTCGCGCCGCGCCGTGGTCTGAATGCCGATCGCGTCGGAGCCGGCGTCCGGTTCCGTCAGCGCCAGCGCCCCGACTGCCCGGCCGCTGATCAGCGGCGGCAGATAGCGGCGCCGTTGCTGCTCGTTGCCGTTCACATAGAGATTGTTGACGCAGAGATTCGCGTGAGCGCCGTAGGAGAGCGCGACCGAGGCGGAGAAGCGGCCGATCTGCTCGATCGCCAGCACGCCGGCGAGCAGATCGAAGCCGCTGCCGCCGTGCTCTTCCGGCACGGTGACGCCGAGCAGGCCGAGGTCGCCCATCTGCGGCCAGAGCTGCATGGGAAACTCGTCGCGCCGGTCGATCTCGCCCGCGATCGGCCCGATCGCGCGCGCGGCCCAGCTGCCGACCGTTTCGCGCAGCAGGCGATGCGCCTCGTCCAGTTCAAACTCCACGGCCCAGCCTCCTTCGCCCGCGCGCTCGACCCGGCCGTCGAAACGGACGGACGCCCCATGCTTACGGTACCGCCGCGCACGGTGCACCGTGAAGCGCCCAACCGCGCGGCGGGTTCTCTGTGTTCGGCAGGCCGGAGGGGTGCGACGGCGGGATCCTTGTGAGACGGGCGAAACCATCAGCAGCCAACGCGGGGTTCGGCGCCGCGCGCTAGAACGACCGCACCTGCGCCCGGAACAGCCCCGGCAGCAGGTTCAGCAGCCAGGGCACGCCTTTGAGGAAGACCGGCGCCAGCAGCGACTTGTCGATCGCGCTCGCCGCCCAGACGGCCGCGGGAAAGACGACGAAGGCGATCAGCAGCAGTTCCACGATCACGCATGCCTTGACGAAGCCGAACACCAGCCCTAGCGCCTGGTCGGCCGAGCCGAGCTTCAGCATGTTGCCGGCCTGGTCCGTCGTGCCGCCGATCAGGTGCGCCGCCAGTACGCAGGCCACGAAGATGCTGACAAATGCGACCACGCGGTCTGTGGTCTGGCTGTCGTAGACGATCTTCACGTCGTCGGCCAGGCGTGGGTAGAAGTGCCCCGCCAGCACCACGCCGACCAGCGCCCCGGCGAGCGCGATTAGCTCCCGCACCAGGCCCGTCGAGAGCCCGTTGAAGGTGAACCACACGACCACGAGGATGATCGCGAGATCGACCCAGTTCACGGGCGGTCTCCGCTTTTCAGCTTGGCAATTGTGAGGTCGGACGCGGGTCGGCCGGGGCCGGCGGGCGCACACGCGGCAGCTCTACGCCGCGCGGGCGCCCGCCGGCCGGCCGTGCCGGCACCGCCGCCGGCCGGGTGTGGCGTGCCCGCGGCGTACGCGCCGCCTGCCGTTCCACCGGGCGTTCGGCGTGCCAGCCGTGAAAGGCCGTGCTCAGCACGTCGCGCATGTCGCGGGCGAAGACGAAGGTCAGGCCGCGGCGCACACTTGCCGGCACCTCGTCCAGATCCGGCCGGTTCTTCTGGGGCAGTACGAAGGTGGTGATGCCCGCGCGGTGCGCTGCCAGCACCTTCTCTTTGACCCCGCCCACCGGCAGCACGCGGCCGCGCAGCGTGATCTCGCCCGTCATCGCCACCAGCCGATCGATCGGCCGGCCGGTGAGCACGGAGATCAACGCCGTCGCGATCGTGATACCCGCCGAAGGGCCATCTTTCGGCACGCCGCCCGCCGGCACATGGATGTGGAGATCCTGCCTCTCGTGGTCTTGCAGCGGCAGCCCCAGCTCGGCGGCGCGCGAGCGGGCATAGGACAGCGCGGCCTGCGCCGACTCGCGCATCACCTCGCCGAGCTGGCCGGTCAGAATCAGGTTGCCCTTGCCAGGCATCAGTGTGACCTCGACGCTGAGCACGTCGCCGCCCTGCTCCGTGCGCGCCACGCCCGTGGCCACGCCGACCTCGTCGCGCTCCTCGGCCATGCCCCAGAACGCCTTCTGCGCGCCGAGGTAGCGTTTCAAGCCGGCCGGGCTGAGCTGCACCACGCGCGCATCGCCCTCGGCCACGCGCCGCGCGACCTTGCGGCAAACCTGGCCGATCTCGCGCTCAAGCCCGCGCACGCCGGCCTCGTGCGTGTACTCGCGCACGATCGTGCGCAGCGCCGCATCGGAGAAGACGGCGGCCTGTGTGTCGAGGCCGTTCTCGGCCACCTGCTTCGGCACCAGAAAGCGGCGGCCGATGTGCAGCTTCTCGTCTTCCGTGTAGCCGGACAGCTCGATGATCTCCAGTCGGTCGCGCAGCGCCGGGATGATCGGGTCGAGCATGTTCGCGGTGGTGATAAACAGCACCTGCGAGAGGTCGTAGGAGACGTCCAGATAGTGGTCGGAGAAGGCCGTGTTCTGCTCCGGGTCCAGCGCTTCCAACAGCGCCGACGACGGATCGCCGCGGAAGTCGGTGCCGACCTTGTCGATCTCATCCAGCATGAACACCGGATTCACGGTGCCCACGCTGCGCATCGTGTGCAGGATGCGGCCGGGCATGGCGCCGACGTAGGTGCGGCGGTGGCCGCGGATCTCGGCCTCGTCGCGAATGCCGCCCAGGCTGACGCGCGCGAACTTGCGCCCCAGCGCCTCGGCGATCGAGCGGCCGAGGCTGGTCTTGCCCACACCCGGCGGCCCGACGAAGCAGAGGATCGGGCTGCGCTGCTTCTCCCGCGCCAGGCTGCGCACGGCCATGAACTCCAGCACGCGCTCCTTGACGCGCCGCAGGCCGTAGTGGTTGTGGTCCAGAATCTCGGCGGCGCGCTTGAGGTCGAGATTGTCCTGCGTGCGCTTCGTCCAGGGCAGCGCCACCAGCCAGTCCACGTAGCCGCGGATCACGCCGGTCTCCGGCGCGGCGAGCGGCATCTGCTCCAGGCGGCGCAGCTCCTCCTCGGCCTTCTCGGCGACCTCCTGCGGCATGCTGGCCGCCGCGACCTTCTCGCGCAGGTTGGCGACCTCGCGCGCCTGCGGGTCGATCTCGCCCAGCTCCTTTTGGATCGCCTTGAGCTGCTCGCGCAGGAAGTACTCGCGCTGGGACTTATCGACCTCTTCCTGCACCTGGCTGTGGATGCGGCTCTGCAGCTCGAGCACGTCCAGCTCACGCGCGAGGATGATGTTGATGCGCTGCAGCCGCTCGCCCACATCGAGCGTGGAGAGCAGCGCCTGCGCCTCGCCGTCGTCCAGTTCCAGCGAGGAGGCGACGAAATCGGCCAGCCAGCCGGGCCTTTCGATGTTCATCGCCATCACGTAGGCGTCTTCGGGCAGCGTGGGCGAGAGCTGCACGACCTTCTCGAACAGCGCCAGCACGGCGCGCATCAGCGCCTCGGTGGCGACCGGACGGGCGTCGTCCTCGACGATCGGCGTGACGCGCACCTGATAGTACGGTTCGGTGAAGACGATCTCGTCGATGCGCAGCCGGCGCTGACCCTGCGCCCAGACCTGCGTGGTGCCGTCGGGCAGGCGCAGGGCGCGGTTGATCATGGCCTCGGTGGCGATCGGATAGATGTCTTCGCTGCGCAGATCCGTCAGCGCGGCGTCGCGCTGCGTGACAACGGCAACGTCGTAGCCGCGCGCCGTGGCCTCGTCCACCGCGCGCACGGAGGTGCGCCGGCCGACGAGGATCGGCGCGGCCACGTTGGGGAAGAGCACGCCGCGACGGCGTGGAAGCAGCGGCAGCAAGAAACTGCGCGGCTGGGAGCGTCTACGGGGCACGATATCTTCCTTACCAACCGCGACGAGCGCCACAACTGCAACACGCGCAGGAAAAGGCGCTCAGACGCGTGAAGCCAGCGAGAACGAGCAGGACAGCCGATTACGCGAATGGAGCGCGAGAAACGCCCTGCTCGCGTGCCGGTCGGGCGGCGATTCCCGCACGTCTGACTATACGTTTCTGCACAACGACGGCGGGAGCATCTTATGCGTTGCTGCTCAACTCGACGGCCCTTTACGGGTCCGCACTCCAGTCGCTGTGTATGAGTGTATGGTAGCACGGTTCAAGGCGCTGGCCGCCGGCTCGCCTACCCCTGACGCCTTCGGCGTCTGTCCCCTCCCCACAGGGGAGGGGTTTCTCCGAGAGCCACCGCCAGGCCTCGAACAACCCTTCCCCTGTGGGGAAGGGAGACGCGGCTTCAGCCGCGGCGGGGTTAGGCCGCCGCGCGCCTCTGCAACGCCGATGTGACACGATCTTCACGGTCGCATGGCTGCATTCACTTGCTCAAGGGCGCACATGAGAGTATAACTCGTGTAATTTTCTGGAACGGCGCGCACAGGCGCGCAGGGGCGGAGGCGTGGGCGATGCTGCGGTATACCGTGTTCCGGCTGGCGTGGATGGTGCCGTGCCTGCTGGCGCTGTCGCTGATCACCTTCGTCTTCATGCACCTGACGCCGGGCAGCCCGCTGCAGCCCGACGCGGCCAACAATCCGCTCACGCCGGCCGAGCAGCACGTGCTGGCCAAGCAGTTCGGACTCGACAAGCCGATCTGGCAGCAGTACACCACCTTTGTCTGGAACGCTACCAGGCTCAACTTCGGTAAGTCCTATGTGTTCAAGACGCGCTCCGTCACCCAGATCCTGAAAAAGCAGACGAAGGTATCGATCGAGCTTGGACTCGTGGCACTCACCATCGCGGTGGTTGGCGGGCTGGGGCTGGGCATCATGGCCGCGATGAACCAGAACGGCCCGGCCGACTACATCTGTACCTTCTTGGCCATGCTGGGCATCGCCTTGCCCAACTTCGTGCTGGGCGTCTTTCTGATCCTGCTCTTCGTCCTGGTGTTTCACCTGATCCCGCGCACCGGGGGCTGGACCAGCCCGGCCGACGTGATCCTGCCCGCGATCGCGCTCGGCATGACGCCGCTGGCGACGATCGCCCGCTACACGCGATCGAGCATGGTGGACGTGATTCGCTCCGACTACGTGCGCACGGCGCGGGCGAAGGGGCTGGCCGAGCCTCGCGTGATGCTGGTGCATGTGGTGAAGAACGGCCTGATTCCGCCGCTGACGATCATGGCGCCGATCTTCGCCGCCGTGCTCACCGGATCGCCGGCGATCGAATCGATCTTCCGCATCCCAGGTATTGGTCAGTACTTCGTGAACAGCTTTACCGCACGTGACTATCCGATGATCATGGCGATCATCCTCCTGTTAGGCGCCTTCATCATCGCGCTCAATCTGATTGTCGATCTGCTGTACGGCGTGGTCGATCCGCGTATCCGTTACTCATAAGAGCACTGGGACGCAAGGAGAACCGGCCATGGCGATGCAGGAGACACAGCTCTCGACATTGACCGCTGGACGCGAGAGCGCCCTCGAGATGGAGGGCGTCTCCCTTCGACGTGCCAATATCTGGCTCGATGCCTGGCGCCGAATGATCCGCAACTGGCTCGCGATTGCTGGTCTGATCGGTGTCATCGGGCTGATCCTGGTCGCAGTCTTTGCCGATCAGTTCATGCGCAACGGTGGCTATGCGCGGCAGCATCTGGCCGACCACGGCATCGCTCCCAACGCGCACTACTGGTTCGGGACCGACCTGATCGGCCGCGACCTCTTCAGCCGCATCATCTACGGCTGCCGCATCGCGATGGAGGTCGGCCTGCTGACGATGTTCTTCGCCACGATCATCGGCGTGACGATCGGCAGCATCGCCGGCTTCTATGCCGGGCAGGTAGATAATCTGCTCATGCGCGTGGTAGATGTGGTCTATTCGATCCCAACCCTCTTCTTCGCCATTCTCGTGATGTCGGCGCTCGGCCGCAGCGTGCCGCACCTGATCATCGCGCTCTCGCTGACGAGTTGGCCGATCATGACGCGCTTAACCCGCGCCCAGATGCTCTCGCTCCGCGAGAAGGAATACATCAAGGCGGCGCGGCTCTCCGGCGGACATAGCTGGCAGATCATCATGCGCCACCTGCTGCCCAACTCGATGACGCCGATTATCGTCGCGATCACCTTCGGTATCCCGACGGCGATCTTCACCGAAGCGACGCTCAGCCTCTTCGGCATCGGCGTGAACCCGCCGATTCCAAGCTGGGGACAGATGGTTTCCGAGTCGGTCAAAGAGTTCCGCTCCTACTGGTATATGGCCTTCTTCCCCGCGACCGCCCTGGCGATCACGATGCTTTCCTTCACCTTCCTGGGCGACGGCATCCGCGACGCGCTCGATCCGCGCGCGAATAACTGATGGTTCTGTGGCGGCGGGGTGAACGCCACGGCGCGCCGTACGAGAAAGGGGGCTGTGGAGAGGCAGGAGACCGCACCACCGACGGAGCAGTGGGATCGTCGCCCCGGCCTCACCGCCGGGTGAGGATCGAAACAGGCGTAGGAGGAGACCCCGTGACCACAGAGAATCCGCAGAGCCAGGACGGGTTGCCGGTGCTCGACGAGGCGGATCAGCTACGGCGGTTCCAGCGGAACCTGGCGCGCGTGAAGATCGATCGCCGCGTAGCGCTGCAGGTCTTCGCCGCCGCCGGCGGCGCGGCGGCGCTTGCCGCCTGCGGCAGCAGCAACAACAACAAAACGACGAACGCTCCCGCGAACAATGCGGCGGCGAAGCCCTCCGCTTCGAGCGCGGCGCCGGCACAGGCTACGGGCAGCGCCGCAGCGAAGCCCGCCGGGAGCGCCGCCCCAGCCGCAGCGGCAACGGGCGGCTCGCCGGCCGCCGCCGGCGCGGCAAGGCTCGAGCCCGGTCCGGTGCCCGCCGGCGTCAAGCTCGCGGCCGACCAGACCTTCCATGTGAACGTCGAGCAGGACGCCTCGAGCTTCGATTTCAACAAAGACCTCTACAGCCAGGGCGACACAGCGGTCTGGGCCGGCCTGCTCAAGTTCAATCCGGATCTGAAGCCGGTGCCCGATATCGCCGAGTCTTTTGACGTCAACGCCGATGCCACGGTCTTCACCTTCCACATCCGTAAGGACTCGAAGTGGACCGACGGCACGCCCGTTACTGCGAAGGACTTCGACTACTCCTTCCGCCGCCAGCTCAATCCGGCGACGAAGGCGCCCTACGCGTCGTTTCTCTACGACGTGATCAAGAACGGTGAGGCGTACAACACGGGCAAGATTCCCGATGACTCCACGCTCGGCATCAAGGTGGTCGACGACTATACCCTGCAGCTCACCACCGAGCACCCGGCCGGCTACGCACCGTTCATCCTGGCGTACTCTGCGGCGCTGCCGGCGAACAAGGGCGCCGTGGAGAAGTTCGGCGACAAGTGGACCGAAGCCGCCAACATCGTGACGAATGGCCCCTTCAAGCTGACGAAGTGGGATCACGGTGTGGGCTGGGAGTTGGCGAAGCACGACGGCTACTGGAACGCCAAGAACATCCATCTAACCAAAGTCGTTCGGCCAATCATCTCGTCGGATGCGGCTCAGGCCGCGTACGAGAACAACGAGATCGACTGGACGCAGCGCGTCGGTCCCGGCGACTACAAGCGCATCTTCGGTGACGACAAGCTGAGCAAGCAGGTGGTGAAGTACTTACTCGATGGCACATGGTATCTGGTGCCCGAAGCGGACAAAGATCCCTTCACCGATCCAAAGGTGCGCCTCGCCATGGCGCACGCCATCGACCGCGACGCGATCGTGAAGAACGTGCTGCAGGGGTTGGGTCAGCCGGCCTACACCTTCGATGCACCGGGTACGCCCGCCTTCAACCCGAACAAGTACGAGGAGTTCACCAAGTTCGACCCGCAGCTGGCCAAGGACACGCTCAAGGGCACCAAGTACGAAGGCGGCAAGAACTGGCCCAAGATCACGATGTCCCAGCGCAAGGAAGGCGATGCCGAGTCGCAGGCCGGCGATGCGATCATCCAGATGCTCAGCGACAACCTGGGCATGAAGATCGACCACGAGATCGGGGATCCGAAAGAGGTCTACAACCGCATGTGGCAGCGCAAGCTGCAGCTAATCTGGATCCGTTGGTACATGGACTACCCGGACGCCAACGACAATGAGAACCTGGTCTTCTGGTCGAAGGGGGGCGGCGACAGCGGCCACCGCCAGGCCTGGCACGACGATGGCTTCGACAAGCTCGTGGTGCAGGCGGCGGCCGAGCCCGACGCCAAGAAGCGGGCCGATCTCTACGCCCAGGCCGACCAGATCCTGGCGCAGCAGGCGGGGGCGATCTTCGTCTACTATCCGCAGAACCTTGGTCTGCTCAAGCCGACCATCGGCGGCATGCCGAAGGACAGCAACGGCAACGCGACGCCGTCCTGGAATATCTTCGCGCGCATGCTGGAGTTCCTGTACGTGACGGCGTAGGGCTTTCGGCCCTCACCCCCAACCCCCTCTCCCAATCCTGGGAGAGGGGGCTTTCTCTTGCCGTGGCTGTGTGGCCTGCTGGAAGATGCAGGGGCGGCGGCATGAGCCTCGCGCGGCCGCGGAGACGCCCGTGCTGATCGACGCGCACACGCACTTGCAGCCGCATGGCGCCTGCCGGCCGGTGAATCGCGCGCTGATCGAGCAGTACGTCGAAGCGGCGCTGGGCGCCGGGCTGGACGGCATCGTCTTCACCGAGCACCTGTTCCGCTTCCGCGAGGCCTACGACCTGCTCGGCGGCTGGTGGAACGCCGACCCGAACCCGCAGCTCGCCGCCACAACCGCCGCCTACTGGCGCGATCACGTGAACCTCAAGCTGCCGGAGTACGTGGATCTGATCGAAGACGCGAAGAGCGCCGGTCTGCCGGTTTTCCTCGGCATCGAGATGGACTGGCTTCCGGGCAAGGCGGAAACGCTGCGCCGTATCCTCGCGCCGCACGCCTGGGATCTCGTACTCGGCGCGGTGCACTGGATCGGCGCCTTCGGCTTCGACAGCGATGAGGTCATCGACGAGTGGCAGCGCCGCGACGTCGACGCCGTCTACGCCGAATACACGCAGCTAATTGTCGAGCTGGCGGACAGCGGCCTGGCCGACGTGATCGCCCACGCCGACCGGCCCAAAGTCTTCGGCCACCGGCCATCCGACCCGACGCCGTTTCACGCGGCTGTCGTGGCCGCGGCCGTGCGCAATGGCCTCGCGCTTGAAGTCAACAGCAAAGGGCTGCGCTCCGCGGCGCAAGAGCTGTATCCCGCGCCGGCGATGATCGCCGCGGCGCGGGCGGCGGGCGTGCCGGTCACGCTTGCCTCCGACGCGCACGTTGCCGCGGGGCTCGGCCAGGATTTCGCCGTCGCCATCGAGGCGGCGAAGGCGGCGGGCTACGACGGCTACGTGCGCTTCGAGCGGCGGCGGCGCCTGCATCAGCTATTCGCCTGAGCGGCCTATCCCTGCTTTCGCAAGCGAAAGCTGTCCCTTTCCCTCATGTCACATGAGGAAAGGGTGCGGTTCGAGAGATATCGGGAGCACTCGGACAACCCTTCCCCTGTGGGGAAGGGAGACGCCCCTTCAGGGGCGGCGGGGTTAGGCGCGCGGTGGCCTGGGCGCAGAGCCGCTCTTCCCAGCCGGCGCGGTTCGCGGCCATACTGGGCGCGGGCAGCGCCGCCTTTTGAAGCCGAAGCGCCGCCGGGAGAGCAGCTCATGGCCGAACCGCTCGTGCTCAGCGAACGCATCGAGGCAGGGATGATCATCCGCCTGAACCGCGCCGAGAAGCGCAACGCCGTCAACGACGCGCTGGCGGCCGCCGCGATCGCCGCGATCGACGAAGCCGACGCCGATCCCGAGGTACGCGTGATCATCTTCACCGGCACGGGCAACTCCTTCACCGCCGGCCAGGACATGGGCGAGGCGTCGGACCGCATGGCCCCCTCCCTTAGTCCCTCCCCCAACGCGTTGGGGGAGGGAGAACGGATCCAGCAAGCAACGACAAAGAACTCCTCCCCCATCGCGATGGGGGAGGGGCAGGGGAGGGGGCCGAGCCCCGGCGGCTCCGGCGGACTCAGCGCCCGGCTCGGCCGCGTGGAGAAGCCGATCGTCGCGGCGATCAACGGCTTCTGCATGGGCGGCGGCACGGTCACGGCGCTGCAGTGCGACATCCGCATCTGCAGCGACCGCGCCACGTTCAGGTTCCCCGGCGCCTCCTACGGCCTCGTCGTCGCGGCCAGCCTGCTCCCGGCCGTCGTCGGCCAGGCGCGGGCCAAAGACCTCGTCTTCACCGGCCGCACGATCGACGCCGCCGAGGCGCTGGCGATGGGGCTGGTCAACAAGGTCGTGCCGCACGAGCAACTGGAAGCGGTGGCGCTGGAGTACGCCCGCATGATCGCCGCGAGTTCACCGCTGGCGATCCGCCACGCCAAGCGCGTGATCAATGCCGCCGCGCTGGACGCCGCCGCGATTGCGCTGGAGCGCGACGCCAACCGCGAGCTGCGCGGCGGCGCCGACCACACCGCCCGCTTCAGTGCCGCGACAGACCGCGTGGTCGGACGGCCCTCATAGCCTGCTGCCGTCGTGCTGGTGGCTCTCCCATCGCATCGTTACCCGGATTCGCTGACCGGTGCCGAACCGCCGCAGCGGCATGCAGGCTGCGCCGCCTGCGGGAGCGGGCAGTACGGTGCCCCGGGGCCGCGCCCGGCTCTTGTTCCTCGCGCTCGCAGAACCAATCATAGGCAACGTGCGCGGGCGCGCGATACATGGGCGGGGCGATGATCGATAAGGTCTTTCCGAGTCCCGATGCGGCGGTGGCCGACATCCCGGACAACGTGACGATCATGTTCGGCGGCTTCGTCTCCGCCGGATCGCCGACGACGCTGATCCTCGCGCTGCAGCGCAAAGGCGTGCGCGGCATCACCGGCATCGCGAACAATATCGGCCTGGGCGACAAGCTCGACGTGCTCTGCGAGCAGCGCCAGTTGCGCAAGATGATCGCGTCCTTCGCCATCCGCGCCTCGGGAGCGCGTGCCAGCCTGTTTGAGCAGCAGTACCGCGCGGGCGAAGTCGAGCTGGAGGTCGTGCCGCAAGGCACGTTGGCCGAGCGCATCCGCGCCGCCGGCGCCGGTCTGGGCGGCTTCTACACGCGCACGGGCGTGGGCACGCCGGTGGCGGAGGGTAAGGAAGTGCGCGAGATCGACGGCGAGCTGTATCTCTTTGAACGGCCGCTCGGTGCCGACTATGCGCTGCTCAAGGCCGCAAAAGCCGATTCGCTTGGCAATCTCGTCTATCATGGCGCCGGCCGCAACTTCAACGTGCCGATGGCTACCGCCGCCCGCACGGTGATCGCCGAGGCGGACGAGATCGTGCCGGCGGGCTCGCTGGACCCCGAGCTGATTGTCACACCCGGCATCTACGTCGATCGTGTGGTGCTTGCCGAGCGGCACGTGCTTCGCTGGTTCGGCTGAGACGGGAGGGGTGCGATGCCGCAGGGGCTGACGCGCGAGCTGATCGCGCTGCGCGTGGCGCGCGAGCTGCACGACGGCATGTACGTCAACCTCGGCATCGGTCTGCCCACACTGGTCGCAAACTTTGTCGATCCGAGCGTGCAGATCATTTTCCAGGCGGAGAACGGCATTCTCGGCTACGGCGGCATCCTCGAAACAGACTTCGACCAGGATCTGATCAACGCCGGGGGGCAGCCGGTCGGCATTCTGCCGGGCGCCTGCTTCTTCGGCAGCGACGCCTCGTTCGCGATGATTCGCGGCAGACACGTCGATCTGGCCGTGCTCGGCGGCCTGCAGGTCTCCGAACAGGGCGACCTCGCCAACTGGATCGTGCCGGAGCGCGGCGGCGGCAGCATCGGCGGCGCCATGGACCTCGCCGCCGGCGCCCGGCGGCTGATCGTGGCGATGGAACACGCCACGCCGGCCGGCCAGCCGAAGATCCTGCGCCGCTGCACCTACCCGCTCACGGCGCAGCGCTGCGTGAACCTGATCGTCACCGATCTTGCCGTGATCGAGGTCACCGCCGACGGCCTGCTGCTGCGCGAACTGGCGCCGGGCGTGAGCGCCGCCGACGTCGCGGCGCTCACCGAAGCGCCGCTGCACCACGCCGCAGACCTGCGGGAGATGAGCCTGTAGACCGAATCGGTCTGGCCTGTACCTGAGGTTGCCCCCACCTCGGTGGCTCTCTGTCGCATTCACGTCCCGGCTCGCGCTGCTGTGCACCCTGCGTTCAGGGAACCAGCGCCTGCGCTCCCGTTGAAGCGTGACCGGCTTGCGCATTCACGACCCCGGCTGTGAGATCGACACTTACCAACGTCTCGTCGGTCTTCAGTGCGATCAACACCCCGCTGTGCGGCACGACGTACTGAGCGCTCGCGAGTGGCACGGTCTTCTGCACCTGCCCCGTACGTTCATCGACCACCGCCACGCCCGCAGGAGCGACACCGCCCTGACCCACATACGCGATCGCCAACGTGTCTGGTCCGAGCTCGTAAACCTCGCCGGTAGGATTGACACGAAAACCGGTCGGCACCGTTGCCGACGTGGTCACCGAACCATCGATGCTACGTTTGATTATCCTGCCATCAGCCAAGAGGAGCCCAAGCTGCCCCTGAGATGTCTGAAAGCCGAACATCGCCACCACCGGTCCCTTCGGCAGCCCTGTCACCTGCTCGGTGGGTTGTGCGCATGCAGGTCATCTTGCTGCACGACACGGCCATCAGGACCGATTACCATAACATTTGCAACATTATGACATGCCGCGATCACGCTGTCTGAGCCAGATGCATGCAACGCAGCGTAACCGCAGTCTTGTGGCAAGGTAGTTTGCGTTGTGCTGTCTGCCGTGAGGTCGACGGACGCTACAGACATTTTATCGCAAGACGCAGCATCTCCTGAGCACTGCGCTTCGTGTATCAGATAGAACAGGTGATGTTCGTCCTGCGACAGCGCTACCGATTGCGGTCCATAGACCAGCGTGTTGAAAAAGTCCCGGCTGGTCACGGTTCGGCTGGGTTTGCCAGCCTAGCCGGCCAGCCAGACGAGGACACGGATGAAGTCGTCGGAATCCGGCACACGCGTGAGATGGCCTGTGCCGCTGGTATCCTCAAGGAGCCAGATGGTGCCGGGACCAATGTGCCGCGTCTCGCCGTCACTCGCGGTGACGACCAGCTCGCCACGTACGGGAATGACGAGCTGGCGTCGTGGTGAGGGGTGGTAGTCCCCCACCCACCCTGCCGGCAGGTGAGCGAACGCCGTTGCGGTGGCCGCTGTCGGCGCCGACAAGTCCACCAAGGGCCGCCCCGGCACGAACTCGACCGGCAGCAGTTCCGCGTCGCCATCGGCAAAGTGGGACGCCCCGTCCGCGCCGGCGTACAGCCGTAGATAGTGCATCGTGCCCTCCGCTGCTCTGTGGTGAGCGACGCGTGGCAGCCATCATAATCGGTCAAGCAGCGCCGCCGGCCCGTGCGGGACGTGACCGATTACCCGGAACTGCTCGAGACTACGCTGCCTGCACCCGAGATCACCATGCTAAGCAGGTAGCCCAGGTTAAGGTGCACCTTTTCTGATGTCCGGTCAGCGACCCACATCCACGCCTGTGAGCCTTATGGACCACGGCCTCGAAAAGTGCACTTCAACTGAGGCCACCTGCTTAGGGCTCCACCACAGCTGGACTGACGGATATCAATGTTTGCGCCTGGTGCGGGCAGCGGCGGTGGTAAAGCGCCAGTCAATCGTGGTCGCGGCTGCGTTGCGGGCCGCTTCCCGGGCCGCGACCGC
>Ga0207416_1002466_pt1 | contig 20126 bp, 15 predicted proteins | sample PaiPotPPM11metaG_FD_184107 | JGI IMG/M metagenome (GOLD analysis project Ga0207416, IMG submission 184107) | Iron sulfur acid spring bacterial and archeal communities from Banff, Canada, to study Microbial Dark Matter (Phase II) - Paint Pots PPM... ...
TGGGTCGACCTCGAAGATGCGCAGCTGGCCGTCGCTCGGCTCGGCCAGGGCTTCGTCACGCAGCGGGCCTTCGGCGTAGCGCGGTCGCGCCTTGCGTGAGGCCACTAACTGGCGGGGAAACTCAATCAGGTTGGCGGGCAGCGGCATGGGCGGGCCGACGGGCTCCTCGAAGACAGGGGCCTGACGGAAGGCGATCTCTTCGTCGAGGGCGCGGGCCTCGGCGTCGTTGCGGTCTGGCTGCCGGAGGGTGGTTCCGCTGTAGGTGGCGGTAAACGGTGTGTGGGCCAGGCGGGCGGCGTCCTCGTAGAGCCGCACAGTGAAGCCGCCGGGCGCGGGGAGGGCCACGGCGGGGGCTGCCGAGTCTGCAGGTTGCGGCTCTTTGTGCCGCTTCGGCCCAGTGGCCGTGTGCGTGGCGGTGCGGGCAGGCCGCGCGACTTCGACCGGCTCGACGTCCGGCCAGAGGCTCAGTTCGTGGGGCGGGTGCGGAATCTCTGGATGAGGCGCGGCGGCGAAGTCCTGCGCCAGGTTGGTCGCGAAGGACTCCTGGTGCTCGGCGGTCTCGCCGAAGGTGTCCAGCATCTTCTGCTGCGCAGCGGCGATGGCGTGGGCATTGAGGGCAGCGACTTCCGCGGCGGCTTGGGCCTGCTGGATGGCGCGCTCGGCCTCGGCGGCCAGGAACGCACGATAGCTTTGCGACTGGGCATAGCGCTGGGCGACGGTGGCGGCGATGCGTGCGGTTCGCGGATCGGCCGGATGCGGCGAGGCCTGCTCCGATTTCGCGACGGAGGGAGACAGCATCTGCGCGCGGCGGCTGCGGTGCGCGGCCAGGCGCTCGGCCACCTGCAGCCGCAGGGCTTCGTGACCAGGAGCAGGAGGCGGCACTTCGGACGGGCGGTTGGCGGGGGATTGCGGGGCAGAGCGGGATTTGCCGGCGGCTTCGGCCGGCGCCGCCTCCAACATCGTTTCCAGTAGTGCTGAGCCCATTTTGCTCAAACCCAAACTCACTTCCGTGACAATCGTCTAATCGTTGACCCGGATACAGCGATCCGAGATTGCTATACCCTCAAAGAGTGGTGCGTGTGACAAATCTGAAGGTCCGGCCGTCCCAATCTGCGCTTTCAGGCTCCTGTTTGAGGGATGCTCGTCGCCGATATGGCCGTCGATTTTCGGCGGCAAAGATCCTGTGCAGCGCCTGCTTCTTCATAAGTACCACGGGGCTGCCGGCAAACTATGCACATCTCGCAGCGCAACAGGTGACGACTGTGGCACCTCCGCGCGCAGACGCCGGGGAAGTGCTGCCCAACGCGCCCGGCGCCGTCGAATATCCGGACGCCGTGCCGGTTCCGCTGGCCGAGGATAGCGAGCCGACCCATCTCGAATCGGACAAACAGGCGGTTCAAGGAACGCGGTACATTCTCGACGGCAACGTCGTCATTTCCCTTCGCGACCGTACGCTGCAGGCTGACCACATCGAGTATGACCACGCCACCGGAGAGGTGACGCTGACCGGCCATGTGCAGATTACCGAGGCGGAGAACGATGTCAGCATCCAGGCCAGCCGCGGCACGTTCAACGTCGAAACGCAGACGGGCTCTTTCTACGACGTCGCCGGTTCGATGGGGCTGAAACACAAGCAGGGCACGGGGGCCACGCTGGTGAGCCAGCGGAAGGTCTACGCCAACGACAATCCGTTCCTGTTCAACGGCCGCATGGTGGTCAAGACAGGCCCGCGCGAGTACAGGATTTACGACGGCACCGTGACGTCGTGCCAGTTGCCCAGCCCGGACTGGGTGCTCTCGGCACGGGAGTTTGTGCTGGAGGACGGGACCAAGGCACATGCCGCCAACGGCATCTTCCGGCTGATGGGTTTGCCGGTGTTCTGGCTGCCGTATGTCACGCATCCGGTGGACGCGAATAGTCGCCAGACCGGTCTTCTGATTCCGGGTATCAGCCCCAACTCCGCCAGCAAGGGCCTCACGCTGGAGGAGCAGGCCTACTGGGCCATCAACCGCAGCACCGACCTAACCGTAGGCACCACGTACTACTCCGCCCGCGGTTGGGAGGAGAACGGCAGTCTTCGCTATCGCGGCCTGGGGCAGGACCTCGTGCGGTCGCACTTCAGTTCGCTGCAGGACCGTGGCTACACTCCCACCGGCGGCACTTACATCAACCAGAGCGGCACCGACGTGACCTTCTCCGGGCGGCACGACCTGGTGTCCGGCGACGGCAGCGCATCGGCAGATCTCGCGCCGGTTCAGACCAGGTTTGCCGGAGACGTTGAATACCTCAGTTCGTTTCCCTACCGGGAGGCGTTCTCGTCCAACTTCAACCAGGCGGTCTCGACCGATGTGGTGTCGGTGGTGTACGGCGTGCATGAGTGGGACGACATGGCAGCGTCGCTGGAAGGCGATCGGTACCAGGGCGAGAAGCGGGTCCAGAGTACAAGCCTGGTGCGCGGCGTGCCGGTGGTTACCCCGGAGGAGCAGGTTCATATCTTCCACGCGCCCGCGCTGGAGTTCACTACGACCGACCACCGGTTGGGGTCGACCGGCCTGGAATGGAGTCTGGACAGCTCGGTGGCGGCCCTGAAGCGTTCGCAACCGACCTTCGCCACGGGCGGCATGGTGGAGCGGCTGGACCTGCACCCCGAACTGGCTTACCCGCTCAGCGCCGGCGGATGGTCCATTCGCCCGTCGATTGCGGGTCGCGAGACGTTCTACAGCCGCAGCCGGTTTCCCGCGGTGGCTGGCGTGACCGGGGCGCTCCAGGAGAATCTGGCGAGTCTGAACCGCGCCGACTTCGAGATGGAGTTCGACCTGCGGGCGCCGGTGCTGGAGCGGACTTTTGATTCGGGACCCATCCGGAAGTTGTTACGCCACGATGTGAAGCACACCATCGAACCCGAGTTCACCTACCGTTACGTCAGTGGCATCAATAATTTCCCCAACGTGCTGCGGTTCGACGCGATCGACGTGGCCAGTGACACCAACGAGATGGAATATGGCATTACCCAGCGGTTGTTTCTGCGTCGAGGAAACAACACCCCATGCCGCGCGGCGGGCGCCGCCACCGACGCCACCGAGTTGCTGGGTTCGGCGGGCGAGGACGAGGACGCCGTGGAGGACCCCGGCGAAGCGCAGGGCAGAACCGACGCCGCCGCTTCCGTCTGCGGCAATCGCGAGTGGATCAGCTGGCGGGTGGCGCAGAAGTACTTCTTTGACCAGAAATTCGGTGGGGCGGTGGTCAGCAACGGCCCGCGCAGCATTCTGCAGACGACGCTGGATTTCACCGGGATTGCGTTCCTCACCGGCCCACGCAACATCTCGCCGGTCGTCTCGCGCCTGCGGGTACGGACGTCCGATCATGCGGATGTAGAGTGGGACTTCGACTTCGACACTTGCTCCGCCCGCGTGTCTCCGAGTTCCACTTCGGTCGCGCAGCCCTGCGAGAAGAAGTTCACGGCCAACAATTTCTTTATCGATGTTCACCAGGGCGAAGAGGGCCACACGCGGCCTCTGTTTGGCGGGATCAGCTATGCGCGGCTCAACGCTCCGGCGCGTTCGTACGTGGATGGCGTGCTGTCGTCGGTGGCGGACTTCCAGCAGATGCGCGTGCTGTTCGGCTTCGGCAAACCGACCCGCCCGGGGCTGAGCGCGGCGGCGTACACGGGCCTCGATCTCGACCTGGGGACGGTGCAGTACGGGGCGATTCAGACGTCGTACAACTGGAACTGCTGCGGAGTCAGCGTGGAGTACCGCAAGTACGAGCTGGGCACGGCGCGTAACGACAACGGTTACAAGTTCAACTTTACGCTGGCAAACATCGGGAGCGCGGGTAATCTTCGCCACGCAGACCAGATCTTTTAGGGCGGCCGGCTCTCTTGGGAAGTCTTCTGTTTCCCCGGAAAATGCTGCTCCGCGTGAGATAATCCATACTGTGTTGAAGTGTCTCAGGCCGCTGCGCTATCTCCCTCTGGTTCTGTCGGTAGCCGCTTTGGGCTGCCATGCACAGAGCAAAACCGCCGATCCCGCCGGGCCACCCGTCCAGGTGGGTGTCAAGCTTTCGCCCGAGATGGCCCGCCGCGTCGAAATAATGATCCGCAGCAAGTCGACCCTGCCGCTGGACTCGACCATGGCCATTGCCGAGCCCAAGCCAACGGAATTCCCGGGCTACGACCAGATCGAAGTCACCATCACGATCGACGGCAAGACCAGCCACCCGCTGCCATTCCTGATCTCCACCGACGGCAAGACGCTGGCGCAGCTGAACAAGTTCGACCTGAGCCAGGACCCGAAGGACAAGGTGTCCGGGGCTGACCGGCCCGCGCGCGGCGGACCACCGAATGCGCCGGTGTTGATCGTCGGCTTTGACGACCTGGAGTGCCCCTACTGCGCCAGGATGCACGCGGAGATCTTCCCCGCCCTGTTGGCCCGCTACAAGGACCAGGTGCGCGTCGTGTACCGCGACTTTCCGCTGGAGGAGATCCATCCCTGGGCGATGCACGCGGCGGTTGACGCCAACTGCCTGGCCGCGGACAGCACGACCGGCTACTGGAACTTTGTCGACTATGTGCACGCTCACGCGGACGACATCGCCGGCACGGAGAAGACCGCGATCAAGGCCGACACCACGCTCGACAAGCTTGCCCTGGACGAAGGTGGACGCCAGAACATGAATCAGGCGGCGCTGGCGGCCTGTCTGCAGAAGCAGGACGTGACTAAGGTCAAGGCGTCGATCAAAGATGGCGAGGGCGACGCGCTGCGCGTCGATTCCACGCCGATGCTGTTCGTCAACGGCGAGAAGGTTGAGGGCGTGGTCCCCATCGAGGACCTGTATCGTGTCATCGATGCGGCGTTGGTGGCCGCCGGCCAGACGCCTCCGCCGCCACCCCCGGCGGCCACGCCGCAGCCCGCAGTGCAGCCTGGGGCGAACGCATCCAAGCCGGGCAGTTAGGTCTAGAATCGAGATGGAGAAACATGGCTAGTACGGCAAGCAGCGCGGCGACCGGCCGCACCCGGAACAGGGCTGGACGGCACGCACGCCCCACCATCTTCCTGACTCTCACGGCAGTCGTCCTGCTTGGGGGATGCAAACCTACCCACAATGCCGACGTAGTCGCGACCGTCAACGGTCACGCCATCATGCGCGCCGACATGGACCGGATGTACAAGGAGCAACTAGGCGACCCACAGAATCAGAATCAGCCGACCTCCTCCGAGCAGGCGGATTCGCTGCGCCTGGGCGTGGTGGAGAACCTGATCACGGCCGAGATTGTAGAACAGAGCGCGGCCAAGATGAATCTGACCGCGACTCCTGAGGAAGTGGATGCCAAGATTGCCGAAATGAAGGCGCCCTTCACCGAGGAGCAGTTTGCCCAGAAGCTGAAGGAGTCCGACCAGACCCTGGACCAACTGAAACAGACGGTGCGGCGCGGGCTCACGATGCAGAAATTGCTGATCAAGGAGATCGACTCCAAGGTCACTGTCTCCGACGCTGACGTCACCAACTACTACAACCAGCATAAGTCCGAGTTCAACCTGATTGAGCCCGAGTACCACCTCGCGATGATCCGAGTGACGAGCGCGCCTTCGCCGCAGCCAGGCAATCTGAAGGGCAGTAAGGCTACTACCGACGCTGAGGCCAAGAAGAAGATCCAGGCGTTGAAGAACATGCTCGACTCCGGCGAGGACTTCGGCACCATTGCGATGAACTTCTCCGAAGATCCGAACACCGCTTCGAGCGGTGGGGATATGGGCTTTATTCCCGAGAGCCAGTTGAAGTCCAATCCGACCGTCGGCGCCGCCATCCTGAACCTGAAGCCCGGGGCTGTCACCGATATCTTTCCCCTGCCGGATGCGCAGGGCAAGCCGGTCGGATACTCGATCTACAAATTGATCGACCGTCAACCTGTGGGGCAGCGCGAGATCACCGATCCTGTCGTGCAACAGCAGATTCGCCAGTTGCTCCACGATGGCCGGTCGCAACTGCTGAAGGGCGCTTACTTCGAAATGCTGCGGGATCAGGCCAAGGTGGAGAACTTCTTCGCCGAACAGATCTTGACGAAGGGCGCGAAGTAGCGCGTCAGTCCTCGCGCGACCCGCCCACCTTCCACAATATCTGCCGCAGAATTCCCATCCACACGGGTGCGTCGATCGCGTCTGCTCCCATGCGTCGCACCAGACGGCGCACCTGGGCGGGGTCGCAGTTGTGCGGGTAGCGATGGTCATAGCCGGTGTTCTCCATGACCTGCCGCAGTAGTTCCGTGATGCGTTCAAGGCTCGCGGCCGTCGGCGCCGCGATCGCAGGGGGTGCTTCGGTCATGACGGCTTCGTCGTCCTGGGTGGGGTTTGGCTGTTCCCGCACGAGGTCGTAAAGGCACACCGCGACCGCCTGTCCCAGGTTCATCGAGGGATGGCGCAGCCCTGCGTGCTCGTGCATGGGGATCGTCAGCAGCCAGTTGCAATGGCTCAGTTCGTCGTTGCTCAGCCCGGTTTTCTCGGAGCCGAAGAGCAGCGCGACCTGGCTCGCCCGATCGCGCTGCAACTCTGCGTGGATGCGTTGTGTGGCCTCCGCCAGGGGCAACAGGTCGTGCTGCAGATCGCGTTCGCCGACCGCAGTGGTGCCGATGACGAGCGTGCAGTCCGCGACGGCGTCGGCCACGCTCGCATACAACTCTGCGCCGGCGAGCACCTCCGACGCGTCGACCGCGGAGCGGGCCGCTTCGAACGGCACGGGGAACTCGTTGACCACGCGCAGTCGGCTGAAGCCGAAGTCGTGCATCGCGCGGGCCACCGCACCAATGTTGCTGGGGTTGCGCGCCCGCACCAGGACGACGCAGACACGCTCGAGTTCCAGTTCGCTGAGCATCGCGTTCAATTCTAGCTTCTGGCTCTCAGCCTCTCCTCGAGAGCAAAAAAGAGCGGCCAGCTCTGGACCGGGCTGGCCGCTACGTTTCGTTCCTACTGCAGGGTCTCGTTCGTTTGTGGTTGTCAATCTCTTAGTGCTGGCGGTCCCGCTCGCCGCCGCCTTCCGGGTGCGGCTGCTGGGCTCGCGGCTGAGTCGCAGCGTTGTGCTTGTCCTGATTGATGGACCTGCTGACGTTGTTCTGCCGCTGATTCACCTGCTGGCGTTCCTGCGGAGTCAGTGTGCCGCCGTTGGCCTGGCGATCTGTCCGCACCTGGTGGTTGATGCTGGCCTCGCGGCCTTCCACGTTGCGCGTTTCGCCCGCGGTCATCTGTCCGGAGCGTACGCCCTGGCCGATGCGCTGCTGTTGATTGTTAGCGCGCTCGCCGACTCGCGACATGGCCACGTTCTGCGGATGGCCACCGTTGGACGAGGCGAAGTTGCTGTGGTCCGCATGCGCCAACTGCACATGCTGCTGTTGCTCCGTAGTGGGCGGCATGTGATTCTCATGCGACCACTGCTGCTCCTGCGCGCTGGGCCGCGCCTGGATGCCGCCGGCACCACCGTTGAAGCTGGTGTGCACGCCGACGTTGGTGACGTGGACATTCTCGACGTAGGTATTGTGGATCACGGTGCGGTTCACATTGAGAACCGCGGTGTTGTACGCGAAGTGGCCGCCATCCCAGCGTCCGCCGAAGAAGCCGACGCCGCCGTAGCCAAAGCCGTAGTTGATGCCGCCGTAGAAGCCGACGTGCGGTCCCCAGTATCCTTCATGCCACAGGAAAGCGCTGCCGCCCCAGCCCCAGTATCCGGGAGTCCACAACACGCCCACGGCAGGCGGACGCACCCACACGCCAGGCACCCAGTAGTAACCCTCCGGGCCGTAAGCCCAGTAGCCGGGCTGCCACAGATAGCCGTCGCCTGGGCAGATCGGCTGAACGTAAACGGGTAGCGCGGGAGGCCCGAAGCCTACCGAAACAAACACGCTGGCGAACGATGCGGCCGGCGCCATCGCCACTGCCGTTGCTATGACGGCGTTCAAAACAAATCGTCTGGAGAAGAGTTTGATCATGATTTCATATCCTCGGTGCGCTGCCTGAGCCGCGGTTGCGGTACTGTTCTTCGAACCCAACTCTGCTCGCGAAGTTTCCACCTAAAGCGCGCGAATTTGAAGTTAATTCCGTGTGCCCGGTATTCGGAATGACACTTTCGTTCGCTCGGGTCATATCCATGTTTGTGTCTGCTGCGTCAATCAATTAGGCTTCTCGCATCCCTCCCCTGCCCTAGCCTGAAGGAGTCGACTTTGCTCACGCGCCCGTTCCGTGCCGCCTTGATTCTTTGCCTTGGAGTATTCGTAATGACTTCTCATGAAGCGTCCTCGCAGGCCATCCCCGATGTGCCTGAACAACCAGACAAATATCAGTGGCTCGAGGACGTGAACAGCACGCGCGCACTGGATTGGGTGAAAAAGGAAAACGAGCGCACCGAGAAAGAGATTGTCGGCGATCCGCGGTACGCGGAGATGCAAGCGGAAGCGCTGAAGGTGTTGGAGTCGCCGGACCGCTTGCCCGATCCGGAGTTTCGCCGCGGCATGGTCTACAACACCTGGCAGGACGCGCAGCATGTCATCGGAATTCTGCGCAAGACCACGCTGGAAGATTATCTGACTCCGCAGCCGCATTGGCAGACCGTGATCGACTACGACGCGCAGGCCAAGGCCGATAACGTGAAGTGGGTGGCGAAGGGATTGAACTGCCTCTATCCCGGAGACGGGCTTTGCCTGGTCAGCTTGTCGGCCGGCGGCGAGGACGCGGATACGGAGCGCGAGTTCGACCTGAAGACGGGCCAGTTCGTTGCGGATGGCTTTGTGCTGCCGAAATCGAAGCAGGATGCGACGTGGGTGGATAAGGATACGTTGCTGGTGTCGCGCGACTGGGGTCCAGGCACGATGACGAAGTCGGGCTACCCGTTTGTGGTGAAGGAGTGGAAGCGGGGCACGCCGCTCGATGACGCGAAGGAGGTTTATCGCGGCACAGCAGACGACGTGGGCGCAGCGGCATTGCAGCTCCACGACGAGCAGGGACACCACGTGATGATGGTGGCGCGGGACGTGAACTTCTTCGCGCGTGAGTATTCGCTGCTGACGCCGGAGAGCGCGAAGAAACTGGGACTGCCGGCTAAGTGCGAGTTGGACGGGATGCTCGACGGCCGCATCGTCGTCACTCTGAATGAGGACTGGAAGCCGGCGGGGACGGAGCGGACGTTCGTTGAGGGCTCGGTAGTGGCGATGGACCTTGACGCGGTGAAGAAGGATCCGGCGCAACTGAAGCCGAAGGTCGTGTTCGAGCCGACCGCGAAGGAGTTTGCGCACGATGTTTCGATCACGAAGAACTATCTGCTACTGACCACGCTGGACCATGTGCAGGGCCGCGCCTACCGCTATGCGCCCGCGCCGAACGGATTGTGGACGCGCATTGCTCTGCCGGTGCCTGAGAATCAGTCGGTCGACATTGCAACCACCAACACCTCGGACGACAAGTTCTTTCTGTCGCAGGAGGGCTTCGTGACGCCCTCCTCGCTACATCTGGGCGATGCGGCGACCGGCGAGTTGAAGCTGGCGAAGACGCTGCCGCCGCAGTTCGACGCGTCAAACCTGATGGTGGAGCAACTGGACGCGACCTCGAAAGACGGGACCAAGGTGCCGTATTTCGTGGTGCGGCGCAAGGACCTCAAGTTCGACAGCTCGAATGCCACCATGCTGACGGCGTACGGCGGCTTCCAGGTGGCGATGACGCCGAACTACGCGGGCGTGCTGGGCAAGTTGTGGCTGGAGCATGGCGGTGTGTATGTGCTGGCGAACATCCGCGGCGGCGGCGAGTTCGGACCGGCGTGGCACGACGCGGGCCTGAAGACGCACCGGCAGCGCATCTACGACGACTTCGCGGCGGTGGGCCAGGACCTGGTGACGCGCAAGATTACGTCGCCGCGCCACCTGGGCATCGTCGGCGGATCGAACGGCGGCCTGCTGATGGGCGTCGAGATGACGCAGCATCCGGAGATGTGGAACGCGGTGGTCATCCAGGTTCCGCTGCTGGATATGCTGCGCTTCGAGAAGATCGCGGCGGGCGCGTCCTGGGTCGGCGAGTATGGGTCAGTGTCAGTCCCAGAGGAGAGGAAATTCCTCGCTTACATTTCCCCGTACAACCGGCTGAGTCCGGACGTGAAGTATCCTGAGCCGCTGATCTTCACAACCACGAAGGACGATCGCGTCGGGCCGGTGCATGCGCGCAAATTCGCCGCGCGCATGGAGGAGTTCGGCAAGCCATTCTTCTACCAGGAGATTATCGAAGGTGGCCACGCGGCAGGTGCCGACCTGAAAGAAGGGGCGAAGACGCGCGCGGTGGAGTACCTGTACCTGACGAAGAAACTGATGGATTAGTGTTCGGCCGCGAGCCAGAGTTTGGTGAGCGCGCCGGAGTTGCCGGTGACCGGGTCCGATTCGGGGAAGGTGAGACGACGCATGCGATCAACGGCAGCCTGCGAAGGTGCGCTGCGACAGATGTCCCAGTCCTGATGCGGCGGGTACGCACCCACGACGAGGAAATCCGCGGTCGCGCTGAGCTTGCAGTGGCCGGTTCCGGTGGGCAGCACCGCGACGTCGCCTGCACGCACGGTCGTCTCATGGCCGCCTTCGCCACCGAGCATAAGGTGCGCTTCTCCGGCGGCGAAGCCCAGGACTTCGTGCGCCGTCGAGTGATAGTGGTGAAAGTCGTAGACGCCGTTGCGCCACTGCGGCGGCCAGCCGTTGCGGGTGAAGGCCTGCTCGAAGAACGCTGCCGGATCACGCCCCGTGGCCTTGATCGCGCCGCGATAGAGCAACACAGGGAGCCGCTCATTGTTCGGCATCCAGCCATTGGGCGAGAGCCGAAGTACTTCCGGCTCGGTCGTTGCGGCGTCGGCAAAGAGAGAACGGTCGGATACAAGACCGATCGCCGCGAGCGTGGCGGCAAACGTGCGGCGGTTGACTGGCTTCATCCAATGGCCTCGTGGGACTAAGATTGGCGAGCTTAGAGATTGGATGCCGAGCGCGGCGACGTGGCTAGTGCGCCAGGGAGTGTTTGCGAGCGGCTTCGAACTCGTCGCCCGGTTTCCATGAAACGGTCGCGGGCGCGGTGAGGGCCTGCCAGCCGAGATCCATGCCGAAGCGTGCGAGTTTCGCATCGCCGGTGAAGTCCATATCCGGCGTGTAGTTATCGGAGAAGTTGTGATAGCGGTGGGCGACGTAGTCGTCTTCTTTGGCGAGGCCCCACGCGGCGTCGTGGCCCTCGTAGAGCGTGCCCTCGCCGACGGAGAACGCGGGAACTCCGACCCGCGCCATGGAGAAGTGATCGGAGCGATAGTAGTGGCCGGCCTCGGGGTGCGGGTCGGGCACAATGCCCATGCCGAAGCGCGTGGCCGTGGCCTCGACGGTGGGGAAGAAGCTGGTGCGCTCGGCGCCATCGACCGTGACCTGGAGCGGATCACCGAAGGGCTGGATGTCGTCGTAGTTGAGGTCAAGCGCGATCTGGCCGGCAGGGATGGGCGGATGCTGGCCGAGGTATTCGGAGCCGAGCAGGCCCTGCTCTTCGGCAGTGACGGCGGCGAAGATCACCGAGTGTGGGGGAGGGGTCTTGAGGCCGGACCAGACGCGGGCGAGTTCCATCAGGATGGCGCAGCCGGTGGCGTTGTCGGCAGCGCCGTTGTAGATGTTGTCGCCAGCCATGCCGGGAACGAAGCCCAGATGATCGTAGTGCGCGGTGAAGAGGACGGCCTGGTCTTTTGCTTCAGGCTCCTTGAACTTGTCTCCAGCGATATGCGCATCGGCTTCGCTCACCGCGGGACCAGCGTTCGCGCCGGGGAGGATACCGACGACGTTGGGAGATTGGTATGGACGCACCGTTGATTCTATGTGCGCCTTCAGGCGAACAGGGAGCTCGACCGCCTTGAATCCGCGTTTGCCCGCTGCATCGATCTCCGTATCGGTGTTACCGAGACGGGACGCGGCGAAGAGTTTGTCGCTGATGTCGTGGTGGATCCACGCGGCAGCGGCGACCTGTGGGTTGGTGTCGCTGGCGAGGAAGGTCTTCTCGCCGGAGCCGGAGTTCTCGACGACGGACCACGGGTAGCTGGCGAGGTCCGTGCGGTGAATGATGAGCGCGCCAATAGCCCCGCGGCGGGCGGCTTCCTCGTACTTATAGGTCCAACGGCCGTAATAAGTGAGGGCCTTGCCGGCGAAGAATTTCGGATCGTCCGAGGGCGGGTCGCCGACGATGATGAGGACGACCTTGCCGTGGACGTCGATGCCGGCGTAGTCATCCCAGTTGTACTCGGGCGCGGTGACGCCGAAGCCGACGAAGACGATGGGCGCATCGATGTCCACGACCGGCGTGTGCCGCGGATTGTTGACGACGTAGTCGGGGCCGAAGCGGAGCGGCATGGCGGAGCCGCTGGCGGGTGCGAGCGCGAACGTGGTGGCGTCGCGTTTTACCGTCATGCCGAAGAAGTAGATCTGCTGGAAGTAGGAGCCGTTATCGCCGGCGGGTTTCAGACCGTAGAGAGCGAACTGCGTCGCGATGTACTTCGCGGCAAGTTCGCCTCCGCGCACGCCGGGGCCGCGGCCCTCCAGCAGATCGTCCGCGAGAAAGCGCACGTGCGCACGAATGTTCTCGGCATCGATGGCGCCTTCGGCGGTTTTAACGGCGGGCGGGATGGATGCCTGCGCGAAAGATGTTGCAGCGAGAGCGAGACAGAGCGTGAGCACGGCTGCGGTGCGGAGGTATGAAAAGCGAGCGTTGTGCATGCAGCAATCTTCTCATTCCGCTGCGTTCACGCGCGAGGCCGCCAGCGTTTGTCGAGCGATCCTTGCATCCTTCGCTTTTGTGCCGGATGATGGGTGGTCGTAGTTCATCCCATACGAAAGCAGGTTCTCAAGTGCCCATCCCCGTTTTGAAACCGACGGCAGCGCAGAATGAAACCTATGCCGGCGTAACGTATCACATCGAAGGCGAGCTGGTTCCTGTGTTGCACCTCGAGTTGAGCAACACTCCGGTGTATTTCGAGCACTACATCCTTCTCTGGAAGGATCCACGGGTACAGATCGGAATCAGGCCGATAAAGGGCGCGCTCAAACGCATGCTGGCCGGAATGCCCGTATTCCTGACTGAGGTTGCCGGACCGGGGCAGATCGGTTTCAGCCGTGATGGCGCGGGACATATCCTGGCGATTCATCTGCGCGCCGGCGAAGGGATCGACATGCGAGAGCACCAATTTCTGGCCGCGACCAGCACCGTCGAATACTCATTCTCGCGGGTGAAGGGTGTTTCGAACATGCTGTTGGGTGGGACCGGATTCTTCATCGATCACTTCCACGCCCAGCAGACTGAAGGCATCGTCTGGGTGCATGGCTACGGAAACGTCTTTGAGGTGATGCTGGGAGCCGGTGAGCAGATCGACATCGAGCCAGGCGGATGGGTGTACAAGGACTCATCGGTCCGCATGGAATCGCAGTTGCAAAGGCTGACTACGGGCTTGTTTGCGAGCGCCGGTAATTTGGTGTGGAACCGCTTCACCGGTCCGGGACGAGTAGGGCTGCAGTCGATGTACATGCACATGCCGACGGCGGAGTAGTGTAGACGTTGCAAAAAAGAGGGCCGCGATTGCTCGCGGCCCTCTTTCTTAATTGTGAAGTATTCGGTTACGCGTCTTTTACGCCGTCGACGAATGCCTTCAGCTTGCGGCTGCGGCTCGGGTGGCGCAGCTTGCGCAGGGCCTTGGCCTCTATCTGGCGGATGCGCTCGCGGGTGACCTGGAAGGACTGGCCGACTTCTTCGAGCGTGTGCTCGCTGCCGTCCTCGAGGCCGAAGCGCATCTTGATGACGCGCTCTTCGCGCGGCGTCAGCGTGCGAAGCACCTGCGACGTGTACTCCTTCAGGTTGACCGCGATCACCGCATCCGCAGGCGAGACGGCCATGCGGTCTTCGATGAAGTCTCCAAGGTGCGAGTCTTCCTCTTCTCCGATAGGCGTCTCAAGCGAGATGGGCTCCTGCGCGATCTTCAGCACCTTGCGCACCTTGGCAACCGGGATGTCCATGCGCTTGGCGATTTCTTCGCTGGACGCCTCGCGCCCAAGCTCCTGCACCAGTTGACGCGAAGTGCGGATGAGCTTGTTGATGGTCTCGATCATGTGGACCGGGATGCGGATTGTCCGGGCCTGGTCCGCAATGGCGCGGGTGATGGCCTGACGGATCCACCACGTCGCGTAGGTCGAGAATTTGTAGCCGCGGCGGTATTCGAACTTGTCGACGGCCTTCATCAGGCCGATATTGCCTTCCTGGATCAGGTCGAGGAACTGCAGTCCGCGATTGGTGTACTTCTTCGCGATCGAGACGACGAGGCGGAGGTTAGCCTCGATCAGCTCGCGCTTCGCGCGCTCCGCGTCCATGTCGCCCTGGATCATTTCGCGCTGGGTGCGCTTCAGGTCGGCGATGGGCGTGCCGGCGTCGGCCTCAATGCGCTCGAGGTCGATACGGCAGTTCTTCTGCTGGCGGCGATACTCCTTGCGCAGCTCTTCAGACTTCGACGCCTCGAACTTGGTGTCCAGCGACTTGATCTGCCGCTCCAGCGTGCGCATGGCGTCGACAGTCTTGTTGACCTTGTCCAGCAACCGCTTCTTTTCGCCGTTGGTGTACTTCAGCTCGCGGATGATGCGGTTGATGTAAACGTGCTCGCGGCCGATGAGCCAGCGGTGCTTGCGTGTGTCCTTCGCTTTGGCCTTCGCGTCCTTGCCGGCGGGCGCGGCGAGCTTCTCTTCAAGCCCCTGCAGCTTCTTCTGGTGCTTGACGATGACGTCGATGCGGCCGACGGTGGCGCGCACGCGGGCCTGCAGAATCTCTTCCGTCAGCTCTTCTTCGTCGAAGGTAACCACTTCTTTGATGTTGCGGACGCCGCGGCGCAGGTCCTCGCCCAGGCCGACGATCTCGCGGATCACGATGGGCGAGCGCGAGATGGCCTTCATGACGCGGTTCTGGCCGCGCTCGATACGCTTGGCGATTTCAACTTCGCCCTCGCGCGTCAGCAGCGGAACGGTGCCCATCTCGCGCAGGTACATGCGCACGGGGTCGTTGGTCTTCTCCAGGGTGCCGGGCGAGAGGTCCAGTTCAACGTCTTCGGACTCTTCGCCGGCTTCAGGCTCGTACTTGTCGCGCCCTTCGCGCGCTTCGCCGGAGAGCACGTCGATGCCCTGGGTGTTGATGGTGGTCATCAGGTCATCGAGTTCGTCGGGTGACGTGATGTCGCCGGGGAGCAGGTCGTTGACCTCACCAAAGGTCAGGTAGCCCTTCTCTTTTCCGGTATCGATGAGTTTCTCTAAGTCGTCTTCGTACTTGTCAATTTCTTCAGCCACGGCAGTGCGCGCTCCTACTTCAAATTTTTGTTGGCGTCACAGTTTTCCGGCGTTGCAAGGTTCGGCCGTGTGGATTGCGCTCCACCACACGCACCTCGCTTGCTCCGCTCGCCTGTGAGCCTATGTGGGACTGCCAGGGGGCCCAGGCGGAGTCGTCCCTTGGATGTTTCGGTGATCTGCGGGGGTAGAATGCGGTGTCGACCGCTGTGGCAAGCCCGATAACCTTATAGAAGGTCAGGGCATTCAAAGGCGCACGCCCCCAGCAGATACTAGAGTACCACAACAGTTAGATGGTTTCGGAGGCCAAAAAGTCTCAAATTAGGGAGTTAGAGCCATCGCGTGGCGCGTGAACCACGCGGTCAGTTCCTGCTCGCTCAATGAGCCCTCGGCCAGTCGTAGAAAGGTCGACAGTACTTCCTGTTTACCAGCTACGATATCCCAGCCGTTCAGGTTGAGAAAGAGAACCGAAACTACCAGGGCGGTGCGCTTGTTTCCGTCTGTAAACGCATGGTTTCTTGCGATTCCGAAGGCATACGAAGCCGCGAGACGAGGTAGCGTCACATCTTCTTCATAGGCGAAGACATTTTGGGGCTTCGCCATCGCAGAGTCGAAGAGAGTCTCATCGCGCATCCCCTCCGCCCCACCGTGCTCTACAAGTTGCTCATTATGCAGGGCAAGTGCTGCCGCTTTCATCACCCATCGAGGTTCGTTCACTATTTTGCGAGCTCACGGAGTACATCGCGATGCTTCCGCATCACCTTCCGTCCAGCAGACATCTGCTCGGCGAATTCCTTGTCATATGGAGTGAGCTCAATCCCGTTCGGAGTCTTGGTGATGTAGAGGCTGTCGCCCTTTTCGGCGTTCAAAAGGGCAAGAACCTCCTTGGTGAGAACTATGCCTACAGAACTGCCGATGGTTGTGATCTTCACGGTTGCGCTCATAGAACCTCCGCGTTCATTATAACAAACGTTATAATTTAGCCAAACCTCATTCGGTTTCCAGCCCCGGCTTGGAGCGGCTGAGCCGGGCGAGCAGTTGGCGAGGGTGGAGCGACGGCGGAATCTGAACCAGGCTGGCCATGAAGGCGGGGAAGGTGTCTTTGGCGACGTGCAGCGAACTGGGAAGCACGTAGCAGTTCATGATGAGCTCGGAGATCAGGAGTGAGGCGGCTGCGCCGTAGAGACCGTGGCTCTTCGCCAGCAGGTAGGTGAAGACGATGGTGATGCTGGTCCCGGCGATATACCAGGAGGCGAGCCTCTGGTGCAGGTTGGTGGCGACCAGCACCGTGGAACTGGTGGACCACAGAGCGTAAAGGATGACCACGCCGAGCAGAATGCTGAGCAGGGGACGGCTGGGCGGGACATGGCCGCCAGTCCAGTGCGTGAGAAACCACGGGCCGAAGCTCATCATGCAGAGGACAATGACGAACGCGATAATCAGCGCCATCTGGCAGGAACGCCGATGGAGGGTTCGCATCAGCTCCTCGTTCTTGGCGCCATACGCGAGCGAAACCTCGGGCCAGAAGGTGCTGTTCACCATCTGGACCATCTGCAAGGCGACCCGGGAGACGGTGCGGGCAGTTCCGAAGATGACGACATCGGTGGGGCCGAGTGCGTAACCCACGGCCATTAGTGTGCCCTGCAGGTTCAGGGCGTTGCCGATTGGGAAGCCCATGAAGGCGAGGGCCGGGGCGGTGAGGCGGCGGATCTCGCTGAAGCGTGCGTGGCGCCAGCCGTATTCGATCCACGGGATGTCGCGGCGAACCAGGATGCAGAGCAAGACCGTGCCCAGCCCGTTGGCGGCCGCGAAGACCAGGGCCGTGGTGCGCGCGCCGTAACCGAGAACCACCGGCACCATCATCGCGGCGAAGGCCAGTAACGAGATGACGCTCTTGATGAAGGAGCCATACGGATAGCGGCCGATGCAGGTATAGGCGGATTGCAGAAGCTGTTCCAACTGGCCAAGCAACACGGAGAGGCCGAGGTAGAAGATGATCCACTTTGTATCGGACGGACTGATCTCATGCAGTTTCAGGCCGCTGGCTACCGGGACGAAGTAGAGCACCGGGCCCAGCAGCACCGCGACCGAGCCGCAGATGCCGGCGACCAGCCACCAGCAGCTCTGGAAGACGCGCAGCGCGCCCTCGCGGTCGCCGGCTGAGGTGAGCATGGTCATCTCATTGCCCGCCACGGAGCCGAAGCCGATGTTGGAGAAGGCGAGGTAGGAGGGGATGGAGTTGACGATCATCCACTCGCCGTAGAGCGGAACGCTCCAGAAATGCAGGAAGACTGGCACCTGGATAAGCTGGATGATCGTGTTCGCCAGCTTACTGACCCAGTTGGAGAGGAATCCCAGGAGAAGGCGCCGCTTTGTTCCACTGTCCAAAGACTGGACTCCTTCCGACCGATGATACCGTAAGAAGACATATGGGTTGGCCGCACCGATGAAGATCAGTATGTATCTCGGCCCGTCGAAGTACTGGTGGGCTTACCTCGGCATCCGGTCGAATCCGTCGTTGGTCTCTGCGGCCGCCGGGCAGTTCGATCGGGCCATCTTCTTTGACGATCCTGCACTTCTTCCAGCGGCGCTTGCCGGCAAAGGCGGACACGCCATCCGCTACTTCTACGTCTTCTGGGATGGGCTGAGCGACGAGCAGGCGATGGAGAGGGCGCGAGCCGTGGTCGGCGCGGGCGCGGTGCTGACCGCGCTGGTGGTTGGCGGCTTCTCCGCTGAGTCCGCGGCGAACTACGACGTTCAGAGTCTCTATCCGGAAGGTGCGCTTGAGTTCAAGACAGGTCCGCTGCGTTTCGATGCGCGGACGCGGGCGATCCTGCTGAGTGCGCGGGTGAAGGCCTTCCTGATGCCTGTGAAGAACCTGCTCGTGAGCAAGGGCAGACGAGGTCAGACGATCGAACTGCTGCTGGGGAAGAGCAGGATCGTGTTCTGCGGATCCTACGGGACGATTCCGAAGGTGCTGGAGCAGCTTTGCGATCGGCACTCGGTCGACTTCGGGCTGTTCGATGGATACGAATACTACGGCAGCGAGCCAGTTCCCTCCTTCCCGGCTTACCGAAGGGTTCTGCGCAGCGACGGCGAGTTTCTGGCGAACCTCTACGATCGCTCGGAGATCGATGGCAGGTTCTTCGCCGCGGCGGTTCATCTATTGGGCAGAGAGTACTTCGTGGAGAAGATCCGGTCACTTGGACTGGCGATGTTCGTCAACGGATATGCGGCGGGAATCAACATCAACGTGTACACGACGCCGTTCTATGCGCAGCATGTGTTTCTCGACTTCGGCAGCGCGGTGGGAACGGGGAACTATCCGCGGCTCGCGGATCTCCGGTACTTCAAGAAGCAGGTCGTGGAGATCGCGTTGGGCGGCGACTTCGAAGTCCTGCTGACAGCGGCGCGGAGCGGGACGCTCGAGGAGCATTTTGAGCGCGAGTGGAAGTTGAAGGCGCCACAGATTTCGGACTACTTGACCAGCACGCCGATGCCGTAAAGGCCTTCGGGATGAAGCAGGTATTCGTGATGGGCGAAGCCGCCTTTGACTTCGTCCCAGCAGCGCTTGGCGTGGGTTTCGCCATAGTTGCCGGCGACGTCGTGGAAGGCGACGAGGCCGCCTTTGCGGACCAGCGGCGAGTACATTTCCCAATCCTGCTTAACGCCTTCGTAAGTGTGATCGCCGTCGATGAAGAGGAAGTCGATCTGGTTGCCGGCAAAGGTCTTCTTTACTTCGGTCAGCGTTTCAGGCGCGTGCGAGTTGGCGCGCATCAGGTGGAGCTTTTGCTGCGGGCGCGCGAAGCGCTGGTAGATGGGCGTACGCAGTTTGGAGTAACCGCCGCCGAATTTTCCTCCCGGCAGGTCGACGCTGACGATGGTCGCGTCGGTCTGGGCGAGGCGGGTCCAGATGTAGAGGCTGCCGCCCTTGCAGGTGCCGATTTCGAGGATGCGCTTGGGGGCGAGCTTTCTGACGTCACCGAGCAGCGAAGTGAATTCCTCGGGAACCTGGACGGGCTGGAGGAAGCCGTCGGTGTAGTTGAAGCACGCGGCGACCAGCTCTTTGGGGCGGTCGGCGAGGTTTTCGGTCAGGCGGTTGAGGCCTCCCAGTCCCAGGTAGGCCCTGGCGCATAGCGATGCGCGACTTATGAGGTTCATATCTGATGATACCTTGACGCGCGCGCGGTCAGCGGTTGCGGAGTTGGCGGTCGATGTCCAGTTTTTCGGCCATTAATTTGTTGAGCATGTCGGTGTCGCCGCGGCGGTCGGCTTCGGCGATCAGGGAGCGGAGTTCGCGCTGACGGCGTTCGAGGCGGCGGGTTTCGAGCATATGCAACGCTCCTTCGACCTGATCCACAAGCGAGGCTTCGCCGGGCGCGGGCGAATAGTCGAGTGCCAGAGCGAGGTGGGCGCGCAGTTCGTCGGTGGACGCGGCGTCGAGCGGGTTGGAGGGTGCGGGCGCGTGGGCGAGATGGTCGAGCAGGTCGGCGGTGAGGAGGTCAGCGATCCAGGCGGGATGTTCGGCGACCTGGGTGGAGGCGATGACACGGGCGGGATCGGATTCGGGAAGAACCAGCGCGCGCAAGAGGACGCGCTCAATCTCGGTGAGGGGCTCGGCGCGGTGCTGCGGGATGCTGGCGGTGCGTTGGGCGGCGGCCTGTTTGAGTTCCTGGCGGAGGAGGGCGGAGTCGATGCCGAGCTTCTGCGCGGCGTCCGCGGCGAACTCGTCGCGCTGGATTGGGTTGGGCATGCGGCGGATGTGGGGCAGGAGGAAGTTCATCGC
>Ga0207416_1002467_pt1 | contig 20106 bp, 11 predicted proteins | sample PaiPotPPM11metaG_FD_184107 | JGI IMG/M metagenome (GOLD analysis project Ga0207416, IMG submission 184107) | Iron sulfur acid spring bacterial and archeal communities from Banff, Canada, to study Microbial Dark Matter (Phase II) - Paint Pots PPM... ...
TTGAAAAGTGCCATGCGTCAATCTGACAAGGCGCTGCGCCAATATCGAACCGCGTTCGAGTCCCCCCGTACGGCACCGAACCACGCGTAACCCAGGTCACTGCATGAGTCAGTACATCGCCATGCCTCCGTTGATGTCCATCGTGGCTCCCGTGATGTATTCGGCGTCTTCAGACGCGATGAAGGCGACCAATTTTGCGACTTCCTCGGGCTGCCCGGACCGTTGCAGCGGAATCAATGAGCGGATCCACTCGGCTCTCTGGGTCGGGTCCGTGTGCCGCTCATGAAACGAGGTCTCAATGATACCCGGAGCAATCGCGTTCACGGTGATTCGATGTCTAGCCACCTCCTTCGCAAGACCGCGGGTCAGTGCAATGACGCCTGCCTTCGCGGCATGGTAAGGAATGGCTCCCGGACCCCCTCCGGTCCGCGCCCCGACTGACGAGATATTGATGATGCGACCCCGGCTTTGACCAATCATCGGACTCAACGCTTCCTGACAACAGAAAAAGACGCTCGAAAGGTTGAGATTAATCACGTCGTGCCACAACTCTTCTGGAGTCTCATTGGTCGGGACGCGTTTCCCCATATCGCCCGCGTTGTTCACGAGGATGTCGAGGCTCTTGAAGCGATCGAAGTGACGTCGGAAAAGCGTCACGACCTCGGACTTGAACCTGACGTCAGCCCGCACAGCAAGCGCAGCCTGCCCAAGACGTTCAATCCTCTCCGCGACCGCGCGAGCCCCCGTTTCATTCCGGAAGTAGCTGAGTGTCACCGAGGCTCCGTTCCGAGCCAGTTCTTCTGCTATCGCAGCGCCTATTCCGCTGCTGCCGCCGGTGACCAACGCCGCCCGCCCCACTAGCGTCATGCCTCGATCTCCTTGTTGTCAGTGCCCCCCAACATCTGAGTGAGCCAATCCGTGACGGCGCGGGCAAGTTCAGCATGGCAACCATCGAAATAGTGATTGCCTCCCTCTAGCATGACTACCTTGATCTGGGCTCTCGAGGCTGCGGCCAGCAACTCGTCTGCCCGCTCGCGAATTTGAATGTTTGGATCCGCGGCGCCCTGGACAACAAGGCCATCTCCGTCCATCTGCGGCGCCAGGCGGAGAACCTCTGCCCACAAATCGGGGCGATAACTCTTGACACCGCCCAGGGTGGTCAAGATATGGAGACGTATTTGACGGTCTCCTGAGAGTGCCGGATAGCAGACCGCTTTGTTGCAGGCGTACCCATGCGCCAGAACGGCGACCGGGCCTCCCCGCCGTGCCCGGAGATAGTCGATGCCCGCTCGGATGTCATGATGGGAAAGCTCAAAATCCTTGGGTTGTTGCAAGTCGTGGTCGCGCATATTGATCGAGAGACACTCACACCCGGCCTCTGCAAGAAGAGCTGGGAGCCAACGGGACGGACCCCGATAGAAATTCCAGGTCAGCCCGTGGATCATGAGAACACGTGCCCGAGGTCGCGACAGACCCGGCGCAACGTATAGCGCACCGTCGAGCTCAACTCCATCTGCCGTCGTGACGGTGACAAGCTCCGTGAGCACGAATGACCTCCAATGTCGGATGTGTCGTCACGCGAACATTCACCCCTTCAAGGCGCCGGACAGGATTCCGCGGGTAACGGTATTCCGCAATGCGAGCGCCAGCAGCGCCGGCACGAATCCGGCGATCAACGCTGCCCCATTGAGCAAGCCCCAGCTCGGCTCCGTAATCGGATTCAACAGTTGGGCCAGCACGACGGATATCGGCCACGCCCGTTCGGAGTTTGTCAGAACAAGACCCACAATGAAGTCGGACCAGGTCGCAATGAACACAAACACTCCGGAGGCGAAAAGTGAATTCGCCGACAGCGGCACGACAATCCGAAAGAACACGCGCGACGGGCTGCACCCGTCCATCACGGCAGCCTCCTCCAATTCGATCGGGAATCCGCGATAGAAGCCTTCCATGATCCAGATCACAAAGGGGACCAACAGTCCGGTGTATACTAGGATGAGTCCGGGAAGCGTGTTGAGCAGGCCGATCTTCTGGAGTCCCATGTAGATCGGTATGAGCACAGCGATAACCGGCACCATGCGGCTCGCGAGGAGCACGAACAGAATAGCCCGTCGATGCATAGGACTCACAAACCGCGAAATGCAATATGCAGACACCGAACCGAGCCCCAGGGACAGGATCACCGTTGCCGTTGCGATGATGGAACTATTGAGAAAGGAGCGCAGAAACGCGTGGATCTGGGGATTCGCGTCCAGCGTGGCCTGGTTCGCTCCGGGAAGTTGGAACAAGGTACGATAATGGACCGTTGTAGGGTGCGCCGGGAACCAGTGGATTGGACGCGTCATCAGATCCCTGTCGGGTGACAGGCTCGACACGGCCATCCAGGCGAGTGGCCCCAGCAGATAGACCAGACTGAGAGCGACGAGGACCGCAACCACGAGACGCTCGCTTATGTGAGCGCCGGTGACTGTACGCCTTCGGGTGCCGTCACTGCTCATTGGGGTTCCTCGCGAGGCAACATCCTCCAGTAGATGAATGTCATGATGAGAGTCATAGCAACCAAGAGACACGCAACCGCGGCACTGGCGCCAAGATCTCCAAACTGGAAGGCTTTGATGAACGTAAAGTAACTGAGCAACATCGTCGCCTCGCCGGGGCCACCGCTCGTGAGCAGGTAGACGATGTCGAATGCGCGCATCGACCACACCACATTAAACAGGATCACAATCGCGACCGCCGGCGTCAGAAACGGCCAGCTGATGTGCCGGAACTGTGCCCAGGCGGTCGCGCCATCCAGCTGCGCACACTCGTAGAGTTCACTGGGAATGGAACGCAGTGCCGCGTACAGGACCAATGCGACGAAAGGCACAAGTTTCCAGGAGTACGCGAATACTACAGCATGCATCGCGGAGGAGGGCGTACTCAACCATGCGCGATAGTCGTGCTGCAAATGCAGAGACACGAGCAGACCATTGAGCGCACCGTAGGTCGGATTAAAGATCCACTGCCACACGAGCGCGTTGACGATCTCCGGGATTGCCCAGGGTAGCACAATGCCAAGGATCAGCCACTTGCCCGCTTTCAGCATGTCGTTGTTCATCAGGAGGGCAACCCCTAGACCGATACTGGTTGCGGTCACAACTGACAGGAATGAAAAGTAGAATGTGTTGCGAAACGCATTCGCAACAGAGGAATCTGAAATGATGAACGAGTAGTTGGACCAACCAGCGAAGGTCACCGGAGCAGACGATCCTAATCGCAGACTTTCGAAGCTGAGAAAAACCACATAAAGCACGGGGACGACGCCAACCGCAACGGTCAACACAACGGTCGGGATATTCAGAAGCCTGAGGGCGAAATCAGGACGCCGCCCCCGAGGAAACGATGATACCCGTCGGCCGAACGGCAGACTGGTCCGCCTCGTTTCCCGGGTGGCCAGCGCCATCTTCGTTTGATTGGTTCTAACTGGGCGCACGTGCGCGGACCCTCGGTCCTACCATCCGAAATGTCCAGACCTACTTGTATCGCGCCGCCAACTCCTTGGCCTTCTTTGTCCATAGCTGAGCGCCGTCCTCAGGCGATATCCGGCCGCTCAGCACCTCCTGCAAGACTCCCGTGGCGTAGAGTTCCCATTCCGCATACCAAAGCGCCTGAAACGGCACGACCCCACTCATGTGGACCGCATTCTCAAGGTTTGCCGCGATGAGGGCCGGGTTCCCCCCCCAGGAGCGAATCGAAGCGGCGACAGCCGGATCTTTCTCGACGCCGCGATAGCCCCATGTGAGCGCGCCCTTGAGCACCCATTGCTTCGGGGTCACGTAGTCTCCCTTGGTATCCGTACCGCCCAAGAACTTGACCAAGCGCCACGCGTCCTGTTTTTGGGCGCTCCTCGAGTTTATCCCGTAGAGCCGTGCAAACCCCACGGTCTTGTGCGACTCTGGTGTGGGGCCCAACTTTGCATGGCCGGCGACCTTCGACGTCTGTGGGTCGTTAGTCCACTGGGCTCCGGCGTAGAAATTCGCGGTGAGCATAGTCGCGTAGCCACCGCCCATGAACGCTTGAGCGGACGTGTTCGGGTCGAGTTCGATCCCGTTGGGGTCAGACAGTCCTTCCTTGTACGTCCCGGCCCACCATTTCAGCGAATCCAGAGCGGCAGACGTAACATTCAACCCATCGTCAAGTACCTTGCCGTTTCGGGAAGCCACCATGGCATTCATGACCCACATTCCGCCCCAGCCGGACCACTTGACAGGCCAAATCATCGGGGTCTTGCTCAATCCGGCTTTCTTGATGGCCCGAGCCTGACGGCTCCACTCATCGTACGTCTTTGGGGGTCCCGCGAATCCTGCGGCTCGTAGCATCTGATCGTTATAGAGAATTCCGAAATAGGCTGTGAAATAGGGTAGACCGTACAACTTCCCCTTATACGTCATCGATTGAAGAGCGATGGGCAGCATGTTTCGCTTGAGTGCCTCGGCACCGGGGTAGCCATCCAAAGGCTCCAACCAGGGAGCCCACTGCGACAGAACGTGATCGAATACGTAGAGCGCATCAAAAGGGGTGTGTGAACTCTGCATCAACTGGATCTTCGCGACATACTGGGCACCAGGAATCACTTCGAGATCGACCTTGAGGCTAGGATTCTCAGTTTCAAACTGTTTCAGAAACCCTTGAACTGTCTGGACCTGGTAGTTGAAGATCTTGAATTTGATCGGTTCGGCTGCCCGTGAGCGCAGGGCATGGAGCCCCGTCACCCCCAAAGCCGTGGCCAACCCGCCAAGCGCCCGAATAGCGTCCCTTCGGCTGACTCGTGTCTCCATGCCCCCCCCTTTGCTCGCTGCTTTATCGCTCACGTATTCGGCAGCCTGGGATGGAGACCTTTCGCAGTCCGCGTCACCAGGATGCGCACAAATCGGACTTGGGGGAGACCCATGCCCCGCTGCACACTTCCGCCCGCCATGGCCATGCGCCTGGGAGCACAAGAGCCGTCCAGAGTCCTGGGTTATCGGAGGACCAACAGCCACATCGTGCCAGGATGCACTACCAATCACTTGCGCTCCGTCAGGTCTCGCGACGTTCGGCGTCATCCGCCCCCAAAACTCTAGAAATGCTCCTGGCCCATGCTCTTCATTACTGGTGGAACATGTAGAAGGGAAGCCAAACATAGATGAGGAGGACGTTGGACCCAGCGTGCATGTGCCGGAGCTCGCCAAGGGGAGGTATTCGGAAACCAAAAATGGAAATCAGTGTGATTGGCGTGCACTTGACTATTTCTGAACGACCGGTAGTCATTTGCGGAGAAGAGGTGAGCAATAATGCGAAAGGGCTGGACGCGACGAGAATTATTGCGGGAGGCAGCTCGATACGGATCGGCTGCGGTGCTGGGCACAGGCGCGCTGACGGCCTTGCGGTCCACGTGGCCGACCCCGGCGTTCGCACAGAAATCATCCGGAAAGGTTATCATTCGCTCGCTGGGTGGCGCCTATCAGGAAGCTGAGAAGAAAGCGATCTTCGACCCATTTACCGCGGCGACGGGGATCGAAGTGGTACCGGTGCCCGTGACCGCAGCTCAGGTGCTGGCGATGGTGCGAACGGGGAGCGTCCAACTCGACGTACTCGACATCGGCGAGACCATCGCCCTATCGCTGGATAAGGCCAAGGCATTGAGCCCGATCGACTATGGCAAGTTCAAACTGACGAATCCTCAAGACGTCGATTCGGCGATCAGGCGCCCGACCATGGTGGGCAACATCTACTTTGCGACCGTTCTTGGATATTCCAAGAAGCAGTTCGCAAGCGGCCATCCTCAGACCTGGCGGGACTTCTGGAACGTCGAGAAGTTTCCTGGGCCACGCTCCCTCGACAGCATCGAGTCGGGCGGACTTCCACTCGAGTTCGCTTTGCTCGCCGACGGGGTGCCAATGAACGCGATCTATCCCATCGATGTGACGCGCGCGTTTGACTCGCTCTCCCGAATCCGCTCCCACGTGGTGAAGTGGTGGACCACGGGCGCCGAGTCCGCTGAGCTCATCGAGAGCGCCCAAGTCGTCGCTATGGATATCTGGAACGGGCGCATTCAGGGTCCCATTGACAAGGGGGCGCCACTGGCGATCGAATGGAACCAGGCCATGCGCCTGAAGCAATTCTGGGCCATTGTTAAAGGCGCCCCAAACTCTGAGAACGCGCTACGGTTCATCGATTTTGCCTTGCAGCCGAAGCCGCAGGCAGAGCTTGCTCGCTATATTCCGTACGGCCCGACGAACAAGAAAGCGTTCCAGTACGTCAGTGCTGCGGATGCGGCGAATCTAGTGAGCAGCCCCCAGCACTTCGCCCGGTCGTTCGATGAGAACGCATATTGGTGGGCTGGCCACCTTGACGAAGTCACGAAGCTCTGGGAGAAGTGGCGTCTACAATAGTTCCCCCAGCGCTTGCCCTCCGCGAAGTGACGAAGCGGTATGGCGAGACGTATGCCATACGAGGCGTCGACTTGGAGGTGGGGGCAGGAGAATTCTTTACGTTACTTGGGCCTAGCGGATCCGGTAAGACGACCTCTCTGATGTTGTGGGCTGGCTTCGTCGTGCCAACGGCGGGCCGTGTGATGATCTCTGGACGCGACGTCAGTCGGGTTCCTCCCCACCATCGCAATCTTGGGATGGTGTTTCAGCACTACGCGCTGTTCCCGCATATGACGGTGGCGGGCAACGTGGCGTTTCCACTGGAGATGCGCCGGTGGGGGCGATCCAAGATCCGGAATCGAGTGGCCGAGTTGCTTGAACTCGTGCAGCTCGGGCCTTTCGAGCAGCGCGTGCCGCGGCATCTCTCCGGGGGCCAGCAACAGCGGGTGGCGCTCGCGCGTGCGTTGGCTGCGTTGCCCCCGGCCGTCCTGATGGACGAGCCGTTGGGCGCGCTTGACCGCAAGCTACGGGAGGAGATGCAGACTGAGTTCCGGCGTCTCCACCGTGAGACGGGTACCACGATCGTGTACGTGACCCATGATCAAGGCGAAGCGCTAACGCTCTCGAATCGCATCGCCGTGATGCACGATGGGCGCGTTGAACAGATCGGGACGCCCGCGGATCTCTACGAGCGACCAGCGACGAGGTTCGTCGCCGGGTTTCTCGGCGAGGCAAACTTCTTCGAAGGGGAAGTAATCGGTGAGGAAGGAGGGACGATTGTGGCTGTCACTGCTGCCGGGGTACGGCTCCGTGTGACCGGCAGGAAGGTCCATGGGGAACGAGTGCTGATCGCAATTCGACCTGAAGCGATGCGAATTTCAACCGACCAGGAAACTGCTCCCACGAGTGCAAATGCCGTACGCGGGACGCTCATCGACTCGACGTACGGTGGACCCGTTGTGCGGTATCGGGTTGCGGTACCAGGCACGGGTGATCTAAGCGCTGCCATGCCTAGCGCAGATGCCCCCACGATCTCCTGGGGATCCCCTGTCCAGCTCTGGTGGCAGGTTTCGAGGGGGAGATTCGTCGGTCCGTGAAGCGCGGTCTGCTCGCGATAGCCCCAACGCTCGCCTTTCTGGGGCTGTTCTTCGTGGTGCCGGTTCTTGGAATGCTCCAACGTAGCCTGTTTACCCCGGCGTTCAGCCTTACAGCCTATCGCGACATCCTCCATGAGTCGACCTACTGGATTGTGTTTGCAAGCACCTTCCGGATCGCGGCCGAGGTCACCCTCGTTAGCCTCGGGGCGGGGTATCCTGTCGCCTATTGGCTGTCTGGGTTGCCGCCCCGGCGGGCACACATGTACCTGGTCTTTGTCGCCGTCCCGTACTTCACTAGCGTCCTCGTTCGGACGTACGCTTGGATGGTGCTCCTGAGCAACGATGGCCTGGTGAACCACGTCCTGGCCACGCTCCACCTCATCGTGCACCCGCTGAAGCTTCTCTACAACGAAACGGGTGTGTTGGCCGGGATGACCTATGTCCTCTTGCCCTATATGATCCTGGCGCTGTATGCCGTCATGCGCGGGATAGATCGTCGCTTGGTGCGTGCAGCATCGGTTTTCGGTGCCGGACCGTGGCAGGCGTTCCTCCGCGTGTTCTTGCCGCTGAGCGTGCCCGGTGTCGCTGGTGGATGTCTCTTGGTGTTCGTCTTGGCCCTCGGATTCTTTATCACCCCCGCGTTGATGGGGGGACCGCACCAAACGATGATTGCCATGCTCATCGACACTGAGGTGGACCAACTCCTGAACTGGAGCGTCGCATCAGCCCTCGCGATGGTACTGCTCGCCATTACGCTTGTTGGGTTGTTCTTGTACGATCGCCTGGTGGGACTCGAGACGCTGCTGCAGGGGCGTTGCTGATGTTGCCAGTCTTCGCGGGAATTGTCCTGGCGTTCCTCATCATCCCCGTACTCATCCTCGTGCCTGTCTCTCTGAGCTCAGTGGGATACCTTGTTTTCCCGCCTCCTGGACTGTCCTGGCGCTGGTTTCACGCCGTGTTCGCGGATCGCGGGTGGCTCGGGTCCTTCGCGCTGAGCCTGCGCGTGGCCGGGTGGGTCGCGCTGCTATCGACTGCGTTGGGCACCGGTGCCGCTGTCGGGTTGGTACGGGGCGCGCTGCCCGCCCGCAAGACGATCTATGTAGTGCTGCTCGCGCCGTTAGTGGTCCCAACGATCATCACGGCCATCGGTCTCTATTTTGTCTTTGCGCGCCTACACTTGGTAGGGAATGTGACGGCCATCGTGCTCGGGCAAGCGGTGCTCAATGTTCCAATCGTGACGATCCTGGTAGCCATCACCCTCCAGGGCCTTGACCCCCAGCTCGAGTATGCGGCCGAGATTCACGGAGCGTCCCCGCTTCGTACGTTCTTGCGTGTCGTCCTCCCCCTGATTTCGCCGGGGGTGGTTGCTGCGGCGCTGTTCGCATTTCTGGGGTCTTTTGATGAGTTACTCGTCGCACTCTTTGTGGCCGGTCCGCTGCATCAGACCTTGCCAATGCGTATCTGGAATACCGTGCAGTTCGAGCTCGACCCGTCGGTCGCGACGGTCAGCGTGATGGTGACCACGCTGGCCGTCGCAATCCTGGCGTTGGGCGCGTGGTTGCAGTCGCGGAGGCCTGCGGAAACGCGAGAATGACGTGAGGGAATGGAAACGGCACGCCCCGGTGTGCGTTGCCGCGGCTGCTCCGTCGGGAGTGTTCGCTCTGGGGCCGTGTAAAACGATAGGGGAGGGACACCGTGAGGAAGTGGCCTCGCCGGCTCGCAGATCCGATCTTGCAACTCATGATTCCCCGTCTATATGGGGGTATTCCGACACTCTTTGGCGCGCCGCTGGCCGAAACACCAAGCGACTTTTGCGGCGCCGATGCAGTTTTTCTGGGAATTCCCTGGAGAGCCCCGACGCCGGATACACGCTTCGGGAGGGCGGCGGCCAATTATGAGGGAACGTCGTTGGCGCCGGCACAGTTCCGGGTCAACTCCCTCCGATATGGAGGGTATCTTCCCGAGCTCGACCTTGATGTCTTCGAGCGTCTGAAGTTCGTGGACCGAGGTGACGTGGACGTCGTCCGCGACATGGGGCAACTGTTGGCAAGCGTGGAGGCCGAGATCGCGTCGATCGTCGATGCGGGATGCTACCCGATCACGATGGGGGGGAACGCGGGCCCGAGCACGTATCCCGTGCTCAAGACTATCGCAGCGAAGGCCGGTGGGCCAACCGCTGTGCTGAACTTCGATGCCCACCATGACAACCAGCGAGGGGAGTGGCAGGAGGACGATCCGAAACAGCCGCGCTGGGGATCGGCCTGGGCGCGTCGAATCCTGAGGCTACCTGGCGTTGACCCAGGGCGCTACCATCACTTCGGCCTCCGCGGCCCCCGCAATGACCCTGATACGTTCCAGCGCTTTGTCGAGCGTGGCGTGAAGCGCGAGCATATCTACACCTATCGTGAGATCAAGCAAGCTCGACGCGCCGGGTTCGATGGTTGGGCGGAGTCGTTGGCCCGGCAGATCGTTGACGGGTCGGCCAAGGTTTGGATTGCGGTCGATCCCGATGTCCTGAACCTCGGGTCCAATCCGGACTTCGGGGACGAGCCGCTTGGTCCGACGGTTGAGGAAGTCGTTGAGTTAGCCTACCAGGTTGGGCGCGCCGCTGGGCGCGAAAGGTTCGGAGGAATCGGCTTTATGGCGTTGCCTCACGACGCTCAAACACTACATTCGATCTGTGTCTACATCCTACTCTACACGCTCGCAGGAGTCATCTCGAGCCAATGATCACCCTGCTCACGAACCGGTAGCGGGGGCAGGATTTGAACCTGCGACCTTCGGGTTATGAGCCCGATTCTCTCTGCCCGGAACGCCTTTATTTATTGGTCTTTCAGAAACTCTCGCTTTTGTGCGGACCCGTGTGCGGACCTCCGACCGGCGATATTGAATAATAATGCTCTATTCTTGGAAGGTCGGGCTGTCTCCTGTCGGAGCAGGACAATGGGCATGGGGGTTCAAATCGGGAGGGGGATTTTGGATTTGGCGACTTGGCCGCCTGAGCTATTCGTGGCAACGGGGTGATCACCCAGCTTATACCTACCCAGGAAGCCAGGGACGGGAGGAGCCCCACTTATATAGCGGCCATCTACGGGCGCAGGGAAATGAGCCCGGGAATGCTGAATTCGCTAACGGATCCCGAGATACCAGCACCCTGGAAACCTTCCGCACACATCGCTTATCCCAACACAATGCGGACTTGATGTTCCGCGCCATCGTCAGCAAGCGGTATGGTTGCAGAACCCACCAGGCGCTTGCCATCCAGTTCAGCCAGAACAACACCTCGGCAAACGCTGGACGGGTTTTCCACCTGGATGTTGTAGATTGCAGAATGATACCGAAAGCGGATGGAGTACCCTGGCCAGGTTCGCGGGATGCAAGGATCGATTGAGAACATCGGTCCGCGCATGCGAAAACCCAGCATCCATTCGATCGCCGCACGATAGAGCCATCCGGCTGATCCGGTATACCAGGTCCAGCCGCCGCGTCCCACATGTGGAGGTTCGGAATACACATCGGCGGCCACCACGTAGGGCTCCACTTTGTACCGCTGCACGGTCGCTCGCGAGACGGCGCGATTAATCGGGTTCAGCATGCCGAACAACTCAGCCGCCTTGTCTCCGTCGCCCAGTACCGCAAAGGCCAGCACGGTCCACGCGGCAGCGTGCGTGTATTGCCCGCCGTTTTCGCGGATGCCGGGCACATACCCGTTGATGTAGCCTGGGTCGTGCGCCGTCCGGTCAAAGGGCGGCGTGAGTAACAGCACAAGCCCCTCCGGACGCCGCACTAGGATCTGGTCGACCGCGGCCATCGCGCGCGCTCCGCGACCCGGCTCGGCGGCGCCACTGATGACGCCCCAGGATTGAGCAATGGAGTCAATCCGGCACTCCGTGTTTGTGGCAGAGCCGAGCGGTGTGCCGTCGTCAAAATACGCGCGGCGATACCACTCGCCGTCCCACCCGTGCCGTTCGAGCGCGGCCTTCAGCGCGCTAACATGCAGCCGCCAGGTCTCCGCGCGCTGGTGCTCGCCCCGCGCATCAGCAATCTTGGCAAACTCCCACAGAATCGTATGCAGGAACCACCCCAGCCACACGCTCTCTCCCTTGCCTTGCGGCCCGACGCGGTTCAAGCTGTCGTTCCAATCGCCCGTCCCGATCAGCGGGAGCCCATGACTTCCCACCGCGAGGCTCCGATCGAGCGCACGCGCGCAGTGTTCAAAGAGTGTACCGATGGTTTCCGAGACCCGCGGTTGGAAGTAGGATTCGTTCTGTCCCTCAGCGAGCGCTTCGCCTTCCAGGAACGGTACGACTTCATCGAGCACGCCGTCATTGCCCGCCCCCTCGATGAATTGGAAGACGGCATATGGAAGCCATAGCAGGTCGTCCGAAATGCGCGTGCGCACTCCGCGTCCCGACGGCGGGTGCCACCAGTGTTGCACATCGCCTTGCATGAACTGGCGCGCGGCGGCACGCAAGAGGTGTTGATGAGCGACGTCGCGTGTCGCCACGGCGAGCGCCATCACATCCTGCAGCTGATCACGGAAGCCATAGGCTCCACTCGTCTGATAGAATCCCGCGCGTGCCCACACCCGACAGGAAAGCGTCTGGTAGAGTAACCAGCGGTTCACCAGGATATCCATTGACCGCTCGGGGGTGGCGATCCGGACGGTACCGAGCACGTCGTCCCATTGCCGGGTGACGTCTTGCAGGACCCCGTCGAGGTTTGCGGCGCGATAGCGATTGATCAACTCCCGCGCCTCTTCCCGACTCTCCCCCTGACCTAGGAAGAAGACGATTTCAGCGCGCCCGCCGGGACGCAATTCAAGCTGCGTTTGCATCGCCGCGCACGGATCGAGACCCGCGCCCACCCGTCCGGAAAGCGGTCCACCTCGCTCCAGTGCCGCAGGCCGCTCAGGCACGCCATTCCGACCCAGAAACTCCGTGCGATCGCCCGACCAGGAACTCTGGCGTCCTCTGAGATCGGCAAACGCCATGCGTCCGCCGAACTCGCCGCTCCATGCGCTTCGCGCAAGCAGCGCGCCCGTTTGCGGATCAAGTTCGGTGACAATGTACGGAGCTGTCGAACCGCGCGAATTCCCGAGTACCCATTCTGCGTATCCGGTCACGGAGAGGCGACGAGAACGCGCCGAATGATTCTGCAGGACGAGCCGGGAGATCTTGATCGGGTCTTGCACCGGCACGTACTGCAGCAAATCCGTCAGAATCCCGCGCGAGCCATGCTGGAATCGGCTGTAGCCTTGGCCGTGCCGCGCCACATACGGCGACGATTCATCCCGAACCGGCAGCGGCGTCGGGCTCCAGACTTCGCCAGTCTCCTCATCGCGAATGTAAAGCGCTTCACCGGGCGGATCCGTCACCGGGTCATTTGACCAGGGCGTCAGTTGATTCTCATGACTATTGAGCGACCACGTGTAGCCAGAGCCGGACTCTGAAACGAGAAACCCGAACGAGGAGTTCGCAATCACATTGACCCACGGGGCAGGCGTACGCAGGCCTTCCCCGAGCATGATCACATACTCTCGGCCACCGTCGGCGAAGCCGCCGAGGCCGTTGAAGAGTTCGAGCTCGGGCACATTCAGCGATACGTTCGCACTGGTTCCCGAGCGAAGCGGCCGCGAAACGGGCGGCGCCGCGGCTTCGGCGCGCTGAGACCGGAGCACTTGCTCGGCCAATGAACCGTGCCGGCTGAGCAGCACCGCGCGAGCCGCCGTTTGCAACAGCGTGCGTTCCTGCGCAGAAAGCAGGTCTCCCCGCAGGAGAAAAATGTCCCCGTGGACGTCGCTCGGGTCCAAAGCGATGCGCTGCCGGCGTGCGCGCACCAGCTCATCCAAGACCCTCTGCAGCTCCTGTTCATACGACGGCGGTTTCTCATTGAGAATGACCAGGTCAACGGACAACCGCTTCAGACGCCAGTATTCATGCGCTCGCAGCAATTGCCTGATGAATCCGACGTCCTCCGCCTCGTGGATGCGAACCAGCACGATGGGCAGATCACCTGAAATCCCGTACGACCAAAGTGCAGAATGCTCGAGCGCACCGCGGCTCAGCACCTCGGAGGACGGTCGCAACCCAGGATCCGAGTACAGGACGGCATTGGCCAGTCTCTGGAACAAATGCGCTTCGTCCGGCGTGATCCCCAGATGATACAGTTGCACTTGCGCCTGCGTCCAGGCCAACGTCAGCGTGCGTTCGAACGTGCCCGCATCCCGGTACTTGTCCGCCAAAGCCAGCACCTGGTCGCGAGCCGGCGCGACAATGGTGGAGAACACCACGCGCGCGGTCGTGCCCGGCCGGATACGCAGCGTACGCCGCAGGCTCATCACAGGGTCGAGGACCGCACCGACAGTATTCGAAAGCGGCCGCCCGTCGGTAATGGAGACGGGCGCGCGCACATGATGGCCGCGTCCGAGGAACCTGACGCGATCCGTCTCGCATTGCAGGTCCCCAACGGAGTCACCGTCCACCACCGCCACATGCGCGACCCAGACCGCGGCATCTTTATCGCCTTGCCGACGGCGCGTCGCAAGGAGCGCGTCCGCGGCCGGCACGAACTCCGTCTCCACAAACAACTTAGAAAACGCGGGGTGCGCCACATCAGCGGCCTGTGGCGCCAACGACAGCTCCGCATATGACGTGATTTGTACTTCACGGGTGCGTACACCGAGATTGGTCATCGATACGCGGCGCACCTCCGCATCGTCCTCGGGCGACACGACCACCTCGAGCGTGGTGGTCAGTGCACCATCCCGCCGAGTGATTTCGACACGGTCTTCGGTGAACCGGGCTTCGTAGGCGTCGGGGGCGACGCCGGTGGGCTGGTAGCCGGCCGACCAAGACTGACCCGTCTGCGCGTCGTGAAGAAAAATGTAGGTGCCCCAGCAGTCCCGTGTGACGTCTTCGCGCCAGCGCGTGATCGCGAGATCGCGCCAGCGACTCGACCCCGAGCCCGCCGTCGTGACCATCACCCCGTAGCGCCCGTTCGAAAGGAGATGTGTCCGGGGCACTGCATCGTACGGTGTAGTGAATCGGCGCACTGCTGGCGGAACGTGCGCCCCGACATACGCCGCCGCGGAGACTTCTTCCGCACGAGGCCGGGCGACCAGCACGTCGCGCGGCGTACGCTCCTGCAAGAGCAGCTCGGTCGCCTGCACGATCGGGTCTGCGTGGAATCGGGTGCGCATGGCCCCATCGTTGAGCACGTTGGCGAGCGCGACCACCGACATGCCCTGATGGTGTGCCAGGTACGCGCGCACGATCGCGACATGTTCCCCTTCGGGCACCCGCGCCCTCGTGTAATCGAGCGCTTCATAAAATCCGTACGTCCCCATTCCGCCGACTTTGGCAAGGTGCGCAAAGTTCTGCGTCGCCGTGCCAGGGTCGATCATGGTCGCGAGTGCGGTGGCGTATGGTGCGATAACAAGATCCTCACTGAGTCTGCGCTTGAGCCCTAATTCCGGCACACCAAAGCTGGTATATTGGTACGCGAGGTTCAAGTCCCTCGCGTTGTAGGCCGACTCCGAGATTCCCCAGGGCACGTGGCGCTCGGCGCCGTAGGCAATTTGCCGCCGTACCACCAACGCGTACGTCTGGCTCAGCAAGCTACCGGTCGGCGACATCATCACGAGCGCCGGCATGAGATACTCGAACATGGAGCCCGACCACGACATGAGGGCGGACCCGCGGCCCACCGGCGTCAGCGCTCGGCCGAGACGAAACCAGTGTGATGATGGGATATCGCTTTTGGCGATGGCGATGAAGCTCGTGAGGCGCGCCTCCGAAGCGAGCAGATCGTAACAGTCGGGGTCCAGGGTGCCGTCCGTGACACGATACCCGATGGACACGAGCCTGCGCATATGATCAAACAGAAAGCTGAAATCCATCTCCTGGAACATGGTCTCAGCCTGCCGTGTGATCGCGGTAAGGCGGCGAACGAGTGCGGCGGCATCGTCCGCTGAACGTCGGATGGCTGGCGCTAGGGCATCGACACGCGCCAAGGTGTCGGTGGTCGTGGATGAATGGTCGAGCAAGCCTGCGCGGAATGCAGCAAGCTCGCGCAGTGCCCCTTCGAATCGTTCCGGAGCGTCCGCGAGCGCAGGGAGTGGGTGAAACAACGACTCGATCGATACCCACTCGGACGACCGCCCCAGAGGAGGTTCGGCTATGGCCGTCCTCCTGCTCGAATCCAGCCGGATCCACGGAACAAACATCGCGACGTCCCGCGCGTGACTCTCAACGCATGCCGTGACGGCATCGGCCCACGCGCACAACTCGGAGTCGGGCGCGTCTCCGCGTTCCTGGGCGAGGGCGTGCGCAATGTCAGCGACGGTGTGAGCACGCGTCCTCAGCTCGACGAAACGCGCCGCCCACTCGACGGGAGTCACCGGCATCGGCTGCAGCGAGTTGCCCAGCGCGTCGATCGCAGTGCTGAGCTGCTTCCGGGTGACGATATGCGTGCGTGGCGTCTCTGCGATCTCGCTGAGCGCTTCGCGCAAGAGCGCGATCGTGTCGCGCACGCCGCCGAACGCACGCCGTCCGAGCAAGGAGTCCTGGATCAGCTCCCGGCACCCGTTCCCGAGGGTGAGCAGATGTCCGGCAAGGTTACCACTGTCCACTGAGGAGACATACTTTGGATCGAGCGGACGAAGCTCGCGCGTGTCGTACCAGTTGTAGAAGTGCCCGCGAAACAATTCGAGATGGCGCATGGTCTCGAGGGTGGCTTCCAATCGCTCAACGGCGTCCACCGTACCTAGCCAGCCCAGGTCGCGCGCCGCCAACGTGGACAGCAGATACAGCCCCATGTTCGTCGGTGATGTTCGATGGGCCACGACTGGCTTTGGGTCCTCCTGGAAATTATCGGGAGGCAGCGCGTGGTCTGCGGGAGTCACGAATGCCTCGAAGAAACGCCAGGTCCGGCGCGCAATCAACCGGAGAACTCGAGCGTTCGTCTCGGAGAGCGGCTCGACCCCGGTGCGCCTCGGAGGGAGACTGATCCACCGTGCGACCGCGGGTGCGGCAATCCAAAGAACGATGAAAGGAAGCGCAGCGGCCCGCCCCGGGTGCCGTTCAACGGCGACCATCGTCAGCACCGCCACCGCAAGCACGACACCACCGGCCATGCGTGTATAGATTCCAGAGAGCGTCAGATCGCCCCCAGACTTGGGCTGTGTCACAGTCACCCACTCCAAGAGACGCCGGTGAGTGATAAACAGACGACCGACGGTGCGCAGAATCGCGTCAAGCATCAGCCATGTCTGGGACGCCAACAGCGTCACCGTAATCCCCATCTGGGACGCGCCGACCGAAAGGTCGGTGAGGGCTGCGCGAAAATAGGCGCGCTTGGAAATTCCATGACGAGGCGGTGTGATTCCGATGAGGAACGGCAGCAGTGCGGGAATCGCAACCGTCGTCAAGATGAATGTCGTCCACACCCAGGCGGCGGCCGACGGCAGCAGCCAGGCAGCGACCAACGTGAAAAATGCCGCCGGGGCTGACAACGAGCGCCGTAGATTATCGATCATCTTCCAGCGGCCAATCGCGGGAATCGCGACAGCACGTCGTTCTCCTAACGCTGCGCGCCCAAGTCCGAAGACCCACGGCAACAGTTGCCAGTCGCCGCGCGCCCAGCGATGCTGCCGGGCAGCCGCCACCTCATAGTGCGAGGGAAATTCATCGAACAACTCGATGTCTGACGCCAGCGCAACCCGCGCGAAGATGCCTTCGAAGAGATCGTGGCTCAGCAGCGCATTCTCCGGCACCTTACCCGCCAAGGCCAATTCAAACGCATCGACGTCGTAGATGCCCTTGCCGGTGTACGAACCTTCTCGAAACAAATCCTGGTAGACGTCCGAAACCGCGGAGGCATACGGATCCGTGCCGCCCGGGCCCGAAAAGATGGCTTGGAACAGCGATCCCTCGTGGTCGGCCGGGAGCGATGGGGTGATGCGCGGTTGCACAATCCCATAGCCTTCCACGACGCGCCCCGCGCGCGCGCTGAAGCGCGGGTGATTGAGTGGATGCGCCATGGTCCCGACCAACCGGCGCGCGGCGCCTCGCGGCAGGCGCGTGTCTGCGTCGAGCGTGATGACGTACCGAACACCCGGCGGGGCTGGCACCGGGCGTCCGCCGATCGGCAGAAACGTCGTGTTCGCACCGCCCCGGAGCACCTGGTTCAGTTCGCGCAGCTTCCCTCGCTTGCGCTCCCACCCCATCCACGTGCCCTGACGCTCGTTCCAGACACGCTTCCGATGAAAAAGCAAGAAACGCTCGCCGCCGTCGGAAGTGGGGCCGTGAAGTTTGTTGAGCTTCGCGACGCCATCCACGGCGACAGCAAGGAGTTCGTCATCGCCGGAGAGGCTCTCGCTCGGCGCGTCCAGCCAGTCAGAGAGCAGCGCAAAACGCAGTTCGTCGTCCGGATTCGCCAGGTAGTGGACCTCCAGCCGCTCCACTAACTGTTCGACTTGATGTTGGGTCGTGAGCAGCGTGGGCACGACGACGATCGTTCGCAGCTCCTGCGTCACGCCGTTGCGCAACTCCAGCCGCGGCAGGATTCGCGGTCTGAGCGAGTGTATCACGGCTCGATTGATGAGTGCGATCGCCAGGTCGGACGCAGGCACAGCAGCGAGGAGGCCGAGCAGCACCAGACCCCACGCGGCGACTCCAGCGTCTCTTTCGTGCAGCAGCGGCAGCAGCACAATCAGGGCCGTCACGAGGGCGATCGTCGCAAGGTAACCCGGTACCGCGCTTCGTATATACGTGCGCAGCATCCAGCTTTTCCAGGGGACACGGTAGCCGAGTTCGCGCTCAAACGCCAGGCGTCCCCTCGATACCAGGTAATAGCTCGGATCCGCACGCCGGTCCTCGTCGGGCTGCCCATTGCCGGACGGTGCTTTGCGAGCCCTCTTGATACGGTGCACAACACGTTCCGCAACCTCGATTTCCGAATAACTCGTTCCCCGCGAGAGATCCTCGATCGAATGGCGGTACGAATCCCGCGTGGCAAAATCCATCTCGGCGAAGTTGGTTTCGTTCCGCAGAATTTCGTCCACCAAGCTGACGCGCTCGAAAAATTCGGACCAATCAAAGTCCGTCATCAAACGCATGCTGGTGATGATGTTCCGGACCGTGACGTTCATCGCCGCCTGTGCCTGGTGCTCGGTCCGGACAATTTCGTCAGCCGTCGTCCCCTGCGCAGCCACGCGCTCATCGAGCCAGCGCAGGACGACATCCGTCTTCGGGCCGAGATCGCGCAGACGCAGGACGAGCTGTACGATAAAGGCCGTCGCGAGCGGTGTTCCTTCGACGCGGCGGAGGGCCGCTTCCGGTGGGATGGGAGCGTGTCCATTTGTGCCGAGCACGCTGTCAACCAGCGTGTCGACATCTTGGCGCGCGGCGCGGTTCCGCACGATGCGCTCCGCCAGCCTGCGCAGGTTTTCCACGAGCACCACGCGGAGGCTGATGGCCACGGCCCATAGCTCACCGATGGTGAGCGGCTGCACCCGCTGGTACGCTGTCACAAAACGGCGCAACATCTCCGGATCGAATCGGCTGTCCGTGTGCGCCACATAGGCCCAGGCTATGCCAAACACGCGCGGATACCCGTGCAAGTGACCCGAGGCGAGCTTCGGAAGTGTGCGGTAGTAGCCGGTCGGCAAATCGTCTTCGATCTCCCGGAGTTGTTGATCGACGATGTGGAAGTTATCAACCAGCCACTCAGCCGCAGGTACAATCGCATACTCCTCCCGAATCGCTGGAGCAATCACCCGATACGACTCCAGCAGCACGCGGCCGTTCTCTGCGACCCGCGGGATCAGCGGACGGCCCTGGTTCGTGTCATTCGTGACGGTCTGCGCCGCCGCAAGACTCTCGGCGTGCTGCTCTAGCCGCTCCAGACTGAAAAGTTCCGCCCGGATGGGTTCTTCCAGATCATCGAGCGTGAAGGTTGATGGTTGATCCTTATTCATGCGGGCAATGCGGGATTCTGGCACGGGAGATGTTTGCGAGCCGTCGTGCACTGTCGCGGAATGGCACCCAACCGCCGACAATTGTGGCACCGGCCGTCACCGAGTTCAACGGATGGAACGGCAGCGTGTGATACCCGTGAAGCTGCACCAACGATTACCCCTCTCATCTGTATGTCTACCGTGGTTTTTTAGGTTCCTTTCGGAGCGATGGCGGAGTCGCTGCACGAAGTCTCGGAGAAGCCAGCGTCTTGTCGGCCGAGGGAGACGCCACCACGCCGCATCTTGCGCACCGTCCCCGGTTAGTATAACAGGCGCAAGGACGACCGACGACTTCCCAGCCGCGGGACGAATCGATACCCGTGCTCGCTGGAAGAGGACCTTCGGCGGCGCCCCGGTGCCGCTGCATGTCTCGGCAACGGTCGAGTATCTCGGCGGTTTCCGCCATGTAGGATGTGCTGCACGGGTGGATCGCGAACCCCAGCACGCGGAGGGGCCGGAGGTGGGAGTGGTGTCCGAGAAATCGGCGTGCGCCGGGAAAAGCCTGCGCCCGGGGAAGGAGGTGCAAGCCTCGGAAACTGGGCAAGCGAGCCTGATGGGTGGAAATCCCATGCGGTCAAAGCGTAACCGGCGGGCC
>Ga0207416_1002468_pt1 | contig 20098 bp, 17 predicted proteins | sample PaiPotPPM11metaG_FD_184107 | JGI IMG/M metagenome (GOLD analysis project Ga0207416, IMG submission 184107) | Iron sulfur acid spring bacterial and archeal communities from Banff, Canada, to study Microbial Dark Matter (Phase II) - Paint Pots PPM... ...
GCATACAGCGACACCGGCCGCAACTCGCCCTCCTCGGCGATCGGCGCCGACGGGTCGGCCATGCGGCCGTAGTTGGAGCATGTGGAGGCAAACGCCAGGCGCTCCACGCCGGCGGCACGCGCCTCGGCCACAAGCGAGCGAGTTGCCTGGACGTTGACCTGGTCAGACGCCTGGGGATCGCGCGCGCAGGCCGGATCGCCGACGATCGCCGCCAGGTGGACGACCTCCTGGACGCCGTTCAGCGCGCGAGCACGTGCCCGCGCGTCGCGCACGTCCGCACGGATGACCTCCACCGCCGCTCCCTCCTGCCCACTGGCTACGTCCTCCTGGCCGTGCAGCAGGCAGTCGAGCACGCGCACCTTGCGGCCGGTTGCAAGCAGCTGGTCTACGAGCTGCACTCCGATGTAGCCGCTGCCTCCCGTCACCAGGGTCGTCCTGCTCAAGACCTCGCTCCTTCGGTGTCTGGCCGATACGCTGCATGGGATGGATATCAAGTACAGAGTGGCGGTCGTTGGGGCCACCGGCCAGGTCGGCACGCTGATGCTGCAGCTGCTGCGCGAGCGCGAATTCCCAGTACGGGAGATCGTGGCATTCGCCTCGGCGCGATCGGTGGGCCGCGAGCTCGACGGCGGCCTGGTCGTCCAGGGCCTCAGCGAGGACGCGATCCAAGGCTTTGACCTCGCGCTGTTCTCCGCGGGGGGCTCCACGTCGGGCGAGTGGGCACCCAGGTTCGCGCAGGCGGGCGCGGTGGTGATCGACAACTCCTCGCGCTGGCGCATGCAAGACGACGTACCGCTGGTCGTCGCCGAGGTCAACCCGGACGCGCTTGCCGAGCACCATGGCATCATCGCCAACCCCAACTGCTCGACCATGCAGATGGTCGTCGCGCTCAAGCCGCTGCATGACGCGGCCGGCATCGAGCGGCTGGTGATCAGCACCTATCAGGCGGTGTCGGGCACCGGCAAGGCGGCGGTCGACGAGCTGCTCGACCAGTCACACGCGCTACTGCACGAGCGCGAGATCGCGCCCCCGGACGCATACGCCCACCAGATCGCCTTCAACGCGCTCCCCCACGCGGGCTCGTTCGCGCCCGGCGAGGACCACACCGACGAGGAGCGCAAGCTGATCTACGAGACCCGCAAGATCCTTGGCGACCCCGCGATCGCGATCAGCGCCACATGCGTGCGCGTGCCTGTGGTCAACGGCCACTCCGAGGCGGTCAACGTGCAGACTCGCGACGATCTCTCGCCGGAGCGTGCCCGCGAGCTGCTGGCAGCAGCGCCCGGAGTGACCGTGCTCGACGACCCCGGCGCAGCGCTCTACCCGCTGGCGATCGACGCCAGCGGCAAGGACGACGTGTTCGTTGGGCGCATTCGCCGCGACCCCGGTCACGAGCGCGCTCTGGATCTGTGGATCGTGGCCGACAACCTGCGCAAGGGCGCAGCCACCAACGCTGTGCAGCTCGCCGAGCTGCTGCACGAGCGCGGCCTCGTTGACGCGCAGGGCGCACCGGCGGCCGCATAGCCCGTAGAAGGAGTAGCGGCGGATCGCTCGAAAGTGTCGGCGATGATCTCCTTGGAGGTAGAGCGCACCCTGGTCAAGTCGCCGCCCGAGCTGTGGACCGAGCTCAGCAACCCGGATGCGCTGGCTCGACACCTGGGGGAGTTCGGCGAGATCCGCATCACCCGAGTCGAGCCTGAGCAGGCGGTCGAGTGGGAGGCGCAGGACACGGCGGGCACGGTGCGAATCAAGCCCTTGGGCTGGGGAACCAAGGTCACGCTGACCGCCACCAGGGAGATCGCGAAGCCCAAACCGCCCGTCACGGCCGAGCTCGCACCCGAGCCGCCCGTCACGGCCGAGCATGCGCCCGAGCGCGCGCACGATCCTGTGGCCCACAAGGCCCTCGAACTCGACCCCGAACTGACACCAGAGCCAGAGCCGAACGTCGTGGCCAACGCGATGGTCGAGCTTGCATTGGCGCCGGCCGCATCTCACCTCCGAGCAGAGCCGTCTCGTGGCTTCTTCTCGCGGCTGTTTGGCGGTCGTCGCCGTCGCAGGAGCGCGCAGGATCTGGGTGAAGTCGTGCCAGGGGCCCCTGAGCCGCCGCACACCCACGCAATCGCCGATGCGGAGGGTGGATCCCCACAGCCCACGCCCGAGCAGCCGGACCCCTTTGCAGCTGTCAGGGAGGCGCTGTCGCCCGAGACGCTGATGGCCGTTGATCCATTCTCGACGCGGCCCGCCGCCGAGGCCGCATCGCCTGACCAGCTCGAGATCGAGACCTCGCTCGAGCACACCGCGGACGTCTCCACCGCTCTAAGGGAGGCAGAGGAGGCCGCCGCCGAGCAGGTGACGGCGGTGCTCACGTCTGTGCTCGACCGCTTGGGTGCGGCGCACCACCGGCCGTTCTCGCGGGCTTAGGTCTCTCTCACGACCGCACTGCTGGCAACACGTTAGCCAGGCCTCATCGCGCCTGATGAGCCTGGCTGAGCTGGACCGTCTTCTTCACGGTCTTGTCGGCGGCCACAGACGCCCCGAGCACCGCCATCAATCTGTGGCTCCTTGCGAGCACCAGCATGTGCTTGCCGGTCTTGGTCAAGCGAACCAGGAACACGCCTCGCTTCGTCGCTGCGAGTGAGAAGCGGCCCCTGCCCAAGATGAGCGTCTCGCTGCGTGAGGTCGTCCGTTTGCCCTGGCGATGAGCGACCACGATCCGCTCGGTAAGCTCGAGCGTGCCCGCGCAAGGCGCACTAGTACTGCTGAGGCGCACCCGAGCAGCACCTTCGAATACGACGACCGTGGACATCGAGATCTTGATCTTGCAGGTCGCTGATGATGATGGCGCCGACGCCGCGGGCACGGCCAGCGTGCTGCTCTCGGCCGATGCATGACCGCGTACGCTGCTGGCTGTCACTTCACACGACAGGCCGTGACCTTGATCGGCTGGCCCGACCACGTAGGTCTTCCCCGTGGCGCCCTCGATCGTGTCGCCGTCGCGCAGCCACTCGTAGGCGTATTCGAGCGCGGGCCCCCCGACCCAAATCCCCTGCACACACGACAAGGTCTGCCCCACAGCGGGGGTACCGGTCACAATTGGGGGTACCAAGTCCCTGACCCCTGATGGCGTCATTGCCCGGTTCAGTCCGCCACCCGCCGCGCCGACGAAAGGAGCGGCCGCCAGCAATGCCACGCACGCTAGGAGCAGCCCGACGGCGCAACGACGCAAGGTCTTACACGAAATGCCCGCTAGCAGCACTGTTTGAGCAATCTGATCGAGGCACGGAGGCGGATACTACCCGCACCGAGCGCCCGAGGGCAGCCAGACGTCGGCCTCAGCAGTCGCCGAATGGGTTCTCGACTCGTATCCCCGCATAGTCCTGGCCGTCGCTGAGATCCTCGGAGAGGACGACATCGCAAGCAAGCGCGCGGGCCGCCTCGAGGATCGCGGCATCCCAATAGGAGATGCGAAATCGGTTGCCCGTGGACATGGCCGCGAGCGCGAGGCCGATTGTGGTCTCCTGCACGGGGAAGCGTCGGAAGGATTCGACCAGCGCAGCGGCCTGCTCGTGGGTCAGGCGATCCGCTCGACTCTCACGGGTCGCCTGGACGTAGAACTCCTGCAGCACCTGGACCGAGAGCCCCACGTCCCTCGAGGAGAGCAGCTCGTTGGCTCGTGCGGCCTTCGTGCGCTCTTGGGAATCGCGCGAGATCGCGTAGAGCAGGACATTGGTGTCAGCGAACCGCACGTGAATGGACCTCGTCGCGATCGAGACGCTCGCGCGCGCTGAATCGAGCGATCTGGTCCTGTAGACGCCTCTGCTGGGCCTCGAGCCTCACGAATTCGGCGTCGCGCTCAGACAGCGATCGCAGGTACTCGGCGACGAGGCCGCTGACGGAGCTGCCGCGTTGCGCGGCGCGGATCCGCGCTGCGCGATAGACGTCATCGGGTACAGAGACCGTGATATTTGCCACTGCGATTCACAGTATCACATGATCACAGTCGATCCTAGAGACACCGCGCGGATAACATCCGCGTCCGATGGCAACCAGCTCCCACGACCGCCACACCGACGCGGCCCTGCTCGCGGCCTCGCACGGCCACCGCAAGCCCCCGCGCCAGAAGGCGCCCGAGACCTACGAGGAGAAGCTTGCCCAGCTGCAGGAGCTGCGCGTCGCGGCGCTGCACTCCGCGCCCGAGGCCGAGGAGAAGCAGCACGCGCGCGGCAAGTACACCGCGCGCGAGCGCGTCGAGAAGCTGCTCGACCCCGGCTCCTTCCAGGAGCTCGACACGTTCGTGCGCCACCGCACCTACGACTTCGACATGCAGAAGAACCGTCCGTGGGGCGACGCCGTGGTAACCGGCCACGGCACCATCGACGGGCGCACCGTGTGCGTGTTCAGCCAGGACTTCACCGTGTTCGGCGGCTCGCTCGGAGAGGTGATGGGCGAGAAGATGTGCAAGATAATGGATCTCGCCGCCAAGATCGGCTGCCCCGTGATCGGCATCAACGACTCCGGCGGCGCGCGCATCCAGGAGGGCGTCGTCTCGCTCGGCTCCTACGGCGACGTGTTCCTGCGCAACGTGCGCTGCTCGGGCGTGATCCCGCAGATCAGCCTCGTCATGGGCCCCTGCGCCGGCGGCGCCGTGTACTCCCCCGCGATCACGGACTTCATCTTCATGGTCAAGGAGACCTCGCACATGTTCATCACCGGGCCCGACGTCATCAAGACCGTCACCGGCGAGGAGGTCGGCTTCGAGGAGCTTGGCGGGGCGATGTCGCACAACAGCAAGTCGGGCGTCGCGCAGTTCGCCTCAGAGGACGAGGACGCGTGCCTGGAGGACTGCCGCTACCTGCTCAGCTTCCTGCCGCAGAACAACCTCCAGAGCACGCCGCGCGTCGAGCCGAGCGACGACCCCGAGCGCATGGACCCCGAGCTCGACCACGTCGTCCCCGACAACCCCAACAAGCCGTATGACATGCGCCACGTCGTCGAGCTGATCGTCGACGACGGCGAGTTCTTCGAGGTCCACGAGCACTTCGCCAAGAACCTCATCTGCGGCTTCTCGCGCCTGGACGGCTACACCGTTGGCATCGTCGGCAACCAGCCCGCGCAGCTCGCGGGTGTGCTCGACATCGCCGCCTCAGAGAAGGCCGCGCGCTTCGTGCGTACGTGCGACGCGTTCAACATCCCCCTGCTGACCTTCTGTGACGTGCCGGGCTTCCTGCCGGGCACCGCGCAGGAGTGGGGCGGCATCATCCGCCACGGTGCCAAGCTGCTGTACGCGTTCGCCGAGGCGACCGTACCGAAGGTCACGATCATCACACGCAAGGCCTACGGCGGCGCCTATGACGTCATGTCATCCAAGCACCTCGGCGCGGACTTTAACTTCGCCTGGCCAACCGCGGAGGTCGCGGTGATGGGCCCGGAGGGTGCGGTCAACATCATCTACCGGCGCGACATCGCCGGCAGCCCGACGCCCGAAGAGCGGCGCAAGAAGCTGATGGAGGACTACAAGGCGCGCTTTGCCAACCCATACACGGCGGCCGAGCGTGGCTACATCGACGACGTGATCGTCCCGCACGAGACGCGACCGAAGCTGATCACCGCGCTGCGCACGCTGCAGAGCAAGCGCGAGCCGGGACCCAAGCGCAAGCACGGCAACATCCCGCTGTAGGCAGGCCACGGATCCCGCTGTCGGCGTTCGACGCAGCGCGGGCAGCCGTCGAAGTCAGAGACGCAGATCACGCGGTGCAGGTCGCCTGATCTGACTTTGGTCGCATCCGATTGACGAATCTCACTGCGCGGCTACCCTCCTGCCGTTTGTCAGCTCGCCGGACGTATCCCGTGCTGCTCGATGCGCTCGCCGCCATGGCGGCTGTGCTCCTGATTGCCGCGCCGCTGCTGTTCACCGACTCGGGCTTCTCGCTGGACTTCACCAACCACCTTTGGCTGGCCTGGGTTGCAGGCAAGGCGCTCGTGCAGGCCGGCCATCCCAGCTACTTCATCAACACGACCGGCGCGGGCGTATTCGACCCGTGGTTCGCCTTCTACGGCGGCACCCTCTACACGGTCACCGGCGGCATCTCAGAACTGCTCGGCGGCCACCCAATCGTCGCGTTCGCGGGCGTCACCACGCTCGCAATCGCAGGCGCCTATGGCGGCATGCTGTGGCTGGGACGACAGCTCGGGCTGACCCGCTGGCTCAGCCACGCCCCAGCCCTCGTCGTGATCACGAGCGCCTACTACGTGACCAATCTGTACGGACGCGGTGCATGGCCGGAGTTCGTCGCGACCTCCGCCATCGCCCCGCTGATCGCCAGCGGCGTGCATCTCGCCCGCGCACATGTCTGGCGACCGTGGCCCGTCCTGGCCTTCGTGGTCTACGCGATCTTCTTCAGCGGCAGCCACAACATCACGCTGCTGTGGGGCACAACCGTTGGCGCGCTCGCGGCGTTGACGTTGTGGCTGGCGCTGGGACGACCCAGGCTTCTCTCGCTGCGTCGGCTTGTCGGGATCGGCGGACTCGCGATCGCAAGCGTGGCAGTCAACGCGTGGTACCTTCTCCCCAACCTCCGCTACGGACGGTACGTCCAGATCTACGCGGGCACCCACTCCGGCGCCGGCGACGGTTACTTCGATCTGCCCCAGGTGCTGTTCAATCCGCTGCGTCACGTCCCCCACCAGTCGACGACGCCTGCCCTGTTCGTGCAGGTCCCCGATTGGTTCCTCGCCTGGGCCCTGCTCGCCGGCTCGGCTCTGCTGTGGCATCGATCGTCCTCAGACAGACTGCGCCGCGCCTGGATCGGTGTCCTGATCCTCTTGGTCATCCTGCTCGGGCTGATCGGGCTGACACCACTTTGGAACGTAATTCCCGCTCCATTCAGCTTGATCGAGTTCCCCTACAGGCTCGACACCTACATCGTCTATGCGGTGAGCGCACTCACACTTGTCGCCGGCTTGGCGCTGAGGCGATCGGTAGCGAACCGCCAATCACGCCGGCTCATCATCAGGCTGCGCCTGGCGCTTGCCGCGGCCTGCGCCGTCAGCGTTGCCCTGTGCGCCTGGCAGTTGTGGATTCCCAGCACGCTGTCCCCGGGCGTGTCATACGACAGGCGACAGGAAGCGCTGCACAGCGCCTCTGATTTGCCGCGCACCTGGTACGCGAGCGAAAACTACAACGACGCACGTGCCCCGGTCGTAAGCGTCTCGCCCGGTCGCACCCTCGTCATCGATCCGCGCGCGGTGCATGGCGACCATTTTTCGGCATTGCTGAACGTGCCTCGCGGCATGGCCCCGATCCGGACGAACATCTCCGCGGGAAGTTACCTCGTTCGCGTGAAGGGACTGACGCGTCTGGGACGCACTGCCAATGGCGATGCTGTCGTGAGACGCACGACCGACGGCAGTGGGCCAGTCCACGTCGTGCTTGAAGCCACGCACGATACGACGATCGAGCTCGCATACCTGATCAGCATCGCCGCCTGCGCCACGCTTGTCGCGATCCTTCTCGGCACCGTTGCGAAATATCGTCGCTCAATCATTGACAGCTGATTGACACGCAGCTCGGTTGCTACTCACGCGAGCTGAGGCGACCAGCTCATACACGTCGAGAGCCTGGTTGGCAAACACGAGCCTGCTCACGCCCGGCGGCTCGGGCGCCCCCCGGCCGTGCGTCTTGTCGATCAGCACATAGCTCACACCGTCGCGCTGCAGCTGTCGCAGCGCGACTGGATCTCCACGCGATACCGCCAGTTCGTTGAGCGCGAGCCGAGCTGGGAAGGGTTGCGGTTCGCCCGGCCAATGCGCTGGATACGCCCAGCTTTCCAGGAACACCATCCGTTCAGCGAACGCCGAGTAGTAGAAATAGCGTGAATCGCTGCCGGGCGCTAAGAGGTAGTGATTGTTCACCGCAAGCACGTCGCAACTTGCAGTGTGACGGCGCACCCAGGTCAGTCCGCTGTACAGCGCGGCTGACATTCCCTGGTCCTGTCGCGAGTCTGCGACGATCCGGCGGCGGTGGGCGATTGTCTTCCACACTTCCGGGCCGGCGATGCCAAGCGGCTCGACGAGCCCCAGCGTGACCACCATGGGGATACAGCAGGCAAGCCAGCGGCTTGCGCGTGAGCGAAGGACCGGTGCGAACCGCGGCTCGAGCTTGAGGCTGGCCAGGACTATCGCTGCCACGACGAGCGCATAGGCAAGGACATACCAGACGCCCCATGCAAGCCGCTTGTGGCCCAGCAGCGCTTCGGTCCCGGGGATCAGCGCAGCCCTGGCAAGCACTTTGGCTGCGGTCAGGAGCTCGCTCGATCCGGCAATGACCAGGCCGAGAACGAGGATGGCAAGGCAGGCTTGGATGATCGCCCTGCGGGCGGCTGCGGGCGCGTTTGCCCATAGGCGCGTCAGGCCCAAGGCGGCCACGGGCACCATCGCGACGTAGCCATAGAGCATGAAGTCCAGCCCACTGTCGCGCGGCGCCGCCAATATCAGGTAGGCGCCCGTGGAGACCACGAACACCGCTGTGCAGAACACGGCGAACGGGGGAGTCCCGTCGCGTTCGCGCAGCAGCCAAAGAGCCCCCAGCAGCGGCACGATCAGCAGCGCGCACGCCAGGGTCCCCGCGCAGGCGAGCAGGACGAACCGGAGGATCGAGTGGGCCGGAAAGAGTGGGGCGAAGACGGTGTAGGGAACGAACGAGAACGGCTGGATGCGAAGGGAGGAGACGCCACCCGAGAGCATCGCACGGTAGATGATCCCAATACTGATCAGCGATACGGCGCCGTATGCGAGCGGCAGGCGAGGGAGTGCCCTCCGGGCAAGAAAGCGGCCCATCAGCCAGAACAGGACGATGCCTCCAAGGAGGTCGGCGACAGCCTCGGTCTTGACCGCGCCGGCGCCGAGCGCGAGGACGGCGAAGGCGAGAAGCGGGCCCAGGGGTCCCCTGCGCGTGGAGCCCGCGGGTGGCCCGGGCCGCGGATGGCGGATCGCACCGCGGGCGGGAAGCTCGCGTTGCACGATTGCGAGCATGGCCAACAGCAAGGGAACAGCGAGCGCGTTGGTCGGCGCTTCGGTCAATACGTTGAAGAAGCTCACGCCGAACGATCCGAAGCGCGTGGCGTCGAGACCGAGTTCGCTGAACAGGAGGAACAGCACGATCGCGGTCGGCGCCACCCAGCGGGAATCGCAGAAGTCGCGACAGAGCAGCCACAGCTGCAGCGCGATGACGAGGACGATCGTCGAGGGCAGCAGCCTGAGGATGACCGTCGCAGGCGCGACGCCCGTTACCTGGCTCACCGCGGCAACGTGGATGAACAGCCCTGTGTAGAAGCGCAGCGGCTGGCCCGCGACGTACGACTGCGTGATCGGCCAGTGATGGAGGGCCTCGGCCGACAGCGAGATGTCGTATACGTTGTCGGGCAGGTATGCCACGCTGCGCGCGTGTCCCGGCAGGGGATAGGGAGTGAAGAACCTGATCGCGAGCACGATCAGGGCGAGGCTCAGAGCCATTCCCGCTATCAACAACGGAAGACTGCGATCTCGGCGCCCGACGAAGCCGCGGAGCTCTCCGAGGTTGGGCCGCGGCCGTTGCGATGGCGTACGCATGCGCCTGTACGCCAGCGCCGGTCCGATCGTGGCCAGAGCGACCACAGGCAGGAGCGCAAACAGGCTTCGCTCGCCCAGCGCGGCCGTGAGGGCGAATGCACCGATCTCCAGCGCACAACCCAACGGCCAGCCGATCGCGATCGTGCGCAGCCACCCCTGAGGCGAGCGGCTCACAAGGGCAAAGACCATCGCACCCGGGAGGAGCACGAACACACTTTCGAAGGCGATGAACCGTGCCGCGTCGCCGAACGAGACGCCTGAGAGGACCCACGTGGCGAGAACGGTCGCGCCGACCAGTCCGATCGTCGCCGCGCGCATCTGACCGCCCGAGCGCCACGAGACCTCGAGCGCCGGCGATCGTTGTGGCTGCGGTGTGGCGTCTGCCTTGATCGCCATGGGAGTCGGATGCGTCGTTGGCTGCTCGGAGGGCGCGCCATGTTAAATTGGCGCAGCTCGGCCCGCCCGTGACTTGAGCGCTCGATGGCTGCCATTCGCGCCAGCACGACGAAAACGTCCACGTGAAACCGCTTCCGCTGTCTCCCACTTGGCACTCGCCTTCGTCCGAAGAGGCAGCCGCGATCGTCGCGGCGCTGGAGCGCTTCATGCGCGCGACTGCGCCTGCGCCGGGCGCCCCGGCGACGACCGCTGCCGACCCGTGGCGCCAGGCCGCCGTTCAGGAAGGACTAGATCGTGCGAAACGGCACGATCTTCCGGACCCCTGGATAAACACCTAAAAGCCGCTAGGCTTTAGCACCAATATGGAGCCAGTTTCGATCCCGACGACAGGACGCGGCACGCTGGAGGACCCGGAGGTCCTGCAGAACGTGCCCGGGCACGTGATCCCGATCCTGCAACGGGAGTACGACGACTTCAAGACCGAGGCGGGCAAGTTCCTGGCGGGGGACACCCCCGAAGACGAGTTCATCAAGTTCCGCCTCAAGCAGGGCGTCTACGGCCAGCGCCAGCCCGACGTGCAGATGATCCGCGTGAAGCTGCCCTTCGGCGGCGTGACGCCGGAGCAGATGGAGAAGTTCGCCGACGTGGTCGAGAAGTACGTGCCGCTGAACAAGGGGCACATCACCACGCGCCAGAACATCCAGATGCACCACATCCCCCTGCCGGAAGCCGAGAAGGCAATCCGCGAGCTGGGCGAGGCAGGGCTATCCAGCCGCGAGGGCTGCGGCAACACGGTCAGAAACGTGACCGGCGATCCGTGGGCGGGCGTCGCCCATGACGAGCTGTTCGACCTGACGCCCTATGCGGGCGCGTATGTGCGCTATTTCGGCGCCACCCGACCACCCAGGCGATGCCGCGCAAGATCAAGACGGCCTTCGACGCGAGCGCCCAGGGCAGGGCGATCTCAGAAATCCACGACATCGCCTTCCGCGCGCGAATCAGGCAAATCGACGGCCGAGGCCAGGTGCGCGGCGTGCAGATCCTGGTCGGCGGCGGCACCTCGATCATGCCGCGGGTCGCGCCCGTGCTGTATGAGTTCGCCGAGCTCGACAACGGCGAGTACCTGAAGATCGCAGAGGCGGTGTTCAGGATCTTCGACCGCCAGGAGTGGCTGCGCGTCAACCGGGCGCGTGCGCGTATCAAGGTGTTCGTGGACAAGTACGGGATCGACGAGCTGCGCAGCCAGGTCGAGGAGGAGTTGCGCGGCGAGTGGGTGGGCGAACGAGACTTCTCGATCGAGCATCGCCTGTTCGTCGACGACGAGCGCGAGAGCGCACCCGCGCCGCCGCAGTCCTATGGCAGCCCCAACGGCGACGCCCCCGAGTTCGAGCGTTTCCGTCGCGCGAATGTGCGCGCCCAGAAGCAGGAGGGCTTCGTTACGGTCGAGGCCAAGGTCATCCGCGGCGACCTCACCCCCGAGCAGTTCAGGGGCCTTGCGGCAATCATGCGCCAGTACGCGGGCGGCTATGCGCGCACGACCGTGCAGCAGAACTTCGTGCTGCGCTGGGTGCGCGAGGAGACCGTGTATGACGTCTGGCGGGCGCTGTCGGCGCTTGGCCTTGGCGACGCGGGATCGCGCGAAATCAACGACGTGGTGTCCTGCCCGGGCACCGACTCGTGCAAGCTCGGGATCACCAGCTCGATGGGCCTCAACCAGGCGGTTCAGGAGCGCATCGAAGCGATGCACATCACCGACGAGATCACGCGCGCCTTGAACGTCAAGATCAGCGGCTGCCCCAACGGCTGCGGCCAGCACCACGTGGGCAGCATCGGCTTCACGGGCGCGTCGATCAAAGTGGGCGAGCACACGATCCCCGCCTACATCCCTCACGTGGGAGGCGTGTTCGAAGGCGGCGACGTCAAGTTCGGCACGCGCCTGAAGCTGCGCCTGCCGGCCAAGCGGGTCCCGGATGCGATCGAGCGCTGGGTCGGCCACTACGAGAGCGCCCGCCAGGACGGCGAGGAGTGGAACGACTTCGTGGAGCGCGTGGGAACGGGTGAGCTCGAGGGCCTGGTCAAGGACCTGTCGCTGCCCGTGGACTTCGGGCTGGAGACGATGAACGAGTTCATCGACTGGAACCGCAGCGCTCCGTTCCAGGTGATTCGCGGCGAGGGCGAGTGCGCGGTATAGAGGCGAAATGAGAGGCGACGGATCGCAAGCACGGATCGCGGCGAGGGTTGCGAGAACCGATAAGAGAGGACATGGCGAGACGAGATGGCACCACTAGAGCGGACAATGGAGCGTGACATGGCGACATCGACACCCGGGCTCGACCCGGCTCTCAGCCTGACGCACACGCTGCGCGAGGCCGCGCGCCACGGCCAGCGAGCTGTCCTTTTGTGCTCGTTCCAGAAGGAGGAGTCGGTGCTGCTGGACGAGCTGCTGCGCCTCAATGAGGAGATGACCCCGACCGCCCCCGGCAAGGCGGTGCGGATCGTGACGATCGACACCGGCGTGCTCTTCCCCGAGACGCTCGCGACATGGCGCGCGTTCGAGGAGCGCTTCGGCGTGAAGATCGAGGTGCAGGACGCGAGCAATCCGGACAATCCGTGGAGCGGCCCCGAGCACTGCTGCTCGGTGGCGAAGGTGGCGGCGCTGGAAAGCGCATTGGCGGGCGCGCAGGGCTGGATCACGGGAATCCGCCGCGAGCAGGGCCCCACGCGGGCGAACACCCAGCTGATCGAGCGCGACGAGCGGCGCGGCCTGTGGAAGTACAACCCGCTGGCGCACTGGAGCGACAAGGACCTGTGGCGGCGCATCCACGAGCGCGACCTGCCCTACAACCCGCTGCACGACCAGGGCTATGAGTCGATCGGCTGCGCTCCGTGCACCCAGCCGGGCAGCGGCCGCGAGGGCCGCTGGGCGGGGACTTCGAAGACCGAGTGCGGTTTGCACGTCGAGGTGATCGAGTAGCCATGTCAGTGGCCACCCGCCCACAGCTGTCGCACCTGCGCGCACTTGAGTCAGAGGCGATCCACGTGATGCGCGAGGTGGCAGCGGAATTCGAGCGCCCGGTGCTGCTGTTCAGCGGCGGCAAGGACTCGATCGTGCTGCTGCGCCTGGCCGAGAAGGCGTTCCGCCCGGCGCCGTTCCCGTTCCCGCTGATGCATGTGGACACGAGCCACAACTTCGGAGAGGTGATCGAGTACCGCGACCGCCGCGTGGCGGAGCTGGGCGAGCGGCTGATCGTGGCCAGCGTGCAGGAGTCGATCGACAAGGGCCGCGTGGTCGAGGAGACGGGGCCGCGTGCGTCGCGCAACAAGCTGCAGACGGTGACGCTGCTGGACGCGATCGCCGAGCACGGCTTCGACGCGGCGTTCGGCGGAGCGCGCCGCGACGAGGAGCGCGCACGGGCGAAGGAGCGGATCATGTCCTTCCGCGACGACTTCGGCCAGTGGGACCCCAAGAACCAGCGCCCGGAGCTGTGGAACCTGTACAACGGTCGCATCAACAAGGGCGAGCACGTGCGCGTGTTCCCGCTGTCCAACTGGACGGAGCTTGACGTGTGGGAGTACATCGACTCAGAGCAGCTGGAGGTCCCGTCGATCTACTTCGCCCACGAGCGCGAGGTGTTCCGTCGCGACGGCATGCTGTACGCCTGGCGCGAGGGCACCGAGCTGATTGACGGCGAGGAGATCTTCAAAGAGACCGTGCGCTACCGCACGGTCGGCGACATGAGCTGCACCGGCGGTGTGCAGTCGCAGGCGGCCACGCTCGAGGAAGTGGTGCTCGAGATAGCGGCCACGCGGATCACCGAGCGCGGCGAGACCCGCGCAGACGACCGTGTGTCGGAGGCGGCGATGGAGGACCGCAAGAAGGCCGGCTACTTCTGAGATGGTCGTGAGCACTTCGCCATACGGCGTCCTCGCTCGCTCGCGTGCTGGCCGGTTCGGGGATGCGAGCGCTAGCGAGTGTCTCCCGGTCCGGTACGCCACGCTCGCTGCGTCCTTGTCTGGCTCGACTCACGACCATCTCAGGCGCTAGACCGGTGACCCTGGACCTGTTGCGCTTTACCACAGCAGGCTCGGTTGATGACGGTAAGAGCACGCTGATCGGCCGCCTGCTGTACGACTCCAAGCAGGTGTTCGAGGACCAGCTCGCGCATATCGCCCAAGCGTCAGAGCGCCGCGGCGGTGAGGGCACGCTGGACCTGGCGCTGCTGACCGACGGCCTGCGCGCGGAGCGCGAGCAGGGCATCACGATCGACGTGGCCTACCGCTACTTCGCGACGGCCAAGCGCCGCTTCATCATCGCGGACTGCCCGGGCCATCGCCAGTACACGCGCAACATGGTCACGGGCGCGTCCACGGCGGACGTGGCGGTGGTGCTGATCGACGCGCGCAAGGGCGTGCTGGAGCAGTCCAAGCGCCACGCGTTCATCAGCGCGCTGCTGGGCATACCGCACATGCTGGTGGCGATCAACAAGATGGACCTGGTGGACCGCTCGCAGGCGCGCTACGAGGAACTGGTGGCCGAGTTCGAGGACTTCGCCACCAGGCTGAGAGGCGGCAAGAACCCGCGGCGGACCGAGACGTCCTACATTCCCATCTCGGCCCTGGACGGCGACAACGTGGTGTGGCGTTCTGAGCTGATGGATTGGTATGACGGCTTGCCGCTGCTGGAGTACCTGGAGGAGGTCGACGTCGCCTACGACCATCCGCACGAGCGACCCGCTCGCTTTCCGGTTCAGTGGGTGATCCGGCCGTCGAGCGGCTCTCAGGATGAGCGCGACTATCGCGGCTACGCTGGCCAGCTGGCCAGCGGAGCGCTGCGCAGGGGCGACGAGGTCAGCGTGCTGCCGGGCGCGGGGCGCACCCGAATCGCGGCGATCGAGACATACGATGGCGAGCTGGAGGAGGCGGTCGCGCCGATGTCGCTGACGCTGCGCCTGGAGGACGAGCTGGACGTGTCGCGCGGCGAGCTGATCTGCCATCCCGAGCAGGAGCCGGCGGTCTCGCGCGAGCTCGAGGCGGACGTGTGCTGGATGGCCGACGCGCCGCTGCGCCCGGGCGGGCGCTACCTGCTCAAGCAGACCTCGCGCACCGCGACGGCGATCGTAGATCAGATCGAGGACACCGTGGACGTGCACACGCTGCAGCGCGCCGCGGCCGCCTCGGGCACGGAGCTGGGGCTCAACGACATCGGTCGCGTGCGCCTGCGCACGAGCGTGCCCCTCGTGTTCGACCCCTACGCGAGTAACCGCCGCACGGGCAGCTTCATCCTGATCGACCAGGCCAGCAACGGCACGGTCGGCGCGGGGATGATCGCCGCGCAGGCCGCCTAGCCCGACCGCAAGCGGCTCACATCGGGCGACGCAGGCGAGAGACCTGTACCCGCCCCGCGCGTGTGAGACAGAGACATGGAGCGCTGACGCTGCGCCCTGCTCCCAGGCACCTGGCTGGCCGCGCTTGGTTGGGCGGCGGAGATCGGGCACATTGTCGGCCAGTGGCCCCGGCCCCGGAGCGCGATGCTGACCGTCGTCATGTACCACTACGTGAGGGACCTGCCCAACACCAGGTACCCGAAGATCAAGGCGCTGCGCACCGACCAGTTCGAGCTGCAGCTCGACCATATTGCCCGCACCTACGAGGTGGTCGCCTTGGCGGACGTCGTCCAAGCGGCACAAGGCGGGCCATCGCTGCCCCAGAGCGCGTGCCTGCTCACGTTCGACGATGGCCTGGCCGACCACTACGAGACGGTGTTTCCGCGCCTGCGCTCGCGCAGTATGCCGGGCGCCTTCTTTCCCCCGGGGCTGGCGATCGTCGAGCGCGTGCTGCTGGACGTGCACAAGATCCACTTCATCCTCGCGGCCGCACACGATCAGCGCGCGGTAGCCGCGTCGATGCTCGAGCAGCTCGATCGCATGCGCGAACGGCGCGCGTTGCTGCCCACCGCACAAGAGCTTCGAGCGGCCTACGAACACGAGGATCGCTTCGACACTCCAGAGGTGGTGTTGATCAAGGGAGCGCTGCAGTTCGGCCTGCCGGCTGACGCCCGCTCCGAGCTGGTCGATGCACTGTTCGCGGCGTTCGTTCCAGACGACGAGCATGAGCTCGCGCGAGAGCTCTATCTCGATGTCGCACAGCTGCGAGAGCTCGTTCACAGCGGTATGGCCGTGGGCGGACACGGCTGGGAGCACCTGTGGCTGGGAACGCTGCCACGGTCACAGCAGGCGCGGGAGATCCGCAAGACCGTTGGCCTGCTCGAACACGTGTATGAGTCGACGCCTAGCTGCTGGACGATGTGCTACCCGTACGGAAGCTATGACGAGCACACGCTCGAGCTCGTCCGCGAGCACGGTGGCGCGCTCGGCTTGACGACGCAAGCCGACGTGGCGCGCAGCCTGAGCCGGCCGCTGGAGATCGCGCGCCTGGACACCAACGACCTGCCGCCTAAGGGAAGCCATGCCCCTGACGGCGGCTTGGCTGCGGTGGCGATCGACGATGGTGGGGCGTGATGCTCGAGCGCCTGACCGCGCAGACGATCGCCCAACGCACGCGCCGAGGACGTTCGCTGCTGGCAGACGCACCCTCCCCTCCCAATGCTGGGGCGCTGGCCCTGAGCACCTTCTGCGTCGATCTGCTGCCCCCGCTCCTGGCGGAGGCGCTCGAGCGCGCCGGCCGGCCGGCCGCAAGCATTGCCGTCGGCCCGTTTGGGCAGGTCGCACAGCAGTTGCTGGCGCCCGACTCGGGCCTCTATCGCCAGGCGCCCGACATTCTCGTACTCGTGCTCGCCGTCGAGGACCTGCTCGAGCCGTTGTTCATGCGCGCGCCGTCCGAATTGGACCCACGCGAGATCGGCGCGCTGGTATCCAGCCGGGTCGAGGAGCTGCGCGGTTGGTTGGGCGTGGCGCTGGGACGCCTGCAGGAGATGACCTGTTATGTAGCGCTCGTCGGGCCCGCGACGGCGCCGCTCGAGCACGTGCTTTCCCCGCTCGCGCCCGAGCGCGCCCGCGACGCGATTGTGCGGCTTGGCGAGGAGGTCCGCGGGCTGGCACAGCTCGGCAGCCGGATCGTGGTGGTCGATTGGGAGTGGCACATACGATCGCTTGGCACAGGCGCGCTCAGCGACCCGCGCCTGTGGTATCTGGCACGGATGCGCCTGAACCCCGCCGGCCTGGCTGCACTGGCAGAGCTGGTGGCGCGCCACGTGGCAGCCAACGACGGCGCCACGCGCAAGGTCGCGGCGGTCGACCTGGACGGCGTCATGTGGGGCGGTGTGGTGGGCGAGGTCGGGCTGAAGGGAATCGAGCTCGGCGGGGAGGGCGTCGGCCTGGCCTTCCAGGACTTCCAGCGAGAGCTGCTGCGCCTGCGCGATGTGGGTGTGCTGCTCGCGCTGTGCAGCAAGAACAACCCGGCGGATGTGCACGAGGTGTTCGCCCACCATCCCGCAATGGTCGTGCGCCGCGACCACTTCGCTGCCGAGCGCGTCAACTGGCGCGACAAGGCGACCAACCTGCGCGAGCTCGCAAGCGAGCTGAGCCTGGGCCTCGACAGCTTCGTCTTCCTGGACGACAGTCCCTTCGAGCGCGAGTGGGTGCGTGGAGCGCTCCCGCAGGTGATCGTGCCGGAGCTGGCCAACGACCCCGCCGAGCGTCCAGGCGCACTGCGCACGGCAACCCACTTTCAGCGGATCCTGTCAACCGAGGCCGACCGCGGGCGCGCGAGCGCCTACCAGATCGAGCGCCACCGTCGCGACCTGGCCGCGAGCTCGGTCTCCTTCGATGAGTTCCTCACCCAGTTGGAGCAGCGCGTGACGATCGAGCTGGTCTCGGATGCAACGCTTGCGCGCGCTGCTCAGCTGTGCCAGCGCACCAACCAGTTCAACCTCACAACCAAGCGCTACAGCACCGCGCAACTGGAGGCGATGCTCGGCCGCGATGACACCGAGCTGTACACGCTGTCTGTGTGCGACCGCTTCGGCGACAGCGGCATCACCGGCCTCGCGATCATGCGCATCGACGGATGCACGGCGGAGATCGACACGCTCCTAATGAGCTGCCGTATCCTCGGCCGCCACATCGAGGACGCCCTGCTGGCGTTCCTCGCCGAACGTGCCGAGGCCCTTGGATCGCGCCTGTTGATCGGCCACTACCAACCCACCGCCAAGAACGGACAGGTCGCTGACTTCTACGTAAAGCGCCAGTTCGAGCAGCTGGACGCAGATTCCTTCCAACTGGACCTCGCCCGCCGCCGGCCGGCGATGCCAGCAGGAGTCCAGGTCAGTGTCCCCGTCGATGCATGAGCAACTCAAAAACGTCTTTGCCGAGCTGTTCGACTGCGCCCCCGAGGACATACCGGACGAGGCCGATTCCAGCACGCTCGCAGGCTGGGACTCGCTGCGTCACATCGAGCTGATGCTCGCGCTCGAGAGCGAGTTTGGTGTGCGCATACCCACCGAGTCGATGCTCGAGCTCGCATCGCTTGACAGCATCGCCGAGTACCTGGACATACACGTGCTCGGCGGTGGCAGGTGATCGACTGGCTGAGAGCCGAGCAGCTCTCAGAGCTTCAGGCCTTCTTCGACGAGCACTGGCAGCGCGGGCACATCCTGGCACGCGACGCGGAGCTCGTCCGCTGGCAGCATCGACTCCCGGACCACCCCGACAGGGTGTCGATGCTCGTCGCCCGCGAGGAAGGACAGATCGTGGGAGTCCTTGGCATGATCCTCGTCGGCTTCTGTTGGAGAGGACGCTGCATCCCCGGTGGATGGCTAGCCGGGTGGATTGTCACGCCACACGCACGCTCGCGCCAGACCGGATTGCGCCTGTTGCGTCACGCGACCGGCTCGCTGGAGCTCTCGTTCATCGGTGTGACGGGCATAAACGAGAAGGCACTGCGTATATACCGCGCCCTCGGCTTCTCGATCTGCGAGAGCATCCCCCGCTGGGTCCGGGTGATTTCCGACGACGCCCTCGCAAGGCTGCTCGCTGGCCGCGGTTCGCCCCTGCGTGAGCCAGTGACCGCGCCGGCGATGATCACTGGACTGCAAACCGCCGCTTGGAGCGACGTGCTTGCGCAGCGGTGGGACGATGCGTGGAGAAAGCGGATCGCACCGCAGCTGATCGGAACCTGGCGCGATGCCGCATATCTGCGCTGGCGTTATCTCGAACATCCGCGTTTCTCATACTCAGTGCGTTTCGCACATGACAACGACGGCGCGGTGCGAGGTATGGCCGTGCATAGAGTGGCAGAGGCTCTCGGCAGCCGCGGCAGGGTCGTGCGCTTGCTAGAGCTGCTCGGCGATGATGAGACTATGACGACGTTGGCGGCCGACGCCGTTGCCTGCGGCGCGAAGGCAGGCGCAGCCTTTGCCGACATGTATTGCACCGCCGATGCCGTCGCCGGGCCGCTGGCGAGCTGTGGTTTCACATTGAGCCCAGGCGAGAGCGACAACTTGCCAGCGCTGTTTGAGCCGATCGACTTCAACGAGACACGGCTGACGGGCGCCTTCTCTGTCGGTCAAGAGTTCGACGGATCGAAGCTGCTGCACTCGGGTGCGCTCTACGTGACGCGGTCAGACTCCGACCAGGACAGACCCAACCGGCTACTTGCCTCCTCGTTGAGGCGATGACCTCTCCTCCGCCTGTAGGCGAGCAGCGAGAGCGCGAATGCGAGCGCCAGCAACCAGAGCAGCGCCAGAATGCTCACCAGGCGACCAAGCACGATCGGCAGACTATTTGCCGGGCGAATGGAGATACGGTGCGTGTAGGCGGCGCCTGAGCCGGTGCGTAGCACGATGCGCCCGTCGGCAGCACGACCGACAACGTTTGCACCCTGCACACTCACGAGATATGGAGCGCCGACGAGGTTTGTGCGCACAAGCCGCCCAGCAGGCAGACTCACCGCAATGTTCGCCTTTTCGTCATGAATCGCAGATGACGGGAAGTCGACTTCTGGAGCATCAACAGGGTTGACCAGCGGAAGGCTCGCGTCCTCGTAGTCGTACAGTTCTTCTCCACGTGGCGCCTTCGGGTAGATGTAGTCGAAATCGGCCGATATGGGAGTGCGCGCGGCCGCGCGCACTCCCATATCG
>Ga0207416_1002469_pt1 | contig 20094 bp, 23 predicted proteins | sample PaiPotPPM11metaG_FD_184107 | JGI IMG/M metagenome (GOLD analysis project Ga0207416, IMG submission 184107) | Iron sulfur acid spring bacterial and archeal communities from Banff, Canada, to study Microbial Dark Matter (Phase II) - Paint Pots PPM... ...
CTCCATCACCAGGCGGCCGTGCTCGACCGCGGTGATCGCCAGGCCCAGCAACTCGGTGATCGGGCCGCTCGGCAGCTCGCCCGTTTGAAACGTGCGGATGCGGGCTACTGCGCTCGTCATGGCGATGTCGTCCTTTGCTGCTTCGTACGTTACGTTGGCTGCGCGTGAGTGCTTCGGCTGGCGGGGCGCCTACCCCTGACGGCGTCGCCGTCTGTCCCCTCCAGTTTCGGCTTTGCATTATCCACATCTCGTAACGCTCAGCGGCGTTGATGGAAGCGGCGGAAAGCGGCAGCGCTGTCCTGGAGGCGGGTGCGGCCGCGCCAGAGGGTGAGCACGCCCGGCTCGCCGTCGTGCGCACCTGCCGCCCGCAGCAGCCGTGCCACCCGCTTGTGGCTCACCCGCTGCCCCTGGGCACGCCGCGTGGCGTGCACCTGGGACAACCCGTACGTCTGTCGACTCTGGGCATGGATGCTGCGAATCGCCTCCGTACGTGTCGCGTCCGCCTGTGCCCGCTCGCTCGATCCACGCTGTGCCCAGGCGTAGTACCCCGCCCGCGAGACGTCGACGAGCCGGCACAGCATGGTGATCGGATCGCTGGCCTGCTCCGCGTCGATGAACCGCATGCGGTCTACCACGCCTCCCTCGCGAAGCAGGCCGCGGCTTTTCGCAGCATCTCCCGCTCCATCGCGCGTGGTTTGACCTCGCGGCGCAGCCGCCGCAGCGCCGCCCGTTCCGCGGCGCTCAGGGCGCCAGGCGGTCCTTCACCGGCGTCGACGTTGGCCTGCTGCCCCCCCTTGCGCAGCGACTCGCCGGACACGCCGAGATCGGCAGCGACCTCGCTGATGCGCTGCCCGCCGCGCCGCAGCAACGCGACGGCAGCGGCGCGGAACGCCTCCGGATCGGGTGCGTGACGCTTCGGCATGGTGGACTCCTGCTCCGGGCAGCACGCCCAGTCTCGCGGTGTCCACGAAACCGGGTAAAGACCACGGCAAGACAGGGGTGGTCGTCAACTCGCCCGTGTCCTTGGCCGGCGCGGCGAGCGGCGGTGCGGCGGCGGGATCGCCGGCCCCGGCGCGGGGGGTGGCGATGGCGCGGCGTCGAGCACCGCGCGGTCATCCCTGCCCGGCGGTGTGGCGGGCCGCGGCGGCGCATAGGAAGAGTTCGGAGCGGGAGTGGGACGCGAAGCCGGCGTCTGGAGAGGTCCGGCGGGTGGATGCGGTGGTCCGCTTCCGACGGACGCCGGCGTCCGCACCGGACCCAATGGATGGTTGGCCGGGTCGGCGCTCAGCGGCGGTTGCCGCGGCACCGGACTGCCGGCCACGTCAAGGCCTGGCTGCTGTCCATGAGCCGGCGGAACGGGCGGCGGCATCGCCGGAAGCGGCGCTCGGCTCGGCAGCGGCGGGGGCGGCGGCGTCAGCAGCGGTGCTGCGGTCGCCGCCTGCTGCGCCGGACCGGCGAGGCCGGAGCGCGCGGCGGACGCGGCCGCCAAGGCGAAAAGTAAGGCGCAGACACAGACGCTAAGGACAGAGACGGTCCGGCGGGGGACGCATCACGGACCCGCTTTCTGCGGCGAAACCAGGTGGTGTGCCGCGAGCGAAGTGTTCGCTACGCTACACCTCGGACTCGGATGCTGTCAACAGGATAACGCTGCGGAATGGGGGTGAGGAGTGAATGGTGAGTGGTGAAGGGAGCGAGCGAGGCAGCTCACCCTTCACTACTCACCACTCTCTGCTGACCCTCTTCAGCGATAGCGCCGGAACAGCCGGCCCCACTCGGTATCCCGCATCTGCGCGGCGCGGCGGCGGCCGACGAACGGGTACCAGAAGGCGTTGTGATACAGGTTCGAGGCGACGAACGACCACGGCGCGATGCGCGAGCGCAGCAGCGCATGCTCGAAGCACTTCAGCGGCCCCCAGTAGATCAGCTTCTGGCCGCGGCTGGCGAACGTGTTCTCGTTCTTGCTGAAGCCGAAGTCGATGCCGCTGATGTCCATACCCACGACCTCGATCTGCGCCGGGTCGCCCACGCCCAGACCGCGCTCGTGCGCCAGGCGGATGAACGGCAGCGAAAGCGGATCGAAGCCTTGCAGCTTCGCGGAGACCGCGTCGATCGCGACGAGATCGCTGCCGGCGATCAGCAGGTTCTTGACGTGCGGGCGCATGGCGCGCGGGCCGGGGCCATCGCCGGCGATCGTGCCGTCCATCACGGCGAAGAGTCCGGCGTGGATCTCCTGCTGAATCGCCAGCAGATCGACCAGCGTCTCGTGGATCTGCGTGTGTGCCCAGTGGCGGTTGTTATCCAGCAGGCCACCGAAGCCGTTCTTCATGGCGCCGGTGATCGTGGTGAAGACGTGCGTCTTGACCGTGGGCAGGTGCACGACGTTCTTGCCGAACAGCACTTCGGGAATCTCGATGCCGTCGGGGAAGATGCGGTCCAGCGCCAGCAACTCGGCCTTCGGTGCGTAGCGCACGCGCTTCGTGCCGGGGTCGGTGACGTGGACGCTGGGCACGCGATTGCGCTGCAGCACGGCGAGCTGCTTGTTGCGCCGCTCGCCCTCGTGCGAATCGACCACAACGGTGCCGTTCTGCACGGCGACCAGGTCGTGGTAGCCGGCGCGACGCAGGCCTCGGATCGTGCCATCGAGCTGCCAGGGGCTGGTGGAGCAGGCGGGATAGTAGCGCTGCCAGGAGATGTTGACCTTGAGCGCGGTGGGCGCGGCGGGATCCAGCGCCTCGCGCACGCCGGCCAATTCCATCAGCCGGGCGATGTCAGGCAGCACGGTACGGGAGCTGGTGTAGAGCACGGCGACGCGGCCGGTGGGTCGGTTGGCGGCGGCGTGCTCGCGCGGCCTAGTTAGCGATTGCATGGGCAATCCTTGCGGCCGGGTTGCGCTGTGTCGCCGCCTGTCCAGTGTAGCGCGGCGGCAGTGCATCACGGCTCAGCCGCGCGGGCCGAGCACGTCGTCAAGCGCGAGCACGAGGTTGGGAAAGGCGAGGGGGGAGAGCGTGCCGCCGCGTTCAACGATCTCAATCTTCGTGTAGCGCCCAGCCTTCGGCTCGCGGTGGACGAGAATACGTTGGCCGGGCAGGTCGAAGATCCAGCTCTCGACAATGCCGGCTTCGGCGTAGAGCGGCAGCTTCTCGTCGCGGTCGTAGCGCAGCGAGGTATCGGCTACCTCGATCAGCAGGAGGATGTTCGCGGGGTTGGGATGGCCGGTGCGCCCGATAGCAAGGCTCGCCGGCACGATCACGAGATCGGGCTCCGGCTCCGAGTACAGCGGAATATGAATGGGATCCTGCACGCGGACAAGCATGGACTCAGGCAGCCGCCGCAAGAACCAGTTCGCCAGGAACGTCACCACCCAGGCATGCGGGATACCGATGGGCGCCATGCGCACGAGTTCTCCTTCCAGCAGTTCGATCCGTTCGTCCTCGTGCAGGATGCCGGCTGCGATCATCTGCTCGTATTCATCGACGGTGAGCAATCGCCGCTCGTACTCTCGCGCAACCACTGTCAATCCCCACCCGCCAGCCGCAGCGTTCGCCGCGCTGCTTCCGCTGCTTCCAGTGTCGGGCCTTCATCCCACCGCCGCAATCCGGCTTAGCCGCTCTGGCCGACGAGGATCGCCCCTTATCAACAGTTCGAGGCGTTCGTCGTCGCGCAGGATGCCGGCCTCGATCATGCGCTCGTACTCGTCCGCGCTGAAGTGGCGCCGCTGGAGCATCACTTCTGGCTCGGGCTGCTCGGCTTGTTTAGCGACCATGGATTTCTTCCGTTCGATCGTGATACGAGGTGGTCAGGTACATCCAGTATGGCGCACTCGCCGCCACGGCTGCGCCCGTTTACTCGTTGGCGTGTGCGGGAAGCGTCTCAAGCGCCAGCGCCGTGGCCTGTTCCAGCGAAAGCGCCTCGCCCTCGGCCCAGGCCGCCGCGAAGGTCTGTTCATCCAGCGCGGCACGTGCGTTCACGACGCTCCGCTCATACTCGACCTTGTCGTACCCGGGGACGGCTGCACCCGTAACGTCGCGCAGCGCCTTCGCCGAGCCGAACAGTAGCACCGCACGCACCGGTCGCCCAGCGCGACACACGCTCCGGCCACGTGCTCCAGCGCGTCGGTCGTGCCCCAAAGGTCGCGAACTTGGTAGCGGATTGCCAGACTCTCTGCAAACAGGGCGTGCGCGGCAGGGGCGTCGCTACGCGACAACGCCACCAGCCCGAGACCGAGCAGTGAGAAGGCCTGGCCGATCTTGTCACCGCTCTCGCGGGTAAGGGCAAGACTCGTCATCAGCTGTGACTGCGCCAGGGGCAGGTCACCGCTTGTCCACGCCACGTATCCCAGGTTGGCCAGCGGCCCACCTATATACTGCCGTTCGCCACTCGCCTGGTAAAGGGACACGCTCTCCTCAAGCCACCGGCGCGCCGACTCGTAATCGCCGGTGAGCCACGCCGCTACTCCGAGGCTGTTGAGAGTACCGGCCATCCCCCGTTTGTCGCCAAGCTCGCGGTAAAGGGCGAGGCTCTCTTCATCAAAGCGGCGCTGCGTCGCGTGGTCGGCCCGCGCGTAGTAGGCCAGATACCCCGCCGCTCGCAGGAGGTCAGCGCGCTCCCGCGATGTAGCAGCTTCCACCCGATCCAGCACCTGAACAAGCCAGTTGCTCCCTTCGGTCAGATGCCCGTGTGAGACCCAGAACTGCGCCAGGATCGCCGCCAACTTGAAACCCACGTGAGCATCGCCGGCGCCGAGCGAATACCTCAGCGCGGCGCGCAGATTGCCGTGCTCCTGTTCGAGCCGGTCCAACCAGACCCTTTGCTGGGCAGTGCGATAGTGCGGCCGGGCTGCCCGCGCAAGATGCAAGCAGGAGGCTGCATGACGTCGTTGAACTTCGTACGCCTCACCGCTTGCCTCCAGCTCACCGGCGGCGAACTCGTGGATCGTCTCCAGCATGCGGTAGCGTGGCTCCCCCGCGTGCCCTTCACCTTCTTGCAGCAGGCTCTTCTCGACCAGCGAACTGACGCCGTCCAGCACGTCGAGGCCGAGGTCGCCGTCGGCGTCGCACACCGCCTCGGCAAGCTCCAGCGTGCAGCCGCCGGCGAACACCGCCAGGCGACGGAAGAGACGCTGTTCAGTGGGCGCCAGAAGGTCATAGCTCCAGGCGATGGCGTCGCGGAGGGTCTGCTGCCGCGCCGGTACGGTGCGGGCACCGCCGGTGAGGAACGGCAGCCGCTGGGAGAGCCTGCTCAGCATCGCCGACGGCGGCAGGACCCGGATGCGCGCCGCGGCGAGTTCGATCGCGAGCGGCAGGCCGTCAAGCTGCCGGCAGATCGTGGCCACGGCAGCAGCGTTCTCCGCGGTGAGGCGGAAATCGGGCCGCACGCTCTGCGCTCGGGTCCCAATTCAGCATGTCCGCGGATTCATCCGGCAACGCGAGCGGCGGGACCGGATATTCCTGCTCGCCCGCCACGCGCAGCGGGGCGCGGCTGGTGGCGAGCACCGTCAGTTCCGCCGCGGCCTGCAACAGCACACCGACGAACTCGGCGGCAGGCAGCAGATGTTCGAAATTGTCGAGGGCGAGCAACAGCCTGCGGCCGCGCAGGAAGCGCACGACGGCGTCGCGTACCGGCAGATCGGGGTTCTGCGGCACGCCGAGGGCACGAGCCACGGCAGCGGGAACCAGGTCGGCGTCGGTGAGCGACGCCAGGTCGACGAAGAAGACGCCATCGGGGAAGGCGTCCAGCAACTCGGCGGCGGCCTGCAACGCAAGCCGTGTTTTGCCCGTGCCGCCGGGGCCGGTGAGCGTCAGCAGGCGCGCCGTTTTCAGCAGGTTCGCGATCTCGGCCAGTTCACGCTCGCGGCCGAGGAAGCTGGTGAGCTGCAGCGGCAGGTTGTTGGGGCGGGCGTCCAGCGTCGCAAGCGGCGGAAACGTGTCGGGAAGGTCCGGCACGTTGAGCTGGAAGAGCAGTTCGGGCTCACTCAGGTCGCGCAGGCGGTGGCGACCCAGATCACGCAGGCTCGCACCATCTGGCAGCATGCCGCGCACGAGCTTCGCCGTCGCCTCGGAGATGAGGATCTGGCCGCCGTGGCCAGCCGCGCGGATGCGGGCGCAGCGGTTCACGGCCGAGCCGTAGTAGTCGCCCTCGCGCAGATCCGCTTCGCCCGTGTGCAGCCCCATCCGCACCCGCAGCGGCCCGACCTCGCCCCAGTCTTCGGCCACGAGTGCCCGCTGCCCGGCCAGCGCCGCGGCGACGGCAGCCGAGGCGCGGACGAAGACGGCGAAGAGCGAGTCGCCCTCGCCGCGCGGGCGCACCACCACACCGTCGTGCCGCTTGAAGACGCTCGTCAGCAGCGCGTCGTGGCGGACCATGACGGCCCGCATCGCCGCAGGGTGTGCTTCCCACAGGCGGGTGCTGCCTTCCACGTCGGTGAACAGAAAGGTGATCGTACCTGTGGGCAGGGCGGACATCCGGCGGCCTCGCTGGCGGCGCTTCCCGATGGCGCCGCCATTCTACCAGCCTGCCCGGTTGTCCCGCCGCGTGTGCTTCGCCTTACTCGAAGTACCAGCCCGCCTCGGCCTCACCGATCCGCGATATGCCGTCCAGCCACGCCGCGAGCAGCCGCGCCAGCAGCGCCGCGATACGGGCACGCCGGCCCGGTGCCGATGCGACAGCGAGCCGGCCACGCTCGGCAGTAAAGCCACTCGTCGTTTCGTACCCTTCGTAGACGGCCATCACGCGCTCCTTGATTGCCCGCCGGAGGATGGTGTCAGGCGAATGTCAGCCAGATGTAATCGGGAGGTCATGCACGCCTGCACGGGCGCTGGCATGATGATGGTGCGAGGCCGATTTCCCCTGTCGGCAGCGCGGGCGCAACCCGAGGGAGCGCTTCAACACTCGCTGGACCCGGCGGTTGCCTCCCCGCCGGGCCCGCCCCCCTGCTTCCGGTTCGGTTCGGCGCCGCGAACCCCAATCGCGGCGCCGAACCGGGCCGTTTTTTGTTTGCGCGCCCGGTCGCATCAACGAGATGCTGTGGTGGACTGGCTGGCGCTCACAGTGCCGTGCTCAGGAGCAGGGCGAGACCGGCGAATCAGCCGCAGCGGCCGCAGCACGGCGGTGAAGGCATGGACGGCACGCAGGCGCCGGTGGTGCGTATGCCCGTTCGGCGCGATGGTGCGCCAGGCCGCCTGCTCGCGGCGATAGCGGGCAACCAACTCTTCACGCTCGCCGTCGATGGCCCGCAGGTCGAGTGGATTGCTGTACATGACCGTGCCCTCCCGATCTCCGGCCGTAGCCGGCCACCACGTCACCGCTCCGATGGGGCCATGCTGCGTCACGGCCGCGGCTTGCGTTATCCGGCGGCGGACAGATGCACTGTCGCCTGGCCGACAGTTGGGCGAGCAGGGGACAGGGGTCAGGCGTTAGACACGGAGGGTTGCGGTACGGCGGCACGACATCCGGGCGGCGCCTGAACGTCAGCGACCGGCGCCGCTGCGCTGGCCACCGCCGAACGCTGCGAGGAAGAGTGCCGGCGCTGGCTCCAGCGCCAGCCGCCAGCCGCCCGCACAGGCATCGCGATCAGCCGGCAGGCGCTGTGTCGATGCTGTGCCGCCGCCGCCCCGCTCGCACTCGCCCTCGGTGCCCCGGCCCTGGCTGCGGAGGCCGGACGCCCGCGCGAACGTATGGTGTGCGCCTCTACCGGTCGCTGGGATCGTCGCGCAAGAGGCTTTCGAGCAGTGCTGTTAACTCCTCGTCGCTGTAGAACTGGATCACCACGCGCCCGCCGCGCCGCCCGCGCTCGATCTGCACGGTGGTGCCGAGAGCGCTCTGGAGCCGCTCGGCCCAATGTGCCAGCTCCGGATCGGCGGTGCGACGCGTCTGCCGCGGCGCGGCCGGTTGCTCGCGCAAACGCCGCACCAGCGCTTCGGTCTGCCGCACGGAGAGGCCGCGTTCCACGATCTGCCGCCAGAGCTGAATCCGCTGCGCCGGGTCCGTCAGCCCGAGCAGGGCGCGCGCGTGCCCTTCGCTGATCTCGCCCACGGCCAGGCTCGCCTTGATCTCCTCGGCGAGGCCCAGCAGGCGCAGCGTGTTCGCCACCGCCGTGCGGCTTCGGCCCACACGCCGTGCCAGCGCCTCCTGCGTCAGGCCGAACTCCGCGCCGAGCCGCTGAAACGCCAGCGCCTCTTCCAGCGGATTCAGATCGGCGCGCTGGATGTTCTCCACCAGCGCCAGTTCGAGCTGTTCCTGCGGCGTCGCCTCGCGCACGACGACAGGCACACGCAGCAGGCCCGCGGCGCGCGCGGCGTGCAGTCGCCGCTCGCCGGCGATGAGCTGGTAGCTGACGCCGGCGCCCGCCCGCTCGCGCCGGCTGACGACCAGCGGCTGCAGGATCCCGTGCTGGCGAATGCTTTCGGCCAGCTCGCTCACGGTCTCCGGATCGATCGCGCTGCGTGGCTGGCGCGGATTGGGCGCGATCAGGTCGATGTCCACCGTTACGGCGCCGCTGCGCTGGACGGCGCCCGCGCCGGCTTCCGGCCGGTCAGCCTCTTCGGGTCGCATCGCCTGCGTTTGGGGGATCAGCGCGCTCAGCCCGCGGCCAAGACCCCGCCCGCGCGCGGCCGGCCGCGCGCCACCCGCTTCACCCTGCTGCCGGCTCACGAGGCGACCCTGCGGGCCAGCAGTTCATCCGCAACGCCGGCGTAGGCGGCGGCGCCGGCCGAATGCGGCGCGTAGGCGACGATTGAGAGGCCGTGCGAGGGCGCTTCGGAGAGACGCACGCTGCGCGGCACCACGGTGCGAAACGTCTGGGCGAAGTGACCGCGCACTTCGGCAACCACCTGCTGCGCCAGCGTGGTGCGCGGGTCGAACATCGTCATCACCAGCCCTTCGAGCCGCAGCGAGCCGTTGAGCGTATGCCGCACACGTTCAAGCGTCGCGGCGAGGTGGCCCAGCCCTTCGAGCGCCAGATACTCGCACTGCACGGGAATCACGACGGCATCCGCGGCGGTGAGCGCGTTGACCGTGAGCAGCCCCAGCGAAGGCGGGCAGTCGAGCAGGATGAAGTCCCAGCGCGGGCGCAGCGGCAGCAGCAGCTCGCGCAGCACGTACTCGCGGCGATCGGCGTCGACCAGTTCAATCTCGGCGCCGGCAAGGTCGGGCGAGGATGGTACAAGCGAGAGGCCGGGCTCGCTGCTGGGCACGATCAGGTCTTCGAGCCGCGCCGCGCCGCCGAGCGCGTCGTAGAGGCTGCCGCTTTCATTGGAGCCACCAAGGCCGCTGGTGGCGTTCGCCTGCGGATCGACATCCACCAGCAGCACGCGCAGGCCGCGCCGCGCCAGGCAGGCGCCGAGATTGATCGCCGTCGTGGTCTTGCCCACGCCGCCCTTCTGATTGGCCAGGGCGATCACTTCTGCCATGCGGGGTGCATCTCTCCCTGGCCACGGGGCCTCGGTGCCTGGTCGGTGGACCGTGATCGACCCGACCGCCGGCTTCAGAGCAGCCGCAGTTGCACATCGGGATACGCGGCAAGCCGCGCCTCCACCCGCGCCCGCACTGGCGCACCGGCCACGCCGTGCGCCTCCACCACAAAGCTCGCGGTCGCCGCGGCGAAGCGGGCAGCATCGGCAATCGCCGTCATGACTGCCCCGGCGGCAGCCGCCGCCGTTTCATGGTAGCGGATCAGAAAGGCGGCGGCGAAGGCATCGCCCGCGCCCGTGCCCTCAACCTCGTGCGCCGGGAAGACGCCGATCTCGTGCCAGACGCCATCGATGGCGATCAGCGAGCCGAGATCGCCGCGCGTTACCGCCAGCACGCGCACGCGCCGCGCCCAGCCGTCGAGCAACGGCCGCAGCGCCTCGAACGAGGCGCCGAGGTCTTCTTCGCTGAGGAAGGCGGCATCGAGATCGCCAAACACGTGCTCGATGCCTGCCTCGGCCGGCGCGACTGCCTCGACGCGATCATCCGTTGCGATGCGGCGTAACCAGCCCTGCAACGTGGCGCCGCGCAGCGCATGCGGGAAGGCGCCGGCCGTATCTGTCGCGACCTCACCCGTCACCGAGCCAAACAGGACGATGGGCGCCTCGCGCAGATCCGCCGGCACGGCCGACGGCCCGAGCGGCGCGGCGCGGGCGCGCACGAACTGCTCGCGGGCGCGCCCGCGCCACACGTGCTCCATCAGCGTAGTTTGTGGCGCCGGCAGCCGCTCGATGCGCACGCCGGCCAGCTCGGCGGGCAGCTCGACATCGTCCGCGGCGCTGGTGAGCACGGCCGTGGGTACGCCCAGCCGCGCTGCCACGGCAGCAGCGTAGCTGGCCGTGCCGCCGGGGCGCTCTTTGCCGGCCACCCGGTCGCGGGTGATGTGGCCGATGACGAGGAACGTTGGCGCACCTGCAGGCGTCAATGTACGCCTCACGGCCGGGGCGCCCGCGGCCAGCGGCCCTCAAACCCCCTTCCCCTTTCTCCCAATCGTTCACATCGCGCAAAGCGCGATCTGGGATGGAGAAAGGGGCGATCCCGGGTTGGCGCGATCCGAAAGACGCCGGGTTAACCGTTTAGCGATCGGAACGCTGCAGGCCGGATCGCCCCTCGCCCAGGATTGGGAGAGGGGACGGGGGTGAGGGCCGCTGGCCGCGGGCGCCCCAGCAGATGATCGCTACCGCTTGGGCGTGATCGCGACTTTGCGCGCCTCGCCCTCGCCGATGCTGATCGTCTCCACGTCCGGGTCTTCGGAGAGGGCGAGATGCACGATGCGGCGCTCGGCGGGCGGCATCGGCTCCAGCGTCATCGCCTGGCCGTTCTGGCGCACGCGCTCGGCCACGCGGCGGGCCAGATCGCCCAGCGCGGTCTCGCGGCGCCGGCGGTAGCCTTCGACATCCACGCCGAAGAGGCTGTGCGAGCGGGTCTGGTGGTTGACGATCAGGTTGAGCACATACTGCAGCGCCGACAGCGTCTCGCCGCGCCGGCCGATGATCAGCCCTTGCTCTTCGTCGTCGACGCCGGTCACGTCCAGCACGGCGGCGACCATACCGGCGCCGTCGCCCGGCGTCACCGGCTCGCGCGCCGCCACGTCCGCGTCGACATCCATCAGCGAGAGCAACGTCTCCAGCACATCCACCGCCGATTCGGTGACGAGGTCTGCATCCAGTGCGAGCGCCTGCCGCGGCGTGCCCGCGCCCTGATTGACAAAGGCGTCGTCCAGCCGGTCCGCGGGCGCTTCGGCCGGTTCGGCCTCGGCTGCGCTTGGAGCGGACGGCGCCGTTGTGCGCGGCGCGCGACGCGCACGCGCCGGCGCGGCGACCGGTTCAGGGGTGCTGTCTGCAGCGGTGGGGCGCTGGGCGGCCGCCGGCTGCGGCCGGGCGGAGAGCCGCACGCGCGCCGGCTGGGCGCCAACGCCGAGAATGCCGGGCCGTCCCTCGCTCAGTACCTCGATCTCGGCCTGCTCGCGGGCAACGCCGAGTTCGACGAGCCCGCGGCGGATCGCTTCCTCCAGGTTGCGGCCGCTGGCTTCGATCGTGCCCTGCCCTCCCTGATCAGGCGTCTCTGCCATCTGTGGACCTCGTTTCTGCCCCTCCGTTGCTGGCGGCCGGATCGCTGTCGATGCGGCCGGTGCGGCGCGGCGCTGGCGCCGGGCGGGTCACGGGGGGAGCTTTCGGCTGCAGTTTTGGCGGTGCGCCGCCGCCTCTGCGGCGCGCCTGCCCCGAGCGGCCATTGCGGCCGTTGGGCTGAACGCTTGCGCTCGGCTCATCCAGGGCACCGGCCAGCAGATCGGTGGAGTCGCGTTCCTCGCGCGGCTCGCGCTCGCCGCGCGGCGCCCGCCGCTGCGGCACACGGTTGGTTGGGCTGCGCTTGTTCTTCGGCTGCGGCGAGGCGAGCAGCAGGTTCTTGAGATTGCCCAGGCTGAAACTGCCGACGCCCAGCATTTCGGAGACGGGCTTGCCGCGCCACTCGAACACATAGTAGTTGAGGCCGATGCCGGCCAGGTTGGTAATCACCCAGTAGACCGCCAGGCCGCTGGGCACGGATACCGAAAACCAAGCAAAGAGCAGCGGCATGAACCAGAGCATCATCTGGTTCGTCTGCGCCGTCTGCGAGTTGGCCGCCATCGTCTGCTGCGTCATCGTCAGCTTTTGCTGCACCCACATGGTGGCGAAGACGAGGACCGGCAGAATGTAGGTCTTATCGGCGGCGCCGAGGTTCAGCCAGAGGAAGTGGCTGGTCAGCGGTACGGCGTGCTGGATGAAGCTCCACGGATAGAGCGTGTGGGACAGGGTGATCAGGCTCTCCGGCGTGCTGCCGAGCGTGGTGCGGATCACGGAGTAGAGTGCGATCCAGATCGGGAACTGGATCAGTGTAGGCACGAGGCAGCCGGCCGGATTGACGCCTTGCTCTTTATAGAGCTTCATCGTCTCTTCGGAACGGCGTTTGGGATCGCTGTACTTCTTCTGAATCTCCTGCAGCTTCGGCTGCAGCGTCTGCATCTTCTTCGAGCTCTGGATCTGGCGCATGGTGAGCGGCAGCGTGACGAGGCGCAGCAGCAGCGTGAAGACGATGATCGCCAGGCCGTAGCTGCCGAACAGCAGCCGGTCCAGCACCACGATCAGGTTCGTGGAGGGCGTGATCAGGATCTGGTTCCAGACGAAGCTGATCACTTCAAGCACGGGCGTCCTACTTTCTCAGGCTGCTGCACGCGCCCGGGCTGCGCCGCATCCATATATCGGCTCATGGCTTCGCCACGTCGGTCGCCGTGCCGGTGAGCGGATCGATGCTGACCAGCCGCGTGCCGTTCGTGCCGCCGTCGGTCAGCACGAGTACGCTGCCATCGCTCTGCGCGACGAGATCGCCGAGCGAATGCGAACCGAGCTCGGTCGGCTTCGACCACTTCGGCGCGCCGCTGGCGGGGTCGTAGCCGTCTACGCGCCCGTTGCGATCGGCCACCACCAGCACGCCCTGGGCGATCGTCGGCCGGCCGCGAATCGACGTGCCCAGCTTCTGCTGCCATTGTACGGTGCCGTCCTGAGCGCTCACGCCATAGACCGTGCCGGCCAGACTGCCGGTAAAGACCATGCCGTTCTGCACCAGCGGGTGGCCCCACAGCCAGTTATCGGCGCTGGGGCTGCTTTTCCAGACCTCCGCGCCGTTCTTCTGGGTGTCCAGGGCGTAGAGGTGCTTGTCGAAGGCGCCGAAGTAGAGACGGCCGGAGTCCAACGAGGGCGTGGACGTAATCGCGCCGCCGGAGTCGCTGTTCTTCCAGATCTCCGTGCCGCTGTCTTCCTTGAGCGCGTAGACGTGCCGGTCCATCGAGGTGACGTAGATCACGCCATTGTCGACGACGGGCGTGGACCAGATGCGGTCCCCAGCCTTGAACGGCTTATTCCACACCAGCGAACCGTCGGCGACTTTAATCGCGAGCAGATCGCCCTCGGAGTTGCCGACGTAGGCCACGCCGTTATCGATCGCCACGTTGCCGACGATGGCGCCGCCCGTATCGACCGGCTGCTTCCAGATCGGCGTGCCGTCGGCCAGCTTCAGCGCATAGACCTTGCCGTTGTAGGCGCCGAGAACCACCGTGTCGCCGCCGGCCACGGCGGGGGTGCTGTAGATGCCGTTGAGTTTGGTCTGACGGTAGGCGAGCGGCAGGCTGTTGTCGGACGCGGGCGGAAACTCCCAGGTGATGGCCTTCGTGGTCTTGTCCACCAGTTCGAGTTTGCCGCGGTGCAGGCTGGTGAGGTAGCCGGCATCGGTGACGACCGGTGCGGCCCAACCCTGCGGCTGCGAAATGCTGGTGCAGCCGAGCGCGAGCAGGCCGAGCAGGGCGACAGGCGCGATCACGATCAGCGATCGGTGGAAGGGGTTCATCGACCATCCGTTTCTAGCAGCGGGGCGCGATGCCGCCGGCCTGCCATCAGCCTTTGCTCACGACGCGTGTCTCACGCTGCCATCCGCGGCCGGCGCGCCGGGCACGGGGTCGTAACCGCCCGGCTTCCAGGGCACGCAGCGCCCGAGCCGCCGCGCCGCAAGCCAGCCGCCGCGCAGGGCGCCGTAGCGCTGGATCGCCTCGTAGGCGTAGCGCGAGCAGCTCGGCTCGTAGCGGCAGACCGTGCCCAGACCGGGCGAGACGCGCCGCTGATAGAACCGGATCAGCGTGAGCAAGAGGCGTTTCATCCAATCGCGCCGTTCTTCAGCCATGCCTTGCCGCCGCGTCGATCGCGGCCATTCATCTCTCAGTGTACAGTAGCCCGCGCCGATCACGGCTGCGGCCCGGCATCGATCGGGCGGCGCGCCGGAGATTGGCCGGAATCTGGCCGGGATGGTCCGCTCGTCTCGCTCAACAGCCGCGCCTGTTGCAACAGGGCGCAGACTTCGGCGCGCAGTGCCCAAAAGTCGCGGCCGGCGGCCGGCGGCCGGGCGCTGATCACGAGATCGCGGCCCGGCGCCAGCGGCAGGGAGGCCACGATCGCACGCAGCCGGCGCTTGATGCGATTGCGCACCACGGCGCCGCCAACCCGCTTGCCGACGGCGAAGCCAACGCGCGACGGCACGGCGCCGGTGTGCAGGCTGCGCAGCGCCAGCGCCTCGCCGGCAACGCTGCGGCCGCGGCGGTGTACGGCCGTGAAGTCGGCCGCACGGCGCAGCCGCTGTTCGCGCTTCATACACACCCGTCCGCGCCCGTCCGCCCGCACACCCGGCTAGACGACGGTGAGCCGGGCGCGCCCCTGCAGCCGCCGCCGCTTGAGCACGTTGCGGCCGTTGCGCGTGCTCATCCGCTTCATGAAGCCGTGTTCTCGCTTGCGAGGAATGCGTTTGGGTTGATAGGTGCGCTTGGGCACTGCTCAGGTCTCCGTTTCCGGTAGTCTCCACGCGAATCGCGCTTACCGCGCCGCTACCGAGGCAACAGAAGACCCCGCAGGCGCTGTTGCCCGGCGGCGGCGCCTGGGGGCGGCTTCAAGCTATGGTAGCCGGGTCGCGGGGGATGAGGGAATAGGGGAACACGGTTCAGGGTATGGGGTGAAGGGTTTCGGGAGGGCGATGCGATCCGTGCGGGGCGCGGCCGGCCGCGCCTGCATGCCCCTCGCTAGACCCTCAAGCCTAAGCGGCCGGGGCGCCGCAACCGGCAGGAGCAGGTTCTGAGAGCCCTCGTGAAGGCGTACGCTGGGATCGGGGCCGCCGGGCGGTGCACACGCGGCCCCGAACCGCTCTGGAGAATGCCGTGACCGCGCTGCTGTGGCTCGGGCTTACCGCGTGCCTGGTTCTCGTGCTGATGCTGCTCGCCGGACTCGGCATGACCCTCTGGGCCTACCGCGCCGCCACGCATCCGCACCACGGTGTGTTCGACGCGCCCCGGCTCGGCGACGCCCTGCCGCGCGAGCCGGTTTCGCTCACCAGCCGCGACGGTACCCGGCTCGCCGCCTGGTTCATTCCCGGTACGCGGCGGCAGGCGGTGTTGTTGCTGCACGGCTACACGGCCTGCAAAGACGATATGCTTTCGCACGCTGCCTTTCTGCACGAGGCCGGCTACAGCCTCTTTCTGCTCGATCTGCGCGCCTGCGGGGAGTCTGCCGGCAGCGTGGTCACGCTGGGCGGCCACGAGCGCGACGACGTGCGCGCGGCGCTCGGCTACCTGCAGTCTCGTCAGGATATCGACGCCGATGGCCTTGGCGTGCTTGGCCTTTCGCTCGGCGCCGCGCTGGCCCTGCTCGCGGCCTGCGATTCTCCGGCCGTGCGCGCCGTCGTCGCCGAATCAGCCTTCCGCTCGGTACGCAGCGCCATCCGGCAGAACTTCCGCCGCTTTACGCACCTGCCCAGCTTTCCCTGGGCCGAGCTGACCACGCGCCTCGCCGAGTGGCGCCAGCACGTCAGCGCCCGCCTCGTCGCGCCGGAGCTCGAGGTCGGCAAGCTGCGCCGCTGTGCGGTGCTGTTGATCCACGCGGCCGACGATCGTGTGATCTCGATTCGAGACAGCGAGGCGATCTTCGCCCGTGCGGGCGGCCCCAAGGCGTTCTGGCGCATTCCCAGCGCCCCGCACGCGCTCGCCTACAACTGCCTGCGCGAAGAGTATGCCGCGCGCGTGGTCGCATTCTTCGATCGCTGGCTGGCCGGCGGCGAGACCGACGACACGGAAAGAGCTGGATCCTGATGGACCCGGCTCTTCGCATCACCTGAGGCGAACTGTCTACCAGCGTTCGCGGCGGCCACCACCGCCCGAAGAGCGGGCGCCGCCACCGCCGCCGCCCTGGCTGCGGAAGCAGTCGGAGCAGTAGACGGGCTTGTCGCCGCGCGGCTCGAAGGGCACGCGCGCCTCTTTGCCGCAGCTCGCGCAGGTAGCGCTGAACATCTCGCGCTGACCGCCGTAGCCGCCGCCCGAGCTATACCCGCCACCGGAGCTGTAGCCGCCGCCGCCGCCGGAGCCGTAGCTGTCGCGGCTCTGGCGCCGCGCCGAACGGCACTCCGGGCAGCGACGCGGCTCATTGGTGAACCCCTTCTGGGCGTGGAACTCCTGTTCGCCCGCCGTGAAGGTGAAGGAGGCGCCGCAGTCGGCGCAGGTCAAGGTCTTGTCGGTGTACGTCACTCGATGACCCTTTCGTGAAATGTGGGTCGGCTTCGGTCATCGAGCGCGGAGCGAGGCACACGGTGCGACGAGCGCGGCGCATGGCGGAAGAGTTCCCCATGTGTATCTTACCACATCCAGGGGCGCCGCGATAGATGGCGATCGGTAATTTTGGCGATCTGCCCCGGCGCTGCCGCCGCCGGCTCAGGCCGCGGGCTGTGCGCTCGCCACGGGCCCACGCTGAGGACCGGATTCCAACGGCAGCGCCCCGTCCACATCCTGCGCTTCGGCGATGTGATACACCGCCAGGTCGGGCCGCTCGCGCAGCACGCGCAGGAAGGCGTCCAGCACCGCCGAGTCGAACTGCGTGTCGTGCCCGCGTTCGAGTTCTCCATGGACCTGCTCGATCGGCAGCGCCTTGCGATATGCCCGGTGCGAGGTCATCGCGTCCCAGGCATCCGCCACGGCCAGCACGCGCGCGCCGAAGGGAATCGCGCTGCCGGCCAGCCGGTCGGGATAGCCTTTGCCGTCAAAGCGCTCGTGATGATGGCGCACGTAGACGCGACCCTCGGCAAACTGCGGGAAGCGCCCGATCAGCCGTGCCCCCACCTCCGGATGCGAGCGCATCTCCGCGAACTCGCGCTCGGAGAGCGCACCCGGATTCAACAGTACCGTGGACTTGATCCCAATCTTGCCCACGTCGTGCACGCGGCCGGCCATCGTGATCAGCTCGACCTCAGTCGCAGACAGACCGAGTGCCCGCGCCGTCGCCCGCGCCAGTTCGGCCACGCGCTGCGAATGCTGGAACGTGTAATGGTCGCGCATATCAACGATGTCGGCAAGGTCTTCCAACGCCAGCCGCGTCTGCGCCCGCAGCGCCACGCCATCGCGCAGAGCCCGCTGGGCGATGGCCGCCGGCGCGATCAGCAACGGCAGTGCCCACAGTTGCTCGCGCGTGGCCAGCGCCGCCAGAACCCCCGTCAGTCCCAGCGTCAGGTCGGCCACCAGCGTATCGTGCGGCACGTCCCACGCCCGTCGCAGCGGGTTCTCGCGCAGTTGCACCGCCGCGATGCTGAGCACCAGCGTGAAGCCGGTGCCATACATCACCAGAGGCGCGGCCAGCGCCGCCGCCAGCTGGCCCGTGCTGCCGAGCCCCAACCGTCGCAGACCCGTCCATACCGCCAGGGCGGCGAGCCCGCGCAGCGCCGCGACCGCACTATTGAACACGCGCTGAATAAAGGGCGCCCGGTGCTCGCCGGCCAGCGTGCCGGTGACCAGCGTTGCCAGCACCAGCGGACCAGGCAGCAGCAGCACCGCGGCCACTTCCGGCGCGGTGCCCACATCGATCGTCCGCTTCAACCCGATCAGCACCGGCCGCCGGCGCGCCGCCGCGATCAGCACCGCGAGCAGCGCTGCCTCTGCAATGGCGGCGCCATGCCAGCGCTCGCCCAGCAGCGCGCTCAGCGGCGCCAGTGCCAGCGCCAACGCCACCACCGCCGCCACGTACAGGCGTACGCGACGCGGTGGCCCTGCCCTGCGAGGTGAAGCAGTCATCCGCGAACCATCCGCGGCCTCTGTCTGGCCTGCCGCACCGGCCCGCTGGCGCCGGTCGGAAAGATGTTCCCCCGGCCACTCAACGGCGCGGCATCCCTCATACCAGTATCGAAGCCGCGATCACACGCTGAAGGACAATGTTCCGATCAGGGGGCGATGTTCGATGGGCTGGGCCGCCGGGCTAGCGTGCCGCGAAGGCGCTCGACACCGCGCCCGTTGGCATGTTGCCTGCCACGGAGAACGACGTCGAGATCATTGCGGCCGTCGTGCCGTCCACGGCCGGATAGACCGTGCCGCCGGAGACGTTCAAGAGCTGCGCCGGCAAGGATGCCGCACTGTCGAACGTCACCGACACGCTCACGGACACGGGCTGCCCCGGCGACCATGCCGCGTTGCTGTGCGCCAGCACCACGTTCTCCGGCCAGTAGACGTTGTTGGCCATCTTCAGCGAGATGCTTACGCTAGCCGGCACGGTGTAGGTGACGGTGGCGCCTCGCACCTGCCTGGAAACCGTTGTGGAGTCGGCGTAGACGCCCACCGTGGTTTGCAGCGGGGCGCCGTTCACGAGCACGATCGGATCGTCCGCGCACCAGCCCCAGCTCGCCTCCGCCGCGCCGCTCTGCACCAGGCCGGCGCTTAGCAGCGCCACGCCGGCCACCGCGGCGGGCACCAACCTGGCCAGGCACTGGCCACCTATTCTGGGAACGCGCATCGTAGACCTCCTTAGCGTGCGAATCGGTCCAAAATGCACTTCGTCTTACGAGATCCAGTGCACCTTGCAAAAATGTGACCATCAGCAACGGAACGGGGCCATCTCGGCCGACTTTGCAATTGCTATCTTGCAGTCGCGCGGGCAGATGTGGTAGCAGCCGCCGGGCACTGGCTCCGCGACGTAAGTATCGAAGTCGTCGGGCAAGGCTTTAGCAACACATTCGGCGACCGCGCCGCGCGGTTGCGCCCCGGCGCGGTCCGGCGCTCGGGCGTGTGTGCACCGGCTAGAGGCTGTTATGAACTATCGGCCAGGAGCGGGAGCGCACTGTGCAGCAGCAGACAAGCGCAGGCGACGAAATGCAGGCCGGCCAGCGTCGTGGTGAGGCGCTCGTCGTCGCGCACCAGCCGACGGAAGCGCGCCTTCCAAGCAAAGCTGCGCTCCACCACCCAGCGGCGGGGCAACAGCACAAAGCCACGCGTGCTCGCGCGGTGCTTGACCACGTCCAGGCGAATGCCCTGCGCCGCGGCCGCTTCTGCCGCCTCAGCCCCCGTCTCGCCCTGGTCCACAGACGCCCGCTCGACGGTCTTGCCGGTCACGTCCTGTCCTTGGCGGGCAAGTTCCTCCCCCTGGGCACGGTCCTGTTCGTCCGCCGCGGTGACGTGCAGCGCCAACCGGTGGCCGCGCGGGTCCACGGCGGCAGGCCCCTTCGTCCCCGGCGTGCGCTTGGCGCCGTCGTAGCCTGCGCGGGCGCCGCGCGCCGGCGTCGCTTGCAACGTCTGCCTGTCAAAGATGGCCGCACTCGGCTGCGCGGCCCGTCCCTCCGCCAACCGCAGGCTGCCCCGCAGGTCAGGCACAATCGCCGCGAAGCAGCCGGCCGTCAGCCAGCGTTGGGGCTGCTGGTAGACCGCCGGCCAGGGCGGCAGGTCGGTGGGCAGCCAGCGCCATTGCCCCCCCGTCTTGACCACGCAGCGCACCCCATTGAACACCGAACACCTCCCGCAGGGCATGCCGGCGCTGGGGCGCCATCTCCGTCATCAAGCTGAGGCAAGGCGCCACGAACGCCCCTTCGTCATCGCGCACATCGCTGGGATAGGATTTGCGTCTCTCCATCCTGCCAGCGTCGCAGCCAGAAGTGCATAACAGGCTCTAGTAGCTAGTCAGCGAGGGTCTGTCGGTTATGGCAAGCGTCTGGCATGCTGAACGGCATGAGAACGAAACGCTTTCGCGTGACCCTGACCGACGGCGAACGCCACGACCTGCGTGCCCTCATCCGGAGCGGCACCGCCCCTGCCCG
>Ga0207416_1002470_pt1 | contig 20087 bp, 14 predicted proteins | sample PaiPotPPM11metaG_FD_184107 | JGI IMG/M metagenome (GOLD analysis project Ga0207416, IMG submission 184107) | Iron sulfur acid spring bacterial and archeal communities from Banff, Canada, to study Microbial Dark Matter (Phase II) - Paint Pots PPM... ...
TTGGCCCCACCTCCTTCCACCCAAGCGGTTCATGATCGTGGTTGATTCGTTGCGCTATTCGCCTCGAATCAACCACGATCATGGAAGGTCGAATATTGGAGCGACCGTAACTCCGGCCGGAACCTATTACGGTCAGGCACGGGGGCCGAGGTGGCCACGCGCTGGGGCCAGTGGGGCTGGCGTGGCGCCCGGTGAGTACGTGGCTGGAAGCTGGGCCGCTTAGGAGGTGGCTGGAAGCTGGGCCGCCTAGCTGGGCCGCCTAGCTGGGCCGCCTAGCTGGGCCGCTTAGTACGTGGCTGGAAGCCGGGCTGCTTCGTACGTTGCTGGGAGCTGGGCAGCCTGCTGGGTGGGTTAGTCGGGTTCGGTGGGTTGCATTAGGCGACGGGCGGCTTCGGTGATACTGCCGGAGAGGCTGGGGTAGACGGCAAAGGTGTGGGCGATCTCGTCCACGGTGAGGTGCTGCTCGACGGCGAGCGACACGCCCAGGATGAGCTCGCTGGCCCGGGGGGCGACGACCACGCCGCCGAGGACGATGCCGCTGTTGCGGCGGGCGAACAGCTTCACGAAGCCGTCCCGGAAGCCTTGCATCTTGGCCCGCGCGTTGGTGGCCAGGGGCAGCTTGACCACGTGCGCGCCGGCTTCGCCCGCCTCGACGGCGCGCTGCGACACGCCGACGGCGGCGATCTCCGGCTCGGTGAACACGGTCATCGCGACGTGGCTGAGCCGCAGCGGCTGGACGGCCTCGCCGAGCGCGTGCCACATGGCGATCCGGCCTTGCATGGCCGCTACCGAGGCGAGCATCTGCACGCCGGTGCAGTCGCCGGCCGCGTACACGCCGGGGGCCGAGGTGCGCGAAACGCGGTCGACCGGGATGAATCCCCCCTTGTCCAGGGTGATCCTGGCCTCCTCTAGGCCGAGGCCGCCGGTGTTGGGGACCATCCCGACCGTGAGCAGGCAGTGCGAGCCGCGCACGGTCCGGCCGTCCTCGAGGGTGACCAGGACACCGTCGCCGGAAACCTTGGCCGAGGCGGCCCGGGACCGGGCCAGGACCGTCATGCCGCGGCGGCGGAACACATCCTCGACCACCATGGCCGCGTCCACATCCTCCTGGGGCAGCACGCGGTCGCGCGAGGAGACCAGGGTGACCTGGGAGCCGAGTGCCTGGTAGGCGCTGGCGAACTCCGCGCCGGTCACGCCCGAGCCGACCACGATCAGCTCGGCGGGCAGCTCGGGCAGGTCGTAGAGCTGCCGGAAGGTCAGGATGCGCTGGCCGTCGGCCACGGCGCCGGGCAGCACCCGCGGCCGGGCTCCCGTGGCCACCAGCACCACGTCCGCGCTGATCTCGTCCTCCCCCACCGCGACCGTGTGCGGGCCGGTCAGCCGTCCGGGTCCGGGGCGGACCTCGACTCCCTCGGCCGCCAGGCGCGCGGCCACGTCCGCGGACTGCGCCCGGGCCAGGGACTGGACGCGCTGGTAGAGCCGGGGGGCGTCGACGGCCGCGGTGGCGTCGTCGCCGCCGTAGCGCAGGCCCAGGGCGGCCGACCCGGCCAGCGCGGCCATCATCCCGGAGGTGGCGATCAGCGTCTTGGACGGGACGCAGTCGGTCAGCACGCAGGCGCCGCCCAGCCCGTCCCGGTCCACCACCGTGACCTGGGCGCCAAGCTGCGCGGCCACGAGGGCGGCCTCGTAGCCCCCGGGTCCGCCGCCGATGATCACGATCCTCGCGCGCGGCTCACTCACGAGGCTCCATTGTGGCGCATGGCCTCGCCGGGGTGCGTTCCGGCCGCCGGACGCGGCCGGCCGCGCCGGACGGGACAGAGACCCACGCGAAGCCACGCTGGCCCGTACGCTAATGATCCGTGGCGTTGTACGCGGCCTACGGCAGCAACATGGACCCGGCGCAGATGGCCGAGCGCTGCCCGCATTCCCCGCGGCGCGCCAGCGGCTGGCTGGAGGGCTGGCGGCTGGCCTTCGGCGGCGAGGACATCGGCTGGGCAGGCGCCATGGCCACGGTGGTCGAGGACGCCGACGAGCGCGTGTTCGTGGTGCTCTACGAGCTGTCGGCCGCCGACGAGGCGTCGCTGGACCAGTGGGACGGCGTGAGCCTCGGCTACTACCGGAAGGCCAAGGTCCGGGTGACCACCGTGGACGGCGAGGTGCTCGCCTGGCTCTACGTGCTGAACGCCTACGAGGGCGGGCTGCCCGCCGCCCGCTACCTGGGCATCATGGCCGACGCCGCCGAGCTGGCCGGCGCCCCGGAGGAATACGTCACCTCCCTCCGCAAACGCCCCTGCGCCTAACCGCCCTACCGCCCCGTCGGTGCCCGGCCCGCCGCAAAGTTGGTCAGAAACCGCTATGGGACCAGCGGTTTCTGACCAAACTTCCGCCCACCCGACCTCCGCCCGCCCCGGCGGCGAAACCAGGCGGTTCCTAGTGGAAGACGGTGACGATGAGTACGAGGAGGATGGCGGGGGCGAGGGTGGCGGTTATCGGCACCCAGGCCCAGTGCACTACGCGCGCTCCCGCGTCCGCGCCCTGCTCGCGTGCGGTGCGGGCCTGCTCGTCGAGTTGGGCGGCCATCACCTTCGCGGCGCTCGGCTTGTCGGCGTTCGACTGCGGCGCGGGCTGCCCGTAGGAGCCGAGCGAGGTGTACGGCAGCCGCCGCCGCGAGCGGCCCGACTGCATCAGCTCGCTGCGCAGCCGGTTGCGGCGGCGGGCGTAGAGCGCCCAGCTATGGATGACCTTCTCCCGCTTGGCCCCGTCCTCGCGCATGTAGTGCACCTGGACCGACTCGCCCAGGTCCACCCCGCTCACGGAGCCCCACGGCACGCGGTGGTCGCGCAGCGGGTTCACCACGGTGATCCCGCCGGAATCGGCGATGATCCGCGGCCGCAGCGCGCACGCGTACACCAGCCCGGTGATCACGAGCAGCGTGGCGGCGATCTCGGCCGCGGTGTGGTTGCGGCCCTGGACGGCCAGGTCGATCAGGTTCGCGGCCGCGAAGACCACCCACGCCCACCAGGCGAACACGGCGCCCGGCAGCCGGTACATCTTCTCCTGGGCCGGCGCTGCGTCCTGGCCCGGCACTGCGGCTTGGTCAGAGGTCACGGCGGTTGCTCTCCACTGGCTCTGCGCGGCGCCGTCCCTGGCGGCCCGCGCCTGTCCCACTTTAGGCCGCTTCCCGGGCCGCTTGTCCCGTCAGGCGTGCGCGACGCCCGGCATCGGCTCGGGAGCCGCCGTGCCGCCGCTGATCGCGGTCAGCGCCGTGGCCGCCATGAGCCGGATGCCCACCCCGATCGCGCGCTCGTCCACGTCGAAGGCCGGCTGGTGGATGTCGAAGTCGTCGCCGGAACCCGGGCGCCTCGTGCCCAGCCGGGCCAGGGCGCCGGGAATAGACTCCAGGTACCAGGCGAAATCCTCGCCGCCGAGGCTCTGCGGGGCCGACACCACCGCGTCGGCGCCGAGCACCCGGTCGGCGGCGGCCTCTACCATGGCCGTCGAGATCGCCTCGTTGACCGTGGGCGGGACGTTCCGCACGTAGGTGACGTCGGCGACCACGCCGTAGGCGCTCGCGACCGAATCGATCAGCGCCTTGAGCAGGTCGGGCGCGGCGTGCCAGGCCTCGTCGTCGAGGCAGCGCACGGTGCCCTCGGCGATGCCGTCGTCCGGGATCGCGTTGGCGGCCGCGCCGGCGCTGACCCGGCCCCAGACCAGGCTCAGGCTGGACCGCGGGTCGACCCGGCGGGACAGCGCGGCCGGCAGCTCGGTGATGATCTTGCCGAGCGCGTAGACGAGGTCGGCGGTCAGGTGCGGCCGCGCCGTGTGGCCGCCCGGCCCCGTCACCCGGACGGTGATCTTGTCGCAGGCCGCGGTGATCGCGCCGACGCGCGTCCCGATCTTGCCGACGTCGAGCCGCGGGTCGCAGTGCAGGGCGAAGATCCGGTCCACCGAGGCGATGCCGCCCACCGCCAGCACGTCCAGCGCCCCGCAGGGCACCTCCTCGGCGGGCTGGAAGATGAGCCTGACCCGGCCTGGCAGGGCCTTGGCCGCCGCCATCCGGGCCAGGAACAGGCCGGTGCCGAGCAAGATCGTCGTATGCACGTCATGCCCGCAGGCGTGGCAGGCGTTGGCGACCGTCGAGCGGTAGGGAACGTTCTTCTCGTCGCTGAGCGGCAGCGCGTCCAGGTCGGCCCGCAGCGCGACCACCGGGCCGGTGCTGGCCCGGGGCGACGATCCGTCCAGGCCACGATCGACGCCCTGCCCGACGTCCACGATCAGGCCGGTGCCTTTGGGCAGGACGATCGGGCGCAGGCCCGCGGCCTCGAGCCGGAGCTTGATCCGGCGCGTCGTCCGGAACTCGTGGTAGCCGATCTCGGGATGGGCATGCAGGTCGCGTCGGAAGTCGACGAACTCGGCCTGATGCCCGGCGAGGAACGCGTCGAGCTCGCCCTCCAGGTCACGCTCGGCCATGCGCCGCCTCCCCCGAGATAACGAAACGATCCTCGGTGAACTCGGTGGCCAGTGCGTCCACCACGTCCTCGAGTCCGCCGCCATCGGCGACGACGGCCCGCTGCCGCTCGTAGGAGGCGCCGTGATCCAGCACCTCGGATACGACGTCGAGCTCCTCGGCGCAGCCGAGCCGCCCCGCCATCGGCTCAAGCTCACGCACCAGTTCGAACAGTTCATCCCGGAGTGGCGCCGTTGATCCGGAGTCGTCGGTGATCACTATCGCGTCCAGGCCGTACCGGGTGGCGCGCCACTTGTTGTCGCGGACCACCCAGGCCGAGGGACTCGGCAGCCGGTAACCGCGGTCCAGCTGGGTGTCGAACTGCTGGACCAGGCACTGTGACAGCGCTGCGACCATGCCGATCTCGCGCAGCGTCGGAACACCGTCGAACATCCTGATCTCGACCGTGCCGAAATCGGGGTGTGGCCTGATGTCCCACCACACCTCTTTGATGCTCCGGATTGTCCCGGCGCGTAGCAATGTGTCCATGTACTCCTCGAACTCACTCCAGTCCGCGAGTGGCTGCGGCGGTCCCGAGGTTGGCAGACCGCCGAAGATGACCGCACGGCTCGAGGCGAGCCCCGTGTCATGCCCGCTCCAGAACGGGCTTGACGCGGTCAGCGCCAAGAAGTGCGGCAGGTACGCGGCGAGCGCGTTGACGATGGGAATCGCCTTGCGCCCGTCCCGGATGCCCACATGAACGTGGACTCCGAATGTCTGGATCCTGCGGGCCAGCCACTGCAACTGCTCGACGAGTTCTGCATAGCGCTGAATGGGAGCCATCTTGGCATCTCGCCAGTCGCTAACGGGATGCGTTCCGGCACAGGCCAGCATCGTACCGCGGCTGCCGGTGATTCGCTCAAGTTGCGCGATTGTCGCAGTAAGATCGTCCTTCGCTTCCGATACCGTGCTGCAGATTCCCGTGACCACCTCGACCGTCGACTGCATGAGCTCGTAACGGATCTTCGGGTTCTCCCCGACCTCGCTGAGCGCGGGCAGCGCCGCGAGAACCTCGCGCGCGTCCTGCCGCAGCATCCGGCTTCTACAGTCGATGAGCTGCAGTTCCCACTCGATACCCAGCGTCGCGCCGCGAGATGGGTTCCACCTTATGGTCACCGTGAGCCTCCATGGGCTGTCTTTCCCGCGCGCCGCCGACGCGCACCGAAATCGGCCGGGGAACGGAGCCCGGCGGGCCCGGCGCCGGTACCCCTGGCCGAACCCCCCGCAGCGCGCGACCAGCCCCCGGCCAGCGGCCGGCCGACAGGCGCGAGCGGACAAGTGGGCCGCGGCCGGCACAGCATCGGGCTACAGCTAGGGCCACTTGTCCGCGCGCGCTCGTGATCGAACCGTCCCGCTCCGCCACGGCGTTCCTTACCCATGCGAACGGCGCGCAATGCTGCGGACTCCCGCGCAAAGCCGACCGGGACGGCGAAAAGGTCTGCCTGATGAGAAAAGCGGACGGCTCAGTAGACGTCCGGCGGCTGGTACACGCCCCAGACGTCACGCAGCGCGTCGCAGACCTCACCGACGGTCGCCTGGCCGCGCAGGGCCTCGCGCAGCGGATAGAGCAGGTTGCCCGGCGCACTCGCGGCCTGCCTGAGCTCGTCGATCCGGCGCTTGCACTCCGCGGCGTCGCGGCCCGCGCGCAGCGCGGCCAGCCGTCCGGCCTGGTCCTGCTCGATCCGGGGGTCGACGCGGAGCGGCTGGTACGGCTCCTCCTCGGCGACGGCGAACCGGTTGACCCCGACGACCACGCGTTCTCCATCGTCGACCTCCCGCGCGATCTGGTAGGCGGCGCGCTCGATCTCGGTCTTCTGGAAGCCTTGCTCGATCGCGGCGACCGCCCCGCCCAGCTCTTCGACCTTCGAGATGAGCTCGCCCGCCTCTCGTTCAATGTCATTGGTCATGGTTTCGATCGCGTACGAGCCGGCTAGCGGATCGGCGGTCGCGGTCAGGTCGGTCTCGTAGGCCAGGACCTGCTGGGTCCGCACCGCCAGCCGGGCCGCCTTCTCGGTGGGCAGCGCGATCGCCTCGTCGTAGGCGTTGGTGTGCAGCGACTGAGTGCCGCCGAGCACGGCCGCGAGCGCCTGCACGGTCACCCGGGCCAGGTTCACCTCGGGCTGCTGCGCGGTGAGCTGCACGCCCGCCGTCTGGGTGTGGAACCGGAGCATCTGCGAGCGGGGATTCTCGGCGCCGAACTCATCGCGCATGATCCGGGCCCACAGCCGCCGGCCGGCGCGGAACTTCGCGACCTCCTCGAGGAGCGTCGTCCGGGCCACGAAGAAGAACGAAAGGCGTGGCGCGAACTCGTCCACGGCCAGGCCGGACGCGATCGCCGCGCGCACGTACTGGATGGCGTTGGACAGCGTGAACGCGATTTCCTGCACGGGGGTCGCGCCGGCTTCGGCCATGTGATAGCCGGAGATCGAGATCGTGTTCCACCGGGGAATCTCCTGGCGGCAGTACGCGAACGTGTCGGCGACCAGCCGCAGCGACGGCTCCGGGGGGTAGATGTAGGTGCCGCGGGCGATGTACTCCTTCAGGATGTCGTTCTGAATGGTGCCGGTCAGTTGCTGGCCGCTGACGCCCTGCTCCTCCGCGACCAGCTGGTACAGGAGCAGCAGCACGGCCGCGGGCGCGTTGATCGTCATCGACGTGGAGACCGAGTCGAGCGGGATGCCGTCCAGCAGCGTCCGCATGTCGTCGATCGAGTCGATGGCCACGCCGACCTTGCCGACCTCGCCGCGCGCCGGGGCCGAGTCGGAGTCGTAGCCCATCTGGGTGGGCAGGTCGAACGCGACCGACAGCCCGGTGGTGCCGGCCTCGATCAGCTGGTGGTAGCGCCGGTTCGAGTCCGCGGCGGTGGAGAACCCGGCGTACTGCCGCATCGTCCACGGCCGTTTGGTGTACATGCCCGGGTAGACGCCGCGGGTGAACGGGTACTGCCCGGGCTCCGCCAGTTCGGCGGCGGGGTCGAAGTCGCGCAGGCGGTCAGGTCCGTAGACCGGATCGATGGGGACACCGGACTCCGACATGCGCGCCATGGCCCAAGGTTACGACGGCGCGGCGCGGCGAGGCCTGGTGAGGTTCCTCACGCGGCGGCCCCTCCCCCGCCCGACCGGCGCGGAATGACCGGCCGCTAAGGCGCGCGATAATCGGTAATTGGCTCCCCGTTACCGGCCATTGACCCCGCGTTTTGGCTTGCGATCCAAAACTTGGCAAAGGTCCGCGCAGTTCATCCGGTATACGCGTCCTGGGCCGAGATTATGCCGGGTGTGGTCCCCGGCCCGCCGGGAAAAGTCCCACTCAGTAATTTGGCTGCCGCAAAGAGCGCATGATCCGCTCAGATACGGCCATTTGGGATTCATGCCGGCATGTGCCCGGCATTGACGTGGAAACGGGGACCCAGAACAGTGAAGCTACGCGCTCGCGGGCCCGCGGCCGCGGCGGCCGGGCTGGCCGCCGTGCTCGGGCTGGCCGCCGCCGCGATGCCCGCGGCGGGTGCACCCGCCGCATCCGCCGGCCATTCCAGGGACGTATCACGCGCCTCCGCGCGGCCCGCCGCGTCGAACGCGGCGGGCGCGAAAGCCGCCGGGTCGTCCACGGTGGCCAAGCAGGACGTGGGCGGAACCGAGCTGGCCAGCCCGGGGATCGCCGTCCATTACCCGGCCACCGGGGCGATGCCGCTGCCGGACGTGCCCGCGTCGGCGTACGTCGTCGCGGACGCCAATACCGGGCAGGTCCTGGCGGCCAAGGACGCCCACGGGCTGTTCGCGCCGGCCAGCACGCTCAAGGTGCTGACCGCGATCACGCTGATCCCCCGGCTGAACCCGAACGCACGCCTGCTGGCCAGCCCGCTGGCGGCGCAGACGGCGCAGTACGACGTGGGGCTCCTGGCGGGCCGGCGCTACAAGGTGTCCAACCTGTTCCAGGCGCTGCTGCTGATCTCGGCCAACGACGCCGCCGTGGCCCTCACCCAGGCCACCGGATCGCTGGCCAAGGGCATGGGGCTGATCAACGCCGAGGCCCACAACCTGCAGGCCTATGACGTCGTGGCCAAGCAGCCGAACGGCCTGCCCGCCGACGGCCAGGTGACCTCCGCCTACGACCAGGCGCTGATCGCCCGCCAGGCGCTGTCGATGCCCGCATTCATGAAGTACGACTCCACGCTCACGGCCAACTTCCCGATCACGGCGCAGTATCAGCGCCCGATGGTCAACCAGAACTCGCTGCTGACCCAGTACCCGGGCGGCCTCGGCGGGAAGATCGGCTGGACCGAGGCGGCCGAGGCCACCTACATCGGCATGGCCCGCCGGGGCAGCGTGACGCTGATCGTGACCGTCCTGCACTGCACGTCGCTGCAGGAGATCACCTCGGGCGAGCAGCTGCTGAACTGGGGCTTCGCCATGGACGGGAAGGTGCGTCCGGTCGGCAAGCTGGTCCGTCCGCTGTCGACGCTCACCGCCATGCGCGGCCAGGCGGCCACGTCCGCGGGCCGGCGCGCCCCGGCCGACGCGGCCGCCCGGCCCGTCGCGGACAGCGGCTCGGGACTGCCCGCCCTCCCGCTGGCCGTCGGCGCAGTCCTCATCGTGCTCATCGTGCTGGCCGCGGGGTGGTTCGGCCGCCGGCGGCGGCGCCGCTCGGCCGTCGTGACCTACGGCTTCGCCCGCCCGGACCCCGGCTTCGCCCGCCCGGACCCCGGCTTCGCCCGCCCGGACCCCGGCTCGGCTCGCCCCGACGCCGGACCCGCCAGCCTGGCCGACCCGGACACCGGTCCCGCAGGCCCGCCGGTCCGCCCGCCCAGCTAAACCCGCGGGCGCGGCGGTCAGGTGGCGGGGAGGAAGCCGATGCGGTCGCGGACCGCGGCCATGGTGGGGCCCGCCACGGCCCGGGCCCGGGCCGCGCCGTGCGCGAGCAACCGGTCGAGCTGCGCGTCGTCGGCGAGCATCTTCTCGGTCCGCTCCCGGATCGGGGCGAAGGCGCTGACCACGACCTCGCCCAGGTCCTTCTTGAACGTCCCGTAGCCCGCGTCCGCGTAGCGCTGCTCCAGGTCGGGCACGCTCTCGCCGGTCAGCGCGGAGTAGATCCGGAGCAGGTTGGTGACGCCGGGCTTGGCTGCCTCGTCGGCGCGCACCTCGGTGCCCGTGTCGGTCACCGCGCGGCTGATCTTGCGCTGGATGGACTTCGGGTCCTCGAGCACGTCCACGATGCCCTGCGGAGACGAGGCGGACTTGCTCATCTTGACCGCCGGGTCCTGCAGGTCCGCGATCTTGGCCACGTCGGCCAGGATGTACGGCTTCGGGACCACGAACGTCTTCCCGAGCCGGTGGTTGAACCGCTGGGCCAGGTCCCGGGTCAGCTCCAGGTGCTGACGCTGGTCCTCGCCGACCGGCACCTCGTCGGTCTGGTAGAGCAGGATGTCGGCGGCCTGCAGGATCGGGTAGGTGAACAGGCCGACGCTGGCCGCGTCCGCCCCGGACCGGGCCGACTTGTCCTTGAACTGGACCATCCGGCTCGCCTCGCCGAACCCGGTCAGGCACTCGAGCACCCAGGCCAGCTCCGCGTGCTCTGGCACGTGGCTCTGCACGAACACCGCGGCGCGGTCCGGGTCGAGCCCGGCGCCGAACAGCTGCGCCGCGGCGATCCTGGTCCGCCGGCGCAGCAGGGCGGGGTCTTGCGGCACGGTGATCGCGTGCAGGTCGACCACGCAGTAGAAGGCGTCGTGGCTGTCTTGCAGCGCGACCCACTGGCGCAGTGCGCCCAGGTAATTGCCGAGATGGAACGAATCGGCGGTGGGCTGGATGCCGGACAGCACTCGGGGTCGGGACATGCGCCGAAGTCTAGTGGCGGGATGCGGCTTACACCCCGGCCAGGCCGTTGCTGACCACGGGAACGATGTCGGGGGCGCCGAGCCTGATCGCGTCGGCGTCCTGGTCGGTCTCGGCGTCCTGTGAGGCTCGCTCGGCCGCCACCCGGGCCTGGTAGTTCTCGACCTCGCGGGCGACCTGCCGGGACTTCCACCCCATCGGGCCGGCCATCAGCCCCGCCGCCTCCCCGGCGACCGACAGGCCCCGGTCCCAGGTCTCGATCGACACGTGGGTCCGGCGGGCGAGTACGTCGTCCAGGTGCCGGGCGCCCTCGTGCGAGGCCGCGTACACGACCTCGGCGCGCAGGTAGTCATCGGCGCCGGCCAGCGGCTTGCCCAGGCCCGGCTCGGCGGCGATCAGCTCGAGCACCTCGCCGGTCAGCGCCCCGTACCGGCGCAGCAGGTGCTCGATCCGGGCCACGTGCAGGCCGGAGGCCCGGGCTAGCGAGTACCGGGAGTTCCACAGGGCGATGTACCCGTCGGCGCCGACCAGCGGCACGGCGTCCGTGCAGGACGGGGCCACCTTCCCGTCCAGGCCGTGCGCGACCGCGTCCACCGCGTCCTTGGCCATCAGCCGGTAGGTGGTGTACTTGCCGCCCGCGATCATCACCAGGCCCGGCACGGGATGGGCGACCGTGTGCTCGCGCGACAGCTTTGACGTCTCGTCGGACTCGCCGGCCAGCAGCGGCCGCAGCCCGGCGTACACGCCCTCGACATCGTCCCTGGTCAGCGGAACCGCGAGGACCCGGTTGACCTGGCCGAGCACGTAGTCGATGTCTCCCCGGCTGGCCGCGGGGTGCGCCTTGTCCAGCGACCAGTCGGTGTCGGTGGTCCCGATGATCCAGTGCCGTCCCCACGGGATGACGAACAGCACGCTGAACGGCGTGCGGAGGATGATCCCGGTCCCCGAGTGGATCCGGTCCCGGGGCACGACCAGGTGGACGCCCTTGGACGCGCGGACGTTGATCGTGCCGCGCCCGCCGACCATGGCCTGGGTCTCGTCGGTCCAGACGCCGGTGGCGTTGACCACCTGCTGGGCCCGGATCTCCAGCTCGGCCCCGGACTCGAGGTCGATGGCACGGACGCCGGTCACCCGTTCGCCCTCCCGCAGGAACCCGGTCACCTGGGTGCGCGAGGCCACGTGGGCCCCGTAGGCGGTGGCCGTCCGCACCAGCGTCATCGTGTACCGGGCGTCGTCCACCTGCGCGTCCCAGTAGATCAGCGCGCCGGTGAACGCCGAGCGCTTCAGCGCGGGCGCGATCTTCAGCGCCCCGCTCCGGGTGAGCTGCCGGTGCCGGGGCATGCCCCGGTTCTGGCCGAGCGTGAACCCGAGCACGTCGTAGGCGGTGACCCCGGCCCCGACGTAGAAGCGTTCCCAGCCGTGATGGGTAAAAGGGAAGAGGAACGAAACCGGGTGCACCAGGTGCGGGGCGATCCGCTGGAGCAGCAGCGAGCGCTCGCCCAGGGCCTCCCGGACCAGGCCGACGTTGAGCTGTTCCAGGTAGCGCAGGCCGCCGTGGACGAGCTTGCTGGACCGCGACGAGGTTCCGGAGCCGAAGTCCCGCGCCTCCACCAAGCCGACGGACAGGCCGCGCGTGGCCGCGTCCAGCGCCACCCCGGAGCCCACCACGCCGCCGCCGACGACCAGGACCTCGTGCTCGGTGTCCGCGAGCGCGGCGAGGGCCGCGGCCCGTTCCGCGGGTCCCAGCTTCGCCGTCGCCTCCGTCCCGGCCATCACAATCTGAACGTTACCGGTCGCGAAGGCCGGCCGCGCCCGCCGGCGCTCAGCGCCGCGAAGCGGAGGGGGTCACTACCACCTCGACCCGCTGGAACTCCTTCAAATCGGAATAGCCGGACGTGGCCATGGTCTTGCGCAGCGCGCCCATCAGGTTCATCGACCCGTCGGCCATGGTCGACGGGCCGTGCAGGATCTGCTCCAGGGTGCCGATCGTGCCGAGCTTCAGCCGGGTGCCGCGCGGCAGGTCGGGGTGGTGCGCCTCGCTGCCCCAGTGGTATCCGCGCCCGGGGGCCTGCGCGGCCCGCGCCAGCGGCGAGCCGACCATCACCGCGTCGGCGCCCAGCGCGAGCGCCTTGGCGATATCACCGCTGCGGGTCATCCCGCCGTCGGCGATCACGTGTACGTAGCGGCCGCCGGATTCGTCGAGGTAGTCACGGCGGGCCGCGGCGACGTCGGCGATCACGGTGCCGGTCGGCACCGCGACGCCGAGCACGGCCGCGGTGGTGTGCCCCGATCCGCCGCCGAACCCGGCCAGGACCCCGGCCGCCCCGGTCCGCATCAAGTGCAGCGCGGCGGTGTAGGTGGCGCAGCCGCCCACGATGACCGGGACGTCGAGCTCGTAGATGAACTGCTTGAGGTTCAGCGGCTCGGCCTGGCCCGAGACGTGCTCGGCGGACACGGTGGTGCCGCGGATCACGAAGATGTCGGCCCCGGCGTCAAGGACGGCCTTGTGGTAGCGGACGGTCCGCTGCGGCGACAGCCGCGCGGCGGTGGTCACCCCGGCCGCCTTGACCTCCTCGATCCGCCGCCCGATCAGGTCCTCCTTGATCGGCTCGGCGTAGATCTCCTGCAGCCGCCGGGTGGCCGCCTCGTCGTCCAGGCCCGCCGCCTCGGTCAGCAGCGGCTCGGGGTCGTCGTACCTGGTCCACAGGCCCTCGAGGTCGAGCGGGGCCAGGCCGCCCAGGCGGCCGATCTCCACCGCGGTGGCGGGCGAGACCACGCTGTCCATGGGCGCGACCACCAGCGGCAGCTCGAACCGGTAGGCGTCGATCTGCCAGGCGATCGACACCTCCTCCGGGTGCCGGGTCCGGCGCGAGGGCACGATGCCGATCTCGTCCAGCGCGTAGGCGCGGCGGCCGCTCTTCCCGCGCCCGATCTCCACCTGCGTCATGTGCGCCGCCCGCCGTAGTTCGGCGCCTCGGCGACCAGCTGGATGTCGTGCGGGTGGCTCTCGGCCAGGCCCGCCCCGGTGACCTGGGTGAACCTGGCCTCCTGCAGCTCGGCGATCGTGCGCGCGCCGCAGAACCCCATGGCCGCCCGCAGCCCGCCGACGAGCTGGTTGGCCACCGCGGCCAGCGGCCCGCGGTACGGTACCCGGCCCTCGACCCCCTGCGGGACCAGCTTGTCCTCGCTCAGCACGTCGTCCTGGAAGTACCGGTCCTTGGAGAACGACCGGCCGCGCTCGCTGTTGCGCATGGCTCCGACCGAGCCCATCCCCCGGTACAGCTTGTACTGCTCGCCCTGGATGATGACCATCTCGCCGGGGCCTTCCTCGCACCCGGCCAGCAGGCCGCCCAGCATCACCGTGTCGGCCCCGGCCGCGATCGCCTTGGCGATGTCACCCGAGTACTGCAGCCCGCCGTCGCCGATGACCGGGATGTGCGCGGGCCGGGCCGCCTGGGCAGCCTCGTAGATCGCGGTGACCTGCGGCACGCCGACCCCGGCCACCACCCGGGTGGTGCAGATCGAGCCGGGCCCGACGCCCACCTTCACCGCGTCGGCGCCGGCGTCGATGAGCGCCTGGGCGCCCGCGCGCGTGGCCACGTTGCCCCCGATCACGTCGACCGCCACGTTGGCCTTGACCTGGGCGATCATGTCGATGACCGCCTGGGCGTGGCCGTGGGCGGTGTCGACGACGAGGAAGTCCGCGCCCGCCTCGGTGAGCGCCTGGGCCCGCTGCTTCGCGTCCTCGCCCACGCCCACGGCCGCGCCCACCACGAGCCGGCCCTGCGGGTCCTTGGTGGCGCTCGGGAACTTCTCGCTCTTGGTGAAGTCCTTGACCGTGATCAGCCCGCGCAGCCGGCCCGCGGAGTCGACCAGCGGCAGCTTCTCCACCTTGTTGGCGCTGAGCAGGCGGAGCGCCTCGTCCCGCCCCACCCCCACCGGCGCGGTCACCAGGGGCATCGGCGTCATCACCTCGGCCACCCGGCGCCGCTGGTCGGCCTCGAAGCGGATGTCCCGGTTCGTGACGATGCCGAGCAGGGCGCCGCCGGGGTCGGTGACCGGCACGCCCGAGATGCGGAAATGGGCGCAGAGCCGCTCCACGTCGGCCACGGTCGCGTCGGGGCTGCAGGTCACCGGGTTCGTGATCATCCCGGCCTCGGACCGCTTGACGATGTCGACCTGCTGGGCCTGGTCCTCGACCGACAGGTTGCGGTGCAGCACCCCCGCGCCGCCCTGCCGGGCCATGGCCACGGCCATCCGCGCTTCGGTGACGGTATCCATGGCCGCCGAGACCAGCGGCACCCGCAGCGTTATGTGCCGGCTCAGCGCGGCCGTGGTATCCGCCTCGCTCGGCATGACCGCCGAGTGGGCGGGGAGCAGCAGTACGTCGTCGAAGGTTAGGGCGGGAGGGGCGAACTTGGCGCCGTCGCTCATGTCACCTGCGCGCTGCCGGGAACTGGCCATGTCTCATCCTAGTGATTCCCGCGCGGAATCCGGGCCAGCAGCCGGCGGCCGACCGCGCCGGGATGCGGCCGCGCCGGGATCCATGCGACGGGGGAGAGCATGGATCCCGGCGGGCCTCCCGGTTGGATCCGTACCACGGGGGAGCACAGATCCGGAGAGTTCGGGCCGCGCGGGACCGCCGGCCGGGGCTAGGTCAGGCGATCCACTCCTCGCGGGCGATCTCGCGCAGCCGGGCCAGCGCCCGGTGCTGGGCCACGCGCACCGCCCCCGGCGACATGCCGAGCGCATGGCCGGTCTCCTCGGCCGACAGGCCGGTGAGCACGCGGAGCACCAGAAGCTCGCGCTGGTGCTCGGGCAGCCGGGACAGCAGCGCTCGCGCCCGCTCGGCCTCGATGTAGGCCACGACCGTCTCCTCGGGCCCGGGACGCTCGTCCGGGCCGTCGGGCAGGTCCTCGGTGGGGATCGCGAGCCGGGCGGCATTTCTCATGGCGTCCGCCACTTTGTGCGCGGCTATCCCGAACACGAATGATGCGAACGGCCGGCCCATGTCGCGGTAGCGGGGAAGTGCGGAAACAACGGCAATGCACACCTCCTGCGCCACGTCGTCGGCCACGTGGAAATGGCCACTTATCTGACCAAGACGAGCCCGGCAGTATCGGACCACCATAGGCCGGATCTGTTCCAGCAGAGCCTCGACGGCGGGCGGGTGACCCCGCACGGCCAGCACGGTCAGATCGCGCAGATTGGTCGGCTCGCCCGCGTTCATGACGGATCCTACCTGCTGCTTTGCTTCTCCAGCTACGGCTAGGGCACCCCGGCGCCATCCCTCGGTCACGAAAGCATCATGCCCAGGTAACCAGCGGAAACCATCATCGGGGATGCAACGGAAAGGTCACATTGATGTGTCGCGAGGATATGGGCGGACGTTAAAGTAACGGTATGTAATCGGAATATTACTCTGCGTATTCAAAATGCCGGCCACTGAACGGTGGCGGCCCGTTTTCTGGCGGCAATTTGCAGCACCTCGTATTGGACCGGGAGCAATCATGCCATTGCCGGCCGGCGGACGGCACAATGTCGCGCTGAGTTACGAACCCACCCGCGCCACGGGGCGGCGCCGGGGTTCCGCCGCGGTCGCGGCCAGGCCGTCGAGCCGCGAGCGGATCAGGGCCGCCTCGGCCGTCCCGGCGATGGCCCAGATAACGCCGGGCCCGCGCCGCCTCGCGGGGCGGCCAGGTCCGCGGCGCCCTCCAAGATCTGGCGGTGCAGGCCCTGCAGCTCCGGGCCGGGCTCGACACCGAGCTCGCCGGACAGCCGGCCGCGGATGTCCCGGAACACACTGAGCGCGTCGCCGCGCTGGCCGCAGCGGTACAGCGCCACCATGAGCATTCCCGCCAGCCGCTCGGCGAGCGGGTGCCGGGCCAGCAGGCCGGGCAGCTGCGCGGCCGCCTCGCGTTCCTGCCCGCAGTCCAGCAGGCCGGCGATGCGATCCTGCACCGCCCACAGGCGTTCGTCGGCCAGCGCGGTCCGGATCGCCTCGACCCGGGCCGTGCTCCGGACATCGGCCAGGGCCGGTCCCTGCCACAGCGCCAGGGCCTGGTCGAAGGCGGCCACCGCGGCCCGCCCGGCCGGGGCGGCCCGGCCCGCCCGGGCTAGCGACCGGAACTGGTGCACGTCCACCCGGCCGGTGTCCATCTGCAGCCGGTACCCGTCGCCGCACCGTTCGAGCTGGCCGCCGGGCATCCGGGCCAGCGTCTGGCGCAGGCGGGTCATCAGCACCTGAAGGCTGCCCCGCGCCGAACGCGGCGGGTGTTCCTCCCATATCGCGTCGATCAGCTCGTCCACCGGAACGACTTGCCCCGCGCGCAGCGCCAGCATGGCCAGGACCAGTCGCTGCTGCGGCTTCCTCGGCGTCGTCCAGGAATCGTGGATCAGGACCTCGACCGGTCCGAGCAACCTCAGGGCAATGCCGTCGACCACCCCGCCTCCTCAGCGCAGAACAGCGGTGCCATCCAGGCGGAGCCTCGATCGTAACGTGACCGAATTGGAATATTCCGGGCATATCTGCCCCTCAGCACAGCATCGTGACGTACTCGTCACCGTCCCGTTGCCGCCAGGCTGCCAAGGACGCGCCAAGCTGGCGCTAAGGGTCATTCCGCGAACTGGCTGCGGGATAGCTGACCGCCAGCACCAGGAGGTACCTGGTGCTGGCCGCAACGCTGAAAAGCGACGCCGCCGGACCCGGGACGTCCGGACGAGCCCCCGTCAACCCGTCCCTGAGTAGAAGGACAGGCAGCATGAGAAAATCACGCGCCGTGGGCGCGGCCCAACACCCCAGACGCCGGTCGCGCCGGGCCGCGCTGGCGCTGACGGTCGGCACAGCCGCGCTGGCCCTCGTCGCCGCGGGCTGCGCGAGCAACAGCAACAACAACACGCCGACGACGGGTGGCACGGCGATCAAGGGCGGAACAGCCGTCTTCGCCCTGCCCCCGTCGGACACGCCGAACTACATCTTCCCGTTCACCAGCAGCTCGTTCATCAGCATCACGAACCTGAACGACTTCTCGTACCTGCTGTACCGGCCGCTCTACTGGTTCGGCCAGGGCACCCAGCCCACCTTTAACAACTCGCTCAGCCTGGCCAACCCGCCGACGTTCGGCACCGGCAACACGGTGACCATCACGCTCAAGCACTACATGTGGTCCAACGGCAAGCCGGTGACCGCCCAGGACGTGATGTTCTGGATCAACATGATGCAGGCCGTGCCGCAGGACTGGGGCGCGGACGTGCCGGGCGGGTTCCCGACCAACGTGACCGACATCAAGGCGGTCAGCCCCACCGAGCTGACCATGACGATGAAGCAGCCCTTCAACCACACCTGGTTCCTGTACAACGAGCTGAGCCAGATCACCCCGATGCCCGCCGCCTGGGACAAGACCGCGTCCGGACCGAGTGCGTGCGACACCACGGTCAAGGACTGCTCCGCGGTCTACACCTACCTGGACGGTCAGTCGAAGGCTCTGAATACCTACGTCAGCTCGCCGCTGTGGAGCATCGTGGACGGGCCGTGGAAGCTGAGCGCGTTCAACGCCGACGGCCACGTCACGTTCGTGCCCAACAAGTCCTACTCCGGGCCGGTCAAGCCCAAGCTGGCCGCGTTCCAGGAGGTCCCGTTCACCACCGACGCGGCGGAGTACAACGTGCTCCAGTCCCCCAGCAGCGGCACGAAGATCAACGTCGGCTACCTGCCGGAGCAGGACGCCCCGGCCAAGGCGGTCTCCGCCGCCGTGGGCCGCAACCCGATCCAGCACCTCGGGTACACGCTGGCCCCGTGGTACACCTGGGGCATCAGCTACTACCCGATGAACCTCCAGTCCACGGACGGGGACCACGCGGCGATCTTCAAGCAGCTCTACTTCCGCGAGGCCATGGCCTACCTGATGAACCAGGCCTCGGTGATCAGCGGGCCGCTGCGCGGCTACGGCAAGCTCACGGTCGGCCCGGTGGGGAACTACCCGGCCACCACCTACCTGTCCCCACAGGGCAAGGCCGGTGACCCGTTCCCGTACAACCCGACGAAGGCGAAGAGCCTGCTGTCGAACAACGGCTGGAAGGTGACCCCGGGTGGCACGTCGACCTGCGTGAAGCCGGGCACGGCGGCCGGGGACTGCGGCGCGGGAGTCACCGCGGGCAGCGCCCTGAGCTTCAACTTCGTGTACTCGACCGGGACCGCCTGGATCCAGCAGGAGCTGGAGCAGCTCCAGTCCAACTCGTCCCAGCTCGGGATCAAGCTGAACCTGTCGCCCAAGCCGTTCAACCAGGTGGTCGCGCTGGGCGCGGGCAACTGCGTGGCAGCCCACATCTCCTGCGCCTGGGACATGGCGGACTGGGGCCTCGGGTGGTCGTTCGCCCCGGACTACTACCCGAGCGGCGAGACGCTGTTCACCACCGGCTCGCTGGCCAATGCCAGCGGGTACTCCAACCCGACCAACGACGCGATGATCAACCAGACGCTGACGAGCAACAGTCCTACGGCCCTCTACGCCTGGCAGGACTACCTGGCCAAGCAACTCCCGATCCAGTGGCAGCCGAACGGCGCCTACCAGATCACTGAGGTGTCCAACAACCTCAGGGGCGTCCTGCCGCAGCAAACGACCCTTGAGATCAACCCGGAGAACTGGTACTTCGTCAAGTCCTGATGAGGTAACTGGCACAGCGAAGGGCCCCCGGCGGTTCACGCCGCCGGGGGCCCTTCGCTTGCTCCAGAACAGCTAGCGCAGAACAACTGTCGCGCTGCCGCCAGGCTGCCAAGCACGCGCCAAGCTGGCGCCAAGGGTCATTCCGCAAACTGGGCTGCAGGATAGCTGACCGCCGGCACCAGAGGTAACTGGTGCCGGCCGCAACGCTGAAAAGCGATGCCGCCGGCCCGGGACGTCCGGACGAGCCCCCGTCACCCCGTCCCTGAGTGGCCGGACGAGCCCCTGTCACCCCGTCCCTGAGTAGAAGGACAGGCAGCATGAGAAAATCACGCGCCGTGGGCGCGGCCCAACACCCCAGACGCCGGCCGCGCCGGGCCGCGCTGGCGCTGACCGCCGGCGCGGCCGCGCTGGCCCTGGTCGCCGCGGGCTGCGCGAGCAACAGCGGCAACACGCCGACCACAGGCGGCACGCCGACCAAGGGCGGGACGGCGGTTTTCGCCCTGCCGCCAACGGATACGCCGAACTACATCTTCCCGTTCACCAGCAGCTCGTTCATCAGCGTTACCAATTTGAACGATTTCAGCTATCTGCTGTACCGGCCGCTCTACTGGTTCGGCCAGGGGACCCAGCCCACCTTTAACAACTCGCTCAGCCTGGCCAACCCGCCGACGTTCAGCGGCACCAAGGTGACGATCACGCTCAAGCACTACATGTGGTCCAACGGCCAGCCGGTGACCTCCCGGGACGTGATGTTCTGGATCAACATGATGCAGGCCGTGCCGCAGGACTGGGGCGCGGACGTGCCGGGCGGGTTCCCGACCAACGTGAAGGACATCACGGTGGTCAGCCCGACCGAGCTGACCATGACGATGGACAAGCCGTTCAACCAGACCTGGTTCCTGTACAACGAGCTGAGCCAGATCACGCCCATGCCCGCCGCCTGGGACAAGACCGCCTCCGGTCCGAGTGCGTGCGACACCACGGTCAAGGACTGCTCCGCGGTCTACACCTACCTGGACGGTCAGTCGAAGGCTCTGAATACCTACGTCAGCTCGCCGCTGTGGAGCATCGTGGACGGGCCGTGGAAGC
>Ga0207416_1002471_pt1 | contig 20085 bp, 19 predicted proteins | sample PaiPotPPM11metaG_FD_184107 | JGI IMG/M metagenome (GOLD analysis project Ga0207416, IMG submission 184107) | Iron sulfur acid spring bacterial and archeal communities from Banff, Canada, to study Microbial Dark Matter (Phase II) - Paint Pots PPM... ...
ACTGGGGATCATCGACCCACACCACGGTGCCGGTGCCCCGGTAACCGTGAGCGAACATCACGAGGGTCCCGTTCCAGTTAGGCGGAACCTCGATCCGGTATGAGGCCCCATCGCTGCCGATGCCGGTCCAGACCCGGGACAGCTGGCCGCTGCCGTTAGCGATCGGGCTGAACGGTGCGGTGTAGGCAGCACCGTTGAATTCGCACGCCGGGTCGGCGATCTGGACGCCCGGGACGACTGTGCTTGGCGAGGTGGTGCAAGTACTGGGGCTAAACGCCGTCCCGTCGGCCCGGGCCTGCCCGGACCAGCCAGCCAGCGATCCCAGGAGCAGAATGCTTCCAGCAACGAGCGCGATGATGAGACGGCGTGGGTGAGAGCGAGCCAGCATCGGCGTTCCTCCCGGGACGGCAGTGCGCTACCCGTAGCTTGCTCTCGTGTTCCACTGGCTTCAAGACAGCCGCTGGCGTCAGTTTTCCGTTTGCTTAGTGAGACGCTGACCGCTACGACGGCCTTGGCGCTCCGCTGGTGCTGATCGCGGCGCGCAGTTCGGTCCGGGAAGTGATCCCGAGCTTGGGGAAGACCCGGTAAAGGTGCGAGCTGACCGTGCGGGGAGACAAGTAGAGCCTCTGGCCGATCTCCCGGTTACTCAGCCCGTCCGCGGCCATCTGCACGATCTGGAGCTCCTGCGGGGTGAGCTGCTCCCGCGCCGCCGGCGTACGGCGGCGGCTCGTCTCCCCGGTCGACCTGAGCTGCTGGCGCGCGCGGTCGGACCATTGGATCACGCCGAGAGCGTCGAATCCCTCGCGTGCCGCTCGCAACGGCTCCCGCGCCGCCGAGTTCCGGCGTTGCCGGTGCAGCCACTCGCCGTACGCCAGCTGTACCCGGGCCCGCAGGAAAGGCGCCGTGCTCATGTCAGATCGCAGCGCGGCGTTGAAGAGCGCGCCGGCCTGGTCGTCGCTGGCCAGCAGCGCTCGGGCGTAACGCAAGCTGGCGTGGAGCGCCGGTGCCGTGGTGCGAAGTGCCGCCGCTTCCATTTCCGCCATGATGGCGCGGATGGCACCGGGGTCGCCGCCGCGGACGGCGGCTTCCGCGAGATCCCCGATCGTAAGGCACCTGATCGCCTGGTGATAGGCCAGATCCGCAGGATCGTGGATGCGCCGAAGGTACCCGAGGGCCGCTGCCGGGTCGCCACCGCCAAGGGCGGCGAGGCCGCGGGCTAGCTGCGCCGCCGCGAGCACGGCGCTGCCACCGGCGGGCACGCTGGCCCGCTCCGCCCGCTCGGCGAGCGCCGCCGCCTCCTCAGCGTCACCGCGCAGGACTGCCAGCAGCGCCTGGACGGCTTCGGCGGTCGCCATGATCAGCGGCTGCATCGTCTCCCGAGCTAGCCGGTACGCCTCGTCGGCGGCCGGGATCGCCGTGCCAAGGTCGGTGACCTGGACGGCGCTCCATGACTGGAGCGCGAGCGCCCGCGCGAGCAAGCCAAGCCGGCCCTGAGCGCGCAGCCCCGCCACTGCGGAAGCGAAGAAACCACAAGCCAGCCCGAACGCTCCCACCGCCATCGCCGCGTTTCCAGCGTGCCTGATCGCTGTCGCGTCGGTTCCTTCTCCCATTGCGAGCCGGGAAAGGCGATCGATGACCATCGTGCCCTGCGCGATCGGCTCCGCGAACGCGAGGATTACCAGTAGCCGCGGATCATCCTCACTCACGTCAAGCAGGTTTGCGGTGGCGACGACGCTGTCCCTGGCGGCTTGCCCCGGCTCGCCCCACCAGCACCGCAGGGCCGCCCCGTACAGCAACTTGAGCGCGAAGTCACTGTTCCCGTCGGCGGCCGCGCGGCTGGCGAGCTCAGCCAGTGAGCGCACCTGCGCGGCATCCCCCGGGATGCCGTCCGCGAAGCTCTCTCTTATCCACGTGGCCCTCGCGTGCTCTCTGGGGCCGAGGCCGAGAAGCTCGGCTTCCTCAAGCAGGCTCAGCACTAGGTCATGCTGGCCAAGCTCAAATGCAAGCTCGGCCGCCCGCAGCAACCGCGTTACCCGCAGCGGGCCCTCGCTGAGCCTCGCGGCGCGGTGCAGTGCCTGGACGGCGACACCCGCTCCGCCGCGCCGTTGCGCCAACGTCGCGGCAGCTTCCAGATCACCCGCCACCGCCTCGTCCGGCCCGATGACCGATGCCGCCCGGTGCCACAGCGCACGCTCCGGATGGGCGTCTAGGACGTGATGCAGCACCGCGTGCGCGGCGTGCCGCTGCGAAATCGTGGCCTGCTGGTGGATCGCGGTCCGCATCAGAGGATGGCGGAACCGCACCTCGCTTTCGTCCACGTCGACCAGCAACGCCCTAATGGCGGGGTCCAGCACGTCGAGGCCCAATTCCGCGCCTGCCAGCAGGCGCGTAGCCGACAGCGCCTCACAGAGCAGGGGACTGTCATTGACGGCCGCTATCAACAGCGCAGTGCGCGTCAGGGCCGGAAGTTCAGCCGCGCGAGCCGCGAAGGCCCGTTCCAGCCGAGTGGTCAGCGGCAGCCACTGAGGCGGGACCGCACCAGTACCGAGCTGCCGGTAGGCGATCGGTAGCTCCACGAGCGCGAGGGGATTACCCGCCGCCTCGGCGAGCAGCCGCTCGCGCGCCGCGTTGGGAAGACCAGGATCGCGGCTGTCCAGAACTGCCTCCGCCGCTGCCGCTGACAGCGGTTCCAGGTGTAGCGTCGGCAGCCCAGCGTCGCTGAAGGCGCCGTGATAGTCGTCGCGGACGGCGATGAGCATCAGGATCGGCTCGAATTCCAGCCGTCGCGCGACGAAGGCCAGCACGTTACTGGTGGGCTGGTCGAGCCAGTGCGCGTCCTCCGCGATTACGAGCGCCGGGACACGCGACGCGCTCACAGCCAGCAGGTTCAGCACCGCGAGCGCGGTCAGGAAGGCATCGGTGCCCCGGTCAGTCAGGCCGAGCGCCGTGCGCAAAGCGTCACGCTGCGGCTCAGCGAGTTGGTCGAGCTTGCCGAGAACAGGCCCGAGGAGCTGGTGCAGCCCGGCGAACGGCAACAACGACTCGGATTGCACGCCCGATACGGTCAGGACCAGCATCCCGGCCTCCCTGGCGCGCATGCTGGCCTGCCGCAGGAGTGCCGACTTGCCGACGCCCGGCTCGCCGGTCACCGCCAGGGCGCCGCCCCGGTCCCGCACGTGATCGATCAGGTCGCCTAGTACCCGCAGTTCCGGCTCACGCCCGAACAACGTGGTATCAGCCGAATCCATGAGCGTCATCTTAGGTTCAGTCACCTGACCCAAGCGAGCGCCCAGACTGCTCTCTTACGGTCATCACATGACCACTGACACGCCTTCCAGCATCACCGAGCACGAGGCCGAGCAGGTCGCGCAGGCGAACGCAACCGGGCGCGTCCCGGTGATGTTCGTCCATGGCCTGTGGCTGCTGCCAAGCAGCTGGGACCGCTGGGCCGAACTATTCCGGGCCGCGGGTTACGCGCCGATCACGCCCGGATGGCCCGACGATCCCGAGACGACGGCACAGGCCAACGCCAACCCAGAGGTATTCGCGGGCAAATCGATCGGGCAGGTCGCCGACCACTTCGCCTCGATCACCGGGACGCTCACCAACAAGCCGGTGATCATCGGTCACTCGTTCGGCGGGCTGCTAGCCCAGATCCTCGCCGGACGGGGCCTGGCGGCCGCGACCGTGGCGATCGACCCGGCGCCCTTCCGCGGCGTCCTGCCGCTGCCCATCTCGGCGCTGCGGTCAGCGTCGGCCGCGCTCGGCAACCCGGCGAACCGGCACCGCGCGGTCCCGCTGACGTACGACCAGTTCCGCTACGCCTTCGCCAACGCGGTCACCGAAGAGGAGGCGAAGGATCTGTACGAGACGTTCGCCGTCCCCGCTCCCGGCCTGCCGCTCTTCCAGGCAGCGGCGGCCAACCTCAACCCATGGACCGAGGTGAAGGTCGACACGGAGAACCCGGACCGCGGCCCGCTGCTCCTGATCTCCGGCGAGAAGGACCACACGGTCCCCTGGTCCATCACCAACGCGTCCTTCAAGCTGCAGCAGCGCAACAAGGACGTCACCGAGATCATCGAGATTCCCGGCCGTGGGCACGCACTCACGATCGACAGCGGCTGGCGGGAAGTCGCCAGCACGGCGCTCGCGTTCGTACGTCGCTTCACCCAGCCGTAGCCAGCCCAGCCGTAGCCACTGATAAGGACACGCATGGACCTGAACCTCGACGGCAAGGTAGCCGTTGTTACCGGAGCGGGCAAAGGAATCGGCCTTGCCGTCACCAGAGCGCTCGCGGCCGAAGGCGCGCGCGTCGTGGCTGGCTCACTGGCCACCGACAGTCTCGAAGGCATCAAGGGCGTCAGCCCGGTCGCGGTCGACTTGTCGGCCCAGGATGGGCCAGCGCACTTGGTACGGCTCGCGATCGAGGAGCACGGCCGGCTCGACGTGCTGGTCAACAACGTCGGCGCCGTCCGCATGCGCACCCAGGGATTCTTCGGCACCAGCGACGAGGATTTCGCCTGGGCAATGGAGATGAACTTCTTCATCGCGCTGCGGGCGAGTCGTGCCGCCCTCATCGCCATGGTGGAGAAAGGCAGCGGAGCGATCGTCAACGTCGCTTCCGTCAACGCCTTCTTCCAACCCGACGCCGCCACCATCGACTACGGCGCGGCGAAGGCCGCGCTCGTGAACCTCACCAAAACGCTGTCCCAGGAGTTCGGCCCGCACGGCGTCCGGGTCAACGCGGTCTCCCCGGGACCCGTCGCTACCGACCTGTGGCTAGGAGAACACGGCGTCGCCGCGACGGTGGCCAAGGCCACCGGCGTCGATGCGGACACCGCGCGCGAGACGATCATTGCCGGCCTCGGCGGGTTTGCCACCGGTCGGTTCACCACTCCGGAAGAAGTCGCCACGCTGATCATGTTCCTGGCCTCCGACCGGACCGCCAACATCACCGGCGTCAACTACCTGATCGACGGCGGCCTGATCAAGACAACGTGAGCGTTAGCCCGACTGACCTCGAGAGGCTCATTGTCATGTCGGCCCCGCGACCGGGCGGGTGAGGGGCTGGGCGCCGATTCAGGGGATAACGATGAGGCGGCCAAGGACGGTCCGGTCCTGGAACGCACGGTGCGCGCCGGCGATATCGGCCAGCGGCAGTGTCCTAGTGACCGCGCGCAGCTGTCCGGACTCCAGGAGCCCCGCGAGTTCGGCAGTGTCCGCCCGGGCCCGGTCGGGGGCGGCGGCGCGCAGCGCCAGCAGGGAGAATGCGGACAGCGACTTGAGTGCGACCAGCTGCAGCAGCGGTACGCTTCCCCAGTCTCCATTCGCGGCTCCGTACCCGACGACGCGGCCGAACGGCGCGAGCAGGCTGACGCATTCCAGCAGCGTCTTGCCGCCCACAGCGTCCAAGGCGACGTGCACACCGCCGGGCGCGGCTTCGCGGACCTGGGCGGCCCAGTCCGGCTGGCTGTAGTCGACCGTGGCGTCGGCGCCGAGTTCTTTGAGGAAATCCGCCTTGGCGGCGGAGCCTGCGGCGGCGATCACGGTTCGGGCGCCCACGTGCCGCGCGAGTTGGATGGCCAGGTGGCCGATCCCGCCGGCCGCGGCCGTGACCAAGACGGTGTCGCCGTCGGCGACCCGTCCCAGGCGGAGCGCGCCCAGGGCCACGGCGCCCATGGTCGGCAGGACGCTCGCCGTTCCCGCGTCGAGGCCGTCCGGGACGGGAACGAGCCAGGCGGCGTCCGCGACGACGTACTCGGCGCAGCCCTCCTCTAGCAGCGCTGCGACCCTGGTCCCCACAAGCGCGGGGTCGGCGCGCTGGCCGACCCGCGTGACCGTGCCGACGACGTCACCGGTGAGCCCGGCCGGAACCTGGCGGTAGAAGATGGAGCCGCTGTCGGTCTCGCGCCGGAGCTGGACGTCGACGTAGTTCAAGCCGACCGCCTCGGTCTCGATCAGCACCTGTTCGGGGCCAGGTTCGGGAACGGCGGCCTCCTCGACCGTCAGGACTTCGGGGCCGCCGTGGGCGTAGTACCGTACGCGTCGCATAATCATTCTCCTGCGGGATCTGAGCCATAATGAAATGGACCGGCGGTCAAGTTCCATCCGGAGATTACTGGACCACCGGTCAACTTGTCTAGCGGAGGGCGATGAGCGAACCGAGGAAAGAGCGCGCGGACGCCGCTCGGAACCGGCGCGCGATCCTCGCGGCCACCGAGCGCCTGCTCGCGACGCACCGGGCCCGTGACGTCTCGATGGAGCAGGTTGCGGCTGCGGCGGGAGTCGGCAAGGGGACGATCTTCCACCGCTTCGGCAGCAGGGCCGGGTTGATGACCGCGCTCATGTACGAGCGGGCCGAGGCACTGTCGGAGGCGATCACCGGTGGGCCGGCCCCGCTGGGGCCGGGGGGAACGCCGCGAGAGCGGCTGCTTGCCTTCCTAGATGCGGTGATCGAGATGGTCGCCCGGAACAAGAGCCTGCTGGCCGAGCTCGCCCACACGGCCGTGGCCGAGCCGGGTCCTGCTGCTGAGTCCGCTGGCAGGCCCGTTTATCCGTTCTGGCACGGCCACCTCAGCGCGCTGCTTGCCGCCGAGCAGCCGCACCTGGATGCGGACCTGACGGCTCACCTCATCCTCGGCAGCCTGCACAGTGACCCCGTCCTGGCGCGGCTCGCGGCGGACGGCCCGGGGCGGGTGGCAGCGGCCCTGCGGACGATGGTCGAAGCGCTGCTTGACGCGCCCCCGGCGTCCGCCGCGAGGAAGCACCTGAACTAACACAAGGGCCGAGGGGGGCGAGGGCCCGGCCGCAGCATGGCATCTTCGGCCGAGCTGAGTGCCGGGCATAGACGAGCGGAGATATGCGTCGGGCACCTAGATTTCCGAGGACACCACGTCACAATATCGATATTGTTCGTTTTAGGGATCTGTTTCGCGCTATATTTCACATTGTCCCAGTGAGACCACCAGCATGCACCAGTCACGCTCTAGCAACATGCGTGACACTGCGAGCTTTTGGTTCTTGACATGGCCAAAATGGCAGTTTAGCGTCAAGCATCCACAAAATGGACCAGACGGGGAGCCGTGATGTCGGAGGCGATGGGTGCCCTCGCGTCTGTCGGCGACCCGCGTCCGGGCTTCCACGTTGAAGTAGACCATCTATATCTCGGGTACCCGGGAAAGCGCCGCAGTGCGCCGGTAGTCGCCTGTCGTGACCTGAGTTTCGCCATAAGCCGCGGCGAGTTCGTGGTCCTCGTCGGCCCTAGCGGCTGCGGTAAGACGACGTTCCTGGAGGCTTTGGCCGGCTTGGGTCACGTTGGAGCCGGTGAGCTGCGCATCGAAGGCAAGCCGGTCAGCGGACCAGGCCGCGACCGCAGCCTGGTGTTCCAGAACCCGTCCTTGTTCCCCTGGCGTGACGTATACGGAAATGTCATCTTCGGCGTCCAGGCGCAGGGCCGCCTGGACGAGGCGGCGAAAGGGCGGGCAAGGGCGATCATCGAGATGGTCGGCCTTTCCCACGTAGCCGGGTGGCGGCCACAGAAGTTGTCCGGCGGGATGAAGCAACGGGCCAACCTCGCCCGGGCACTGGTAACCGAGCCCCGGCTGCTGCTCCTCGACGAGCCATTCGGCGCCGTGGATGCCCAGACCCGCGAGGTGCTCCAGGACGAACTCGTGCGCATCTGGCAGGAGTCGGCCATGAGCCGGTCCACGACGGCGATCTTTGTCACACACGATATCCGCGAGGCGGTGCTGCTGGCCGACCGCGTGATCGTCTTTTCTAAGTCTCCCGGCCGAGTGCTTGAGGATATCCGGATTGACCTGCCACGACCACGGGTGTCAGAGGTCCGGCGGAGCCAGTCGTTCGCGCAGTGCGAGGAACGGATCCTCGCAGCCCTATACGAAAGGCCGCGCTAAATGACCACCGCGCTATCGGGAGACGATGCCCCAGTCGGCGTTAACGACCCGGGCGCCCCTCCGTTGAAGTTCGCGTCCGCCAAGTTCGACTGGCTGAACAGGCACGGACCGCTCGTGTTCGGTGCCCTCGGCATCCTCTTGCTCTTTGCCGCATGGCAGGTCTGCGCGGTTACCGGGATTGTCGACGTGCACATCAGCTCTGACCCCAGTCAGGTGGTCCAGGAGGAGATCACGCTGTTTGGCAACGGGACGATCTGGGGGCCGATCGGCACGACAGCAGCCGAGGTGGGCTGGGCACTGGCGATCATTATTATCGCGGGTATCCCCATCGGAATTATCCTCGGCTGGATTGCCCCATTGCGCCAGATGGCCGAGCCTATTATTTCCATCCTCAACTCTGTCCCGTATGTGCTCTTCCTGCCTTTGATCATCTTCTGGTTCGGGCTCGGCGAGACCGCGCGCGTCCTCGTGGTGGTCTGGGCCGGGATCTTGCCATTGATCATCAACACCAGCGCCGGGGTCCGCAACATCAACGTGGACTACCTACGCGTCGGCCGGGTTTTCGCGGTCTCCGCACCGCGGTTCTTCTCCTCCATCCTGCTGCCCGCCGCCCTTCCGTTTATCTTGACGGGACTCCGGCTGGCAGTTGCCCGTGCGCTCGTTGGCGCGATTGTCGTGGAATTCTTCCTGTCAAGTAACGGACTCGGCTATTTCGTGCAGAACGAGGCATCCAGTTTCCAGATGAGCGCGGCCATGGCCGGAATCGTCGTCATGGCGGTGGCCGCGCTGCTCCTGGCATGGCTGATCGGTGCCATCGAGAAGCGGGTCATCGCTTGGTCGCAATACAGTTAGCGCCCGCTTTTTCTGGTTAACCAGGGCCAGCCCGGCTGGCCGTCGTGGAAAGGAATCGCCGTGGCATTCTCAGGCAGGCTCGTCCACAGAAGACTATTTACCGCAATCGCATGTGCGACTCTGGTAACGATACTCGCCGCGTGCAGCACCGGTAGCTCCAGTTCGGCCAGCTCCGGCGGGACCGCCCAGGCGGGCAGTGCATCGCTCACGAGCCTGACCGTAGCGTACGCCGCCCCGGGGGCCGGCTTCTCTGACCTCTACGTCGGGGTGTCTGACGGCATCTTCAAGAAGTACGGCCTTGACGTCAAGATCGTTCAGGTCAACCCGAACAACCTGGTACCCGCGCTGCTCAGCGGAAGCGCGCAGATCGTCGGCGGCGCCGCCGACGATGGCGCCAGCGCCATCCTCGGTGGCGAGAGCCTGAAGTTCATCGCCCTTACCCAGGGCACCTACAACCTCCAACTGTGGGTGAACAAGGGCATTAACAGCGTGCATGACCTAGTCGGCAAGACGGTGGCGCTGACCACCGTCGGTTCTGAAGTTGTCTTCGGGCTGAACGCACTGCTCCAGGAGAACGGGATTAACCCCAGCTCCGTCGGCCGCAAGTTCCTGGTCACCCAGGCGGAAGAACTGTCCGCGATGCGCAGCGGCGCGGCGGTCGCCGCGCTGTTCCAGCCCCCCAACGCCCAGTCGCTCACGAAAATCGGGGGCCGGGTCTTGGACAGCCTGTCCAACCTGCCGTACGCGGTAGGCGCGTACATGACGACATCCTCGTACGTGACGGCCAATCCTGGCGTGATCGCGAAGTTCATCGCCGCGGAGAAGGCGAACCTGGCATTCCTGCGCTCAAGCCCGCAGCAGACGATGGCCGCCATCCAGCAGTACAACCCCACGAGCACCGTGGCGGGCGACAAGATCGCCTACAACTTCTTCCTCAACGTGTGGAAGAAGGACCCGACGGTCGGCCCTTCGCTTATCCAGGCGGCTTTCGTGCGCGCCGCCGCGAGCGCGCACAAGACCCCGCCGTCGAGCGTCACCCAGTACATCGTCAGCCCGTAGGTGCCGGGCTGATGTAAACAGACGGTCCCACCATCGCTCCACCTACAGGTCGGCTCACCCTCCCGTCCCTCTTGCAGGGCGCATCGCGCGGACCCCAGCGGTTTCGGGTCAGCCGCGCCGTGGCTCGGCCAAGGCCCGATGACGTGGTCCGCAGTCTGACCTGCGCTCCGGCGCCCTGCCGTCACCATCTGGCCCTGAACCACCCGTCTGTCGAGGTCGCGAACTCGGCCGGGGCGAGCGTTCCGGCGCCTTCGGGGATGATACCGATCAGGGGCACGGAGTGCCTGCTCAGGTAGTCCCAGTTGCTGGTGTCGATGTCGGTGGGGCGGCGCGGCCATGATCCGATGACCAGTCCGTGGATGGGGATCCCGCGTCGGGTGAGGGCCTCGACCGTGAGCTCGGTGTGGTTGAGGGTGCCGAGGCCGGCCCGGCATACGACCACCGCGGCCGCCGCGGGCCCGGTGGCGAGGGCGATGTCGGCGAGGGTGCGGCCGTCCTGGTCGAGCGCGACGAGCAGTCCGCCGGCCCCCTCGACCAGGGTGTGGTCACGGGCCGCCGCCAGTTGCCGTATCGCGGCGGCGTGGGCTTGCGCGGGCGGGAGCCGCACCCCGGCGCGCGCCGCCGCGGCGACGGGGGCCATCGCGTCAGGGAGCCGGATTCCCTCGTGAACGTCGCTGAGTCCGGTGAGCCGGCGAACCACGTCGGTGTCGCCCTGCCCGTCGTACGTGCCTGCCTGCGCGGGCTTGTACACGGCGACGGTCCGTCCGCGGGCCCGGAGCGCGGCGGCCAGCGCGGCCGTTGTAATCGTCTTGCCGACGTCGGTGTCGGTCCCCGTGACGAAGATGATCTTCGGAGGCCTGTTCACAGGGTGTCCCGCCTCACGATGGCAGCAGGTCCGCGGTGGGGCGCCGTGCCCTGGCGTACCTGCGGGCCAGGGCCGCGGCCGCGGCGGCCTGAGCGGGGTCCACGGTGGCCCGTGCGGTCAGGCGGAGCCGGGAGATGCCGTCGGGCACGGTCGGCGGCCGGAAGCAGCCGACGAGAACTCCGTGGTCGTAAAGCCGTTGCGCGGCGGCTAGGGCCGCGTCGGGCGGCCCGGCCGGGATCGACTGCACGGCACCGGGGGCGCGGTCGATGCCCGCGGCCGTGGCGATCGCCCTGGCGACCTCGTGCAGGGAGCCGACTCGGTGCGGCTCGGCCGCGATGATGCGGCAGGCCGCGGCCGCCGCGGCCGCGGCGGCCGGTGCGAGCGCGGTGTCGAACAGGGCGGTGCGGGCGGTGCTGACCAGGTGCTCGCGCAGGAGTGCGGGGCCGAGCACGGCCCCGCCCTGTGCCCCGAGTGCCTTAGACAAGGTTGCGGTGATCACGACGTGCCCGGCGCCGGCGAGGCCGGCGGCGTGGACTGCGCCGCGGCCCGTGCTGCGGCCCGTGCCGGCGACGCCGATTCCGTGGGCCTCGTCCACGATCAGCAGCGCGTCGTGCTCAGCGCAGATCGCGGCGGTGCGCGCGATGTCGGCGGCGTCTCCGAGCACGGAGTAGACCGACTCGATCACGACGACCGCGCGCGGCTGAGCCCGGGTGCGCAGCAGCCGGGCGAGCGCGTCAAGGTCGCGATGCGGGCAGATTTCGACCGGGGACCGCGACAGCCGGGCGCCGTCGATCAGCGAGGCGTGGACGTGCGCGTCGCTGACCAGGAGCGTGCCGGGGTCGCCGAGGGCGGTAAGGATGCCGATGTTGGCGGTGTAGCCGCTGGAGAACACCAGGCAGCTGGGCTGCCCGGTGAGCTGGGCCAGTTCGTGCTCGGCCTCGGCGTGAGCATCGGTCGTGCCGGTCACCACCCGGGAGGCCCCGGCTCCGGTGCCGTATTCGCGGGTTGCCGCGGCCGCCGCCGCGGCGAGCCGCGGGTCGCCGGCCAGGCCGAGGTAATCGTTGGAGGCGAGGTCGAGCAGACCACCGTTCGTGCGAGGATTGCGGCGCGGGTCGGTTGTGCGGACGGTGCCGGACCGGGCGCGCTGCTCCGCTGCCCGGGTCAGCCATTCCCGCATGGTGGTCGGCTCAGCCATGCGCCGCTGCTACGGCGCTGGTGATCGCGGCCCCGATCGTCGCGATTTCTCCGGGTGTCGCGATATAGGGCGGCATCGTGTACACGAGGTCCCGGAATGGCCGCACCCACACCCCCTGCTCGAGCGCGGCCCGGGTCACCCGGGCCACGTCCACCGCGGACGTGAGCTGCACGACGCCGACGGCACCGAGGACACGGACATCGCGGACCGGCTCCAGGCCGGCGGCCGGGCGCAGCGCACCGGCCAGCTCCCCGCCGATCTCGGTCACCCGGCGCCGGCGCTCGTCGGTCAGCAATTCCAGTGACGCCGACGCGACGGCGCAGGCTAGCGGGTTTGCCATGAAGGTCGGCCCGTGCATCAGGGCCCGCTGCGGAGACCGGGTGATCGCCCCGGCGACCTGGCTCGTGCCGAGGACGGCCGCGAGCGTGAGGTAGCCGCCGGTCAGGGCCTTTCCCACGCACATGATGTCGGGGGAGACCCCGGCCCAGTCCACCCCGAAGCCGGCACCGGTGCGGCCGAACCCGGTCGCGATCTCGTCGGCGATGAGCAGCAGCCCGTAGCGGTCGGCGATGCGCCGCAACCCGGCCAGGCACTGCGGGGGATAGACGTGCATGCCTCCCGCGCCCTGGAGCACCGGCTCGACGACGATGCCCGCGATGGTGTCTTCGTGCTCGGCGATCGCGCCCTCGGCTTCGGCCAGCCAGGCATCGCTCGCCGCGTCGTCGCCGGCGGCCGGGGCCTCGCTGAACCGGCCGCCGGCGAGCCGCGCTGCCGGTGGCCGGGGCAGGAAGACCTGCCCGGCCACCAGGCCGGTGAACAGGGCGTGCATCCCGTCAACCGGGTCGCACACGCTCATCGCTCCGGTGGTGTCGCCGTGGTAGGCGCCGCGCAGTGCCGCGAACCGCCGTCGGCCCGGACGCCCGGCGGCGGCCTGGTACTGCACGGCGAGCTTCAGCGCGACCTCGACGGAGACCGAGCCCGAGTCGGCGAAGAACACGTGCCGCAGCGGTTCCGGCGCCAGTTCGACAAGCTGCTCGGCCAGCCTTACCGCCGGCTCGTGGGTCAGCCCCCCGAACATCACGTGGCTGAACCGCCCGGCCTGCTCGTGCAGTGCCGCGTCGAGCGCCGGGTGCCGGTAGCCGTGGATCGCGCACCACCAGGAACTCATCGCGTCGATCGCGTCGAACCGCACGCCGTCGGCCGACTCCAGGAGCAGCCTGGTCCCCGACGCCGCCAGCACCGCGTACGGCGCCGGGCCGTCCAGCGCGGCATACGGATGCCACACGAGCCCGCGGTCGCGCTCAACCAGCCCTGGCGGGGCGGTGCGAACGGCCGCGCTCATGCGTTAGGTGCCGTGCCGGTTCCCGCGCCGCGCCGCCGTACCGCCACCCGCTCCCGCTGGTTCCCTGGCGGGCGGTCACGGTCGCGGTCGGACAGCACCCGGAACCCGGCGTCGGCGATCATTTCCAGGTCCGCCCGGGCGGCCTGTCCCTCGCTGGTCAGGTAGTCGCCGAGGAACAGCGAGTTGGCCAGGTGCAGGGCTAGGGGCTGCAGTGAACGCAGGTGCAGCTCCCGCCCGCCCGCCATGCGGATCTCCGCGGCCGGGCAGGCGAACCGTGCCAGCGCCAGGATCCGCAGGCAGCGTCCGGGATCAAGGAACCAGGTGTCGGCCAGCGGCGTGCCGTCGAACGGCATCAGGAAGTTGACCGGGATCGAGTCGCTTCCGATCTCGCGCAGCGCGAAGATCGCGTCGATCAGCTCGTCGTCGGATTCGCCCATCCCGACGATCAGGCCCGAGCACGGCGACAGTCCCGCGGCCCTGGCCCGGCCGAGCGTCTCCACCCGGTCGGCGTAGTCGTGGGTGCTGCAGATCTGGCTGTACCGGGACTCGCTGGTGTTGATGTTGTGGTTGTAAGCGTCCACCCCGGCCGCCGCCAGCCGCTCCGCCTGCCCGTCGGCCAGGATGCCCAGGCACGCGCAGACCTCAACGCCCGGATGGTCCGCCTTGAGCTGCGCGACGACTTCCTCGACCCGGTCCAGGTCGCGCCCGCCCGGTCCGCGCCCGCTGGCGACGAGGCATACCCGCGAGGCTCCGGCCTCGATCCCGGCTGCCGCCTGGCGGACCGCCTCATCCGCGGGCAGCAGCGAGTACTTGAGGACATCGGCGCCGGAGCCGAGCCGCTGAGAGCAGTACGAGCAGTCCTCCGGGCACAGTCCCGACTTCAGGTTCACGAGGTAGTTAACCTTGACCCAGTCTCCGAAATGCGCCCGGCGCAGCCGTCCCCCGGCCGCCACGACCTCCAGCAGGCCCGCATCGGGAACCGAAAGCAGGGCCTGGGCTTCCGCGCGGCTCAGGCGGCCGCCGGCTAGCTGGCGCTCACTAAGCTCGAACCAGTCTTTGAACACTGTTCAAACGGTAGCACGGCCCCTCAAGGGAGAACAATGGCACTGAGCCGGACCCAGATCGTCGAGGCGGCGTACGCGCTGCTGCGCGAACACGGCCTGGCCGGCCTCTCCATGCGCCGCCTCGCCCAGGACCTCGGCGTGCAGGCCGGCGCGCTGTACTACCACGTCGCCAGCAAGCAGGACCTCCTAGCTGCCGTCGCGGCCCGGATCCTCGCCGACGCCGAGCCGGCGATCTCGACCACCGACCCCGCCCAGGCGGCACGAGACATCCGCGATGCGCTCCTGCCCGTCCGCGACAGCGCCGACGTCATCTCCTTCGTCCAGGCCTTCAGGCCCGACGCCCTCATCCCCTTCCGGCACCTCCCTGAGCTTTTCTCCGACCGATTCCCCGCCCAGCAAGCCCGCTGGGCAGCGCAGACGCTGATCCGCTACGTGCTCGGCTTCGTCGCGGAAGAACACAACCGCGCCGAACTCGTCCGCGCCAAGATCCTCAGCAACCCGCCCAGCCAGGCAGAGTCGCTCGACGCGTTCCTGTTCGGCGTGGAAGCCGTCCTGCGGGGACTAGCGGCCCTGGGGAACCAAGGACGAACTCCTCACGACTGAGACTGCGGGCGACCCACTGGCTTCGGGTTCGGGCGGAACGCGGACAAACTATTCCCCCTCCTGGCCCGCATCACCGGCCCCGAGGTCGCCAGGAACGAGTGAGCGTTCGGCCTGGCGCCCGCCCCTTCTCGTCCGCGCACCCGCAGTCAGGGATAACGTGGGGAGCATGCGTGCGGCGCGACTTTACGGGGCCGCGGACCTGCGGGTCGGGGAGGAGCCGGCACCTGGGGCAGCGGCTGGCCAGAGCCTCGTGCGGGTTACCGCGGTTGGGATCTGCGGCTCTGACCTGCACTGGTACTCCGAGGGTGGCATCGGCGACGCCAAAGTTGTCCGGCCTGTGGTGCCGGGGCACGAAGGGGCGGGCGAGGTCGCGGACGGCCCGCGGCGCGAGGAACGGGTCGCGATCGATCCGGCGGTACCCTGCGAGCGGTGCCGGGCCTGCCGTGACGGCTACCGGAACCTCTGCTACAACATCGTCTTCTCCGGGCACGGCGAGACCGACGGGATGATGCGCGAGCTCATGCCGTGGCCGTCGCACCTGCTGCATCCGCTGCCGGACTCGGTGTCCGACGCGGGCGGCGCGATGCTCGAGCCGCTCGGCGTGGCCCTCTGGGCGCTGGACCTAGGGCACGTGCCGTTCGGCGGTTCGGTCGCGGTGGTCGGCGCCGGGCCGATCGGGCTGCTGCTGATCCAGTTGCTGCGGGCCGCTGGCGTGTCGCGGGTCGTCGCGGCGGAGCGGTTGGCGCACCGGCGCGCGGCGGCGGCTCGGTGGGGCGCGGATGAGGTCGTCACGCCGTCGGACGACGTCTCGGGTTACGGGGCGGACGTCGCGTTCGAGCTGGCCGGGAACGACGACGCGGTGCGGATCGCGTTCGAGTCCGTACGGCCGGGCGGGCGGGTTGTCCTCGGCGGGATCCCGGACTCGGACGCGACCACCTTCCGGGCGTCGCTCGCGCGGCGCAAGGGCCTGACGATCGCGATGGTGCGGCGCATGAACGAGGTCTACCCGCGCGCGATCGACCTGGCCGCGCGCGGTGTCGTGGCGCTGGACCCGCTCGTATCCTCGCGTACCCCGCTCGCCGACGCCGCGCGGGCGTTCGCCGCCGCCGAGGGGCGCGCGGGGCTGAAGGCCATCATCACGCCTTAGTTCGCGGACTGACAGTTAAAGTCCGGCCGGGAATTTATGTCGGATATTGACGGAACTTTTGTTCCGGGAGGAGAGTGCGGCTAGCGGCACGATCGCGGGCGCCGTAGCCACCCTCGCTGGAAGGGCCGATGATTCCGGGCAGGCATCGCACACGACGCTTCCGGGGAGTGACGGCCCACTCATGACCCGCCTCGACGAGGACCTCAGCCAGTACCACGGCCTGGACACGTGCGTCATCTCGGACGCGATTGACGCCCTCGGCGGGCCGGAAAGCGGTTTCGGCCGGAGCCTGGCCGGGGCGTCGGCGGCCTGGGCCGGAGCCCGGGCGCTCGGCTGGGCCGTCACCATGAAGCTGGCCCTGGGGCCGGCACCCGCGGGGGGCGTGCACCTCGGGGTGCGCGCCATCGCGCGCAGCCGGCCGGGAAACGTCATCGTCGTCGACGCCGGCGGCCTCACCGGGATGGGCTCGTGGGGCGGCCTGCTGTCCACCGCCGCGTCCGTGCGCGGGGTCGGCGGAGTGCTGAGCAGCGGCTCCGTCCGCGACATCGACGAGGCGCGCGAGCTGAGCTTCCCGCTCTTCTGCGCCGGCGCGACGCCCCGCACCGCGCGCGGGCGCTGCCATGAGGTCTCGTGCGGCGAGCCGGTGAGCATCGACGGGTTCCTGATCGCGGTCGGTGACCTCATCGCCGCCGACGGCACTGGCGTCGTCGCGGTGCCCCGGGCCCGCGCGCGCGAGGTGCTCGGCAAGGCGCTGGAGTTGGCGCGCAGGGAAGCCGGGATGCGGGACGCGCTGCTCGGCGGGGCCGACCCGGTGCGGATCCTGGGCGGCGGGTACGAAGACATGCTGATCTCGGCACCGGACAGGGACGACGAGACCAACGGCCAGTAAGCAGAACGGAAGGTTGACCAACGTTGACAGTCATCGACTCCAACGCGCACATCATCGCGCCGGCCGGCGTCGGCCTCGCTAGGGCAAAAGAGCCGAGGACGCCTGGGCAAGGAGCCACTTCTCGGCTTTCGCCAGGGACCAGCCGTTCTCGTCGGTCAGGGTGAAATACGAGGAGTAACCGAAGTAGAACCACAGGACGTCGGTTGCGGCGGCGACGCTGACGCCGGGCTTAAGCGCCCCGATCTCGGCGAGCCGCTGCGCGGTGAGCACCATGCCCTGGCGGTAATTGGCGGTCACGGCGGCCAGCGACTCAGCCACGCGCGGGTCGTGTGGTGCCGTCGCCAGCATCATCCGCATGACGTCGCCCCACTGCTCGCGCACTTCGCGGGTGCCGGAGGCCGTTGCGCGCAGGATCGTCTCACCGTCGCCGAGGGTGGCGATGTGCTCGTAGGTCGCCTGGATGACGGGCGCGTTCTGCCATTCGTCCATCAGGGTGCGCAGCAGGCCGTGCTTGCCGCCGCCGACGGCGTAGACGGTGGCGGGCGCGACCCGGGCGCCGGTGGCGATGTCCTCGACGGTGGTGGCGAAGAAGCCCTTGGCGGCGAATAGCGTGCGTGCGGTATCGATGATGGCCTGGCGGGTGAGCGCGGCGTAGTCGGCACGTCGTCCGCGGGCGCTCTTGGCTTCGGTCACACGGAGTACCATATAGGCTCTTCTCTTCAGATAGTCACTCTGATTAAGAGATGATCACTCCGGAAATCACAGTAACGCTCTGATAATTTGGGCTCATGGACGAAGTGCTGGAGATCTGGAACGCGGCGGTCCCCCTTCGGCCCGCCTCGGTATCGCGGTGCGGCAACGTCGGCCAGGTCAGCGACGCGGTCCGGCGGGCCCGGGCGGACGGCACGGCGTTGTCGGTGCTCGGCGGCGGCCACGACTGGGCCGGCCGGGCGGTCCGGGACGGCGCGCGGGTCATCGACCTCCGCGGGCTGCGGGAGGTAAAGGTCGACGGCGATGTAGCGACGGTCGGCGGGGGCGCGACCGCCAACGACCTGATCGCCGCGGCGGCCGCTTCGGGAAGGTCGGCGGCGACCGGCACCGTCGGCGCCGTGGGGATGGCGGGGCTGACCCTGGGCGGGGGCTACGGGCCGCTGAACGGCGTAGCCGGGCTGGCGGCGGACAACCTGGTTGGCGCGGAGGTCGTCCTCGCCGACGGCTCGGTCGTCACGGCCACCGAGACCAGCGAGGCGGAGTTGCTCTGGGCACTGCGCGGCGGCGGCGGGAACTTCGGCGTCGTCACCGCCATGAAGGTGCGACTGTACCCCATTCCCGTCGTCTCCACCGGACGGGTGATCTTCCCGTTCGGGCAGGCGCGGGACGTGCTGGCCGGCTTCGGCGAGCTGATCGCCGAGGCTCCGGACGAGCTCACCGTCCAGGTAGGTTTCCTCAGCGCGCCGGATGGCGCGCCCGTGCTGTTCTTCCTGCCGACCTGGAGCGGCGCCCCCGAGGACGGCGCGCCCTGGGTCAAGCGGCTGGAGGGCCTCGGCACGCCGCTCATGTCCGCCGTCGGCCCGGCGGAATACGGCGAGTCGCTGCGCCGCGCCGACGGGATGTTCGCCCGCGACGGACGGCACTACGCGATCCGCACCCGCAACCTGACCGCGCTGACGGCGGGGACGGCGGGGACGGCGGACGTGCTCGTCGCCGCGGCCGCGGCCCGCACCTCCCCGCTGAGCGCGATCAACCTGCATCACTTCCACGGGGCGGCGACCCGGGTCCCGCTGCCGGCCACCGCGTTCGGCGTCCGCCGGCCGCACTTCATGGCCGAGATCCTCGCGTCCTGGCGGCCGGCCGCCGGCCAGCACACGGACAGTGCGGCCTCGCACCGGCGATGGGCTGACACCACGGCGGAGCAGTTGAGCCAGCACGCGCTGCCAGGCGGATACCCCAACCTGCTCACCGCCCATGAACCCGAGCGGGTGGAACACGCCTACGGCCCCAACGCCGCCCGCCTCATCGCGACCAAGCAGGCCTACGACCCCGGCAACGTTTTCACCGCGACCCCGCTGCCCGGCGCGGCCGCACCCCGCGTGTAGACACTGCAAGCAGCGCGGGTAGCAGGCCTACCAGCTAGAGTCGGCGGGCTCGTGCTCGATGCCGCCGCACCAGATGCGGCGGATCGACCGCGTGGCCCGAATGTCGGCCAGCGGGTCACCATCGATGAGGACCAGGTCGGCCCGCTTCCCTGGCGTAATCGTGCCCCGGTCGCTCAGGCCGAAGTGCCGGGCGGGCAGTGCCGTGGCCGCGAGCAGCACCTCCAGCGGGCTCAGTCCGGCGTTCGCCACGATGGCCTCCATCATGGTCAGCGTCGGGACCACGACCCGTCCGAAGGCAGCCGCCTGCGCTGCGGCGACTGGTCCCAGCACCTGCTCCAGCGGGGCGTGGGTGAGGATGTCGGCGCCGGCTGCCTGCGCCTTCGCCACCGATGCGGCGGATGATGCGTGCGCGACCACGAGCTTGCCCTGCGCATGCGCGGCAGCCACCAGCGCGTCGAGGGTGGCTTGATCGTGGTCGGCGAACCGGCTGCCCACCACGACCTTGATGTAGTCCGAGCGTTCGGCGACCCGGTCGGCCACGAACCGGCTCGCCTCGTCGGGGCCGGCGATCAGGCCCCGCTCGCCGACGCCGGGAATGCGGGAATGGAGGCTGCCCGGAGCGATCGCGGGAATGCCCGCGCTGCGGATGTCGGTTTGGCCGGCCTGCCCGCGCAGCGCGGCGGTCTGCTCCGGTACCGATGCCATGTCCAGCGCCGTAGTCACGCCGTAACTGGTCAGCGCCGGAAGCCGGGCCGGGCCGTCCAGGTGCACGTGGGCGTCGATCAGGCCGGGCAGCAGCACGCCGCCCGCGCCGTCGATGACGTGCGCCCCGGCCGGGTCGGTGCCGATCAGGCCGCCGTTGATGACGACAGACCTACCCGGACCAGTTGCCGTCCGTTGAACACGCGGACGTTCGTGAGGACGACTTTCCCGCCGCCTGGCGCCCCTGCGGGTGACTGCTCCCTACCAGCCATGGCCCCTCCTCGTTCCGGTTGTGAGCATTCGTGCGGGCTATGCCCGGTCACCGGCCGGCGTGCTGCGGCCGGTCACTACTTCGAGG